>ENA-UAKW01000270-UAKW01000270.1-human-gut-metagenome-genome-assembly--contig:-NODE-270-length-29771-cov-8.015951_pt1 | contig 29771 bp, 27 predicted proteins | sample MGYA00243691_ERZ654450 | MGnify/ENA primary metagenome ERZ654450 (study PRJEB26926, sample SAMN06164673) | human gut metagenome | biome: ENVO:00009003; feature: ENVO:2100002; material: ENVO:00002003... | reverse complement strand
TGCGGGCGCTTTCCACGCCCACATTGTCCTGTTCTGTTTCCCGGATCTCTTTGTGAAACTTGCCCGCGACCAGATGGACGGGAGCTTCCTTAACCCCTTGAGAAAGTTTGGAAGGTGGTTTTTTCTTGTCCTCAAAGGTCAGCTTCGAGGTCTTTTTCCCGGTGTCCGGGTCAATGACCGTCTGTCTGACTTTTTTCTTTGGAATATTGGCCTGCGCCTTATCTGCTCTGGCCGTAGCTTTCTCCGTTTTGCGGATCGGCTTTTCCAGTGCAGGGTCAGCCCGTTCCTCATCAGTAAAGCGCAGGCGCGGCTCTTTATTCAAACCAATCACCCATTAGGATAGCATCCATCATGTGGTGCAGCTCCACATAGAGGGCCAAACCTTCCGGATCATATAGCGGATGCACGGTGAGATACGCATGGACTTGCGCCAGAATCTCAGAGAGCATTGTGATAGGTCTGCACCCTACAATGGTTGCTGCACCAGGGGCACACATCATATTTGCCCAGATCGAAAAGAGACGGGCAAGACCAATTTCGCCATCCTCATTCAAGGTTTTGAGTTCTTTGTCAGCGGTACGACACTCAACAACAGCGGAGGCCATTACCGGAAGCAACATGAATTCGTGAGCCTCCAATGCCTCGCGGAAAAAAATCATGGTATCAAGTTCGCAAATATTCTGTTTCATAGTTATTCATCCTCCTTTTTCAGTTCCTGGGGTTTGGTGGTCATAATGCGGTAAAGCTCGGTGTTTTTCGGGAAGTGGTCAACGAAGGGCAGGATCGTGGAGCCATAGAACAGCAGGCCCTCGCCCTCACCGGAGTGGGTCACATAGCTAAGCTGGTGCGTGGAAATGCCCAGCTGCTTGGCGAGAATCTGGCGGTCTCCACCTGCCTGGTTGAGCATATACACGAAGTCGGAGTTTTCAAAGATGTTCTCTACCTCGCGGCTGCTCAAAAGGTCTTTGACATTCTGGGTAATACCTGTCGGAATACCGCCCCATTTACGGAATCGCTTCCAGATTTCCACCGTATAGGCAGCGGTCTGTTCCTCCTTCAAAAGCAAGTGCATCTCGTCGATGTAGTAACGGGTAGACTTGTGGGCAGCGCGGTTAATGGTAACGCGGTTCCACACCTGATCCTGTACCACCAGCATACCGATTTTTTTAAGCTGCTTGCCCAGTTCCTTGATGTCATAGCAGACAATGCGGTTATTGATGTCCACATTGCTCTGGTGGTTGAACACATTGAGGGAGCCGGTTACATAGATTTCAAGGGCCGTGGCGATATACTGGGCTTCCTTTTCCTCCTGTGAGCGGAGCAGGTTATATAGGTCCTCCAGTATCGGCATATTCTCCGGGCGCGGGTCGTTGAGATAGGTCTGATAGACCAGACGCACACAGCGGTCGATGATGGTTTTCTGCACCGGCTGCAATCCGTCCTTACCGCCCACGATCAGCTCACACAAGCTGAGAATAAAGTCAGACTTGAGGGACAGCGGGCTTTCATCATCCGAGTAGTCCAGGTTCAGGTCCATCGGATTGATGTAGTTGGTTGAGGTAGGCGAGATCTTGATGACCTGCCCATGCAGACGCTCAACAAGAGGTGCGTACTCCGCTTCCGGGTCACAGATAATGACATCATCACTGGTAAGCAAAAAGCAGTTGGCGATTTCTCGTTTTGCGCTGAAGGACTTACCGGAACCCGGCGTACCCAAAATCAAGCCGTTGGGGTTTTTCAGCAGCTTTCTGTCCACCATGATGAGGTTGTTGGACAGGGCGTTGATGCCGTAGTACAGGGCTTCTTTGCCGTTCTGGAATAATTCCTGTGTGGTGAACGGTACAAAGATAGCCGTAGAACTGGTGGTCAACCCTCGCTGGATCTCAATCTGATTGAGTCCCAGGGGCAGACAGCTCATCAGCCCTTCTTCCTGCTGAAAGTCCATTCTGGTCAGCTGACAGTTATACTTCTGGGCAATAGAGCCTGCCTGAAAGATGTTGTTGCCAAGCTGACGGGGATTGTCCGCTGTGTTCAGCACCAAAAAGGAGACCAGGAACATTCTCTCGTTTCGGCTCTGCAAATCCTGCAACAGCTTTTTCGCTTCACTGCCGTAGGTGGCAAGGTCAGAGGGAAATAGCGATAGGTAAGCCTTTGAAGTTATCTCCAGCTTTTCCCCCGCTTCACACCGGACATGCGACTTTCACCGCATCCGGCGTTCCATCAATCAAACAGTTTTCTTAGTCTCCTTAGTCATACCATTATGAGAATTATTCGTAAGATTTAGGTTCTCCAAATCAATAGGTTTCCGATTTGCCAGAATTCGCAGTCTGTTTAGCTTCATAAGTTGTGAAGCGTCCAATTTAAGAGCGGAGAGATAAGAACAAATAGTATCCTCATTGACTGCGTGTATCAGTTCGTGTACTGGTGCAAGCACCAATACCAGATTTTCATACTTGTCACTGCCACCATTACCCTTTGGTGTTTTATGGTGACAGTGGATTTCTGAAACACACTGAAATTCCTTTCCCGTTATTGCACATTTCCCCCATTGAGCGGAGAATAGTGAAATACGGTTGTCCGCATATTCTGCACTACGGCGGTATGTAGGCGCTCTCATAAGCTGTAACAGTAAGGAAGTGTTTATCCGTAAATCGTCATGGATTGCACTTCTGCCTGTCGCTGTGTAGGCGCATACTTTTCGCCGCAAATTCATTGGATTTGTGCATTGAACATAGCTTATCGGATAAATCGGTTCTTTGGATTGTGCTATATATCTTAGCTGTTCCGATTTCCCATATCTTTGGAGCTCCATTTTTGTAAGGTCTCGACCTTCTTCTTTTAGTCGGTGCGTTTTTCCTGATTTCAGCCTGTTTTTAAGGACTATATTAACAGTTCTGCCAATATCACCGCAATCAATGCTGATGTCTGTGGCTAACTGATAATAATTCTGGATTCCCATAACCATTGAGTTAAACAGCCGTACTTCTCCGGCCTCTCCACGGTCTTTTCTTGGAAATTTGATGTTCCCGACCTGCTTTGTCAGGTTGGCCTTGACCTTTCTATAGGCTTTATCGCACATGTGCGATTGAACGACATACTTTTTCCCCTTTTTGTGCAGTCTGATTTTGAATCCGAGAAATTCAGAATAGCTCCGTCTGGTGTCAACAACTCTCGTTTTCTCTGGCGAAACATCAAGACGTAAGCGTTCTTTCAGCCAATGCGTTACCGCAATCAGCGTCCGGTCTGCCTGTTCTTTCGTCCTGCAAAGAATCCGAAAATCATCCGCATATCTGACGATATACATTTCTTTCAACCTTGTATTCCGCATTGCCCGATACGCATGGCTTTGTATCGGACAGCCCGTCGCATTTTCCCTGTAGGAGTAGTTTTCCGTTACCGGGTTGCACTGCCACTGGCTTTCTATCCAATGGTCAAGTTCATTCAGAACCACATTTGCCAGCAGTGGTGAAATAATGCCGCCCTGCGGCGTTCCCTTTGCTGGGTGTTCTATATGGCCATCCGGCATGAGGATTGGTGCTTTGAGAATCCTGCGGATTACATAGAGCAATTCTTTATCCCGAATATTAAGTGACCATAACTGTTTTATCAGCTTTGAATGGTCTACATTGTCAAAGAAGCCCTTAATATCAAACTCCACAACATAGTAAAGTCCTGACCTCTGCATAAGCCTGTAGATTGCCGCTATCGCATTTTCAACCGACCGATTCGGACGGAATCCATAGCTGTTATTGCTAAATCTGGCTTCGCAGATAGGCTCCATGACTTGCTTGATACATTGCTGTACCAAAGCACATTGTTTGTAAAACTCCCTGCTATTAGGTTCCACATTCTCACCTCCTTTCTCGTTGGAAAGTTGGTGGTGCTTCCCCCTTTTCGCGGGGCAATACGGCGTTTTTGAAAAACGCCGAAGATTTTTTGAAATTTTTTCAAAAAATTTTTTGAGCAGCAAAATACGCCTGTCCGAAAAGCCCGGACAGGCGTATAGGTATTGTAAGCAGTATTTAGATGATTAGACAGTTCATAGTCAAGGGTAGAGAGGTTCCCGGCGGTGGTCGGGCTTTTTTTGATATGTCAATGACCGTCGGATTTTGTCGATAGGGTATGTGCTTCATGGCGGCTACCTCCTTTAGCCGCCGCTTTTAACAGTGATACCGCGTCATTTCATTAGAAGATAAAAAGAAACGGCGGCTTTGATTTTTCAAAGCTGCTGCGGAAATCAAAGAACGACAAGCAACAGTTCTGATTTTGCTCCAATATGGTTATTAGGGGCACAAATTAAAATCAAAAAAGAGCCGATAACAGCAGTATTTCAAACTGCATATTATCGGCTCTGCGTCTGTGCGTCTGGCTCTTTTAATTAAATTATTTCTGTTGTTTTTTGGCTTTATTATATGTATTAGCTAACTGTCCACAAGCTGCTTTAATCTCTCTACCATGAGAAACTCTCATGGTAACTTCAAGTCCTGTTTGCTCTAATTGATGTTTGAACGCAACCATTTCTTGTTTTTGTGGTGCTCTAATTTTTGAATTACTCGTCGGGTTGTATTGCAGCACGTTAATCATAACATTTTTGCCCTTAAACCATTTTGCAAGTTGCCTTATATCTGAGGAACGGTCATTTATACCTGGTAAAAGCAAATACGCAAATACCACTTTTCGATTATGCCTTTGAGAATAGGACAATGCTTGCTTAACAACATCTTCAATAGCGTACATGTGCATATGAGGAATGATACAGTTTCTCGCAGCCTGTGTTGCTGCATGTAAAGATATTGTCAACTGAATTTTTAGATGTTCTTCGCGCAATTTTTTTAATTGATTAACTGGACCAACTGTTGATACGGTAATGCCGTCGGTTGGAAAGTTAAGTCCATTTCTATCTCGAAGAATATGGATTGCTGCAATCAAGTTGTCGTAATTGAATAAAGGTTCTCCCATTCCCATAAAAACGATACGATTTACTTTTTGACGTATCAATACAACCTGCTGCACAATTTCAGACGGTGTTAGATTACGAACAAAACCATTGCGTCCGGACTCACAAAAAATACAGCCAACAGAACAACCAACTTGCGTACTTACGCAAACAGTCCCACCATCTCGCCGTTTAATAAAAACCGTTTCAATATACCTGTTATCTTTCAATTCATAAACATACTTTTCAGTATCGCTACTTTTATAGACTTTTTTTGTTGATATTGATAGATTTTCTTTGTGAAATGGCTGTTTATACAATTCCGTATATAAGGCTCTTGCTTTATCCTCTCCAATTACTTCCGACATTTCTTTGTAAGTAAATCCGTATGGGTCATTCAATATTTCCGTAGGTGTACTTTTAGGTAAGTGTTTCATTTAAATATCCTTCCTTTTCAAAATTAAAAAGTTTGTTTTTCAGAGTTTTTGATTATGATTTCTAGTTTTTCAACATCAACGATATGCGTTAATTTACATTTAGGGCAGAAAAGAGGAAAATTTCTTAATACCGTATTATAAAATACTTGAACCCTCGTCTTTCCGTTACAAATTGGACATTTTATCCAATATTTTTCAAGCATAATATTTCTCCTTTTGCGCAAAAAAATGCAGGTCAATTCTCAACATGAGCATTGACCTGCATTTATACATATAATACTACAACAAAATTAAGGCATAGTTTTTATACTATGTCTATACGTCGTTAGTTTTGTTGTATAGCATACGCAAAATAAGCATGACAAAAAAGCCCATATTGAAAATGGGAAAAATCTTTTTTGATTTCAATGCTTATCGAATACGCATGCTATGTAACATAAACATTCCCCCCCTTTTATATAATATTATATACAAAAGCAGCTTGTTGTCAACATATATATATATATGAATTATTTTGGCTAACTGATAGAACTACGTAGACATATCCAAGAAGAAAGGGGAACAGTAAAATGTAATAGGGTGAATAACTATGGCAAAAAGACCAGTACCACGATACGACTTTAAGGCTTTTGGGGCAGCGATAAAGGCAGCGCGTGAGGGATGCAAGGAGAGCCGCAAGAAAGTAGGCGACGAAATGTTTATCTCGCCGCGCTACCTTGCGAACATTGAGAACAAGGGGCAGCACCCAAGTTTACAGATATTCTTTGAGCTGATACAGCGTTACCATATATCCGTAGACCAATTCCTTTTAGAAACGCCGCCGGAGAAGAACACGCAGCGGCGGCAGCTTGACGCGCTTCTTGACGGTATGAGCGATACAGGCATACGGATTGTAACCGCAACGGCAAAGGAGATTTCCGAAGTCGAAAAAGAGGGCGAATAGGAATGTCCGACTTAAAACTGAACAGGATTTAGAAAGCGTTGTAATCTTTTTTGAGGTTGCAGCGTTTTTCTTTTGCGTAAGTTTGGCAAAATCGCTTTTTCTCCGTAGTAGGTGATAAGAGCCTAAAGGATAAAAACATTCGTAGCAAGCATAGGAAGCGGGTACCACTTCCGTATTTTCGCCCTCCCGCGCTGCGGCGCGTCGGTTGAAAATTGCTTGTTGGGAAGTGTCCCAAACCCTCGGAACGGAAAGGAAAGGAGCGAACACATGGACGGACGCAAAAGGACAGTGCAAATCAAATTCAGAGTGACGGAAGCGGAACGGGATTTAATACTGGAAAAAATGAAGCTCGTACCCACCCGGAACAGACGGCTGAAACGAAAATCGAAACTGTCCGGGGCGATAAAGTCTTTGGTGGAAAGCCCGGTTTTGGGGATCATATCCCATGAAAACCGGAAGGGGGAGCCGCTGCCGGGGTGGAGTTGCCCGTGAAGAAGCTCCAGCCGTTCCAGCCCCGAAAGGGAACGGCACTTGACGCCCAGCTTTTTGAAGTTCCCGCAAATGTCCGCCTCTACACGTTCCAGCCTTGCCCTGGCGGTGGGAAGGTCGTCCACATTCACGCCGAAGGTCAGGAGCTTTGTGCGGACAATGCCGTTGTTGCTTTTGGCGATCTGGTTTTCCAGCATTTCCACATACTCACACCGGACGCTGTTGTAATCATCGTCCTGCATGGGGATGTTCACGCTGTACCGGCTGCCCGGGCGGCTCCGGTGGTTGAGGAAGGAAAGCTGGAACGGAAGGCTGCTGTCAAAGTAGTTGAGGCAGGCGCTCCACCCGTCAAAGATGGCTGCCTGATCTTCGGACTGTGCGAGCTGGTAGTTGATGTCCTCGTATTCAATGGTTTTGGTGTAATAGCGGTCCGCTAACCGGCACACCCCGTCCCGGTACATTTCCCGGTAAGGGAGGGTCTGCTGGGCGGTGGTGGGAATGTTCTTTCCTTTCGTGAACAGGCCGGTAAGGCCCTGCTTTTCAGGTTTTCTGCCTGCGGGCTTTCCGGCCCTTCTGCTGTTTCGCAATCGGCTGCGCCTCCTTTCTGGCGCTAAGCAGCGCATAGAAGTTTTCGGTTTTGTAAGGCCGCACACGGGGATAGAGGAACCGGGTGCGGATGATGTTTTTCAGCACTTTTTCCAGCGGCAGACCGTCCCGCTCATACATAGCCAGAAAGAAGAACGGGAGCATGAGGCCGATCATCAGGAACATGGCGGCGCTGTTCCCGATACTGCCACGGGAAAACAGGTAGGCCGGGAGGCCCACCGCCGCCGCGCTGGAAAAACAAACAAGCTGGCGCTTCGTTAGGTTGAAGGCCAGCTTTGTCTTGATTTTGGAAAGGTCTTTTGGTACTGGCACATAGGCCATTTTGGTACACCTCCTTTATTGCTTCGGGCCAGCATGACCCGAGGTTATCTTGCGGCCTCTTTGGCCGGGGCTGTGCTGCGGGCAGCTTCGGCGGCCTCTCGTCCGCTCTGCCTTGCCCGCCAGTATTCGGGGTGATACTGCCGGATGGACTGATTGAGTTTTTCTTCAAACTGTCCTTTGTCCTTAATGCGGTCAGGGATTTTCCACAGCTTTTTGTCCAGCAGCTCCCGGAGCACTACGCTTTCCTGTGCGTCCTCCTCATAGCAGATATAGCCCTTGTCCTTGAAGCCGCATTTTTTGGCCGCTGGGGAGAGAACGGCGGCTACCTCGTTTGCCACCATCGTTCCGCCGTGGCTGGCGGTAGATACCAGAAACACCCCCGGACAGAGGGTTTCACAATTCTGCACCTCGCCCCACGGGGAGCTTTTCGGCGCATGGAACATTCCGCCCGTCCGGCTCCGGTCCGCCTGCATGAGCGCCGCCTTTTCCAAGATGGCTTTCAGTTCCGGGGAAAAGTAGGCGTATTCCCGCAGGACACGGGCGGCCTCCCCACCGCAGGCGTTCATCAACAGGGTATAGGCGTCGCTGTCCGCTTTGGTACAGCGGCCCAGCAGTTTTCCGTCGTAATAGCAGGCCGCGTCATAGCCCGTCCGTTTGCGTGGCATGGTTTCCGCCTCCTTTCTGCTTCGGGCCAGCATGGCCCGAGGTCAACGCTCTGCGCTGCGGCTGGGCTTTTCCTTCGGAGGCCGTTCCGCCTTTGCCCGTTCGGCAGCCGCTTTCCCGGCTTTGAGCTGGTCGCTGATGGACGCACGCCCCACAGAGCCGCGCTCCGCCATCTGTTCCAGCTTTGCCTCATAGGCTTGCAGAACAGCAGTATTGAGCTGTTCCCGGAACTCCTTTGTGACAGGGTAGGCCATATCCCGGTAGCCGCCTTTGCCGTCCGGCTGGCTGGGCATCCCAAGAAAGAGGCCCTTGCTGCCCTGTACGATTTTCAGATTTTCCACCACAAAGCAGTCATTGAATTTCACGCTGGCAAAGCCCATCAGATTTTTCACAGGTTCGATGACCCGCACGCTTACATCCAGCTTCAACGGTGCGGCCGGGGTGGTGTTTGCAACCTTTTCCTGCATGGTTTCCTCCTTTCCGGCGGGAACAAGGTTCCCGTCCTTGTAGTCATAGCCTTCCGCCCGGAGTGCCGCCAGCGTGTCCGCCGATACGCACCCGGACAGTTTCAGATCGGTTTCCACCATAAAGCGCATGGTGTCTGCTTTAGAAAATTCTTCGGGGAGCTTTCCGTAGAAAGCCGGGTGCGGCTGTCCGTCCGCACCCTGTTTGTAACGCCGAGGCATACCGCCTCCTTTCCGCTTCGGGTCAGCATGGCCCGAAGTCTCTTAATGGCAGCCGAAGATGGATTTTGCAAGACTGCCTGTTTTGAATAAGGTAAAACACAGCAGCACCGTATATCCCACACAGCCCCAGATTGCCCCGATGGGGTCGCCGTCGGTGGCGATACTCTGGATCAGCACCGCATAGATGGCGACACAGACTAAAATCAATAGGCCTTGAAAGCCTACTGCAAAGAGGGAGCGGAAATAGTTCTGCCCCATGTGTCCGGTTTCCCTGTTGGGGACTGTGGCAAACGGGATAGGCGCTAAACTTGTGAGTAGTAGGGTAAGAACCCGGCGCCTTACCATATCACTATGGCAGGTTTCCGAGAACTCCCCTCCGAACCGGACTTACACCTCTCAGCGTATCCGGCTCTCCAGATGTCAGTCTAATTTCCCCGCGTGTAACTTGTCGTGACAGTAGACGCAGAGTGCCATTGTCTTGCGCTTACGCCCAATCATGGCGATTTCCCATTGTTTTCTGCCACTTAAATCTTTGAGTTTTCGTATATGGTGTATTTCAAGCGGCACATTCTCTGCGCCACACCACTCACACCTGTTTGCTTGCAGTCTTTTTATAAGACTATTACGCCCATAATTCTCAAAAATTCTTGCTACTATATCAGGATTTCCGCTTTCTACTTTAGTGTCCCGGCGGAACCCATTATTGTAAAACAATACCTTTCCGACCTTGCCGTTTTTCTTCGGATATTCCACAACAAAATCTTTTCCTTGACGGTACTTGCGGATAATTCTGCTGATTCGTGTCCGATATTTTCCAGCAAAGGTTTTGAGCATACTGTATCTCATTACATAGTAGAAGTTATTGAGTACAGACACGTTGTTTGCAAGTCGGTAGTAGTTATACAATCCACGGATTTCTGCGTTGTATTGGTTTAGGATTTCCAAATCGTCCAAGTGCAACAGGCGAGTGCGCCGGACAGGTTCCCAAACCTCTTTGTTTCCATTTTGTTTGTCGTATTTAATCTTGAGGGCATTGTAGGAGAACAGTCGTTTTACCCACTTATCATGGGGAACATAAAGTAAGACTTTTCCATTGTTTACCCGTCTGGTAGCCCCGGTTTTGGTCTTTTTGTTGTGTTCGCCTTTGGCGATTGTGACCTCATATCCCAAGAACTTCGCAGCGTCGTGTCCATGAGTAATCAATGTCTTTTCCTCGGACATTTCCAGATGGAGTTTGTCCCGGATAAAGCAGCCTACATCTTGTTTGATCTGTTCTGCGTCCTCTTTGCTGCCGATAACTCCAATTAAGAAATCATCGGCATATCGGATATAGCAAATCCGTTTATAGCTATCGTCCATCTGGTCGCTATACGGCATAGATTTCAGACTACGCCGCAGTTCCCGGATTTCTGCAATTAAGCCCTCTTTTTCTTCCTCGCTCATTTTAGAGAGATTTCTTTTAAGCCTTTGTTCTTTCCCCCGGCAGACATCCAGCTTCTTCTTGAACGCAGGATTGATTTTACGGCGGTTTCCGCAGTTGAATTTCTCTGCATACTCTGCCATATAGCTATCCAGTTCGTTCATGTAGATGTTTGCAAGGATAGGGCTGATGATGGAGCCTTGCGGAGTGCCGGAATAAGTATTGTGATAATTCCAATCCTCCATATATCCAGCTTTCAAGAACTTCCAGAGCAGACCGATGAAATGTTCATCTGCAATCCGCTTTCGCAAAATAGCAATCAACACATGATGGTCTACGTTGTCAAAACAGCCCTTTATATCTCCCTCAACGAACCACTTTGTCCCCGTAAAATATTTCTGCACATATTTGAGTGCCGTATGACAGCTTCTGTTTATACGGAAACCGTGGGAATAGTCGCTAAAGGTTGGCTCAAAAATACTCTCTAAGATGAGCCGCACCACCTCCTGTATCAGTTTATCGTCGAATGACGGTATCCCCAGAGGACGCATTTTCCCATTGGATTTCGGGATATACGTTCTCCTTGCCGGGTTAGGCTGATAACTAAAATCCCGCATCTTTTCAATGAGGGCGTTTATCCTTGCCATTCCCATTCCGTCAATGGTTTTGCCGTCTGTTCCGGCTGTCATGTTGCCTGGTTTCGCCTGTATCCGCTGATATGCCAGCAGATAGAATTGTGGATTGTACAGGTTGCGGTATAACCGCTCGTACTTGTAGCTCTTGTTACACGCCTTGGATTTTAGGCTTTCCAACACATTTTCAGGACTTCTCATAATGCCTCACGCACCTTTCCTTTTTATGAATTGGTTGACATCCTGCCTCCCTTCGCCATGTAGACGGCTTTCCCGCCCTCGGACTACTACGGAGGCTCCGTTGCCATGCCGGATATTCAGCGTCATCTTTCTTGGGTTTTTACCCCTTGAAATTTATCGCCTTGCGGCATTACGCATAGCCGGATAGTTCCGGCGTTCCGGTTTAGGCAATCTCCAGTTAGACACTTTGGGAAAAGCGTATTGTGATGTCGGTAGTGGGTTTTCGTCCTTTTCCGCTTACTGCGGCTGGCTGTCATAAATATCGTGCGGTCTGTGTTTACCTGTCACATTCCGCTATGACATACGGCGAATACAACCATCCTGCGCCGCCGGGTCGAGTATCCCGCCTCGGACTGCCCTTAAAGCAGTTTAGCCTTGCTCCTCATTCACAATGTTGCGTCTTGCCGCTCAGTCGTGGGTAGATGGTTTTCCCAACTTGCGATTTTTCCGATACGCTATTGTCCCCCTTGTGGTTTCCCTCCGGGGTAAATCGGATGACGCTAAAGTGACGCTTTTCACGTCTTTGATACTTTTCTTTACCGGCTTGCTAAAGCCGGGTTCCCAAAATGCCCGCACACCGCCTTTGGATGAAAAGCGGCGCTTCTGGACGCGCAATAAATTTCAATCATACGGCCATATACGATGACGAAAATCACGATGTTTAAGGCAATCATGGTAAGCTGGATCAGGAAGGACTGGAGCCAGAGTCCGAACAGAGGGCCTAACTCCATCGCCTCAAGCTCTGTCCGCAGACTGTCCAGCACATCCGGCGTGATCTCTGTCCCGTTCTGGATAATGCCCGCTGACTGCTGTATCACATGCTGGCTCACATCAAAGACCGCCAGCACGATATTGAAGGTATTCGTCAGGATCATCACAGCCACAAAGGTTTTGAACACCCACTTAAAAAACATCCATGTGTCAACTTCATGGAGGTTGTTGCGTTCTATGAGCATCTGTATCAGTTCATAGGTCATAACAAAAGTGAGGATGACCCCGGCGATTGGCAGAATGGCAGTTTCGGAGATCTGTCGTATCATGGAAAAGACCCCGGCGTTCCAGTCCGCCGGGGTCGTGCCTACCTGTGTGGCGATCTCGCCAACGCTCTGATTGACGTTATCGAAAAGGCCATCCAGATTTCCCATGATACCATCGACGAGCAGACCTTTCAGCCATTCAACGATTGCGTCGATGATAAAGTCCATACATCAGCTCCTTTTCTGGAAAAGGGACAACGGGTGACACTTAGCTGAACAGGCCGGACAGCAGAGGGATAAGCTGAAGGCCGATCAGAACGACACCGCCGCCCGCCATGAGCTGCTTAATGCCCTGTGATTTTGCCGCAGGGTTATCCGACCCGTAACCTTCCAGAAGGTTGATGACGCCCCATACCGCCAGACCAGCGCCAAGAGCCATGACCAGAATTTTAAGAATGTCGATTGCCTGATTGAAAAATTCCATATACGTTCCTCCATTTTGTTTGTTTGATGGTTTTGGGTACAAAAAAAGCCGCCCACATCGGCGGCGCTTCGGGTCATCATGGCCCGAAGTTACACAAACTCGTCGCTGTCCAGATCATCGAAATTCAACAGGTCAGCTTCTTCGTCCGTGTCGGAGCCGTCCACTTCGTACACCGTGTATTCGTCCTCCGGCTTTAGTCTCAATGGCCGGTGGCGGAACAGGCTTTCCAAGCGGAAGGCGTTTTTCTTTTTATCAAATTCGGCTGTGTACTTGTAATTCGGGTGCTTTTTCAAGTCATACTTCGGGGACAGGAAGGGCGGGAGCCCCCGAAGCTGCAAGATACATTTATCCCCGGGCATGGTGGTGATCTCGCTGGTGGTCATCAGTTCCCGGCCAAGCCGCTGCATATTCTGGCTGTAACTTTCAGACTGTCCCCGGCTTCGGCCCTCGGTCTGCATGGAGATGGTGGCCTTGCCCAGCCAGTTTTCCGAAATATCCTTTAGGGTGGAAGCCTCCCGGCCTCCGAGGAACACGATGCTGTCCATGTTTCCCATGATGGTTTCGGAATGGTCTTTGTACAATGCCTTGCACTGGCTCATAGCCTGATAAAAGAGCGTCAGGCTGATCTCCCGGGAGCGAATGACGGCCACAATCTTTTCCAGCCCCGGCACCTGCCCGGTGTTGGCAGCCTCGTCCCACAGCACCCGCACATGGTAGGGCAGACGCCCGCCATAGGTGTTGTCAGCCCGTTCACACAGAAGGTTGAACATCTGCGAGAAAGCAAGGGCAACCAAAAAGTTGTAGGTGGTGTCCGTGTCGCTGATAAGGAAGAACAGCGCCGATTTTTCGTCCCCCAGCTTATCCAGCTCCAGTTCGTCATAAGATATGATCTCCCGAAGCTGGGGAATATCAAAGGGAGCCAGTCTTGCACCGCAGGAAATCAAAATGCTTTTGGCTGTCTTGCCGCTGGCGAGCTTGTATTTCTTATACTGCCTCACGGCGAAGTGCTGGGGGCTGCGGCGTTCCAGCCCGTCAAACATATAGTCCACCGCATTTTTGAAGGTTTCGTCATCCTCCCGGACTTCCATGCTGTTTATCATTTCCACCAGCGTATTCATGTTGCGTTCTTCCTCCGGCCCCTCAAAGACGATGTAGGCCACAAGGGCGCAGTACAAGAGGGTTTCAGCTTTAGTCCAGAACTCGTCGCCCTCCTTGCCGTCGCCTTTGGTGTTGGCGATCAGAGCAGTAACGAATTTCAAAACATCGCTTTCCGTCTTGATATAGGCCAGCGGATTGTAGTGCATGGATTTTGAAAAGTCGATACTGTTGAACACCCGCACCCTGTATTTCTCCCGTTGCAGGAACCGCCCGCACTGATCGAGGGTGCCGCCCTTCGGGTCTACCACCACATACGAGGAATGAGCTTGAAGAAGCTGCGGGGTCAGCCAGAACCTTGTCTTACCCGAACCGGACGAGCCGATGACACAGGCGTTTAGGTTCCGGGCATTGGCGGGTATTTTCGGACGGGTGTTCATGGTCAGGAACTCCGTCCCGGTCAGAATGACATTGTTCTGAAATTTAGGGTCTACAAACGGCTTTATATCCTCCTTTGTTCCAAAGCGGGCGGTGCCGTACTCTGCATCCCGCCGGAATTTTTTCGCCTGCCTGATCTTTGACTGTATCAGCAGATACACCCCAGCCGCACCGGCAAGGCCCACCAGCAGGTCAATACCGCCAAGCCCCGGCCAGTAGGTTTCAAAGGCTTTGGGGAAGGTATCGAGCATCCCCATGAGCTTTGTCCCGAAGTCTGTGCCGGGGGCGATCCGGTAGGCCGTCCCGATTTTGGAGAAGAACCAGAACACAAAGAGGTACGACAGGTTTGGGAGCACATATTTTCTGATCTTGTCACTCAACGTCCGTCCTTCACCGCCTCTCTGGTCCGCTGCTTTTCCTTTGCCTGCGTCCTGATCTGCTCCGTGAATTTCCGAAGCCGGCCGAGGATGGAAGCCTTGTCCTGCTCTTTGTTCAGCACCTTTGCGCTGTACTTCTGGAAGGCCGCCGTGATAGCGTCCGCCTGATTGGCTTTGAAAAACAGTAGGTAATGACCGGGGCTCACTTTATGGAAAGCGTAGTCCACATGGAACTCCTTTGCGATCCGGTCAAAATCCTTTGGGGCTCCCACATAGGGCATGGCGCTTTTGCCGCCATAGTGGTTCATCAGCTTTTTTACACTCTGGCGTCCCTGCGGGGTCAGCGCCTTCCGGTGGTGCTTTTGCAGCGCCCGCGCTACCTTCCCAAGAGCGGCAGCCAGCACTTTTCCCGTGAGCTTCGTTGTCCTGATCGAAAGGGCAACCGTTTTTTGGTTTACTTCTTCCTGCATAAAACCTCCTTTCCGTCGGGGTTCCCGCTATCCGGGAGGCCCCCGTACAATCTCGGGGAACAGAAAACCTCGGGCCAATGTGGCCCGAGGCTTACCGCTCGGCATCTCTGCCGGACGGAGCTTTCTTTTCCGGCTCCGTCTGGACTTTTTCGCCCTGTTCCCGCATGGTCTGCAAGATAGAGGGCTTCTTTTGAAGTTGGGAGGGCTTTTCGCCGGACAGCGGCTTGATACATTCCAGACGGTCAGCCGCCCGGATGGCGTTGTCCGTGAGCTGCCTCTGCCATGCGCCCACGCTGGGAGCCCAACGAAAGCCGCTGCTTTTCAGCTCGGCCCGGGTGTCCGCGTCAGGCTTTCCGTCAAAGAACACCTGCAAGCGGTTGTCCTCCCGGTTCATTTCCACACGACCCCCATCGAACTCCCAGCCGGAAAATTCCTGCTGTGCCTGTTTGGAAAGCTGTTCGATACGGGCCTTTACCCGGCGGATCTCCGCATTGTTGTTGGTTAGCTGGTAACTTTCAAAGGGCCTCGGGTCGCTTCGCCAACTTGACGCCATGCTTGCTTTCAGCTTTTCGATCTGGTCCGGCGACAGCAGCGCACAGCCATCCAGCTTGCCATGCTTGCGGTAATAGGCGTTGACCTCCTTCATAATGAGCTGGGAGCGTTCCAGCCCGTCCAGCTTCTTCTGGAGCTTTTCAATCGCTGCCGGGTCATCGGCGCTGATCCCGCCCATGCCGGTACTGCGTATCTTATCCAACAGCCCTTGAATATACCGCCATTCCTCCATGTTGCTGTCCCGGGCCCGGTTCTGTTTTTCCTTCTTTCCCACCGGGAAATTGGCAGGTCCGGCGATCATCATAGAGGGAACCCTTGCGTCAATGGCAAAGCCCTGGTTCATGTTTTCGGCCAGCTTGCGGGCGTAGGTGTCTAACAGATGGTCGATCTTCTCATGGTACATGGGGTCCACCCGCGATTTCTGCTGTTCCGCTATGGCGGCGGCCTTGTCTACCATTGCCCGGTATTCCGCCGTTGCGCTCCCTTCCTTGTAGTCGGAAAAGCTGTTCATTTCTTTTGCCCGGCGGGCGGCTCCTTCATTGATAGGGTAATAGTTGATGGTATGCACCTCCTTTATGCTTCGGGCCATGCTGGCCCGAAGTCTTACCGTTCTTCATGGGAAGGCCCCGCCTTGTCCTTTTTCGGAGCGGGTGGGGCTTCTTGAAACCGTTTGAGTGTAGCGAGAATGGAGTGGACAGGCTCGGCCTTTTCAGGATAGGCAAATATCCGGTGTTCCGGCGGAATGTCCTGCGGCCCGTGGTAATACTCCTTGAAGCCCTTCGGGACTGCCGACACATACCCACCGGGAGCGAATACGCCGCCCTCGTTGATACGCACATCCCGCCCGTATGCCTCATAATCGAAGTAGTTCTGAATGTGCTCCGGTATGTCGATAGTCCCAAGCTCGTCGGCGTAAAGACGGCCCAGCCCTTCATCATCGGAAATATCCGGGTAAAAGCGGTAAAGGTCAAGGTTCTGCGTCAGGTTTATCAAATCCTTCACGCTCCTTGTGTGGTTTCCCAAGACAAGAGCGGCTTCAAAGGTTTCCAGTCCGCCCTTATCCCGTACTTCCAGCAGGGCGTGGCCCAGCTCGTTCAGCTCGTCGATGTTCTCACATTCGTAGAGATAATCGTAGAGCCCCAGCACATCACTGTCAAAGCTGGTAAAGAACACTTCGCTGTACCGTTTCCCGTCTATCCCGATTTTGGCAAGGGCGGCCTGCAACTCCTGTGTCGTCGTGGGGAAATGTACCGTTGTCCCTACCTCAATCCCCATTAAGGGGTATAGGGCTGTATTGGTTATATAGGCTTCAAACATGGGCTCATTCCTCCTTTCCGGCCCGGTCAGCCAGCACCTCATAAATCCCGGCCATAATGTAATCGGCGCAAGGGAGGGCAATCGCGTTTCCCAGTGCCTTGTAGCGTTGCAGAGGCCGGATCTCCACGCCGTCCGCCCCGTACTTTGTCCAGCCCTCTGGCAGCCCCATCAGCCGTTCGCTTTCCGTTTCCGTCAGAAAACGGATACAGCCGCCCTTCGGGTCGCCCTCATACCAGAAGGCAAAGGGCGTTACATCACTGGCTAAAAGAGTGGGAAAAGGGTCAGTTGGTAATCCGAAGCTGTTTCGGAAGGCCGTTTCTTCCTGCCTTTTTGCCGCTCCCCGCATACGGAAGCACTGAAAGGGGTGGATGACTGGTATCTGCCGCCCTGTTTCAAAAGAAGCTGTTCGATCTCCTTCGGCGGCGGCCCGCCCGCCCTCTCCGCAAGGCGGAGGAAGTGGGAGCATTGGACGGGGCTTAAATAGTATGTCTGCGGCACGTCTGCCTCCAAAATCCGCCACGACGAAAATCCGCTGCCTTCGTGCCAGCCTTCGGGAGCCTGCCCAATACTGGGCGTCCATGAGTCGCCAGCACACATCAGGCGTTCCCCCTCGCACCATTCCGGCGTTTCCCCATCTTCCCGAAGGAGGCATTGGAACTTCGGTGTCCGAGAAGGCGGATAGGACGGCTCTAAAGTCCATCCGGTCATTTGTAGAAAACGCTCCCATGACGTTTTCCCAAACAGCGATAGCTGGATATAGGTTATCAGTAGCATCCCTCATTTCCTGTATGATACGAAACGCCTGATAGAACAGGCTTGATTTTGCCCCGGCAAGGCCGGAGCGGTTGCCGATCAGAGAAAGGTTCTGACAGGGGGAACCGAAGGTAATTATATGGACAGGTGGGATTTTCCCGCCGTCCACCTTCGTAATATCCCCCAAATGCACCATGTCGGGAAAGTGCCTTTTGGTTATGGAAATGGGCGCTTTTTCAATCTCACTGGCCCATACCGGACGGATACCGCACCGGGAAGCAGCCAGAGGGAACACGCCGATCCCGTCGAAAAGGCTCCCCAGCTTAATGTCCGGCATGGCCCGGGGTGCCGTGTCCCTTCACGGCAAGCACCCCTTCCAGTGTGGTCGCCGCAATGCCCAGCCGCCCGGCAACCGCAATATCATTTTTTACATCCTCGTCCACAGCGCTGCCGCAGACGATCAGGGTGTGGGAGCGCCGCAGCATATCCCGGCGCATATCAATCCCGGCTTTGTGTTCCTCGGGAACGCTGTCATTCAAAAACAGCGGCAGGTACAAGAGCGGGCAGATCGGGGAAAAGCCCGCCTCATAAGTAAGACGGCAGTAGTGGGCCGCCAGCTCCATATCAACATCCGGCTCGCCGCTCCATGCGGCAGTCAGGTATGCTAAAGGTCGTTTCATTGGTTGAGCCTCCATTTCTGTTTTGGTTTAGGGAAAAGCAAGAGTTCGCCCAACCCCTCCGCCCCTTCCCCCGGGAAGGGGAACGGCTCTGGAGAATTTATATCCCCGTCGCTTGACCGGGAAAAAGCATAACCGGGAGAAATCCGTCAAGGGTGCCTCTGGCACCGCCTGCGGCGGCGCTGCCCTTGACTGATTTTCCCGGCTATGCTACGGAATAACTGGCGACGGGGAATAATTTATATCTCCAGAGCTTCGGGGCGCGGGGCAGAGCCCCGCAATCCTCGGGCCATGCTGACCCGAAGTTTTAGCTTACTTTTCCTGTTCGGTTTTCTTCTCCGGCTTTTCGTGTTCCTTCTGCTGACCCTTCCAGTCGTCCAGCAGCTTGATGATCTGGTCCTTCATTTCCCTCGGCGTAGTTTCCTTGCCGAAATACTTGCTCAGTTCCGCACCTGTCAAAATCACTTTGTCTACCTCCTTTTTGTCCTCCATCATAATGCCGTCGATCACATCCCCGTTGAGCAGCTTCTTTTCGTCCAACTCACGCATACGCTTTGCCTGCGCCTGTGAAGGCGAGGACTGCTGGCTGTCAATGGCGACGGCGATATAGTTCTGGTTCTTCTTGCCGATATAGGAAAGCTCCACCGCCGTAGTAAAACCCAGCTTTTTTTCATCCATCAGCTTCATCAGGTCTGGAACCAGCTCATTGAGACGGATATACCGCTGCACCTGCTTGACCGCCATCTTATTGCGCTCGGCCACGATCTCGTTGGAGCGTTTACCTGCGTCCTTCGGGTCAATCTGGCCCGAAGTGCGGGAGCCCTGGTGCTTGATGGCTTCAAGCTGCATTTTTAAGGCTTTGGCCCGCTCACTGGGGAGGATTTCTTCACGCTGGTTCAGATTGTCCTCCACCATCTGTGTGATGGCTTCATCATCTGTCAGATTTCGGACGATACAGGGCATATCCGCATATCCGGCAAGCTCACTGGCTTTCTGGCGGCGGTGGCCGGACACGATCTCATAGCCGCCATCCTCACGGGGACGGACGATAGCGGGCTGGGTCACGCCCTTGTCCTTGACGCTGGACACCATAGCCCGCATTTCTTCATCATCCCGGACTTCAAAGGGATGGTTCTTGAAGGCGTGGAGTTCGTTCAGCTTGATATAGACGATCTGCTCCTTGCCCCGGCGTGGAGCATCCTTTGGCTTTTCGGGTCCTTTCGGAGCGGGAGCGGCCTGTATCGTTGGAGCCGTTTTTTTCTCCGGTTCCTTTTTGACCGCCTTTTCCGGTTTCTGTGCGGGGGCTTTGGACTTCGGGGCTGCGGCCTTGTCCTTATCTGTTTTCGGGGGACGGCCCCGGCGCTTCGGCTGTTCCGGCTCTTTGGGTTTTTCCTCTGCTTTTTTCGGAGCCTCCGGCTGCTTTTCCGGTTTCTCCTCTTTTGCCGGGTCAGACTTTTCCCCGCTGGGAGCTGCCGCCCGTTCCTCGACCTTCTTTTCCTTCATAATTTCAGAGAAGTTATAGACGGAAACCTGCGGGTTCTTTACCTCTGGTTCCGTCTTTTTTTCCGGCTCCGGAGAAACGGAAACCTTCTCCGGCTCTTTTGGGGGAGCGGGAGGCGTTTCCTTGCCCGGCCCGCTATCCGTTACCGGCTGTTCCGGCGTTTTTGTGGTTTTATCATCTGCCATAAGCATTTACCTCCTGTTTTTTGGCATGAAAAAAGAGGCTCAACTTTTCAGTCAAGCCCCCCGTGGGAAGTTCCTCCTTTCTCCGCCATGATACAAAAATACCGCCCGTAGTCTCGTTTGGGCGGTACTTTGTGTAAGATTGGCAGTCCATTATTAAGTTTTTTATTATGTTCCCTTTGTACACCGTTGCAAACTTCAGGATATTACCACTCGTGTGATCGAAGGGTATTACCAGAAGCTGCTCAAATACGAAGCCGTTGATCCAAAGTTTGGCACCCGCAAGAACGAATATGTTTCAACCAGCACGATTCGTGATATTCACAAAACGCTGCGCAGTGCTTTTGAGCAGGCTATCAAATGGGAGCTGATGGAGAAAAATCCCTGCACCCATGCAACGGTGCCCAAGCATACTCCCCAAAAGCGTGAGATCTGGACAGCAGAAACACTGTTTCATGCTCTGGAAGTGTGTGACGACCCGAAACTTCGGCTTTGCATCAACCTTTCGTTTTCCTGCTCCCTGCGTTTGGGAGAACTGCTGGGGCTGACATGGGATTGCGTGGACATCTCCCCGGAAAGCATTGCAGCTGGTCGGGCTTCCCTTTACATAGACAAAGAATTACAGCGCGTCAATGTGTCGGCACTGGACACGCTGGATGATATCGAAGTCATCCGGCGCTTTCCGTCCAGAACATCTCTTTGCACGACCGTCCAGATTCTGAAGAAGCCAAAAACCGAGAGCAGTATCCGAACGGTGTTTCTGCCCAGAACGGTTGCCGAAATGCTGGTCGCCTACAAGGCCGACCAAGACAACATCAAAGAGGCTCTGGGCGACGAATACACCGACTACAATCTGGTGGTTGCCGGCCCGCTTGGTCTGCCAACAGAGCATACCACCGTCAATGCAGCCTTGAATCGCCTGATTAAAAAGAATAATCTTCCGAAAGTGGTTTTCCATAGCTTCCGGCATTCCAGTATTACATACAAGCTCAAGCTGAACGGCGGCGACATCAAAGCTGTTCAGGGTGACTCCGGCCATGCGCAGGCGTCCATGGTCACAGAGCAGTATGCACACATCTTGGATGATGACCGGCGAATCAACGCCCAGCACTTCGATAACTTCTTCTATCAGCACAAAGGTGCGGAGCCTGAAATCCAGCACGATGACGAGCCGAATGTAGAATGCGGAACCGGCGCAGTCGATGCCAAGGCGGCAGCAGCACTCACCAAACTCCTGTCCGATCCTTCGATGGCAGCACTCATCAAGAATCTTGCCAAAAGTCTATAAGTCCCCTATACATAAACAGCGGCAGCTTTCCGTTTTGGGAAAACTGCCGCTGTTTGTTTTAAGAAGATGCAGCAATCTTGCTGGCCAGTTCTTCGATTTCATCGAGTGTAAGCTCCGTGTATTTAGCAATCTCCTCATGCGAGGACCTATTGTCTGCCAGTAGATGCTTCGCTATTCTAAGCCTTTGGGTGTTATCAATTGTGATCCTATTGAAAACCCTTCTTGTAAATGGTATCATAAATTCAAAACCGCAAATATGTCACTATTGGAAAGTGAGTGATTACAATGTTCCTGAAATATCTGCAGATTCGTAATTTCCGAAATCTTTTATCTTCGAGATTTGAGTTCTCACCTGGTGCCAATACGATAATTGGAGAAAATGACTCCGGAAAGAGCAACTCTATGACAGCTCTCCGAATTCTGCTGGATAGCGGCTATTTCTACGACTCCAAGAGATTAAAAGAAACAGATTTTTCTGAAGTTCTCGGTGACTGGAAAGGGCATTGGATCATTATCTCAGCTTTTTTTGACAAAATAACCGATGACGACAAGCAAGATGAGCTTTGTGCAGAGCTTACGCCCCGTGAGGAAAATGTGGAATTTTTAAGGTCCTACATTCGTTGTGCAGGTAATGATTTCGGAACAGTCACACTGTTTATTCGTCCTATCCGAAGCGTCCGCATGGAATTATCCAGAGCTGCAAATAAAGAATCATTCGATGAAATCCGCAAAAAAATCTCACTATCCGATTACGAATTCTTTTATACTTCCAGATCTCAGGCCGATTTTACAGACCCACAGGTCTATAAAAATCTCGTAGGCGATTTTGATCAAGGATTCTATACTGATCCTGAAGCCGAAGATTTACAGATTCTAGGCACTAAGATAGATATCCTCAGCGTCTGGCAGCACATTTCCGTTGTGTTCATTGATGCTTTGCGGGACGCAGAATCGGAGCTAAAAAAGCCACGAAATCCGATTCGTCGGGTCTTTGATTCTGTCCAAGGTGAGATTACAAGCGCTAGCAAGCAGGAAATCAAAGACAAAATCCATGCGCTCAATAATACGATTTCTACAATCCCACAGATTGAAAATATCGGGCAGGATGTAAGCGGAAAGCTCCATGAGATTGTGGGCCTTGTCTATTCTCCCGAAATAACTGTTGAGTCAAAAATCAAAGAAGATATCGAATCTCTGGCAAAATATTTGACGGTATCTCCTGCCGGAGATATTGATATAGATCGGCTCGGGCTCGGGCATCTAAATATATTGTATATTGCATTAAAACTGGTAGAATTTGAATACAACCGGCATCATGAAATTCTTAACATCATGGTTATTGAAGAACCCGAAGCTCATATCCATACTCATATTCAAAAAACTCTGTTTGATAGCCTGAAAATATCCCGTGATTATACACAGGTTATCATGACCACCCATTCCACACATCTTTCTGAAGTATCTGATATCCGAAAAGTAAATATTCTTAAATCAGGGACTCTTTTTTCTACTGTTATGCAACCGGCCAAACATCTGGATGATTTTGGCGAGAAGTCTCTGAATATAAAGAAGGGGCTATCTCTTTCCATGTGTCTGGAACGCTATTTAGATGCCAAGCGCTCCGTTCTCCTTTTTTCCAAGGGTGTAGTTCTTGTTGAGGGAGATGGGGAAGAAATTCTTTTACCTTCTATGGTAAAAAAAGCACTTGGTGTATCTCTAGATGAGATTGGCATCGGCCTAATCAATGTTGGCAGTGTCTCTTTTGAATATGTTGCCAGTCTTTTTGATGACAAGCGGTTACAGCGGCACTGTGCAATTATTACCGACAGCGACGCAATCATGCCTGATGCAAAAAAATGCCATATTGAGGCTGCCAAAAGAGGAGAAACAAGGACAGAAAAACTCAATAGCCTGTATGGCGATAATCGATGGGTCGATATGTTTTATGCTCCATACACTTTTGAAGTTGATTTTGCAAATGAATCGAGAAATCATCGCTTCATAGAAACAGTGATAAAAGCACATTATACGCAGGAAACGGCCATTGATGGACACGTTAGAGAACTTTCTGGAACGGATGATGCAAAACGGTATGATACAGTCCTAACTGTTGCAAAAGAGCTTGGAAAAGGTTGGTATGCAACACTTCTGTCTACTGTCATCGACGAGACAGTTATCATCCCCTCGTATATGCTTCAGGCTCTTGCATTTGTTTCACAAAGCATTATCGACGAAAAATTGTTAAAGAAAATGGCACTGCACACATTAGAAGGATATTATGGGGATAGTGCGGTCGTTCTTAAAGAGTTTCTGACAAATGCTAAAACCCCTGACGAGATATCAACAGCGATTCAGGCATTTTGTGACACGTACCCTGACAATAATTTTGCGTATTTTATCTCCTTTCGAAAGGATGTTGTACATGGATAACGATTTCACATTTTTAGTGCAGTTGAATCCAAAGCAGCGGGATGTTTGCATCAGCGAAAACAACTACGTCCTGACTGCTTGCCCTGGAAGCGGCAAAACAAGAACCATTACCTATCGTTTAGCTTACCTTGATAAGAAATATATACCTTCTCGGTTGTTAAATATAGCAATCACCTACACCAACCGTGCTGCGGATGAGATTTATTCACGTCTGGATAGCATGAGCATCGATGAGTCCTCCATATGGACCGGGACAATTCATCAATTTTGCATGCACTTTATCATTCGACCGTATGCCATGTATTCAGAGCAACTCTGTCATGGATATCACATTGTTGACGAATTTATAAAAAAGCAATACCTTGCCGAGATCAATTCTGCATTGAGGATCCACGCAACGCAGAGCGATTTATTTTCCAACCCTATAATAAAAGCTGCCTATCGCGAACGTTTGCGGAGCAACAAAGAAATCGACTTTGATATGATCCTAGAACTATCTGATACATTATTATCAGAACACCCATTTATCGCTGAAAATATTTCTCATATCATACGCAGTATTCATGTGGATGAATTTCAGGATACCAATGCATTGCAATATTCTATCCTCGCCAAAATTGTGCAGGCGAACAAAAAAATCAATATCATGTTTGTCGGCGACGCCAATCAGGCAATATATAGCGGTCTGGGTGGTATCGCCAAAACGCCCGAAGAATTGGCTCATCAGTTTGGGGTCAGTTTTGAAACAGCCAACCTAACAGGTTGTTACCGTTCGACCCAGAGGATTATTGATTATTATTCCAACTTTGAAGTTGTACCATCAACAATCGAAGCTATCTCTGACATCAAAAATATGCAGGGCACGATTTTCTATGATCACACCATATATAAGGATGATCTGCCTCATAAAATAGCTCAGATTATCCTCCTCCATCTTTCTTCTGGTATTCCTGCACACGATATTTGCGTTGTTGCGCCACAGTGGTTTCAGATTTACCCCCTTGCTAAAAAACTCCGTGATGAACTGCCATCGGTGAATTTCGATGCACCGGATATTGCGCCATTCAAGTATGATCCAATGAATCCTTTTTATCTTCTAGCCAAATTATTCTTCACCACCCCCGGAACAAACGTTCGTGTAAGAAAGAGAATTGTCTCTGAATTTTCTGATATCCTTGAAAGCGAATATCATGTTGCTTTTCCAGAGGGTTATGATACCTATTCTTTGTTGAAAATCATCAATTCAGCTCCAAAGAATACGAACGACGGTTTAATGTTTTATCAGCAAGCCATAACTCATGTCTTTCAACATCTGCGGATACCTTTTGAACCTGAAACACCGCTTCATAAGACTTATGTTTCTTTCCTGAAAAAAACCGAAGATCGAATCCGGCAATTCCAGTTACCGTATAACTGCGATGACCTTTATGCATATTTCAAAGAACGTGATGGCGTCGTCATCAACACCATTCACGGGATAAAGGGTGAAGAATATACAGTTGTTATTGGGTATGATTTGCTGAACGGCCATCTGCCCAATTGGAATATCATAAAAAACAAAAATGAAACCCTAAAGCTTTTATATGTTCTATGTTCAAGAGCAAAATCCGCTTTGTACTTATTCAGCGAAACAGGACGGACGACAAGAACAGGCCACCCACTTACCTCTACGAATGAATTATATAATGTGAGATATCACTACGACACCGCATAAAGCCGAACTTTCCTGTTTCCACCAACCGCAAATGTATTCACATTGTCACTCACCAAACCACTGTCTGATTCTTCAATGGCAGCGCTCATCAAGAATCTTGCAAAAAGCCTGTAACCCTCATATACATAAACAGAGGCAGCTTTCCGTTTTTGGAAAACTGCCTCTGTTTGTTTTAAGAAGATGCAGCTATCTTTCTGGCCAGTTCTTCGATCTCATCGAGTGTAAGCTCCGTGTATTTAGCAATCTCCTCATGCGAGAACCGATTATCTGCCAGTAGGCGCCCCGCTGCTTCAAGCGAGCATTCATGCGCTGCTTCTGCTCTTATTTCATCAAATATTCTGCTCATAATCTTGATTCATGGTCAGGCAGGCTTCTTCGTATCCAGTGCCTTGACCTCATCAACGGAAAGTTCGACCATATCTGCGATTTCCTCGTAAGGAATCCCCGCTTTGAGCATCTTCTGTGCAACTGCTATAGCTTTTGCATAAGTTGCTTCTTTTCTTTCTTCCGCTCTCATTTCTTCCATTGCCTTGCACATTGTCGTCACTCCCTTCGTATCCTCTTTGAAATACCGTACCCGCTGTGCCAGAACAGGATAATTCATGTCATCCGGGTCTGTACAGGTAAAGTCGTGCATCAGCTTTCCCAATGCAGTCTCGTCTTTGATCTGTGAGTTTACATAGATAATATGTGCATCGTCTCCAAAAGACTTTCCTGTTTCCTCAATGATGCGGTTGATGTGGTAGATGGGAAGTCCACCCCGCAGCACATCTTTTTCCGTAATAAAGATTACATAGGTCTCGTTCAGTGCGTCATACGCATCACCCGGATCTGTCAGGTTTGCATCCAGCAGACTGCTGTTGTATCTCGCCCTCTTGGCACCAGCCCCATGGTCGTTGCGCTGCACCTCGATATTATAGGTATGGTTTTCCTGATCCACTGCCAGAATATCCAGCCGCACAGAACGACCTTGCAGATTCTTCAAATCATGCTGACCATGGACTTCCTGTACAGTCAGGTCATCACGGTTCAGAATGATTTGAAGCAGGCATTCCGCACAGGGCTTATCTTCAAAGACCTTGCTCATAAAGTCATCATCCATGAGCCGGAAGTTTCGGATACGCTGTAAATCTTCCTTGTGCTTGCGCTCGAAGTCAAGTTCCTTCTGCGTTTCAACTTCTGCCATCAGTTCACCTGCTTTCTGTTCCTTGTCTAAGGTAAGAATACCATAAAATCGTTCTATTTACAAGATGAAGCCCTTCCTACTACATAGGCCAGAATCCTTTCATAGCGTGTTCTGGCCATGTTCCTATTTCAACTGTGATTCCGACATGGTATCATAAATCCAGAAACAGGCTTCAACTGCTTTTTACAACTGGTGTTCTTCTGGTGCCTATGAACAGCCACGCGCCTCCCAGCTAATGAAAGGTGAGCGTTGTACAATAGAGCGGCCACTTTTCATTAGCTCTGCTAATTTTCTGCTAATGAAAAGCCTTTTACTCGTTTTATTTCGGGGTTTGTGTTCTTTACTCGGATTGACAGCACAACAAAAAATCCATTGATAAAACGTTACTTGTTTTACCTACTTTTGTCTAGGATTTATTGCTTCAGCCCCTACTCCTAAGGGGAAGGCCGCAGGTTCGACTCCTGTCTGGGACATGCTGCAAAAACGCGAAGGACTTTTCTTTTAACGGGAAAATCCTCCGCGTTTTATTTTATCCTCCCTGCGCAGTTTTCCACTTTTGACCCCTGTGCAGCTCAAAACCATAGCATCCGGACACGACAAAGGCGGCTTCGATCTCTCGAAGCCGCCTTATCAACTGTGGAAGTGGAAACTCATTGGGTGAACTCAGTTTTCCAGCCAACCGTAATCAAATTCTGTAAAGTCGTGGATGTAGTGGTCTGCTCCCAGTGCCAGCAGCTCGGACCCGTCTGCCGTCTCTCCGACGCCCACGATCCGGCCTGCGCCGTTTCGTTTTGCCAGAGCGATGGCGGTGACGCTGTCCTCGATGACCAAGCACTCAGAGAACGGAACACCCAGCCTCCGCGCAGCTTCCAGATGCATCTCGCCTTTGTCGGCATAGCTTCCGTCGTCGTACACGACGTCCTGTTGTTTCAGCCAGTGACCGATCGGAAACGAGTCAAAGTAGAAATCAACATTTGCTTTTATGGAAGCACTCGCCAGCGCGAACGGGATGCCGCGCTTCTGTAAGCCTTGCAGCAGTTCCTCAGCACCTGCTACGAGGTGTAAACTGGCAGGATCGTTCCTGCATGCCTCCCGGTACAGCGCCTCTTTCTTTTCTGAATACTGCTGGCGCTCCGCAGGGGTGAGCCACGGGGCCATGTTCTTCAGGATGACATCGTTGCAGGGGCCGCAAATCTTCGTCGATGCAAGAGGGCTTTTATCTTCGGGATGCAGTTCATGATAGATCTTTGACCACGCCTCCATGTGGAAGCGGGTATCAAAGAACATCGTCCCATTAAAATCAAGAAGTACCGCGTGCATTGTGATTCCGGCTTATGCCTTAAGCAAAGATGCCGAAGAATGCGCCGACCAGACCGATGACCAGCAGCAGAGCAATGCAGGTAACGGGCTTCCAGTTCTTCTTCTTCATCAGGAAGAACAGGCCGAGGGTCAGAGCCAGAGGGATCAGCTTGGGCAGGACGCCATCCAGAATGCTCTGGATAACGATGGGGCTGTCGCCGTTCTCGATGACGGTAGCAACGGTGGTGCCGCCGTAGTTGGAAGTCAGAGCACCGACGATGAAGACGCCCAGCATGGAAGCCGCACGGGTGAACTCCTTCGCGTTGGCAGTCAGGATGTCGATAGCCTTGGTGCCCAGATTGTAAGACCAGTACATCAGGAAGAAGCGGCATATGAACTGCACGATATTAAAGATAAGCAGGAACAGGATGGGGCCAGCCAGCGAACCGTTGATGGCCATGTTCGAGGTGATACCTGCGGTGATGGGAACCAGAGTGAACCAGAAGATAGCATCGCCGATGCCGCCCAGAGGGCCCATAGCGGCGACACGCACGGCACGGATAGTGTCGATGTCAGCCTTCTGCTGCTCCAGAGAGAGGATGATGCCCATGACGAAGGTGACCAGGAACGGGTGAGTGTTGAAGAACTCCAGGTTGTTCTCCATGGAGAGCTTCAGGTCGTCCTTGTTGTCTGCGTGGATCTTCTCCAGACCGGGCAGGATGCAGTACAGCCAGCCGGCGGCCTGCATACGCTCGTAGTTGAAGGATGCCTGCAGGTTCAGGGAACGAAGCACCATCTTGTTCAGCGTAGCCTTATCCAAAGGCTGCGCGGGAGTCAGATTGTTGTAATGAGTTGCATTAGATGCCATCTTCGTCGTCGCCTCCATTCGCAGCAAAACCAGAACCAGCAGCCTGCTTGATAGCAACGCGAGTCTGGTAGTCATACAGAGCGATCGCAACACCAACGAATGCGATCAGCAGCAGAGCAGAACCGGACAGCTCGGGGATGTAGCCGATGATGGTTGCCAGAGCGAAACCAGCAAAGTAGATGCCCCAGAACTCGTTGGAAAGCATGATGCGCAGCAGGGTAGCGAAACCGACGAAGCGCATCATACCGCCAGCAGCGCCCAGACCAGCCATGATCCATGCATACTTGGCGGCCAGGTTGCTCAGGGTGTTACCCATTGCAGAGCCGCCCAGCATACCGAGGGTGCAGACGATGGCGAACAGCAGGCCCAGCAGAGCCATTGCCAGATAGTTCAGACGAACGATGCCCTTGGTGTCGCCCTTCTCAGCCATCTTGTCGGCAGCGGACATCATGGGGGACATAGCGGTGAACAGGAGGGTGACCATGTACTGGCCGATCAGAGCAAAGGGAACTGCCAGACCGACAGCAGCGGTGGTATCCAGATGAGAAGAGATCGCAAACACGGTAGCCATGACGCCGCCGATGACTGCGTTTGGCGGCTGAGCGCCGCCGACAGGCATGTTGCCGATGGTCATCAGCTGGTAGGTACCGCCGACGACGAGGCCAGTGGGAAGGTCGCCCAGGATCGCACCGATGACAGCACCGGAAACGATAGGCTGGTACAGGGATTCCAGGAAATCAAACCTGTCTCTTATACACATCTGACGCTGCCGACGACTAGTCGAGTGTAG
>ENA-UAKW01000262-UAKW01000262.1-human-gut-metagenome-genome-assembly--contig:-NODE-262-length-30394-cov-8.149906_pt1 | contig 30394 bp, 27 predicted proteins | sample MGYA00243691_ERZ654450 | MGnify/ENA primary metagenome ERZ654450 (study PRJEB26926, sample SAMN06164673) | human gut metagenome | biome: ENVO:00009003; feature: ENVO:2100002; material: ENVO:00002003... | reverse complement strand
CACCCCAGCCGTTTCCCCATCCGCCGAAGATAGCAAACAGGATGATTAACACCCACCATCCGTTTCCATTGCCCCAGCCATCACCATTTCCATCTTTTGTAACAGCAGCGATATCTGAAAGACTTGGCGCACTACCCATATTAAACATAATTACTTCCTCCTTATTTTACATGGAAAAACTGTTCTGCCTGTCGGATAGCATCTTCTTTACTTACCCCCATAGACTTACAAATGTTCTCTGCAATCTCCTGCCCTTTTTTCTCATCGCCAGATTGAATAACGTTAATCATGCTTTGAGCATTAGGGTTATTAGCAATATTAGGATTCTCCTTTAGAATCTTCATTGCCATTTGCTGAATACATTGACTTATCATTCTTCTTGTCCTCCTTGAATCGCGACTTATTTTGATGCCCTTGCCGTTTGAGCATATTCTCTATTCTGTCAAGCTGAGCTTTTAATTCTCCGGTGTTATCACCATTTTGGCACTCTGATTGAGCCTGCTCATTCGAACTTATAGAATAGATAATACTTTGCAGAACGCCATTGCTATTCCACTGCTTAGCAATAACCTTCTTGCAATCCTCTGTCATAAACAGACAAATACTGCCATCCATTGGTATTTCTGCAGGCACAATATCCTGCTCCGAAGTTACAATCCTTCCTCTGATTGGAATAATTGGCCGTTGATTTGCCATTGCGTTTGCCAGATTAGGCTGCCCTACAGTCTGGTTATTCATAACTTGGGGATTATGAATAAGTTTTGGTCCTCCATTCCAATTTGGTTGGTCTACAGGACCCATAGGCCGTCGCATTCCTTGGGCGTCGATGTTTGGTGTATAATCCATAGCAAAACAGCTCCTTTCCTATTTTGATTTAAAAGTTCTTATCCCTAGACACAAACGAGTAAAAGTCTAGAGATATTATTTAATTTTCTTTTAACGTCACTTTGACGGTTGAGAATTACTGCAATGGCATCACCTCCCCAAACCATTTTGATTTATGTCAAAGACTCGCTAGTAGCCTCCGATTCCGAACTGTCGCCGTCTGTTGTACTAACTGGGTCATTCTTGTAAGCTCTGATAGTAACGTCATTAGATAATCCGTCATGAATCTCAATGACGTTGTCCAGCTTGAACCCGTCGAATGTAGTGACATTTCCATTGTCGTCTGTAATCTCCATATGAGAAATATTGTCTGCATTACGAGCAGTAGAAGCGATTCTGTCAAACACTGCTGGGGATTCGTATGTTGAAGTAATGTTCAGATAAGTTCTACCGGACTGATTCTGAGCATACTCTCTTGTAAATTTTCGAATATCAACTGTCGTTCCATTTCCAAATTTAAGTTTCATTTTGATCCTCCTTACTTAATTCTTTAAGCATATCAAGTTCTTCCTCTCCGATAATAGGAATAGCCCATTCATCCGGACAGTATATTTTGAATCTTTGTTTCCAATGTTTCTTACGATACCACTTATTCCAGAAATATGCATTTGCAAGAGATCTGGTCTTGTGCATATCGCAAATATAAGTACAACGAGAATCCGGTGTTCCATTTTCCTGATAGTTGTATGCAGAGCACCAACTGCAGCCTTCAGCAATAGGACAATAGAAGCATTCATCACTAGACTCTGTTCTTCTGTCAATTTTATTGAGGCACTCAACGCACTGCTTATCGCATTTTCTTTGAGCAATTCCGAAATTGACATGGCCAATTCTAAGAGGCTCTCGGGACGTTCCTAGACTGCTCTCCATATATCTAATGCATGGATAAAGCCAACCGTCTGGGTCCATCGCTAACATAAATCCAGTTCCGCCGCACCAGTTTTCGACATCGGTTTCTTCCTTTGGTTTAAAGAAGTCATTCTCAAATAGCGCCATGAAATGATCATCAGCTAAGTCGTTCTCAAGCCAATAATCAGCCAACATTTTGAGCTGTTCATAATAGATCTTTGCGTGATCTAATGTCCACCCTTTTTCGTAAACGACATTCGCATTAATGTCTTTATATCCAAGCTCCACCATATGCTTAATCGCTGAAAACAGATGCTGAACATTACCTGGGGCTATAGTGATCTTAGAGCCCATATAATATCCTCTTGATATCCAATCACGAGCTCCAGCTACTGCCACATCATAAGAGCCAGTACCATCTGGAAAGACTCTACAAGCATCATGCAGAGCCTTATTTCCATCGATGGTAATTGAGAAAGAGAGATTATGGCGCCATTTGTTCAGGAACTTCTGAACCTTAGGCTCAAAATATAATACACCATTTGAGCAAATCGAAATACAGAATTTTGTTGCCCATGGATGCATCAACTCGATAGCTTTATCATAGAAATACGTGCAAATCTGATCAATAAGATCCACGCATAAGAAAGGCTCTCCGCCAATAAACTCAATGATAATACCAGGTGATGTAGAGGCGTCGATGTAGTTACCGAGGCGTTCATCTCCGGTAAGAAGCATATCAATAAGTTTCTTTGCATCTTCGAACTTCATTTTTCTCTTGCCTTTGTTTATCTGGTAACAGTAGGTACAGCACAAGTTACACTCGTCTGTTACTTGAAAAGTCACGGTACGAGATAAAGTTCTTCTGTCAGATGCATTATTTGTAATAATTGTCTCAGGATACAACCTTCCGATCATATCCTGAAACTGTTCGAACTTCTTCATAGGCTTAGCCCTCTAATACGGTAATGTGTACGAGGTGCTCTGAAAAGTCTGTTACTGCCCATCTGAATTTAACATCTTTTCCTTCATGCTCCAGAACACGAGGCTGTAAAGACTTTTCTAACTCAGCTTTAGCAATGTCGTAGGAACATTCTGCTTCCTCAAGCAATTTGTGGTAATGCTTAAACGGAACTGACTCCAGCACTGAAGCATCTGTGTCATCTTTTGCCGACTCCAGCATATGAGCTACAACGTCTTTTCTGGTCATAACCTCATATGCAAGTCTCTGTAAATAGTCAGCTGTCTCTTTGTTAAGTTCTAATGTAAAGTTTTTCATATTCGTTAACTCCTTTTCTTTTAATCAGTTTTTATATTCCTGTTATTTTGAATGGTATTCTAATTACCTTTGACCCCTTAAATATTGAACCAACTTCAGGATAATTTTTAGTAGTGTTATATTTATACCAAATTAAGTCGAACCTAGTGCATTTTTTATTTGCTTGTGCGGTCTCGTTCGGTGATACCATTATTTGGTACCCTTGACCGGCGTTAATGACAAGACCGTTAGCATTCTCAATTGTTGGAGGCCAATAAGCATCTGATGATCCAACATGGTTTGGATTATATGTTATGTTCGAATCATTAAGCATTACGAATAGAGGTATTGCCAATTTATAGCCTAACTGTTTGAATATGGTGTTGTCAACTACTGTAAGTCCATTGGATAAATCAAACAATATTTCGCTATTCTTTTTATCGTAACGTATCTGTATCCCAAGATCTTTAAGCTCATAATTAGAATTATTAGCATAACCGCCACCTGGAAGCACTTGGTTCCATAATGCTTTAGAGTATATCGGTTTCATCATACCATTCGCAATCAGATCTACTGTTGGGTCATAAACTCAACCTTCGACTACAGCGCCGAATGCTTGAGCTTGGCAGGTACCTGTACACGTTGCTGAGCAGTTAGTAGCACATGCGTTTTTACATTGTCCACTACAGCCATTACTACATCCGTCACAATTTCCAGTACATGAGCCGTAACATCCAGAACCACATCCTCCTGAGCATCCTGAGCATCCTCCTGAACATCCAGAGCATCCCTGGCATCCAGTTGTGCATCCCGATTCACAAGATCCGTCGCACCCGCTGCAATTGCTGAAGCAAGTAGCTTCACAAGATCCGTCGCACCCAGCATAGCATCCAGTACAATCTCCTCCGCATCCACTTGATCCAGAACATCCTCCACAAGATGAACATGAAGAACACGAACTAGCACAGCCAGTACAACTATAGCATGTGCTACAAGCCGAACCCTTTCCTTTCGATGAACATGAACTAGAACAAGATCCTCCGCATCCAGCGCATCCTGAGCACCCTTCACAAGATCCGTCGCACCCACTGCACCCACTGCAAGATCTCCCACACCCGTCACAAGATCCAGAACATCCTCCTTTGCATCCACTGCTACACCCTATGCAACCAGAGCAAGCATTACACCCGCCGCAATTACCAGAGCATCCTCCGCAGCCACTCGAGCCGCTGCCACCAGATCCACCAGATCCGCTACATCCACCAGAACAGCTGCTACATCCGCTACATGTGCTGCCGCACGTCCCTACGCATAGTCCAGAGCATGCTCCTCGGCATGAAGAGGTAGCCCCATCGATTGGCTCTTGAGATAATGAGTCAGTATAAGATAGCAATTCATTATTGAACGATGATGGGATCTTAGAGCCCGTCTTAAGATCGGCAGTATTCAAATTACCATGGTCTTTAATATTCAATAAAGGCTCAACTACTTTTTTACCTTGGTCCGCTGTGACTTTAGTTCCGGATGTAGGAGTTGTGGAGAAGTCGTACGATGCAGATGCAAACCCAGTCATAGAACCATTATATGCTCTACGTTGCATTTCAGTTTTTACCTTGGCTTTAAGAGTGTTCATTTCTGCCGCGGTAAGAAAATTAGGCATTATCTTCACCCTCCTTTTTAAAAACTTTATTTGATTTTTCCTCCCGGGGATTTTTTATATCTCGTTTTTTTTCTTTGTCTTTCGTAAAACGATCATTTCCCGATAAATACATTATCTATACCCCACATTTTGAATTATCCCCACGTAGCTGCCAATGGTGCCCACGCAGAACCATTGTAGAATCTAGCCACACCTGAAGTATCAATCCACAGGAGCTTAGTATTGGCCGGGGCAGAAGCACCGTAATGATATCCTCCAGGATCATCCGATCCAACTGGATACCAACCTGGGCCTCCAAAAGACCCATCGTATGGAACGTAAACATACATCATTTTATTATCCGGGTCATAGCATAATTGACCTGGATACGGGGAATATTGAAAGCTATTACTCGAGCCAAAATAAAGCCCATTAGCAATATTCCAATGTTTTTCAGCATAAACATATAAAACATTATATTCATCCGGATTAACCCACAGATCACCAACTTTAGGATTAGTCGGTTCGGTTGCTCCATAGCTAATTCCACCAGACTCCGCCGATTTCTTTATTGACTCTAACAGGTATTTGCCATTTGGTGCGTCAGTATGGAATGACTGAATATTGCCTGGAGAGATTATATGAGTAGCTCCGTCGAATGATTTTAAATCGAAATTAGGGAACTCTGTATCCTTAGTAATCTTCGTAGTTGAGGTTTGATACTGCTCGATAGCAGTAGCTGTTTCTCCTTCCTCCAATTGAACTTGGATTTGGCAGTCTGTTAGGGTCGTTCCTGATGTAATATAAAGTCCAATAGTATCGGTTGCTCCGTCTATTCTCGTAAATGTGAATGTGATTGATTTCGTGCCGTTACTCAAATGGCGTATAGCGGCTATATCAGTATTACCATCTTTAACATTAGCTAAGTATACCGATGCATCCCCATTTTTAACCGTTAAAGTCATGGTATATTTGTTACCAACAGCCAGGCAAGGCAATAAACTCTCTTTGAATAATATGTAATATGCAGTTTTCGTTGCCGTTCCGGAAGCATGAATAACACCATTTGAATCTACTGTGAAAGTTATTCCCTGTCCATTATGCGAGGAACCATAAAAATATGGATACGGAATCAAATTCTTTCCAATCGTCTTAATATCATATCCTGAATATGGAACAAATGGATCATCGGCATCGGTTACTATTCTGATATTGGATACCGTCCCACGAGCATCTCCGGAAGTTTTATGATATTGAACAACATAATTACAATAGTATTTCGACCAGTCATAGTCGTTTTTTGATAAAGTCTCGACGTTGGTTACCCAAGAACCATTATTTTTTTTAAAAATTTGAAAAAAAGCATGTAAGACACCTGGAATTGTCGTATCGTACTTTGAATATAGCGTATTTATAGCATCATTAAATAACTTTTCAGGATTATTATATAATACAAAACCAGGTTGTGATGCATGATCGGATAAGGTGCCGTCAAAAGAAACAGTTCCTTCTGTGTACGTCATCGTTACGCCATACGAAACCGACCCGCTAGCTTTGACGTATGGATAAGGCAACAAATTCCTAGTAGCCTTACCAAGCATTAAAGGCGCTTCCACAGTACCGTCGAGATCCATTTTCGTTGACTCGATAAGTGATACTTTCTCCTTACCTAACTTCTCGGTTTCTAGAGTAAGTTTAGCTCCAAGGTCACCTTCGAGTTTGTTTTTTATATTTTCAAACCACTTATCAAACTCTGTCTGGGACGCCTTTTCCCACTGCTGGAATGTTGACCAGTTAGCATCGTAAGCGGCTTTAATCGTAGCGAACCACTGATCGTAGCCATTCTTAATACTGTCATACCATTTCTGATAGTCCGATTTTGAAGTTGCTTGCCAATCCGTAATCTCTTTCTTAGCGGCTGTGAGCCAAGCCTGGTAATCCTGCTTCTCTCCATTCATCCATGTATTGAAGTTTGCAGTATTCTCTTCTACGAACCGATTTAAGATATCTTTCCACTGAGGAATAAGCTGTTCGATGCTGATTACATCGAGAATGCCTGTAACAAATGGACATGCGCTCGTCCCTACACAGTTTTCAATATCCGCTTGCCTAATGGACGTAACTTCTTTACCTACTGTAACGTATGCCAATGGATACTGATGAACTTCTTTAGTATTCGTCAATGCTGGCTTGGTTGGTGTAGACGATGGTGTTCCTTTAATTAATTTAATGCTGTTTGCTCTTACAGATTCAACTGAGTTGATCTCCAGAACAACTGCATCAATACGATCCATAAGAATCTCTGATGGTGGAATAGTAACTGGATAAAGAGCATCGTTGTAACTCCAAGTATGATTAAACCATGCTCGTCCAGTTCCAACCGTTACGTTCATCTGATTGCTCTGCTTTACGACAAGACAGTCGCCAATAGATGCGAATATTCCATCCCGAATCAAGCCATCAAATAATCTTGAAATGTCGGTAGCATCATATAATCTATCATGATCTACGGAATTAAAAAATCCAGATGCAAAACTCATATTTTTCCTCCTTTATCTTATTCTTTAAGAGCCTACTGGTATTCTGTTATCATCGGCACTTACAAAGTCTGTAAAAGTAGGGTATGAAGTTTCCCCACTAGAATCTTGGGACATAATAAATTCCGACACGGTTGATGTCCCTTTAATACCATAGTCGTTTTCTATCTGTACTACATCCCCCATTTTGAAATCTCGTCCGTATACAAACATAGTATGAGGATCAACATCTCCATCCATAGATATGGTATGTGGTTTCTCAGCTAAAGCTTCTTTGCCCTTCTGAGCAACTACTTTCAGTCGCTCGGCGTCGCTCATTTTATGGTCCTCATCCTCAGAAGTAATCGACCCAGCATCAACATATATCTCGCATCGATGCATACCACTCAACTGTTCCTGAGTTTCTCCGTCCCTAGTCACTTCTTTAGTAATCTTCAACGGATTCCCGGATAATGTTTGTGTATCTCCATCTTCCCCAACAGTTAATGCAACGTTCGCATAATCTTCTTTACTGTCTAGATAGGATGTATTATTTAAGTTTTCGAATGAAGGACTGAATACAACATACGGAGTTAATTGCTGTGCGTAGGATCTATCAACACCTTTGTACAGCTCAAACTCGAATTGTTTATTTTCATTCAATGTAACTTTAAACCCAATTTGCTTTTCTACGCAAAGAGAGTTTATTGCCTCGTATAAGTTTTCATGCTGCTCATACTTGGCGTCGATTGTCAGAGCGGTTATTCTACTGTCCGTACTTTTCTTGAATACAAAGTTAGGAATCTTTCTTTCCGATTTTGACGGCGCTATTATAGCGTCATTTATAAGCTTCTCTATTCCATCTTGGAAATTTCCGCCAAGTGTAGTATTGTCCCATATTATTCTACGCTTCAGCAAGCTCTCAAGAGAGTAGCCTATAACTTTAATTGTTGGTCCATCCGTAGCATTTGTTTCAAGGAGCATTCCCTGAATAATCATCATATGAACTGAGTCATCATTTTGAAGATAGTAGTCATTGACTAGATAAGGAAACACTCCATCCATGTCCAAAGTGAGGTAGAGTTCAAAGTCCCCATTCTCTTGATATCTATCAGTCCAAATGAAGGACTTGAACCTGTCAATAATGGCTACTTTTTCAAACCTTGAGTTTAATATTGTAGCTTCCATTGCTTACCTCCTCGAATTAATCGCCTTCCATAAGCTATACTCCTTCGTATATCGTATCGTTTTCAATCTTGAACTGAATGCTCATTGCTCCTTCTGTAGCATTGTAAATGAAGATATTATCTCCTTTCGACAGCTGGAACCAGCTCGATCCTTTACCTAAGCAGTTTAGAATGTTGGTCGTTAATCCGGCTCTCAGTAATGTAACTGACTTTTCTCCTCGCTTAGTATTTATAATGATATCATCACCAGCACCATATGCTTGACCGGTTAAGGTCTGTATAAAGTCAGTATTTATTCTCATAACTTCACGAGTTCTAGCGTTATAGATAACAATATCTTTTACTGTATCTAACGCATGAATTGTTATCGTTATACCAACTGAAGCATCTCCTTTGTACGTTACTACATTCTCATACATATGCACGATATCGCCGAAGTTTATGAGCTTTTCAGTTAACGAATTGTTTTCAAATGGAAATTCGAATTTAGGATTGACGCCACTAAATAATGTAAGCGTCTTTCCATTAGTTGCATAAAAGTATGGGTCTGGACAAATTACGGAAATTTGAGTAGTTTCATGAGCCTGGAATATATCAGGTTCATTTGACTCGACATAGCCGAAAGCATCAAGAGATCTCTGATCCGTTACGAATGTCAACGTGAGGTATCTCTTGATAGGGAAATACTTATATGTAGTATGCCTAATAGTTTCGATATCTGTTCCGAATCTAAAATCCAGAGTCATAACTATATTTCTAGTTTCAAGTTTAGCACTATTATATAATGCTCCATCTCCGGTCGCTATCTCACTAGTATTGATAGTTGCCTTAACTGGCCCTAAACCTTCGATATCTGTTATAGCTAGACCCGAAACCTCAGGCCTAGCTAGTTCCATTTCTAGGGATTCCCCTAAATAATTAGTAACGATTACTTTCTTTATCATTTAAGAGCCCCCTTTAATTGACTAAACTGGTTCTTTGTCTGTCGATATATCTCTTTATTAGATAATGCTACAGGCGAATTATTAGTCTGGTTGAATGTGTAGTTATTTACAACAGGAGTACTTGAACCCTTAATAGAACTTCGAGATGATCTTCCCCCATTTTGAAGTAGCGATATAGCTTTACTAAGATTGCTTTTGCCTAGTACGCTTCCAGCAAGAGCGCTGGCTATAGAAGTTGCTAAACCGGCACTAGCTCCTGCTACAGAAGATCCCGTAGCTGATGTCACTCCGCTACTAACCATTGACGACAGGTTCGAAGTGTTAACACCGACACTTAAACTAGGCATCTGTATTTTAGATAGTTCTGCGTTCACAGCGTCAACCAATGCCTGAGCAGCACTAACAGCTGATGGTATAGCTCCTCTAATGCCTCGAGCAAATGAATTACCAAGTGCACTTCCTTTAGAAGATGCTTTGTCGCTGCCTTTTGAAAACGAAGATAATGCTTTATCTACCACTGATTTACAAGAAGATTCTACAGCTGTTAACACCGTTGTTGCAGCAAGACCTAAAGCAAAGCAATAACCAAGAGATGTTCCGGCAGATTTAAAAGCTTTCTTGAAGTTTGTTTCTGCGTAATTCGTAAAGGTTGTACAAGCCTTCTTGGCTGATTGCTTTGCAGACTTTGCAACCCCTTCGGAAGCTGAGTCGATTCCAGCTTTGAACTGGTTTCCAGCTTTCTTACCTGAAGACTTGAATGACGTATCTTTTTTAAGTGCCTCGTCGAACGACTTAGCTACCGCGTGAACAGTTTTTGTCGCTGCAGATCCTTTGAGGTTCCTAGATGAGCCTTTCTTAGAAGATACATCCTTGCCTGTAGCAGCATCAATCATTCCCTGATACATGGAATTGACAGCTCCTAGACCTGCTTCTTTGTACGAATCAGATACTTCTTTAGAAACTTCCTCGTTCATAGATAATGTATCTTTGTAATACTGATTTATCTGCTTCTTTTCATCTGGCGTCATTTGGAAATACGCATCGACAATATCTGCTCCGTCCAAGCCTTTGTTTATCAACTCTTGCAATAGCCTTGGGTCAAGCTCTTTCGACAACACAACAATTTCATCTCGCCATTTCTTAACAGATTCCATATTATCCTTTGCCTGCTGTAAAATTTGATCTTTTGTCATTTGCATCTTCTCTTTGAATACTGCATTTGTTCGACCAATCTGATCAGCCGTGGCAAGTCTGAATCCCTCAATATACGGTATTGCTTGCGTCCCTAGGCTCTTAAGATAATCCAGTAATCCGTCTGCAAATCCCATCTTCTTTAGTTCTTCAAGACCTTCGATTACTCTCTTTTCGGCATTAACCTGTGACCACATACGATCGATAATGGTGTCATTGCCGAGATCATTTACTACTTCCTCGTATCTCGTAAAGTAATCCGTAGAACTTGAAATGTCGAAATTAACAAACGATGTGAAACTATCAAGACTGCTCTTTACAGATTCTGTCATAGACTTTGCAGTATCTTCGATTTTCTTCTTTGCATCGTCCCAATCGCTATTTATCTTCTTGAGGTTTTTCTCCATTTCCTTAGCTGCTTCTGAAACAGCATTAGGAATTTCTTTTACGTCTTTCTTGACGTCTTTGGCTGTTTTCTTAACAGCTTTCTTAGCTTTCTTCTTGGCCGCTTCTTTCTCTTTCTTCAAAGCAAATGACTTGATAATATCATTAGCTCCAGATTTCTGAAGTTTAAGATTCTTAACATACGCATTGTTTATTTCTTTACGTTCTTCATCTGAAAAGGTAAGCATTTCCAATACTTTACTAAGGTTTCCAGGACCTTCATCAACCAATTCCTGAACTAGGCGAATATCCCAACCCTGATTAAGCATCTTCTTAATAGAATTCTTCCACTTAACAGCATCTTGATAAGTCTGCTTATAAGAAGCTATAATATCTTCTTTCGTTTGTTTACTAGCTTCTGCATACGCTTTGTTCGCTCTGTCGATTTCTTCTTTTGAAGCATTTGCAAATAATTTTATATATGCATAACCAGATTCTCCCATACCTTTAAGAGTATCAATAAGTCCCTTACTAAGACCGTTCTTGGATAATTTCGCAAGGTTATCCTTCATCTCCTGATAACCATCAACCTGACTTTCCATGTTCTTAAGAACTGTACTCATCTCGTCATCCATAGAATCAGAGAATTCGGAGAATATATTCCTAGAGTTATCGAATGCAATATTCGTAAACTTAGTATATTCCTTTATCGAATTAATGATATTGTTCCTGTATTCTTTGAACGTCGAGTTAATATTGGACTGGATCGTCTTTTGATCATCTTTCAGCTGTTTCACAGCATTTTTAATAGCAGTGTTATTTTCCTTAATAGCCGAATTGAGATTCTTTTTGCTAAGCTTCTTGCCTGAAGTGCTAAGACCCTTCTTTAAACGATCTTGTGTCTTAAGAAGTTTCTTCAAAGCTGCCTCGTGCTGCTTAACAGACTTAGTGTCTTCCTTATACTGATCCGATTCCTTATACAGTGCAATAGCAAAATTCTTGATAGTTTTTTCGGCAGTCTTAGTAGCTTTGCTAAGTGTCTTAAGCTTAGGCGTTGTCTTGAGAAGCTCTTTTCCTAAACTCTTAGAGATTTTAGTAATCGTCTCATAAGGAGTTTTATTAAACGAGCTTACAGCTTTGTCGAAAGTCTTTCCAAACTGATAAGCGACCTTTATGATTTTGGTCATCTTGATCTTTGCTTTCTTGCTGTTCTTCTTAGACCTACCTGTAATTTTCTTAGAAGTGCTATCATATGCACTAGTTACACCAGCTCCAGTTTTGTTAGCATTTTTGATAATGTCTTTTGTCGTTTTATCCATTTGGTCTGAAAACGTACTGTTGCCTGCATTAAGAATGCCATTTACGGTCTTCATGACGCCATCAACGTCTTTATTTCCAACCGATTTACTAATGGATTTCTTAATTCCCTTGACGTATCCTGTAACTGTTTTTTGAGCTTTCTTAGCGCCGTCTTTTATTCCTTTTCCAGCACCTAACAAAGCCCCTCTTCCAGCGTCAATACCCGCAAGTTCAATGTCTCCAGCCGTTGATTTAACACCTTTAACAAGACCTTCTCCAGCGTAAACACCAACTTTATTGGTTTTCTTGGAAGGGGAATGCTCGTCAAGAGACTTTTTGCTCTTCATTCCCTTAAGCAATTGATTTCCTAAGGAAACTCCAGTAGAGTATACATCTGAGCTCTTGTTCTTTGCCCCGCTCATAAAACCTATAGCCGCATTAGCTCCAGCTGTACTAAAATCTTTAGAATTAGATCTCATACCGCTGGCAAGGTTCTTTGCTAATGAAGAACCGGCATCTTTGAATTTTGAATTATAATCATTAAATGTGCTTTTAGCTGTACTAAGAGCGCTATTTACCACTGAGTTAAATCCATCGGTAGTATCTGTATCCGATTTAAATGCATCGGTAACATATTTCAAGAACTTCTTAGCTACACTTGATGATGGGGACTTCATATCTTCACTGTTATTTTTCATTCCAGTGGAAATCCACCCAACAACCTTAGAGCCAACCTTTTCAAAGTCCCCCGATTTTGATTCAAATCCATTCTGTACGGATTTTAGAGAAGTCTTACCCAAAGCCTTAAATGCTTTGTTCATATCCTTGACTTTCTTGTCCAGTCCACCCTTAACACCGTTCAGAGAATTGATGAAATCGGACAATTGCTTAGCAATAGTTCCTGCGTTAGATGTATCAGCTCCTTTTATTGTAGTTGAGAAGCTGACAAAACTCTCACCAAATGATACAAGGTTCTTTCCGAACTTCTTCAAGCTCTCCTTGTTTCCACCAAAGAGTATGCTCTTAGCAGAAGTTGCTTCTGGTAGATCATCATTCAGTTTTGCAATGGATGTAGCAGCTGCCGATGTAGCTGTTATAGTTGAAGTATCGATTCCAGATACCGTTTTAGAGTACTTAGCAAATGACTTACCAAACGATACCATGCTCTCACCGAAAGTTCCTAAGTCCTGAGAACCTCCTACGAACCACTCTTTCATACCATCTAAACTCGGTATTGTTTTGGCTAATTTGGTAATTGTCATCGCTGCTGAAGATGTTGCCGTTACTGATTCGGTATCAACTTTAGATACAGCATCAGAGTATTTAGCAAATGATTTACCAAATGAGACCATACTCTTACCAAAAGTTCCTAAATCTTCAGAACCTCCTACGAACCACTCTTTCATACCATCTAACTTAGGGATGGAATTTGCAAATTCGCTTATCGTCATTGCTGCTGCAGACGTAGCCTTTATAGTTGATGTATTAACGCCAGCCACTAGACTAGAATAAGTAGCAAATGCTGCTCCAAATGGTATAAGAGATAATCCAAATGAAGTTAAACTTTTAGATCCTGTCAGTAGCTGTTTTAATCCGCCAGCTTCAGGTATAGCGTTAGCTAAATCTGTTAATGTTTGAGCTGCAGAAGATGTTCCTTTGATTACCCCAGGATTTATATTAGCAACTTCCATGGCGTACATTGCAAATGCTGCTCCGAATGGTATAAGAGATAATCCGAAATTAGCTAGATCCTTTGCTCCAGCTAAAAGTTGGGCTAATCCTCCAGATCTTGGTATGGCTTTCGCTAATTCAACTAGGGTTTTAGCCGCTATTGCGGTGCCCTTAACTGTTTCAGGATTTACATTTGCTACCTGATCACCATAGGCTTTCATGCCAGCGCCAAGGTACTGAAGCTGATAAGCAAATTTCTGAATTGGATCTTTTCCAAGGTTTATGAATGTCGAAATGGCATTAACAATCTCTGCTCCGGCTATTTTGACAATGCACCCTGCCAGCACAGACATAGACGATCCTATCTCTGGATTTACATTACCCATTGTGGATAAGAATGGCTGCAGATTATTTGCAAAGTCTGATAGATTTGTAGCTATTTGCGGAAGTCCGTCTGTAATTCCCTGACCAACTCCAGATATAATTCCACCGACTAGTTTTCCTAAACCTTCACCTAGAAGTTCCATTATCTGAACTCCGCCATTCATGAAATCCTGGAATCCTGGTATCTTATTAAGACCTCCGAGTGCAGCTATAATTGCTGCAAGTCCAGCAACAAATATTGAGAAGCTACCTAGAGCATTTATAGCCCCAACAATCGGAACATTTTGAAGTATTAGCATAGCTGCTGATATAGACAATAGAACCATGCTTAAACCTGCAGAAGCTGCTAATGACCGTTTCCAATCAAGTTGGCCAACCATCCAAATAACTCCTGCTATTTCCAAAAGAACTGCACCAGCTAAAAGAACACTAGCGCGCACTTTTCCGACCCCAGAGAATCCTTTTAAGCATAACGTAAATACACCTAAAAGTAATGATATTGCTGCTGATCCGGCAATAACCCCAGCTTGGTCTAGCTGAGCTAACAAAGCAATAACTCCCGCTATCTCGCCGACAACCAAAGCAGCTACTATTACTGACTTCTTAGCGTCAATAGATACATCTCCAGCTTTAATCATCGCAGACATGCATAAGATTATAGAATCCACTGCTGCAGTTGCTCCTGCCATTTTGGATTGATCGAGGCCGGACAGTATAGCTATAGCTGCAGTAAGAATTACAATGGAACCTGCAACCGTCATCATCATTACACCAGCTCTAGCCGCATATTGACCAGCACTGGCGCTAGCCTTAATCAACCCTCCAATAGGTATCATCAACGCAATTAGATCGATTATGCATTTAGCCATTGTCTTAAGATCGTACTTTTGAAGCTTCTCAAATGCAGCAAGTAAAACGTGTAAACTAACTGTAAATCCCAGCAATAATACGGCTGCTTTAGATGCATTAGGACCGGCTTTAGCAGACGCCTTGAATAGTAGCATCATCGTTCCAAATACAGCTACGAATTGCTTCCACCCTTTCTTCATAGAACTAAAATCCATATTAGAAATTTTAGACATTACTTTAGCTAATCCATATATTGCCACTACGGAACTTAATAATGTAAGTGCTCCTCTAGTTCCGCCTAAAGCGTTCGCTTTTCCAACAGCAATCATAAGAACTGATAATGATCCAACAGCCAATACTAAAGCACCAATAGTGCTCCCAGCATCTTCAATATTGTAATTAGACAACCCTTTTATAGCTTTAACCATCAGTAGCAAAGAGGCTGCTAAAGATACAATTTGAAGGGCTCCAGCGGCTGCTAATTTAGCATTTGCACCCATTGTATACTTTGTTAAAGCTCCTGAGCATATTGTAATAACTCCTACAAGCCCTGTAATTACTCCAATATTAATTGCCATGGATTTATTAATGGTCACATTTTGAAGTTTCTCAAGTGCAACAGTCATTAGTAAAATACTTCCAGCAATAGAAATGACCATTGCTGAAACACCAGAAAATCCCTTTGCTAACTTTTCTGTTGAAATAGAACCGATCGCGTAAGCAAATGCCGTTAACGCTGCTCCCAATATACCTATCAAAACAACGGCACCTTCGATTCGATCCTGAGGTAACACAGTTAACAAAGCTATGGACCCAACTAATATAGCTACAGCTTTTGCAATCTTAATAACTATATCGGCTTTGATAGAATCTTGCCAAGTTTTAAGAGTTAATGCTCCTTGATTCATTAGTTTAATAAAACTGTTACCTATTGCTGCCGGTAATGCAAATAAACCACCGAATCTATCTGTAAGCACCTCTAACAATTTAGAAAGATTATAAAGAGCTTTTACTGAAACGCCGCCCAACAAAATAGTCAATATGTTAGCAGTATTAACTTTTCCAGATTTGTCTTTAACAAATGAAAACACCCCATCAAATGTGTCAATCATCGTTTTCTTAAATCCAGTTGCTTGATCCGTCCAACCTTTAAAATATCCAGTAATCTTAGATCTAAGCGAATACAGTTTCGACGTAAATGAATCTATGGAATTTCCAGCGCCTCCAAAACTATCTTTCGCAATAGCACCTATCCCAATAATAGTACTAAGCAAAGCTTTGAAATCTATATGACCAACTTCTTCGCAGTGGTCTATAAAATCATCGATCATATTTCCGGCATTTTCACCAAATTCTTTTATGTCTGGCCACAACGTTTTAACTATAAGATCGTCTAAGAATTTTATTACTTCCTGTGTTCCTTTCCAATTCCAAATCGCTTTTGCAAAGTACTCAATATTTTTGATGGCAAATGCTATTGCTGATGATATGAAATCGACACTCTTAGCAGCTATACCTGAAATATTTCCAAACTTTTCAAACTGTACAATTCCATCACCTAGAACCGCTGTAAGGTCGAGTATACTATTTACAGATATACCCAACAATTTAGAAACTACCTGTAAGGCTGTCTTAAGTCCTACTCCAAGAACATTTTTAACAATCTTGACAATTGTGAATAAACCTTTCAATGTCCTGTATAATTTATCGACCTTATCCCTAGACATTATTAGTTTCTTAGTGAAAGCTTCAAATGCATCGGTTATATTTTTTATTTCTTTTGCATTCTTTTCTGGGAAGATAGCTCTATAAGCAACCCTGAAAGTATCTAATACTGCAACAGCTGCTGCTAGAGTATTTGTGAATGAACGCATTAATGAATTGCGGCCACCCATTTTCTTCCAGGCATCTAGAGTAGCATTCTTAGCAGCAAACGTTTTTACGATATAATCACCGATTATGCTATCTATAAATCCCCAAAGCTTTTTGGATTCTTCGAAGTTACCGAATATTGTTTCCCATGTATGCTCCCATCCAGATCCGATCGCTTCTTTCCAAGCAGCAAACATCTGTCCGGCATCTTTGAATTCCGAAGCTGCAGCATACGCTTTTTGTCCTAATTCGGTTGTTTCATCCGTATACTTACCAAGCGTTTGAATGAGTACGTCAGTAGTCATCCACTGATACTGAAGATTATCGTTCCAGTTTTTTGTAGCATTGAATGCGTCAGATGTAGCTCCTTTAGCATTTGTAGTTGTGGTGTAGTAGTCTTCACCCTTTTTAACAACTGTACCTAGAGCAACAGCAGTATCAAGCAAATTCTGCTTGAAATCCATAGTGGCCATATTCGCTACTTCAATTGATTTCCAGTCAATTAATTTTACATATCCAGCAGATAATGCCTGAGCAAAGTTATACATGGCATGCGATGCTTGCTCTGCATTTGCACCTGAAATAGCTGCTTCGTTCGAAACACCCTTAATTGCCGCAACTGCATCCTTCAAACCTACACCGGCGTTTGTAAACTTACCGATATTTGCGGTCATGTCTGAGAACGAATAAATTGTTCTATCTGAGTACTTATTGAGCTCGTCGAGATACTTATTAACTGTAGATAAGCTTTCTCCAGTAGACATAATAATTGTCTGGATCGAATTCATCTTCAGTTTATATTCATTCCATCCGTCAGACATTCCATCAAATGCTAAAGCAGACGTTATCCTCTTGCCAGCATTTATAGCAGCATTTGTAAGCCGGTTTAAAACGCTCATAGCTATTGTATCCATAGCCGAAAACTTAACTTGAACCGCTTCTACCGCTCTGCCCATTCCGTCCATGTTGAACTTTTTGGTCTCATTTTGAAATTTAGCAAGACTCTTTCCAGACTCACTAAAATCGATGCTTTTCTTAAGAGCTTCTATAGATTTTTGACTTTGACGGATTTTTTTCTCGAATTGTCCATTCTCGAATTGCATTCGAACAACGTCATCTTCAACAACTTTACCCATTATCCAGTGACCTCCTTCCAAGCATCTTTAGCTAGCCTATCGAATACCGGCTTTAAAGCCGGGTTAATATAGTCAACCCCCTGAACATATCCACCATTTCTAGTTCCATGCCCATACTGTAGAATAATAGCTATATTCACATGGTTCACTACATTAGAATTTTTAAAAACCAAACTTACTGACCCATTTCCACGAACTATTTCATAATACCACGATGCTGCTGTTACTCCAGTGTCAACAGGAGTTGCAGCCTTGAGGGCAGCTACGCCTTCACGTCCGTACTTGTTTAATATACCAACGTTAACACCTTCCAAAAGTTTTTCGAAATAATTATCGAGCTTTTTAAAGTTACCCTCAAGTTTGCATCTGATCATGTCATTTCTCCTTATCTAATTAACGCAGAAGATTCTACAAACCCCGTATACTTCTTTCCTTTAATAGTTGCAACACAAAGCAGCCATACTGATTTTTTATACTTATTGAAATATCCATAGCATTCAACCTTTCTGCCGGCTGGAATTTCAATCATGAGCTTTTTGTTCCATCCAGCGTCAATGCGCATAGGTACTTTCTTAGAAGTTTTATACGAGTTCTTATAAATATTGCTCGTATATGCTGCCGAACAGGTAGTGGTCGTTAAACCGCATGGAGTGTTAATTACTGCATCTACTTCTTTCATAACTGCGTCAACATTATAATGCTTTTCTTTAAGATTCGATTTGTAATCTTCTCCCCATTGCCCAGCGATAACTTCTCTAGCTACCGTTTTGACGTCTTTCGCAGCATGGCGATTTGCACTTGTATTAATTTTTGGCTGGCCTGCGTCGTATTTCGGAGTAATGAATCCGCGTATAAATCTTCCATTAATACTGATAGTTCTCTTCTTAACAGCGTCTTTATAATTTCCCTCCGTTACAACAAAGTATCCTTCTTTCTTATTGACATATGTTACCATGCCAACGTGTTTTGGAGTTCCTTTGTTATCTCCAACCCCATTGTCCTGCCAATCATAAAGACAAGCATCTCCAATTTTAGGAATGTAGTTATCATTCTCTTTCCAGCAACCCATTTTCTGTGCCCTTTTAATAAGGTAGAAACAACTGCACTCAACAGGCATAATATCAGTGTATCCAAGGGCAATTGCTACTGCGGACCAAGTCGTAGCGCACCATGCCATTCTAGGTTTCATAGTGACGCCTCTTGGTTTTGTTTTCTGTTTGTTGTAAATATCAAGAATGGATTTATAAGATCCATCTTTTTCATTTTTGCCAACCCAAGAATTAATAAGGTTAACAGCCGCTTTTCGTGTTCTGGCCATAATGTCACCCCTTTGTGTGTAATTCTTTTTTTCTTCGTTCATTTTCTTTCTTTTGCCATCTTCGGATTTCTTCATTGGACATTTTCTTAGGTGGATTAGTTTTTACAGTGTATAATTCTATTAGCATAAATACACGCTTTATATTCCATTTCTCGCAAGGGTCGAATGGTATTCTAGCTATTGCTAGGTAAGCATATATTAATTCGCTAGTTAACGTCTCCGGTTTTCCTTTGTCATCATCTCCAATTGTAAAAACCCTAGATGCCGTAGCTGGGTCATTGATATAGTCTGTTACTTTTTTAAGTAAATGATCATCAAGCCGTTTAAAGAATTCGACCTTATCGAAAGACCCAACTATCATGCAATACATATAATCAAAAAACTCTTCATCCGTTAGAGTTCCTTCATCCATGAGTTTCAGCAATGGCTTATGCCATATTTGCTCCCATTTTGAAATTGCTATTAAGGAGTGCTCGAGCTTAATCTTAGTAGGTTTTACAACCTTTCCAAAAGTTTGAGTTTCTTGATCAAATGGCTCATATCCGGGAAGAATTAATTCGAGCATAATTATCTCCTTAGTTTCCTTCTTTCACAGCATCATCAGTTGCAGCCACAGATCCTGCTACTTCCGCCATTGCTGCTGAGATCGCTTTTCTCTGAGCATCGCTTAATGTAGCATCGTCATAGACTCCGGATTCCGCTGCTTTCTTGATCTTGTCATTTACATCGTCAGGCATGATATTAAGCAGAAACTCGGCAGCTTTTGCTTCGTCCATACAAATTTCCATAAAGAACTTGTCATATGCTGCAGTAGCCTTGAACTCTGCCAGTGCTTCAGGAGTCTTTGTAAATGTACGGCCGTCAAGAGATTTGATTCCGTAAGATGCGTCAATAATCTTCCCAAAAATATTCATGATATCCGGCTGAGACTGTTTCTGCACAATAAGGCTCATATATGATGTTAAGCCCCCGTTAAGACTTGTTTCCAATTTTAAAATTTCACTCTGAGTAAGATTGAAGTAGAAATCTTCAGATCTCTCATTTCCGTCAAAGTCCTTGTAATTAATAGTTTTGATAAACATAATTTAATCTCCTTTCATTCTTAAAAATCCCAGTCTGCATATTTCAGCAGACTAGGAAAAACTTTATTCTGTTTTAAGTGTTACACCTGTAAGTAAGTATTCTTTTGTTTCTGTCGCGCCTTTGTTAGTTGCTTTAATCAAGATGGACTGCTTATTAGTGTCCTTGATCTTAAGAACTGCCTGATGATCAGACTGGAGAAGTTTAGATGGACCAGATGTTCCGCCCTTAACTTCAACTGTTAATGATTCAGGGAAACCACTCTTTGGAGCAATATCAAGAGCGATGTAATTACCACTCTGTTCGTCGACTTTACTGCTGAATCCTGTATAGCCCGTCACGTAGTTAAGAGTACCAGAAATTACTCCAGTACTCTCATTGACCTTGATATTGGACTGAAGGTCAGCTGCCTTCTTTCCAAGCAGGTCGTCTTCTCCTGTAATAGGAGTTGCAGAGACATCCAGTGACGGGTCTGTTATTTTAAAAGGTTAATGATCTCATCCGGAAGCAGCAACTTAGCTTCTGCACTTTCTGTGCCGTATAAAGCATCCTCAATCTTCTTCATCTTGGTAGCTTCGATCTTTGTGGAATCAATCTCGAGATGAGCAGTAGGCTTGAATCCGTCAACTGTAACTGGGGTTGTTGATAATTCCCAACTGAACGAAATTGCCTCTGGTGAATCATTTACTGTCTGGAAGCCTTTCTCAGATGGAGAAGCCTTAGCTCCGTAAACGATATGAATCTTGTAGCCATAATCATTACTCTTTACATCATTACCGATCAGGGTACGATAAGAGAAGCCGAATGTATCTCTGTTCTGCTGGCCGATAGTAACTCCCTTACTAATCTCGGCTGTACCGTTGCACCTGTCAAATGCTTCTGGATAAGTATAAGCTTCGATTGTAGCTCCAAACTCTTCTGCTGACATGAGGCTAAGATACTTCATGTTATCAGCATATACAGCAGATGCTTCTGCTCCAGATGGAGATTCTGTAACTGCGGTAAGACCATTCCACGCAGAACCAGCGCCATATTCTCCGTCAATAACCGGGTAAATAACGCCATGATCTACACCGGTTTCGTATTTACGTTCTCCGGTTTTGTCCCATGTTAATTTAGACATGTTTTTCCTCCTTTAAAATATAATTACAAAGACCGAATGATACATGCCATCTGATAAGTAAGATCTATTGAATCTCGCAGTGGGCATCTCCACTATCTTATCAATCAATGTACTATCCGGGTCTTTAGTTACCACTTCTACTGCGTATTCTTTATCAACGCTATAATTTTTATTATCTGCCGATCGAATATTATAATCATCAACAGAATATATTATAGCTGGGTATTTTATGTTTTTTATAACTTTTTGCCCAGCACCGGATACATTAGAAGGGGGCTGGAAATATACATTGGCACCCTCTCCAACGATATCTTTTAAATATCTATCAAAGTCAAGTCTCGTCCTCATTCCACAGCTCTCCCAACGTTATTATAAGTCTAGGGGCCTGCGAAGCATCAACTTCTGTTGCCTTCCACTTAGCCCCCATAAACTCAATCCATCTCATGTTAATGAAATGATCGCGTATATAGGCATCGCCGACTACACTTATCTGATTAGAGATTGAAATGTTGCTATTGATCTGCTGTGAATCCTGAAGCCGTCTCGTATTACGAAGAATATCTCCTCGATATGTACGTTCCGTTATTTGCTCAGTCCAAACTGATTGAGCTGTTTCCACTTGCTCTGCAAAGCCGATCTTGCCATACCATCTATTCACGATCATTTCCTCCCATTTTGATTAGTTACCGCTGACTCCAGTTCCTGATCCAGCAGATGCCTTGCTAAGGTCTGCTGTAGGAATTTTTGTCTCGATTGCAATAGCTGATAATGGTTTGATTAACGCACCAGAGATACGTGTCTCGATAAGATACTTCTGAGCGTTGTAATCAATGTCGAAGTCATCAAACATGTTGATAGCTCCGCCCTTGTCTGCACCGATGTTGTAATCCTGCAGGTTTACGATAATACCCTGAAGAGCTAATGTGTCAGTCTTGTCCACACGAGTAAGACCTTCCATAACCGGAACGGATACAATCTTAGATACACGGCATGCTGTAGCCAGCTTGTCAATGTTGTCATGGATGATACGGCCATTCTTATCCTTCAGCAGTAAGCACTCAGTAATGATTGACTCTGGAGCGAACAGCTTTGGATTACCAGAACCCTTGTATTCGATACGTGCTCTTACACAAGCCTCAATGAATGCTGTAGCCTTCTCAGCTGCGGTTGTTTCTTTTGTAATTGCAATAGGATACTTAATTGTGTAGAGATCAGCATCTTTCCAAATTGGACGAACGCTGTCCTCTTTGATGTGATCGTCACTGGATATAAGACGTCCATCACCAACCAGGACTGCTCTTGCAATTTCCTCGTTCAGCATCATTCTCATTTCTGCTTTCAGCCAAACAATTACGTCAAAATCTGTAATGTCAATTACATCATCACGATCAATCTTCTGTTTCTTGTAGATTGTCTGCGGGGTGGTTGTTCTCTTTAGTAATGAGAATACTTCCTCCTTCTTCAGCTTACCTTTGATGTAACCTCTTGCACGAGCTTCATCCTCACGCAGGTCTGCAAATGTAGATTTGATTCTTGAGAATGGTGTGTGATGTACACCGTTCATTACTTCGGTTACCCATCCCTGGTCTCTTGCAATGAACTCAGGTGGTGTGTTTAAATTTTTGGCATCCGGGAACAGGTACTCAATATTTGTAATACCATGAGCAAGGAATGATTCTTTCATAGAGCCATATCTCTTACCGTCCTCGATAATCTCCTGCATTTCGCTGTGGGACAGAACGTCTCCGTTGTCTGTATTGTTGCCTTCAAATAAGTTATGTGCGATTGCACCCATGTCGTCATCCTCCTCTTCATATTCTTCGGAATCGTCATCATCTTTGTCAGGATCTTCGTCGTCATCCTCCTCTTCATATTCTTCGGAATCGTCGTGATCATCCTCGTCCTCGTATTCATCTTCGTCTTCGAGAGCGTTAGGATCTTCTGCTAATGCACTTCCTACAGCCATGTAGAAAGCATCCTTCTGTTCTGGCGTCATTGTATCAACGACATCCTGAATGCGCTTATTATCCACTTCGTCTTCTCCTTTCTCATCTGAGTGCATAATCTCAAGATACTCTCCCGAATAAATATATGCCTCATAATCATCATTGTCAATTGTGTCACCATGTGCTAAGGCAACATCTTCAATGTATGCTCCTGGATTTGCTCCTGCAAGAACAAGGCTAAGTTCTTTAATTTCACCATGCTGAACATATGGCCCACGCTGCTGAAGATGATTCGCCCAAATACTAAGCGAATCCATATCTCCGTGCTGAACAGCATCTTTCGCGATTTGACCATTATCTGAACCGTTGAAATATCCGTACGCATAAACACCATCTTTTCGGCATTCCATATAAGCATGCCCAAGCACGCTATTAATGTTACCGTGATCATGGTTATACACTAATGGAACTTTAGCGCCATCGATATCATCAAAAGCACCATGCTGAATAATTCTTCCATCAGCGCAAAGAATACCAAACTTTGTAGCCCAGCCCTTAAAGTCGCAATCGGCATACTTTGAGCGTTTAGCTCCCATTTTAAATTCCTCCTTTATTGTTCTTCTGTTTCCTCGTCAGCAGAATTTGTATTATACATCTGATCCAATTCAGTGTTCGACGCCGAAATATTATTGTTCGTCAGCGTATCTGCTTTAGGATCATCCACTGGCCTTAATCCAATTACTTGCCTGAATTCATTAGATGTCATTATACAGTTTCTCGTGAACTTATCAGCGAGCTCTGCAAGATTTGTAGTAGACACCAGTTTAAATGGATCTCTAAAATATTTAATTGCATGCCCTTTGGTCCTAGCAGTCTTTGTTAAGAACTTCCGATTCATCTCATCTACAACTGCTGCAAGTATTGGCTCAACTATACTATTGTAGTAGTTATTCATTGTATTCTCGTCTGCTGTGCCATTGAGAATCTCTACCGTCATTCCAAGCTGAGAGAATAACAAATTTGTGAAATACTCTACCTGCTTGAGTAAATTGTTTTCAATCGACCTATTGAGCTGTGTTACATGCTCAGTAGAATCGATGTAAGCAATGCCGTATTCCGAGCTTGCCAATTGTTCAGTAAGTTCTTTACGACGTTCTTTAGCCTGAGCTCTCTTTGCTTCAGACTTAATCGTATATGGCAACTGAATAATCAAATCAAGCTTATCAGATCCACTTCGATCATCTATGAAATCGAGAATTGCAAGCTTTCTTTTCAGTCGATGCGCCGTTGAATTCTGTGCATTCATAATTGCATAGAATGGATTTTCAACGATCGCGACCATTTTCTTTGGAAGATCCATTTCCTCGAATTCGCCAGTGTGATCATTGTAGATTCGCACTCTAACATGGCGCGGATACCAATTGATTATCTTTGCTGTACGCATCGTCTGAATATCGTAAACGTTGCCATGCACAGGGTCCATAGTCGTATCAATCGGAACTATAGCAACGCATCCTTCGTCAAGAAGTTTCAGGAAAATATCCTGTTTAAACGCTCGCGATGTCTGATCAATATTGGCTTCCATTGTTAAACAGTAGTTAAGCCCATCCTCAACGTCGTCAGTAAAGCGTTTGTCTGCGTCTAGCATGACGTGTTCTACGTCAATTGCTGCGGCATCTACGGATATCTTATTGTAGATCGTTGTAACGATTGACCGCTCATTTCCCATCGTAAGTCTAGGACGAGATGGATTGTCATAGCTCACTGCGCCAAGACCAGTTCCATTTTGATACGCTGTTGGATCTTTGTTCATAAACGCATTCCAACCATGCTTTAATCTGTTCATAAAACCCATAAGTAATCTCCTTATTTAGTAAGGTAATCCAGATAAGCTTTGCCTGCGCGCTTAGCTTTATTGAAAGATCTGCTTACTTTCTTAGCTTTCTTCTTAGCTGATTTGTAAGCTTTGCTGGCATCTCTAGAAACTCTATTGTATTCTTTCTTAGCTGACTTATATGCCTTGTTAACATTCTTCTTTACCGATGTTGCATAAGGTTTGGCATCATTGGCAAGCTTTTGACCAGCTCGTTCAATTTTGTACTCTGCCTTTGATCTGACAGAATTTGCCTTATTGCGTGCTTCTGCTGGAGTCATTGCACGGCTCCTAGCAGTAGAAGTAGCTTTTCTAGCTTTCTTATATGCACTGGTCTTCTTGACATCTCTAGCAAGTTTCTGTCCAGCTCTTTCAAGCTTATACTCTCCCTTTGAAACTACTGATCTTGCTTTTGCCTTTGCAGCGTTAGCTGTTGGTGATTTTGAAGCTTTGTCCAGAAGATATCTTGCTGCTACGGTCTTTGCAACTGCGTCTCTGGTTGCTACCTTTTTAGCGAAGTTTGCTGCTTTCTTAACTTTTGTCGAAGGAGCGTTCTGTTTCTTAACATTAGCAGCGATCTGTTTCATCTGCTGTTCCTGTTTCTTTCTAACCATGTCAGCATTCTTCTTAGCTACAGTATGAGCATTCATAGCTCTAACACGTTTCTGGAAATCCTTCTCATGCTGAGCTTTCTGTGCCTGCATTGCTGATGTTGGGCCTTTGTATGGAACAGACGATTTTTTAACGTCTTCTGGGTAGACATACTTACCATTTTTAATGTATAAGTATTTGTGCTTTTTCCAGCTATGTCTGAGAACAGTGTTTCCGTCCTCATCGGTGGCCTTGTAATATACAGAATTACTCATATTACCATCCTTTCTGTTTCTTTTTAAGTTTTTGAACGTATTTTGCACCACGGATAGAAGCTAACTCAGCATCTACCGTTTTCTTCTTTTCTGCAGTTTTGTTTGTACGCCGTTTGATAGCTTCAGCCTTCTTGGTGTACTTAGCAGCTTTCTTTCCATAACGGTTTGCCTTCTTCCGAGCTCGTTCAGCTTTTTGAAGATTTCCGGTATATCCAATATCCGTAAGAGCATGGTCACGTTTGACTCGTTTTGCCTCTTCCTTTTCTTTGAACTTGACTCTTTTAGCCATAGCTTCTGAAGCTTTTCGTTCGTAATTGGATATACGTGACTTTGTCTTCTGAGAAGTTTGTTTCTTCATCTTAGACGCAAGCCGATCTGATTTTGACTCCAGATGCGATGCTCTTCTTCCGGAATGTTGATACGGATCTTTTCCTGATCCATACTTGTAACGGCCAGACCGTCTCGGCAGTCCATAATGTTCCAGATGGTCACCACATAAGTCAGAATGAACCAGTGACATGGTCCCGTCCTTATTCTTTATTTTTACATACATAACCATTACTCCTATTCGAATGCATCTTTATTAACTTTGTAAGCAACAAGCGCATCCATCAATGCTGAGACGTTATCAATTTTGTCTTCGTATCGTTTCTTATACAGCTTTCTGTTTCCGTTTGTATCTTCCAATGTTATGCAATGGCCCATACAGAAACTCATCAAAGACTCGTCAAATATCAGCATCCTCTTTTCTGACAGTTTCTTAATTTCTCCGAGAGGAACCGTTTCAGTTCTAACACCCTGTGGAACTTTCTCAATTCCAAATGATCCATTCTCCTGAGCCCATCTTTCAATAAACTCTTTTGCGTTGTATGGATCATAGCCCAATGCGCAAACATCATACTGAGCGTCTATTATGAATTTGTCAAGATCCTCGTATACTTCTTGGACATCTAAAATACTTCCCTCCATAACAATAAGCGTACCTTCGTCGATAAACTCTTGATACTTTTGTCTCATGGCCAGGTTCAACTTACTCAAGGTAAGTGTAGTTATATAACTTCTAACTTTTACTCCGAACATTCCGTTTCGCAGTGGGAACAAGAATGTGAAAGCGCAGAAGTCATCACCTTGGGAAAGGTCGGCTCCCATTGAACATGACATTTTCCAAAAGCTTCTAGGTCTGTGTGGGAGTGTTTCTTCATAAGAGAAATAATATGTATATCCCTCCATAGGAATTCCGAAACGTTTTGCCAGAATATCATTTCTTGTAGCAGGTGCTTTATCAGCTCGTTCAACATCTAGCTGGATTGTTTCATAGCTGACTGTGATCGGTAGGTTAGGATTAGCCTTAGGCCACATGTCTGGGTCTCCGACTTCCTCTACGCTGTCAAGCCTGTAATACCAAATACTAGTATGCCAGTTCTGGTATTCACCTTTGAGAATGTCTATCAGTTCCATTTTGATGGCATCTCCACATCCATTACGGACGGTACCTTCCGAACTTACTGCTAAGATTACATATCCATCTATTTTGGCTGCACCCTGCTCGATCGCACCAATTGGATCTTCTCTCAATTCACCAGAGAGCCATTCGTCAACCGTTGCTACTTTTACTCGTAATCCCTGAAGTTTGTTAATACTCATTGGTCTTATCTCGAGTAGTGAATTTGTAAGAAAGTTCTGTATACCTTTTTTGGTTGATGCAAGCTTTACACGGTTCGCTTTGGAACCTGTAGTGTTCTGTATAGAACCTTCAGTTAGAAACTGGAACAACGGCCCTTTCGCTCTGGCTATGGCAGTACTAATTGCACTAGTAACCTCTTCAGCCTGTTTCATTGTTGGGGCCGTCGTAATCTGATGTGTCGTTGTTGTGTCGACTGTCAGAAAATATGCTTGCACTAAACTTTCATATAACGATTTTGCATTACTTCGAGAAATGATAAGATACTGTTTGTTGACTAGACGCTTTTTGACAGATTTTCTTACGAAATGTCCGCCTCGTCCAGAAGCGTTTGGTTCGTATACGGATTTCTCAACGTAATAGAACCAACCAAATAATTGCTCTCCCCAAAGTTTAAATGAATCCAGCAATTCCAAGTCTGATCCATCTGTCAAGACCATTTCAGATTCGCAGAAAGCAATCCAACCTTCTACAGCTTCGTCGTCATAGTATACACCGGGGTTAGCGATCAGCCAATCAATACGGTTCATCTCCATAGAGATCTCCCTGTTAACAGGAATCTCGCCGTTCAGAACTTTATCTCGGAACTCCCCGTAGTACCTAGGCGTTGCCGTATTGCTTAGCATTCACATCACCTACTTCTTTTTCTTTGTTTTCTTTGTTTCAGCTTTGACGGCTTCATTAATCATCTTCTGAGCGGCAGCATTAAGTTTGCCTTTAATATAAACTTTCCCTTGTTCTTTAACGACTTCTGTAACTGCTGGAACGATAATATCCTTTACGGCCTTATCAACCAACTTCTTTGGCAATGGCTGTTTTTGTGGATGATTTTTAAGATATGTAGCTTCCATGCTATCTCTAGCATTTATTCGTCTGAGCTCTTCATCGGATAAAGTTTTTACATATGCTTTTTCATTTCTGTATTTGGTTTTTTGTTTCTTTTTCTCAAGCTGGGCTGCTTTAGTTCTTTCTCTTCGTTTGGCATTTTGTTTTTCAACTTCGCTATTTTTAGAAAAGCTTTTTATAAACTTCTCACCAGCTTTAGCCGATGATCTAAGACTTTGATATGGTTCCTTCCCAGATCCCCATTTGTATCTTCCGGATCGTCTTGGTAATCCGTAATGTGCTAGATAATAGTCAGAGAATTCCTGATTGTTGACTAAGAAGTCTTTTACATCATCTGCTGAGTAATTAGTCATCGTTATTCTCTCCTTTCTTATCATCTTCGGAAACAGGATAGTACATTATGTACAATCTCCATTCCATTTCCTTAAGTTGCTCTTTCAAACTGTCCATTAACGAACCACTTGTTGGCGGATCGAATAACAGACGAGTTTTGATGTACACATAATCTTTTATCAAACTTGACTTCTGAGTGTCCTCTTCGAATTCACTCCAGACATTATCCGGACCAGTAATTCGGTATCCTTCTTTCGGACCAACTCCTAATTGAGTGAGAGCTGCAAATGCAGAATTGATATGAATGGTTAAATCCAAGTCAAACTGCTCAAAGTCGTCAGGACATCCAATAAGCTGCTTGATAGTCTTAAGAATGCTCTCTTCCATTGAATTCCTCCTCAATGTTTCCAAGGGCATGTATCATTTGGTCTCCTTATTACAGGGCCGCTACGAACATTTGTATCGTGTCCATAGTGTATGGCATTATGTGTTTGATGGGTTGTTGTCACAACGTTATTCATGTCGAATACCATTGGGTCTCGGTTAAGTATCATCTCTTTGGTAACTGGATTTATGTGATGTATCAACGGTCGTGTTTGTATCTCGTATCCTTCAACACCTAAATCGCAACCGCCATCTCTGACAATTACTTTATGACGAAACTCTCTCCATTCGCCTGATGAATATAATGCCTGATTAACCCATCGGTCATAGCCGAATGTCTCGTACCCAACTGAACCAGACAGCATTAAGTATTGCAGCCGTTCTTCAAACGTAGGATACTCGATCATTTTCAAATATGATCGTGACATTGGACTTGATCTACTCATCTTCGATACCCTGGTATCTACGCATTGCTTCAATTGCTGCAGCGTATCTCTCTTCGCTCTTAGCAGAAGCTTCCAATGAATCGATTTTGGCTTTTGTCTGCTTAGTTTCTTCTCTGAGCTTGTCCTGTTCCAGCTGCTCTCTTGAAGAACCGAGTTTTAAGAAATGCGTAATGACCTGCGATGAGGCTGTGCCTTCACGTAACTGCTTTTCAGCAGCATCGAGTGAGAGATTTATCAAGTACTGTTCCCTGTCTTCAGGAGTCATAGGAACCCTTGAACGCTTCTTTGCGGAAGTAGCTGTCGCTGCTCTTCTTCCCATATACTTTTGTCTCCTTTCTAATATCTTTTGCCGAGATGTTGAATACTTTACGTACTCTCTATAAGAGCTGTCTCTTATACACATCTGACGCTGCCGACGACTAGTCGAGTGTAGA
>ENA-UAKW01000223-UAKW01000223.1-human-gut-metagenome-genome-assembly--contig:-NODE-223-length-33869-cov-6.672946_pt1 | contig 33869 bp, 38 predicted proteins | sample MGYA00243691_ERZ654450 | MGnify/ENA primary metagenome ERZ654450 (study PRJEB26926, sample SAMN06164673) | human gut metagenome | biome: ENVO:00009003; feature: ENVO:2100002; material: ENVO:00002003... | reverse complement strand
GATGTGTATAAGAGACAGCCACACGCTTGGTGGCGAGGAAGCCAATCTGACCGGTGTCAGCGTAACGCTCGTTGAGGCGCTTGAAAGTAACGCCCTGGCGGTCACCGATCCAGTAGAAATTGAAGTCACCGAAAAGGACAGGCTTGCTTCCGGCTGCAATTTCAGGCATAAAGGGAGAAGTGAACACAGGCTTGCCGAGCAAGGTCTCGTGGTCACCCTCGTGGAGTGCCTTCTGCCACAAGAACTGACCGTCGTTACCCTTCAGCTTACGGATGGCAGCCATAGTGGAGTCGTTGAACACCCAGATGGCGTTCTCACGGTAAGGCGCTTCCAGGCTGTAGAACAGGGAGATGATTTCCTCTGCGGTGATAGCAGTGCCGGATGCAGCGGTAACACCGATTTCAGCACCACCCTTGTCAGCAAGAACACCGAGGGGCTTGCCGACACCGTCACCATTGAAGAACGCATCCTCTTCCTTGTTGCCGATTCGACGGGCAAACTCGGAAGCAAAATAGTTCTCAAGGTCAAAGGCAGAGTCGTTGAGCAACTCTTCAGACACCTTGATAATAGTGCCGACCTTATGGGCACCGATGGTCTGCTGACCAAAGGTATCGTCGCCCTCGGGAATAGCACCTTCCTCGTCAATCCAGGAAGCAGTACCCTTGTTGGTTACAACAGGGATTTTGTGGCTGCCGGAATTGGTCTGGAATACATAAGCGTGTTCACGAACGATACGCTTCTTGCCCAGGGACTGCACGAGGGTGTTCTCAAACTCATCGGGAACGAGGTAGCCACCCTCACTGTCAACACCTTCCTGGAGTGCGTTGCGAACCTCGTAGGAAACGCCGTTCTTGGCACGGGTAGCGTTCCAGAAAGCGTCCTTGTAGGTATCGGCAGCACGGCCGGTCTTGGTGTCGACCTTTGCGGTTACGGGCTTTTCAGTGATGGGAGTGGAAACGGGCTTGGAGAGTTCAGCATCCATAGCCTCAAGGCGCTCCATACGACCGATAGCCTCGTCGTACTTCTTGATGCCCTTTTCCATCTCGTTATAGGTTGCAACATCCTCATCGGAAAGGATGCCATCCTTGTCAGCGTGAGCCTCCAGGAATGCTTTAGCGGCTTCAAAAGCCTTGGCGCGCTTGTTGCGCATTTCGATAATAGTCATTACGATTTCCTCCTTGTTATCGTTTCATAAGGTTGAGGCGTTCCATCAGTTCACTGACGGGTCTGCCGGATTTGGGTTCGGTCTTGGCTTCTACCTTCGGTTCTGCCTTGGGTTCAGCCTTAACCGCGGGTTTTGCTTTTGCGGTGATTTTATTGATGAGGGTTGCCTCCACCGCTTTGCTGGAAAAAGCAAAGGGAGGTACGTCCGCCACCGTTTTATCGTCGGTGAGGATTTCATCGGCAAAGCCGAGTTCGATAGCCTTCTTTGCGTTCATCCAGGTTTCGCTGCTCATAAGGTGAGACAGCTTTGCACGGGAGAGATTGGTGCGGATTTCGTAAGCGTTGATGATGCTTTCCTTTACCTCGTTGAGCATTTCGATAGCTTTCTGCATATCTTCGTGATCACCGAAGGCACCCGTCATAGGGTTGTGAATCATCATCAAAGCGGTGGGAGCCATAAGCACCTTCGTACCTGCCATTGCGATGACAGAAGCCGCAGACGCTGCGATGCCGTCAATCTTGACCGTGACGTTGCCTTTGTAGTCCATAAGCATGGTGTAAATCTGACTTGCGGCAATGCAATCACCACCGGGAGAGTTAATCCATACTGTCACATCACCGCTGCCTGCGTTCAGTTCGTCTTTGAACATCCTGGGTGTGATGTCATCATCGAACCAACTTTCCTCGGCAATGGTGCCGTACAGTTCAAGGACTCGCTCTTCGGGCTGACCGTCTTCCGCCAGGTTTTTCCAGGCCCAGAACTTCTTCGCTTGAGTCTTCATTGGTTTCCTCCGTTTCTATGGGGTTGATATCTGCATAAGCACCCGCACTACCGAGCGGGAGCATACTGCCGTTGATGAGGTACAAATCTCCGCCTTGTTCAGCCGGGATTCGGTCGAGGTTTTCCAGTTCACGAATGTCATTTGCGGACATCCAACCGTTCTGCCTTGCAATCGAATAGCCGTTCATACGGCTTTGATAGTCACCTCGGAGCAAGCCTTCCAGGTTGAATTTGATGAAATATTCCTTCTTTTCATCAAGGGACAGAAGCACCCTTGCCATTGATTGCTCCCATCGGATAATCCACGGGTCGAGGGTGTATTTCACAAACTCAAGGGATTGCTGCTCAATATTAGAAAAGCTCGACTTCTCAAGGTCACCCACCATATGGGGAGGGACTCTGAAAATTCGAGCAATTTCATTGATTTGGAATTTGCGTGTTTCCAGGAACTGTGCCTGTTCGGGAGAAATGGAAATCGGTGTATACTTCATTCCTTCTTCCAAAACAGCCACCTTGCCGGAATTGGATGCACCACCGAACTGGCTCTGCCAAGCATCGCGCACACGGCTTGGGTCTTTGATTGTGCCGGGATGTTCCAAAACACCCGAAGGTGCTGCACCATTAGCAAAGAACTTGGCTCCAAACTCCTCGCAGGCAATTGCCATACCGATAGCGTTTTTTGCCATAGCAATGGGGCTGTAACCCACAAGACCGTCAAAGCCAAGCCCCGGAATATGCAGAACATCCGAGGGTTTCAGCTTTACTGAAGTACCTTCCATAGTTGGGGCTTCCTCGTTTGCCCGCTGATAGGTGTAATAAAGCTGTCCGTTACTGTCGCGGTCAACGGTCATCTTGTTTGGCATCAGCGGATACAGAGCCACGACTTCGCCTTTACCGTTACGGATAATTTGTGCGTAGGCGTTACCCCAAAGAAGCAGGTGCGTCATTAAGGTTTCGCGGAACACAAAAGAACTCATTTCCGGGTTCGGTTCATCGTGAAGCAGAAGGTAAAGCGGATGATCCACAGCCTTTTCTTTACCACCCGTGTCGGTGTACTTGTAAAGGTGGAGTGGTAGTCCCGCCACCGCTTCAGCAAGTATCCTCACGCAGGAATAAACAGCGGTCATTTGCATTGCTGACCGTTCGTTTACAGGTTTGCCGGAAGTTGAACCACCCATAAAAAAGGTGTAGGAACTGCCGACCGTTCTGTTTTGGGGCTTGTCTCTGGATTTGAATAATCCTGAAAAGATACCCATTGTGATTCACTCCCTTCATATAAACAAAATGCCTCGGTCGTTATAAACCGAAGCGGTAGTATCATTGCCACAGCGGATTGCTCGGTCGAGTGCCATTATGGTGGCAACCGCGCCGTCAATTTTCTCTGTGGATTTTTCTTTGTCCGGCTTGATGTTACCCGCCGGGTCGGTACGAATGAAGATATTATCCATCATCCAACGGAGAACGGGATGTCCACCGTGGGCAACCTTCTCCTCAAGAACCAGTTTCATCAGTTCCTTTGTGGGTGGGGACATATCCTTAAAACCCTGTCCAAACGGGACCACCGTAAAGCCCATACCCTCAAGGTTCTGTACCATCTGCACAGCACCCCAACGGTCAAAGGCAATCTCACGGATATTAAAACGCTCACCGAGCCGTTCTATAAACTTCTCGATGTAACCGTAGTGAACCACATTGCCCTCGGTGGTCTGCAGGAAACCTTGACGCTCCCACACATCGTATGGCACGTGGTCTCTGCGGACACGGAGGTCGATGTTATCTTCGGGTATCCAAAAGTACGGCAAAATGATATATTTGTCGTCCTCGTCGGTAGGCGGAAAAACAAGCACCAATGCTGTGATGTCCGTTGTGGAAGAAAGGTCAAGACCGCCGTAGCAGACACGGCCTTCCAGGTCATCTTCGTTTGTGGCGAAGGCACACTTATCCCATTTTTCCATCGGCATCCAACGCACCGCTTGCTTCACCCACTGGTTGAGTCGCAACTGTCGGAAGGAGTTCTCTTCACCGGGGTTCTGCTTTGCGGACTCACAGGCATCACGCACCTTGTCTATCGCAACGGTGATGCCGAGAGATGGATTTGCCTTTTTCCAGGTGGCGGGGTCTGTCCAATCGTCGGACTCGTCCGCACCATAGATTACGGGATAGAAGGTGTGGTCTATTTTTCTGCCCTCGATGATGTCCTTTGCCTTTTGGTGGATCTCATAGCAGATGGACTTGGTGTCGTTACCTGCTGTGGTAATGAGGAAGTACAGCGGTTGCATACGAGCATCGCCGGAGCCCTTGGTCATAACATCAAACAGCTTTCGGTTTGGCTGCGTGTGCAACTCATCAAAGACAACACCGTGGGTATTGAAGCCGTGCTTATTACCAACGTCAGCAGAAAGCACCTGGTAGATACTTCCCGTAGGCTGATAGATAAGCCGTTTCTGTGAATCGAGAATTTTTACTCGTTTTGCCAATGCCGGACACATACGAACCATATCGGCAGCCACGTTAAAAACGATGGAAGCCTGCTGTCTATCGGCAGCACAGCCGTAGACCTCGGCACGTTCCTCACCATCACCGCAAGTAAGAAGCAAAGCAACGGCGGCAGCCAGTTCAGACTTGCCTTGCTTTTTGGGGATTTCAATGTAGGCGGTATTGAACTGTCGGTAGCCGTTGGGCTTCAGCGTTCCGAAGATGTCTCGAATGATCTGCTCTTGCCAATCGATAAGTTCAAAGGGCTTTCTTGCCCAGGTACCTTTGGTGTGGCAGAGGCATTCAATAAAGCCGACCGCATAGTCAGCGGAAGTCTTATCGTAATAAGACCCCTTCGCCATAAAGCGGGTCGGCTTATACTTTTTCAGTTTTCTGATATGCGGTCACCTCCTAAAAAAGGGTATAAAAAAACAGCCCTACGGCTGTAACGAGGAACAGAGCCTCTCGGCTCTATCCCAGGGATATTGGGTTTTGGTTATTTTTGCAGTTGCTCAAAGCACCATTTCAGTGCGGACCCGTTATCTTTGAAAGTTTCCTCGGCAACCGACCAAGGAACAAGTCGGCATTCAATATCGCCAAGTCCTGTGTCTTCCGGGAACTCGATGAACTCGTAGATTTCAGCGGTGAATCCGCCTTTCCAACTGATGTCCGTTACAAGAACCTTGTCGCCGTACTGAACAACCGCTCCGTAGGATGCAGAAACATTAAGCTGTAGCTTTTCAATGGTGGTGAAGATGTCTTTTTCCATTGTTCCGTCCTCCTTAAATGCTCATCATATGGATGGCAGGAACTTTCGCTCTTTCGTTTGTCGCCCAATCAGTGTAGTTTGCGTTGACCTCGGTGATGCCCGCCATCTTGAAACCTTGCTTATCAAAGGCAGCGAGGGTGGAAATCAAACTTGAGAAGGTGCTGCTGATGGTGAATTCGGCAATGCCGTTCTGGCGGAAGGTCTCTGCGATAGCCTCTACATCCTCATCCCAAATGACCTCGGAGAAGTCGATGAGGTCGTTTTCTGCATCGATGCTCTTGCGGTAGGCCCAGAATGCGGTAGAGTTGATGCCCCAATCCTTAAGGCTGTTTGCTTTCTCCTCAATGGCTCTTTCAAAAAGTGTAATCTTTGTCATAGTGTGTTCCTCCGTTCGTTTTGTTGTGAGTGTATATTACCGTCATTCCCGGCATATATCCAGTCATTTTGCGATAATATAGTACACAATCATTTGCACACTATATGGGCGGTAATTGTGTAGATTATGCCTCGCCCGTAAAGATGAAGTGCACATACTCCTTGCGGTGGTCTTCCAGGTAATTGACCAGTTCGTAGTAGCCTGCATCAAAGGCAATCCGCTGCACAGCGGTGATGTCAAACATATTCGTCAGCCCCGTGGCTCTAACAGCCAGGATCTGCTCACGGATTTCTTCACTCATCTTTGGTATCCTCGCATTCCGTATAACCCTCAAGCAACTGAAGGTAAATGTTTGTGTATCGATCACGTTCAGAACCCTCGCAGGCGGTCATACCTTCCAGGTAGAAAGCAATGGCTTCGGCTCTTGAATCCCACACCTTTTCCTCACCATAGCAGGTGACTTTTACGGAATCAAGGCGCTTGCAAGAATCCTCACCATAGACCACACCGAGGGAAGAACCGCAATCCCAACGCACGTGGATCGTGCCTGCATCGTCAACGGATACAACCGTGCCTTTACAGCCTGGGACCAAGCGTGTGTTGTAAGGGTCATCCATATGAACCAACTCGACTCGGCAGCCTTTGGGGTATTCCTCACGGAGTCTTTTGAGGGTTTCTTCTCTAATACCGAACATTATTCATACACCTCCTGTTCGTTGGGCTTGCCACTTTTGAAAGCGGAAGAGCCGGAAAGGTTGTGGAGCAGAATCTTACGCTCGGTTTTAAACTCGTCCCCAATGAAACCCAGGCGAAGGAGGAAGCATCGAAAAGCGTACTTTTCGTTGTCGACATCTTTTTCCTTTGCATTGACTCGCTTTTGATTACGTGCCATTTCGCAGAGTTTGCAAATGAAGGTGTCGTAGGCTTTGAGTTCTTCGGGTGTGGGCATTCCGGGAAACCAAGGGAAGCTGACCTTTGTTTCGGTAACCTCAATGGGAAGTTCTTCTGCACCCAGGGCTTTGCGAATGAGGTTTCCTTTGGCAGCCACGATGCTTTTGAGGTTTTCAAGGTTGGCATCGGTGAACAGGCTCTTGGGCATCGAAATGCAAACCCCGGTGGGTTCTTCCGCTTCGGCACTGATGTCGGATTCAAAACCCTCATCGTAAAGATGCTCAAGCAATCTTTCGATAACCTCGCTGTCAGCACGGTCATCAAAAATGAGGTTGCCGTCCTTGTCGATGGTGAAGTAGTCCACCTCGTAGGCGAAGCTGGGTGCGCCCTTGTACTTAACTTCCTCACCGAGCCATTTGGCAATGGTGAGTACCATGCGTTTGCGTTCCTTTCCGGGAACATTGAATTTGATTGTCATTGTGAGTACCTCCTTGTTTTTTTGGTAGTCACATATTACCGTCAAGTGCGACATATATCCAGTTATATCTGCACATTTGGGGTGTAGATTAATCGGCCGTATAATCGGCTTTATTTTGTGTACACCACACAATGCCGGAAAGCACAAAAAACACGCAAGGCAATGCGACACCGTTGCCCCACATCTTATATTCGGCAGCATCGGAATGCGGATCTAAAAGCCACTTCTTAATCTGCTTGAGGGTCTTGGGCTTTGTGGATGTACCCATAATCTTGCGGTGGGTTTCAAAAACATCGTACCAATAACGGATATCCTCCATCGTAGGTTCTGCGATGCCGAGGTCATCACACCACCAATCCGGGAAGCCTTGGAGTCTGGCACACTCGGTAGGCGTGAGCCTGCGGACGGTATAGGTTGCTTCAACCACACCGTTATGGTGTCCGGGGCAAGTTCCGTTCACGAGAGTATTGCCGCAATCCTCAAGGAAGTACTGTCCCACATCACGAGTAGCGGAGGGGTCAAATCCATACGGGGTGGCAACCGCACCAGGACCTTTTGCCACGAGAGTCGGCTGCGTTTCTTCGGATACGGTTGGTGTGAACTGCGCGTTCTTACCCTGGTTAAAAGCATCTCTGCCAATACCATAGACGGGTTCGGTTACCACAGTTGCATCCTTATAATCCCTCGACAATAATGTCGGTGCCATATCCTTTGATATTTGGGCATAGCTGCCCGTGGTCATTGCATAGACAGCGTGGCGATCAACGGTGTTTAAGGTGTACATCACATCGGATTCCTTATATCCATCTCCCTTGTGTGAAGGGCGTGCGCCATTGCCTTCAATAACAATTGTACCGCCTTCAACACAAACGGCAGGTTCACCACCGTGGGTGCAAGCAAGGGTCGGAGAAACATTCTCGCTGACACTGCAGGAACTTTTACCACCACCTTGGTCGACGCACACCACAGCAATACCACCTTGATTGCAACCGGGGTTTCCACCATTGCCATCAAGGGTGCGAGAGGTGTCTGCCTCATAAATCCCACTGTGAGGATTTGCAGACTTCATTGCGTTGCTGTCCTTGGCACTGATACCATAAGCCTGGATGACACAGTTAAAGTGGTTTTTATCCGGCATTCGCTGATTTCCGCCTGCGTTGTGTGCGGTTAAGGTAGAGACAGTTTGACCACCATCCCAGGTGCAAGCATCACTCATAACGAGAGGCACGTTGCCACCGCCGGTCCCCATACGGGAAGTGAGGGTCTGTACCTTATCATCATCCGAAATGGTAACACGGCTGTCAGCGGGATGGTTTTCTAAAGCAACCGCAGCCGGAACAACTCCGGCACGAAGCGTCGGTGAGGTTTCTTCTTCGTAACCAATGGTTCTGCTTTTAGCTGAATGCTCAGTGCAGAACCCGGCAGATTCCATCACTACGGGAGGATGGTGTGCCTCAGCTCGAAGCGTTGCGGTTACATCATCAGTGACATCCATTCGGTTACCACCCTGGTCGTTTAGACAGATGCTTGCCGTTCCAGTGCGAAGCGAAGCACGGCAGGCAGTTCCTTTCCACGCACGGAAGCTCTCCGAAGAATACCTTGACAAGCCTTCTGACTTAAAAAGTATGTCGGGGGCACTCCTACCTGCAAAATCTGCGACAAGGTAGATCCGGCGTCTGCGTTGGGGGACTCCCCAATATTGAGCATCGAGAGTTCGGTAAGCAACGCTGAATCCGTCTCCCAGGTATGCGTCTGCGTAAGGCCATCTGCCTTTTTCAGGCATAGGCACCTCGGTGTCCGGCTCTGCGATACCGATGACCGCTTCGAGGACGGCTTTGAAGTCTTCGCCGCCGTTTGAGGAGAAGGCGCCGGGGACATTCTCCCACACGATGTATCTTGGGTATTTACCATTTGTGGCACTCCTCATTTCTTTAATAATGCGGATGGCTTGATAGAACAGCACGGATTGCTGACCTTCCAGACCGGCTCGTTTTCCCGCCACCGACATATCGGTGCAAGGAGAGCCGAAGGTGATAATGTCCACGGGTTCAATCTTCCCGCCATCCATAGTGGAGATATCACCATAGTGTTTCATAAAGGGCAGCCGCTTGGTGGTTACCCTAATAGGAAACGGCTCGATTTCCGAAGCCCACACAGGAGTGATGCCGGAAAGCAAGCCGCCCAAAGGAAAACCACCCGAGCCATCAAAAAGGCTGCCCAGGGTGAGTTTTTGATTCATATCTTATCCCTCGAATTTCATATCAAAATAAAATGCGACTTCCGGGAATGCTTTCTCGAAGTCGCACACATATTTATAGCAGGCACTGTCGAGACCGTTGCTGATCGCAAACTCTCGAAGGCTCTTTTTCTTGTAGAACCCAGGCTGATTACACCATCTTGCGATTGTGATATACAAGCCTCGGTAGGGACTATCCATATAGCGGTTAAACCGCATCACATACGGCAGACACCTATGACGCATTAAAGTCGCAATGCGTCGAAAAAGGTCGAAAATATCTTGCTGCCAAAACGCACTGTCCCATTTATCAGTACGGTCAAAACCGCAGAAGCAGTAAAACTTCATAACAGCGTTGGTGTACTGGCGGGCAAGGATAATTTTCTGTTCGATGATTTCGGCATCGGCAACGTTATCGAAAGCGAAAATGTAATCGCCATCATACTTGCTGCCGAACAGCATCTCGCATTTTTCTGCTGTCAGTAATCTTTCATCCAGACCTTGCTTAAACTGAAAGGGCTTATTTGTCCGTTGCAGTTCTGAGAGCATTTCCTTCCAGGCAGGACAGCCAAAGAAGTTATCGTCCAACAGGCATATCTTTTTCCGTGCCGGATCTAAAAACTCGGTCAAGGGGCTGTGCCTCTGGACGCGGTCATAGTTGCGGTTAACACAAAAAGAGCATTTACGGAAACAGCCCCTGGTCAGAAAGCCTATGGAGTAGTCTGTGTAATAAGAATACTCGCGGGGTTTACCACCCTGTATCAGCATTTCTTCAACCCAGGGTTCATACAGCGTATAATCCGGCATTCCGTGTTCGACCTCGAAAGGTAGCACCGGGGCTTTATCATAAAAGAACCCCGTGCCGCCATATTCGATATTGGGAAGCCCAAGAACCCACTCCGGCACTTCGGTATCGGTGAATACTTTGGAGAGATAGATTTTATCGTATCCGTCCAATGCACGATATTCCGTGACCAGGGTAACCGCATCACCGAGGCATTTGTGGTAGCCGGAGATTTTCATACAAGCAAGGTTCGGAAAGCGGTGCCGTTTGCGACCAATTAGGTCAGCATCAATCACCGCTATCTTCATTGAACACCTCTTCGTATTTGTAGGTCAAACCATCACGCTGAACAGTTACCCCATCGGAAGAGCCGACCTGTTCAATGTACCGCTTCACGATAACATCGCAGAACTTTTCGTCCAACTCAATGGTGTAGCAAATGCGGTCGGTCTGTTCACAGGTGATGAGCGTACTGCCGGAGCCACCAAAGGGGTCAAGAACCACGGCATTGCTCATCGTGGAATTCATAATGGGATAAGCCAACAGAGGGATGGGTTTCATTGTGGGGTGATCACCATTCTTTTTGGGTTTGTCGAACTCCCAAATGGTGGTCTCTTTTCTGCCGGTGTACCACTGATGCTTTCCGTTTTTCTTCCAACCATAAAGGCAGGGTTCGTGCTGCCACTGATAAGGAGAACGGCCAAGCACCAGGGATTGCTTTTTCCAAATGCAACAGCCGGACAAATAAAAACCCGCATCGGCAAAAGCCCTGCGGAAGTTCAGACCCTCGGTGTCTGCGTGGAACACATAGATAGAAGCATCGTCCGCCATCGCGAAGTGCATCTGCGTGTACGCATCCAGGAGAAAGTTATAAAAGGCTTCATCAGCCATATTGTCGTTTTTGATTTTGCCCGCACTGCCTTCGTAGTTGACGTTGTAAGGCGGGTCGGTAATGACCAAGTTTGCTTTGACACCGCCCATCAGAAGATCGTAGGTTTCTTCCTTGGTGCTGTCACCGCAAACGAGGCGGTGTCTGCCAAGGGACCAAACATCACCCGCCTTGGAGAAGGTAGGCTTCTGAAGTTCCGTATCAACATCGAACTCGTCATCTTTGATACCGTCCTTGAGGGTATCCTTAAAGAGGTCATCGATTTCGGCAGGCTCAAAACCAGTAAGGGAAACATCGAAGTCAGCACCCTGGAGGTCTGCGATGAGCAGAGCAAGTTTATCCTTGTCCCAATCACCGCTGATTTTGTTGAGGGCAATGTTGAGAGCCTTTTCTTGACTCTCATCCATTTCCACAACAACGCACTCGACTTCGGTGATGCCCATATCCATCAGCACCTTCAAACGCTGATGGCCACCGACAACGCGCCCCGTGGTCTTGTTCCAAATGACGGGTTCGACATAGCCGAACTGCTCAATGGAGCGTTTCAGCTTTTCATATTCCGCATCACCGGGCTTTAGGTCTTTACGGGGGTTGTAATCGGCAGGCAGTAAGTCCGCTGTGTTTTTCTTTTCAATCAGCATACGAGACCCCACTCGGCAAATGCCTCAAAGCCGCCAACCGACTTAATGTAGGCTCTTGCCGTTTCCACGATTTCTTCGTAAGGGATACCGTCCACAGTTTCATCACCGATGGCGCAGAACAGTTCGACAGGCTTGCCGGTTCTCTGTGCTTCCAGGAAAGCATAGATATTCACGCTGACGTCTGCTTTGGACAGATCCTTGCCGTGCAGACCACCGCCAGTAACGGAGTCAGCCATATCGCTGCCCAGCTTGCGGTTGGTAGCACCAGTGTCAACATCCGTGCCACCCGTCCAATCACCGAGGGGGTTGATTTGACCGTTGGGATATAAGGACTTGAGGTCTGCGGTTGCAGCATTGCTCTGGCAAATTATGAGGTCTGCCTCATTGACAATGTACTTCCCATCAAAGGGGTAGCGGTTGTAGATGTCCTTTGCAATAGCGACGAGGGCTTTCTGTTCCTCGGTAACCGGCACGCCTTTAAAGATGCCGTTATCACCGCAGCGGATGCTGGCTGCCTGGTTACGAGCGAGGTGTGCATCCTGGGGTACGATTACGATATTGCACATAAGGTTACCACCGATACGGACGATTGCCTTTGCTACATCAGCCCTGTCAATAGGAGCAGAGGTTTCGATGATAGCGTGGCAGGTGCCGTGGCCGATAAGAACCTCAACAGCAACCTTGGGGTTTTCTTGAACAGCGTATGCCAGGTCAACGATTGCTCCGGCAATTCTGTCAGCCACCTTATCCGGGTGGGCGGGATTTACTTTTTCAAACATATCATTTTCCTTTCCGAGCAGTAAGTAAACGCTCCATGAGATCATCCTGGGGAGAGGCACCGCCATACTCCACAGAACAGTTTTCCTTAACGATTTGATAGATTTGATACCAAACCTGGTTGACTTGCTTCATATAGGTTTGGCTCATCGCAACGTAAGGTGATGCGATTGCATTGCCGGTTGTGGGATGCTTTGCAAGGAAGCCGTATTCAGAAATACACTCCTCACACTGAATCCAACGGCTGACACTCATTGCGTATTGCTCGATAAGCTGGTTGTTTACTAACTGTTCGCAGTTACGAGCCTTCAGCCAAGTGTAGGTGTCACGATAGACCTCTTCGGCACAGAGATCCTTACCGTTTTTCTGTTTTGCCTTCAAATATTCCTTTACAGGCGGAACTTCCACACCCTCAAAGTCCACAGGTGCGGGCAGAATCATAGCGTTTTCAAGCCTTCCGTCTGCAATTTTGTCGACTAAAGCCTTGGGTTTTCTACCCGAGCCGACCCTGGAACCACCTCGTGCAGTTCCGTCTTTTGCCATAAAATTCACCTCCTGGGGTTAATACCCCGTTTGATTTCCCGTTTTTTCACACGAAGCCCCACGCCCGTTGCACGATTATTTAGTCGTAGAGATTTTGATACCCCCACCGGGGGGGCGGGGCGGCACAATGAAAAAAACACAACCTCACTGGTTGTGCCAACGGTCACCACGTTCAGCGTGGATTTTTGCGTGACAGGCTTTACACAAAGCAATTAAATTATCTCTTGCGTGAGTGCCTCCATCAGCAAGCGGTAGCTTGTGGTGTACTTCTTCTGTCGGCACAAGTCTGCCGTGCTGCTGACACACCTCACAGAGAGGGTGTTGCTCTACATAGCTGTCACGGATGCGTTTCCAGGCTCTGCCGTACCTACGGCGTACAGCCGGGTCTCGGTCATACTTCTCGTAGCGTTTGGCTTCAGCCTTTGCGTGTTCCTCACAGAACCTTCCGTCTGTTAGTTTTGGACAGCCGGGATAGGAACACGGTCGTTTCGGCTTTCTTGGCATTGGTTCACCTCCTGCGGAAGAGTTCTCGCACTTTGTATTTGAGGATGTACCATAGCTGTTCCATATAGCCGACTTTACGGTAGCCCATACAAGTCCTCCTTCCTGTGGGCATAAGAAAAGCCCCACGGGATTGCTCCCATGAGGCTGTCCTTTATTCTCTTTCGCCAATTATATCATACCACAAGAGGGGCTATGACAAACAGTGACATTTAGTGACAAGATGCAGGAAGTTGCACTTTTTCCAATGCTTCTTCGTGGATGCGGTAAAGGTGGCGGACATTGTAGCCCATATCCACACCAATCTGCTCCCAAGTGTGGAAACAGAGGTAACGCTTCTCCAGAAGGATTTGGTACTCGGTGTTTTCCACGGCTTTGATGACACTCACGATTTCACGCTTCAGTTCCACCAGGGAGTCGATGTCTCTGTTGATTTCTTCTTGCAGGTCGATAATCTTGCACACGGCATCTGCCATAGTGGAACTACCACGGTTGGGGTTTCTCGGCATACCAGTTAAGGTAGCGGTACATTTGGTGGCAAGGTCGTTGAGAGAAGCCACCTGGGCAATCTTCGCATCGATACGTTGGTCGAGGCGGTATGCTTGGGACAGATATTCTTTTGCTGTCATCACGCCACCTCCTGGAGAACCATTCGGCGGACACCGTTAATAAGGTATTCACCATCAAGGTCTGTCAGTGTTCCGTACCAGCCGGAACGGAAGAAACGCTCAAGGCTTCTGACCTCGTCTACGTATTCCTTGTTGTGGGGATGCTTTCTGTGGGCTTTGAGAGCTTTTTTGTAGTCTTTTACGGCCAGTTCTACAATGGCGTTGGCTAATGCCTGATAAGGGTTCATATTCGTACCTCCGATATTTTGATTTCCTCGGATTGGCACGGATTGTCGTAGATTGTCTTATTTTTTCAAGTCCGCTTTTACGGCATCAATAAGTGCCGTCTGTGTATGCTCCTTGTGGGAGAGGGCTTTTATGACGCGGTCATCAATGGTGCCCTTGGTAACGATGTGCTGCACCACAACGGTGCTGTCGGTTTGACCTTGTCGCCACAAGCGGGCAACTGTCTGTTGGTAAAGCTCCAAACTCCAAGTCAGCCCAAACCACACAAGGGTCGAACCGCCGGATTGGAGGTTGAGTCCGTGACCTGCGGAAGCCGGGTGGATAAGTGCCACCGGGATTTCTCCGTTGTTCCATCTGCGAATACTGTCGGTATCGTCAAGACGGGAAAACGGGATGTGTTGTTTTTTTAACCTTGCGGATATGCGTTCAAAATCGTGTTTGAACCAATATGCCACAAGAAGCGGTTTGCCGTTGGCGGCTTCGATAATGTCCTCCAACGCATCCAACTTCTGATCGTGGATGTGGATGGTTTCTCCGCTGTCATCATAAATTGCACCGTTTGCCATTTGAGACAGTTTATTGGAGAGGGATGCTGCGTTGGCGGCTGTGATTTCCGCTTCACCCAGGGACAGCACCAGTTCTTGCTTGAGGTCATCGTATTTCTGCTGCTCCTCTTCGGAAAGCTGAACCTTGTACTCACTTGAGATGAGTTCCGGCATTTGCAAGTGTTCTGTTGCTTTCATCGAAATGGTGATGTCGGATATTCTGTTGTAGATGGCTTCCTCTGCAAACGGCAGCGGTTTGTAAGAGTAGATGATTTGGCCGTTTCGCTTATCCGGCATAAAGTAGTCGGTGCGGTACTGTGTAATGAAACGACCCAACCGCTGACCTAAATCCATCAAACGGAACTGTGCCCACAGATCCATAAGACCGTTGGGAGCGGGTGTGCCTGTGAGTCCTACGATGCGACCGACCTTGGGCCGAACCTTCATCAAAGAACGGAAGCGTTTTGTGTTGTGGTTCTTGAAAGAGGACAGTTCATCAATGACCACCATATCGTAGTCAAACGGCAGACCGCTTTCTTCGATGAGCCACTGGACATTTTCTCGGTTGATGATGTAAATATCAGCCTTTCGCATCAAGGCAGCTTTGCGTTGTGCTTCGCTGCCCACAGCCACGGAGCAGATGAGGCTCTGCAGGTGATCCCACTTATCAACCTCCGCTGTCCATGTGTCCCGTGCTACACGAAGGGGTGCGATAACGAGAACCTTGTAAACCTCGAAGCTGTCAAAAAGTAGATTTTTGATAGCGGTGAGTGTGATGCTCGTTTTGCCAAGACCCATATCAAGAAAGACGGTGGCAATGGGATGGGACTCGATGTAGTCGATGGCGTATGCCTGGTAGTTATGCGGTGCGTATTTCATCAAGTATCCCTCCAATCTGTTCTGCGTTATCCAGGACGTAGACCTTAAAGCCTAACCCCCGAAGAAGTTTGTGCCGTGCTATCTGCAAAGGGCGTGGGGTTTTACCCGGTGCCTTAACTTCCACGAAAGCCATACGACCATCCGGCATTAATACGATGCGGTCGGGCATTCCGTCGAAACCCGGAGACACGAACTTTGGACAGATGCCGCCCTGCTTTTTTACCATCAGCGTTAATTTTTGCTCGATTACTTTTTCTCTCATAATGCTTGCTCCTGCTTGGATTTTTGGACTTGGTGCAAGGTGTATCAATGTCATTTACCAAACTTTCTCTTAGGACTAATTTTTTTTGCCCTAAAGGGACTTTTTGAAATTGACCTTGATACACCTTGTCATAGCCCCTCGTTACGACAGGAAATCCCCGTCGTCTGTCTTAAGTTGTAAGCCCTTAAAATACCGCTTTCTGTTCTGTACGATACGCTTGAATCCTGCGTTTTCGAGGGCAAGATAGAAGTCTGCGGTGTTACGCACATACTCATTGCAATCAATGCAGTGGTTGCGGTATGCCTGGTAGAGAGTGCTGGAACTTTCTTTGAAGCTGTCACCGACATCGCACTTCTCATCGAGGAAGTTACCGAACCAATCGTTCTGTGCGCGGTAGTCATCAATGGCTTTCTGCACCACAGCCGGAACCGGGAACTTATAACCCAGGTCAATGACACGCTTTGCACCTTCGATAATCCAGGCGAGGATACTTTCTCCTGCGTTCTGATACAGATAGTCACCGTAGTTCTTGATATCGCTCTTGCCCTCAATTTTGGCATTGAACGGAATTACAATAAGGCGTCGCCAAATGCCGTCATCGGAGGCACTCACCCTGGGGAGGTGATTGGTATAAAGGACAAGGCTGTGGCTCGGCGAGAAACTGAACGGGTCCTTGTATTTCTTTTCAGCGAAAATATCATCGGTGGAGCATAACTGCTTGACCGTGGAATCGTTAAGACGAGCGCCTTCTTGCATCTCGGCTGCAATGAGCAGACGCTTACCCTTAACCTCTGCCATCTCCGGCTTCACGTTACGGCGGCAACCGAAGGTCAGAGTATCAGCGGATACATTACCGCTGTAAAGACCGAGGACACGAGAGATGGAGTTCCAGAAGGTGGACTTACCGTTACGGCCACAGCCGTATGCAATGATGAGGGCTTCGACCTCAACCTTACCGATAGCCGCAAGACCGCAGATGTTCTGCACATACTCGATAAGTACCTGGTCACCACAGAAAATGGTGTCAAGGCAATCAAGCCAGATCTGCTTACCCTTATCACCGGGAGAAACAGTAGTGATTTTGGTAATGAAGTCTTCCGGGGAATGTTCTCTTGCGCCTGCCATACCGAGACGGAGATCATAGGTGGCATTGGGGGTGCAGAGCAAGAATGGATTGGAGTCCAGTTCCTGGGGAGTGATTTCGATCATCGGACGGGATTCTTTCAGCGTTGCGGTGATATTTTTGGATGCACGGCGCTGAATGACAAAGCCCTGGTATGCCTTTGCTGCCAGCAAGGCACGGTAGGCTTCCATCTGTGCTTCATTCATCAGCGTTTCCGCCTTTGCCTTTGTGGTGTTGGCAAGGATATCCTGTCCGCCATTTTCGGTAAGGGTTGCAAAAGCGGTCTGGAAATCGCGGTTAGCTTCATTAAGCTGTCTTCGAGTCAGTTCGTGGGCAACAGCCTGGGCACCGGGTTCGGTTTCCTGCCAATAATGACCGCAGTAGCGGATATAGTGGGTCGCAGGAGAATAACGAAGTTCCCCGGAGAAGTGCTTTGCCAACACTTCCGCTTGACCTACGTCGGAGAAGTCCTCCGGCTTATAGGTAGTGTCATCGTTGTAAACTTCGGGAGAAATATAGCCGTCCTGCATCTGCACCTTGGCATAGAACTTCTGTGCCGAGTGCCAAATGGTCATCAGTTCCTGCTGGTCAAGCGGAGGGGTGCATTTTTCTGCTTCCTCCAAGAAGCAGTTCAGTGCGGTTTCGTTATCACCGTACTTTTTGATGACACGACCGGCAAAGCGGGACATCGTTGCGTTACGGCTTCCTTCGGCAATGGTAGTAACACGCTGACCGTTGTTTGCCATATCCGCATCGAAATCCTCTGCGGACAGGAACTCACTCAAAGTCATATCTCCCTCGATGATTTCCACTTCCGGGGCTGCGGTGCCAAAGAAGAAACGAGCAGCATCCAGGGCTTTGGAATCGAAGTACGGGAAAATGGTGTTGACCAACTTCTTCATTTCGCTGTAAGCGGAAGCATCGGTCATCCCGTCAATGGGAAACAGAACGTGGAACTTGGGGCGTGCGGCTTTGCCGTTCTTTTCACGCATATGGGAACGGCTGTAGTGAACCGCAAAAGTAATACCGGGGAATGCCTTCTTGACATCCCCTACGGTTACCCAATCGGCAGGGTTCTCGGAGTGGTCATTGTCACAATCCACGGGCAGACAATCCGAACCGATGAAGTTATCACCGTTGCGGTAGCAGTTCAGATATTCGGCACAGACATAGTCTTTTTTGACCGCTTCGGTAAGGGTGGCGGCATCAGTAACCTCAAACTTGTGTGGATAGGAGCAGTTGCTGGGTGCGCCAATGAAATCGGCACTAAACAGAGTGAACATCATTTGAATACCTCCTCGCAGGTTTCGGTGAAGTAACGCAAGCGGTAGTTCTTCCACTTGGCTCTTTTGATTTCTGCTTCCATTCCGGCAGAGATGCGGTCACCAAAGACCCACACCTCACTGCACTTGCTCATAATGGCATTGCCGAAGAACAGGCCAAGCTGACGCTCTTTGGCATTGTTATCATTCAAAAACTGCGGAAACAGCAGATGTGGCGCAACGGGTATGTAACCCTTATCCACTGCAAAGCGGCTGTAATTTCGCGCGTTTTCGACATTCTTCGACACATCCCCGGCATAAGGAGAGCAGATATACACGATGGGACGGAAGGCACGGAGTGCTTTCTCTTCTTTTTCTACGGTTGTCATAGCTTCATAAGCGGTGGGGTCGTAGTAACCCTCGCTGTTAAACTTGTTTATACTCATTGGATTTACCTCGTTAGTCTTTCTTGTAAAAATCGGTCTCGTACCCATCGGCACGAAGCTGAAGCCCCTTTGCCCAGGGCGGGGTTCGACCCATTTGGTCGCAAACTGCGTCAAGGGACATTCGTGGATCTGCCTCTATGACCACTTCATCGTGGATGTGCATCACGATGGAACAGTGCCTTAAGGTCTGCATCGCATAGCAGAGAATATCTCTCGCAGTTGCCTGCACAATGTTCTCCACGAACTTGGGACCGTAACTATCCAGACGTTCCCACTTTTTTGTCCCACCGACACCCTCGTAAGTGATGCAATCGCCACCGAACTTATTAGTGCCAATTTTGGGCTTCACATAGGCAAGCTGTCTGCCGGAAGGGAGTGTTATAAAGAGCATTCCGCTTCTGCAGGAGAAGGTAATGCCGTGGGTTTCATTGGTGTGCTTGAAGCGGACGGCTTCCATTGCTGCACGGTCAACATCCCACCACAGTTTTGTTATCATCGGATTTGCCTGTCGCCAAGCATCCACCAGGGGCGGGAGTTCCTCTTCGGAAAGTCCCATCTCCAAAGCGCCCATCGCTTTCAAGGCACCAACCGAACCGCCATAACCGAGGGCGAGTTCTGCGATTTTGCCTTTCTGGCGAAGGTGTCCGTTGATGCCGTGCTTTTCTACAGGAACACCGAACATCTGTGAAGCAGAAGCACAGTAAATGTCTTTGCCTTCTGCAAATACTTTCTGCCGCCATTCCTCTCCAGCAAGCCACGCAATGACACGAGCCTCAATAGCAGAAAAGTCTGCCACGATCAGCTTCGCACCTTCGCGGGGAACGAAAGCGGTGCGGATAAGTTGGGAAAGCGTGTCCGGGACATCATCGAAAAAGAACTTCACGGCATCGAAGTCCCCATCACGGACAAGCCCACGTGCATCGGCAAGGTTGGTAAGGTGATTTTGAGGGAGATTTTGCATCTGAATAATTCTGCCTGCCCATCTGCCGGTGCGATTTGCACCATAAAACTGAAACATACCCCTGGCACGACCATCGGCACAAACAGCGGTTTCCATAGCCTGGTACTTCTTTACCGAGGATTTTGCAAGTTGCTGACGGAGTGTTAAAACCCTCCGCATTTCCGGGGATGCCGTTTTCAGCATTTCGGCCACAGCCTTTTTACCGAGTGTGTCGGTTTCCAGACCGTTATCAGCAAGCCACAGTTTCATCTGCTGTACCGAATTTGGGTTCTCCAAAGCGGTCAGTTCTTTCATTGCGGTGGTTAGTTCAGAACGAGAACAAGCATCAAGGGCAATAGCCTGTTTCACCAGTTCCATATCCAAAGCCACGCCACGGTCGTTAATCTCCTGGTCGTGGTGGTATTCGTCCCACACGCTTTCCGGCACGGGATAGTTTGCAAGGCGGTCTTGAATTGCCATCTCGACCTCTACATCGCGGACATTGTACTTTTTGAAGTTGAGCCACTTATCCGGGGCGTGTGCCGGGAGATTACGGGTTCGCTGACCATTTGTTTTTGTAGGTGCACAGGGCTGACAGAAATACTTAATAAGGTCTTTGCCCTCGGTCAGCTTCTGCTTTTCAAGACCCAACACAGTACCGACGCCTTCCAAGGAAAGAGGAAGCCCCATCGTGGCTGCCCAGATCATTGAGCATCTCCACGAACAAGGGTCGATATAGTTCCCGGTGGGATACCCTAAATAGCGGGACAGACAGATTCGTTCAAAAGAAGCGTTGAATGCCCACTTTATAACGGATTCATCTTCCAGTGCATCGAGGATGTCCTGCGGTATGGTTTCACCGCAAGCAAGATCCACAACCTTTACGGGACCACCGTCCACACTGTAAGAAAAGAGCAGTATTTCAAATAAAGGTGACTCAACATATCGGTAAACACCCGTCTTGGGGAGCGGTTGGTCACTGTATGTTTCAATATCAATTGAGATAGTTTTCACGGCTTCACATCCTTTCGCTACCCCAATAGGGTGGCAGATTGCTCCGCCACCCAGGGGTGAGTTAGATTAGGAGAGGAAATCCTCGTCGTCATCAGTTGCGAAATCGGACTCGGCACTTGCCTTGCCACCGAGGGGTTCTCCGGCACGGATAAGCTGGAGATTATTCAAACCGCAGGCAATACCTTTATTGCCGTTGCTGTTGAAAGCGTAGAGATTGATGCTTGCACGGCCGTAAACGCCGGAGTACACCTCGGAGCGGGTCAACACGGGGTTGCGGTCAGCATCCACGATGCCGGGAGCGGTAGCGGAGTTGGCATTGATGAAGTATGCGTTGGCATAAGCGGGGTCGTCGGGTCTTTCGATATCACCGTCACGGAGAGGGGTCTTGATAGCAGCGAGAGGGGGTACACTCTTGCTGTTGCCCTTCAACTTGGACTGACCTTCCTGGTAAGCCGCCTCGATGGCAGCCTTAATCTTGGCAACGGTCACGGTATCGGACTTGGGGATGATGAGGCTGACACTGTACTTGGGAGTGCCGCCGTTGATGGACTTGGGCTCCCACACATTGGCATAAGACCAACGGGTATCGGGGCCGGTGATAACTTTCATAGGGTTGTTTACTCTGGTTGCGTTATTAGACATTTTTCATTCCTCCATAAAATCGGTTTTAGCAGTATTCATTGCCGGACGCTTGTCACTCTCCGGCACGAGCGTAGGTTTGCCTTGCGGCTTTTCGATATAAGGTGCGAGGAGTTCCTCAAAGCGTGTTTTTCCGAGCAATTTCTGCATTGCGGTGACACCGAGGACTTTTCGCTCATAGGGGTCAAAGCCTGCGCCTTCAACGGTGGCGGCAACAACGGCTTCACTGGTGTACTTGCGGTTGGATCTGCCTTCGACGAGTTTCCAACCACTCCACTCTTTACCGCTTACTGCCTGTTGCAGGGCATATTCTTTTACATCGTTTGCCCAAGCGGTAAGGGCATCGACTCTGCCGAGAATGTCGGCAACTTCCTCATCGGTGAGGAGTGCGGGTGCCTGGAATTCATAACGAGCCATTTCCAGGTTTGCGTTGGCTCTTTCACGGCACTCGGCTTTTGCTTTGCAGAAACGGCACCATTCACCGCAACTGAACTCACCTTGACCCTCAAAGGCTAACTTTGCCTTTTCGGAGAGAACACCATCCGCCCATTCCAGTAAGGCTTTCTTGGTGGTTCGGTGGACGCTCACGTTGCTTTTGCGGGGCTGGAAGATGGTCATCTGCACTTCATCGATATCGTAGATGTAGTCGATGATTTCCAAAGCACCCAGGGCGTACAGCATCATCTGCGAGTTGTCTACTGCGGATACTTCCACACCTTTGCCGTGTTTGTAGTCCACGATGTTGAGTGTGCCGTTTGCGATCACAACGCAATCCGCAGTACCGAAGCCCTCGTTGACCCAACGGGAGAAGTCAACCTTCTGTTCAATGAGGACGGTAGGTGTGCTGCCGGATTGTTTGGCGGCTTCCACCAGTTCGAGAACATAGGAAGCGTAGCCCTCGGCACAATCTTCCATTTCCTCGTTGTACCAGGTGAGGTTTTCGATGGGGTTTTCAGCAGGAAGCCCCAAAGCTAACTTCAAGCGGTACTCGCAAAGGGTATGGGCATCAGTGCCTTCGGCAGCGTAATCACTGCTGACGTCATCGTAGGTTTCACACAGCCTTGCGGAAGGCGGACAGTGAATCCACCTGTCCGAAGAGGAAGCCGAGAGAATAGCGTGTTTACCCGGCATTCCCGATCACCTCCGCCTCTGCAAGGATGGCTTCGTAGTGTTCCGGGGCAATCTCCGACAGCTTGGAAGCACCATACTTCTGTACCAGGGCACGAAGTTTCTTACTGTGTTCCTTGCTCATACGGGAGATAGCCATGAGTGCGTTGCTGACCTGGTCAAAAGTAAGAGTCTGCTTATCTGCGTTCTCCGCCTGTTCGGCAGGGGCAGAAGTTTCATCCTCTTTACTGCTGAACATTTCAGCCAGGGTGTCTGCCACATCGTTAATAGTGGATGCAGCGGTTCGCAGGTCTCTGATTGCCATGTCCAATTCGCTGATTTTGCCCATTGACGGTGCCTCCTTCCTTGATTTGCTTTTCTTTCATTGCCTGGGATACTTTCTTTGCCAGACTTGCCGCCACGATGATGAAGTCGAGCAGAACATCAATCAGTTCTTCTTCTGGTGTCATCGCGGTGTTTCTCATCTCGTCCATTCCTTTTCACCTCCTGGAAGGAGCCGTATCGTTTTGCCCCTTACACCCACCACTGGTCACGAGGAGTGCATTTGGGAAAAAATCAGAATAAATTTTTTAGAAAATTTCCGGGAATTCTTTTGCGAGTATTTCTCTCACTTTCTTTAAGCGGTACGCATAGGTCTTACGCCCCACACCGATTTCGACTTCTATCTGTCTTTCGGTGAGACCTTGTTGGCGAAGTTTACCGATTTCAATTGCCTGGGGCATTAACTCATTGATCCTTTTGAAAAGTGCGGTCATTTGAATGCCGTCGGCAACGATATCTTCGATAAGTGGAGAAGGGTCTTCGAGGTTGTCCGCCCAGCGGATCTCGGTGCCGTCCTCATCGGTCGTGGTATAGTCGAGGGAAAGACCATCACCGGCACGACGGAAAGGACAGGTGGCACAATCCATATCGCAATCCAGGCGCTTATTCTCCGGGCAAACACATCGGCCGTGACGCTGTTGCTTTCTGCGGAACACGCTGATGTCGCGGTAGTAGTTGTGAAACTCCTCTTCGGTGCAGGGAATGCGTTCCTTGGTGGAACGGATGTAGATGTAGTACTGATTGTCATTGTTTTTCATTTATTTGGCTCCTTTCAGATTTCGCAATCCGTCCAGAGCCGCTAAATCCGCAGAAACAGAAAAAACGGCAGGGAGAGACCCACCTCTCCCATAGGGGAGATAGTAGGTCCCGCACTGCCGTCTTGCGTTCTGGCGGATTACCTTGTGTTATTTACTTACGCTGCATTGGGTAATGGGACGTTCTCAACCTTGAGTGTCCCGTCGGGGTTCGCTGTGATGCGAGTGAGACAGCCCTTTTGGACAATCTCGATAACCTTACGGTCCCGGCTCATATCACAGACCCGCTTTCCATTTAAGTTGCGGACCTCTTCCATTGACACTCCTCCTTTCCTTTGAAAATCATAGGGCATCACCTCCGTGAACTTTTTTCGACTTTTTTCGGTAGGTACTACCAAAATTATACTAAGTGTGGTAAGATATATTCAAATCTCGTAATTTCATATCGAAACTGAATGTTTATGTCAGAAAGGAATATATCTATGTCGGAATTGAATTTTGAATTGCTCCAAGAGAATATCCGGGCTTTATTGAAGAAACACGACCTTACGCAGAATGCTCTCGCAGAAATTGCCGGGATGACCCAGGCTAATGTGAGCAAGGCTCTCAATCGCAATGAATCAAAGCAGTTCACCATCGACCAGGTTTTCCGCATCGCACAGCATTTTGGTGTTTCCATCGATGAATTGGTCGGTAATAACGCTGCGAATGAAGTCGGCACTGGACCGAGAGCAGCTTTGGCTTTCTTTACCAAGTTGCTGTGTGAGTCAAAGCTACGATACACCACTGTGAATGTTGATGAATGGGTGTATGAGTACGAATATACCGGCAGCGATTATCCCGAGTGCAGGGGCAAAGAGAAAACCATAGAGTATCCGGCTTTTTACTTTGCCAGCTATCAGCATCTTGAGGACTTTGCCAAGGTCAATATTTCTGATGAAGACCTTCACTATGAATTCTTGAGCGGTGGCAATGATAGCAAATTTAAGCGTGTTAACGAGGTCCTTAAGAACTTCTTGCCAATGGTAAAGCTGTATCGAGAAACTGAAATTCCCGATGAGGCTTTCCAAATGGTACTGAACGGATATTTGGAACAGCTACCTGAAAAATAAAAATAGGGGTCGACAGAACGGTTTAAATGCCCGTTCTATCGACCCCTATTGGTCCTTCATCAGCACCTTTTTGCTGATGGCTTATACGATATTCTTTTTTACTTCCATAACGGCAAGAGTGCCGTCCTTACGCTGCTTGATTTCTGCGTTGTTTCCTCTGCCACAAATAAGGCGAACCTTTCTCATAATGTCCTTATCGGCGTCCGGGGAAGTAACAGCAGGAGCAGGCTTTTTTACTTCTGTGCGAAGTGTGGTCTGTTCAGTCATTTAGCTTCCTCCTCATTCATCAGTACAAGAGGGTTCTCTATAAAAGATGAGATCCTGGACATCTTCAATTTGAAGCCAGTTCATAATACGCAGAAGATAGTGACCATCTGGCGTGGAGTTTTGCCCCTCCCATTTTTGATATGTTCGGACATTAGCACCTATTGCGTCAGCAACTTCTTTTTGTGTGTATCCTCTTGCAACCCTAAACTCCTTTAGGGCTTTGTAGTTAAATTCCATATTCAACGGTCCCGCATAAACCTGGTGCCACTCGTTGTCTGGTTCAACCTCTTCATCATAGAAGTTTTCTTCGCCAAAAAGGTGGATTGTTGTGTTAGGCTGAATCTCAATTCGTAGGCTGCCTGCACGGGACATTGCACCACTAAAGGTGATTGATTTTGCATTTTCCACCTTTATGTTTGTCCATCGGAGTATTGGCTTTCCTTGCTTATCACACGGGAAATTGCCTTTGCAGATGAACTCGTTTCCGTGGCGAGTGAAATACTCAACACCATACTGCACCAAGGGACGATAGATTATTGGCTTGCACCCAGCTTCCTCAAGAACGTAATTGTATGCCGTGAGGAATCTTTCTGGCAGATAGTCTGTACGGCCAAGCTGATCACATAATCTCAAGTAGTGACGCCACATATTAAACAGCTCATCATATGTTATTTCACCCGGCACACCAAACATTTCGTCCTCGGAATAGTCAGGAAATGAGGGCAGCAACCCCTTTGTTTTTATATCCTTTTTCTTCCTGTGACGGAACGATTGGTCTATGGCGTAATTGATAATGCTCTCCAAGTCAATATGCAATTTGTAGTACATAAACTCCAAGTCACAATAGAGGGCTTCCAACGCTTCGGGATCTGGGTCTTTATCAAGCTTCGGAACAATATGCCAAAGTCCAGAGCGGTGCTTATTTCCCGTGCCGAATGTTGGGCAGTGGAATAGAAACGGAATACGACGAATGAAGACATCTCTTGTAATGGGGGAAAATGCCTGAGGGTGGTCTAACAACCCACAATAGTCCTCGTCGTCCCAATCCTTCCTGCCGCGTTTGGCACATTTTTTAAATATCTCATTTTTAATGGTTCGATGCTTTTCAAGGTACTCGACAAGTTTTTCCTTGTCAATCAATGAACCATCAATATGCTCATCTATAAAAGTAAGTTGGTCGTCTGTCAGTTTCATAACCTTTACCATCCTTTCTGCTATAATTATAACACGAATAAAATGGGTAATCAAGACGAATAAAAGTGCGTGTCATTGATACATCATACCCGGCATTTTCACGCTGTGCCTACCATCATCCGGCATCTTAAGGTCTCCCATTAATATGCCATAGGTAATTGCGTGTTTGCCGAAACGGCCTCGCAGTTCTTCAATGGCGTCCTCCAATTTCTCTCTGCGGTTTCTTTTTTCATTGTCCACGAACAACGTAAGTTGATCCGCTTCGTTTTGAGGCACAAGGTCAATAGCACGAACTGTTACCGCACGGACTTTGCTGCTCCAACGATAACGCTCCTGGAATAGATGAAAGGCAGCAGACCCTATTTCAGAAGGGAGTTGGGTTTTAAACGGTAACTTGCATTGGAACTGTGAGCCGAATAGGTCGTTGCCCCGAACTGCAATTTGCACTCCACGGGCTGAAAGTTCATGAAGCCGTAAACGGTGACCGACATCTTGGCAGAGTGCCAGGATAACCTTCCAGACCTCTTCCTCGTTTTCCAAGTCGGAAACGCAGGTGATTCCGTGACCTACCGATTTAACGGGAGAAACGAAGTCCCGGTGCATCACCCTGGAAGAGTCTGTTCCGTTTGCATACCGCCACAGAGCCACACCGTTGACTCCGAGCAGTTGCTTTAAAAAGTTAGGGTCGGTCTGTGCCACATCACCGATTGTGTGGATACCGAACTTTGCCAGTTTGGCTGTGGTGGCTCGTCCGCAGTAAATCATCTCACTGCAATGGAGAGGCCACACCTTTTCCATAAAGGTATCCTTGCGAATTTCGGTTATGGCATCCGGCTTCTTCATATCACTACCCAGCTTGGCGAAGATTTTATTATAGGAAACACCGATGCTTACGGTGAGTCCCAACTCTTCACGAACGGAGCGCCGGATGTTTTCCGCAATGCTCATCGCATCACCGCACACTATTCGGCTGCCTGTTACATCAAGCCAACATTCATCCATACCAAAAGGTTCTATGAGGTCGGTGTATCTTTGATAGATTGCCTGGGTCAGTTTGGAGTACTTAAGGTACTGATCGTATTGGGGCGGGACAACGATTAAATCCTTACACAACTGCCGAGCCTCCCAATTCACCATCCCGGTCTTTATTCCTGCCTTCTTTGCCTTCTCGGATTTAGCAAGAACAATGCCGTGCCGGTCCTCTGTAGAACCGCAAACCGCTACAGCCTTTCCACGCAGGCTTGGGTCAAGCATCATCTCTACGGAAGCGTAAAAACAGTTCAAATCACTGTGGAGAATGGCTCTTTCCATCAAAAAATCACCTCATTTCCGAAAAACTTCATAAAAACCTATTGACAAAATGAAGTTGCGGGGTATATAATGAAGCCGTAACTTCATAAACTTCATTTTCAAGTATAGTCACAGAATGAAGTTTTGTCAATAGCTTCTATGAAGTTGATGAAGTTTCGAGTATAAAAATTTTCTACGGAGGGATAAAGTATGACTTTTTCCGACAAGATTAAGCGCGCCCGTGAAGTGGCGAAGCTGACACAGTATGAACTTGCACAGGAAGTCGGTGTTTCCCAAAGAACCATTGCTTCTTATGAATCTGGCGGAGCAAGAGCGAGAAGATCCACTACGGAGAAGTTGGCTCGTGCCCTCAAGGTTTCTGTGAAATACCTCTCCGATGATGCTTGCGTAGATCCTTTGGAAGATATCGAGAAGGATGAATATATCGACCAGGCTCGTGCCTTGTATGGTGCCAAGGGTGTTCGTGATATGGATACACTCCTCGCCGACAATGCAGCCCTTTTTGCCGGTGGTGAACTTTCCCAGGAGCAGAAGGATGCGTTCTTCCAGGCTGTTATGACCGCCTATGTTACTTGCAAGGAAGAAGCAAGTAAGAAGTTTGGTCCCAAGAATCGCTAAAGTCCGTTTTATGGGACATATGCTTTGCTAAAATTTAATATGGAGATATTCCATTATAAAGGAGGGGTGTATTTTGACCTATTCAGAAATCAGCACAGCGGTCGCAAAGCTGATAAAGAAATATGATGAACGCGACCCTTTTCGTTTGTGCCGTGCAATGGGCATCAAGCTGATATTTCAACCGATGGGCAAAGACCCCGACGCGGTAAAAGGCTTTTTTATGGAAAGCAACCGCATCCGTGTTATTGTAATTAACAGTGACCTCCCGGAAATTATTCAGCGTATTATTGGTGCCCACGAACTCTGTCACGCAGAGTATCATCGTAGATGTGGCATTCACGCTTTTCATGAGGTAGCTCTGTTCGATCAAACATCCGAGTTTGAAAAAGATGCCAACCTCTTTGCAGCGGAACTACTCCTGGAAGATGGAGAGGTTTTAGATGCACTTAACAGAGATACTACATTCTTTTCTGCTGCCGCTGTGCTTTTGGTGCCGGCAGAACTGTTGGATTTTAAGTTCCGCGTAATGAAATGGAAAGGCTTTAAAATGATCGAGCCTCCCATCAGCGCCCGGAGTAACTTTATGCGTGATATGGCAATCCCGGAGGACGCGGATTTCTACTCGTAAAGAAAGAGGTACACTATGGCTATATTTGAAATGGTGAAATACCATACTCAGGCATACCCTACGGACATACCGCTCCGTGCTGAAGAGTGTGCTGCTCATTTTGATATAACATCGGTTAAAGCCGATTTGAGATATTCTCTCCACACCGAGTACAGTTACGGAAAGCGGAAGTTCGACTCTGAACTTGTGAACCGCTTTCCTTCTGTTGTTTCTGCACAGAAAGATGGAGTACCACAATTATGGAAAGATGAATCCTGGGCTGCAGAATTTGCACAGTTTATTTTCGCTCTTGCCGGAGATGCGGTTCCGGCAGTAATTGAGATCCACCCACCGTTCGGTGACTACACGGATTTCGATGGATTTATCAAAAGCTATAAGGTGTTCGAGAATAGTATTCTTGAACGCTTCCCAGAAATCTGCCTGCTTATTGAGAACCGTTGCGGTTCGGTTTATAAGGGCGGTCGTTTCCTTGTTTCCAAAAGCCAAGAGGTGGAAACCCTCTGTAACCTCATCGTGCAGCACGGGCTTCGACTTAAGATTGCTTATGATGTTCCACAAATTTATACGGCTCATAACGTAAAAAAACAGAATCAGTACATTGATTTGCTCTGCCAAGCAGAGTCTTACCGTGAGCAGATTGGTGGAGTTCACCTTTGGGGTAAAAGAAAATCCGAAACAGGTCGTAAGGTTGCACACTGCGGTGACCTCACTTCCTATTTTGAGGGTGACCTGGAAACAAAGGTACTGTTCCTTCAGCAGTTCAACAAGTGCTTTGATGACGGGATTTGTCGAAAGATGGTGCTTGAGGTCAACAGCGGAAACGAAGATATGCTATCCATCATAGCTGACCTGCGAGAGAATGGAGTGTTTTTCAAATGATGACCGCTACCACTCCCAAACCTATAAAAGTCTATGTGGCCGTCAAAGCAGACTTCGCTGCAGATGGCACATTGTTACCCAGGGTCATTACCTGGGAAGATGGTGAGAAATTCGCCATCGATAAAATTATCGACATCCGACAAGCGGCTGCGATGAAAGCCGGAGGTCAAGGTGACCGCTATACCATTATGGTTCACGGCAAACAGAGTTATCTGTTTTTTGAAAGAAGTACAAGGCGCGCTTGCCGTGTATTAGAGTTTGGTCCCCAAATCAAAGATACCTTTGGTAGCATCAAGGGCGGCAACGCATACAAGTATGGCCTTTATTATTCTACCCAGGGACACTGGATGACTGGCTCTCATCAAAAGCCCCGTCAGTTAACTGAAGAGGAAGCAATTGAAGTCGGCACGAAATTAAGAGATCACCTTGTAGCAGGCGCTGAAGCAATCAAAAATTATGGCTCCCTTACTACAATTGACGACTACAAGAAGCTTCATAAGATTCTCACCGAAGTGACCGAAGGCGATATTGAACGTGTTTGGTTCTTGAAGTACTACCAAATGCTTTACCCGGAACTGTTTGCAACAAACTATAGCGATTACGCACAGAGAACAGTTTTAAACGCTATCGGTGAAGAAAAGGAAAAATACGCTCTTGTTCGTATGGGCCAGATTCGTTTTTATGCTAATAAGTGCGGCATTTCCAATGTAATGTTTAATAAGATTTTCTGGGAATATTATTCCGAAGAGGCAGTTTCTGCCCAGAAAAATGAACCTTCCCAGGATGTTTGCTTCAGCACGGGTTACCACAGTGACTTTGCTCGTAATCGTATTCTATTTGGTGCCCCCGGTACTGGCAAGAGTTTTACCCTCAACAAAGAGAAAGAAGCCTTGCTTGTTGATGGCGGCGAGTACGAGCGTGTAACATTCCATCGGTGGTATAAAGTTGCCGGTTCCTTTATCTCCCCAATATCAAGATCAGCGTCGAAAGAAACTTATTGAATTGATTGATAAGCCCCAGTGGTCTGGATTCTCTTCAAATGGCACTTTCACAAAAGAGGCTGCGGACACACTTATCCCAGATCTCATCTCCATTGTAAAGGTCGATGATGAGTACCAATTCATTATTTTTGACGCTAAATACTACAACATACAGTTGGAAGAAAATAAGAAACTGCGTGGGCAACCTGGAATTGAATCCATCACAAAGCAGTATTTATACCAGTTGGCCTATCAGCCGTTTGTGGAAGAGCATCAAATAAAAACAGTTCGTAACTGCTTCTTGATGCCTACCAACGGCAATGACGTAGTTGTGAAAGGCACAGCCTCTCTAGCTATGTTAAGTAGCCTGGGGCTGCAAGATATACAGATCCGTTTGCTTCCGGCTCAAACGATGTACAAGCACTACATCGAAAACACGAAGATGGATATCAGCATTTTGCAGTTATGATTCCATAAAGCAAAACAGCCCCTACTACTCAAGCGGTAGTAAGGGCTGTTTTTTCACGCTGAAACTATTCTTTTTGACAATGAAACTTTTCTTTTACAATGAAACTAATCTCATTCACAATGAAATTATTCTTTTGAGAAAAGTTTCATTGTGAATTTCCGCAGCGCTGCAAGGGGTTAAAACGCCCCTAAAAAGCATCGAAATGAGTGCCGGAGAATAACACAATGAAACTATTCTTTTATGCCCCACAGCCAAAAAGCCTTGTGCTACGGGCTTTTTTGACAAAAAGAAAAGAACGAAAGTTGCAATACCAATGGTATCATAACTTTCGTTCTTATATGGTGGAGGCGGGGAGAGTCGAACTCCCGTCCGAAAGCAACTTGACTGGAACTTCTCCGGGCGCAGTCCGTTATTTACATTCCCTCATCCGGACGGGAACGGACACCCTGCCGGATTTGGTAGCTTCATGATGCATGGTGCGGGCAAAGCTTACCGCACGCACGGTCTCCACTCAAATCACACCCGAGCCCGGCTCGTGGACCTTCCGGGGCGGATGGGCGCCTAATTAGGCAGCCAGTGCGTACTGATTGTTGTCAGTTAATTTTAAAAAGTTGCCCGTTTTATCGTGGTCAGGCGCCACGGCCCGCTATTCCAGCCTCACTACCCCCGTCGAAACCGGTACGCCCCCGGATCGAGAAAATATGGGCTGCGCGGGAGGCAGGGGAGAGCCTGCCTCCTGCGAAAGCTTACAAATTAAAATCTGCCGTAGGGATCTTTGAGCTTCTTCGGCTCCGGATAGGTTTCACCCTTTGTATCGACGCGGACGGACTTCATCTTCTGCTCGGTCTCCGGGCGGTCATTGCGGTCCGTCTTGACCTGGCAGATGGCGTCGACGACCTCCATGCCGGAGAGCACCTTGCCGAACGCAGCATACTGCTTATCGAGATGCGGCGCGTCCTGATGCATGATGAAGAACTGCGAACCGGCGGAGTTCGGAGACTGCGCGCGCGCCATGGACAGCACGCCGCGCTTATGCTTCAGCTTATTGTCCACGCCGTTGAACAGGAACTCGCCCTTGATGCAGTAGCCGGGGCCGCCCATGCCGGTGCCCTCGGGGCAGCCGCCCTGGATCATGAAGCCGGGAATGACGCGGTGGAAGATGAGGCCGTCATAAAAGCCGCTGTTTGCCAGCGAGATGAAGTTATAGACCGACTGCGGCGCGACATCCGGGTAGAGCTCGGCGGTGATGATGCCGCCGTTTTCCATTTCAATGGTCACAACAGGATTTTCCATGGTCAGTGATTCCTTTCTTTCATCGCGCGGTCGATCTGACGGCGCGCGTCCTTATTGGCGGCGTCCTGCCGCTTGTCATAGAGCTTTTTGCCCTTGCACAGCGCGACCTCGACCTTGACGCGGGAGTTTTTCAGATAAACGGAGAGCGGAACGATGGCGTAGCCGTCGAGCTGGACCTTGGAGGCCAGCCGCTGGATCTCACGCTTGTGCATGAGCAGGCGGCGCGGGCGGATAGGGTCCTTATTGAAGATGTTGCCCTTTTCATAGGGGCTGATATGCATCTGCCGCACCCAGAGCTCTCCGTCCTTCACGCTGCACCAGGCGTCCTTGAGGTTCAGGGTGCCAAGCCGGATGGACTTGACCTCCGTGCCGAACAGCTCAATGCCCGCCTCGAAGCGCTCCTCGACGAAATATTCATGAAACGCCTTTGAATTTTTGGCAACGATCTTGACGCCGGTCTTCTCCATCTGTTCACCCCGCTTTCCTATTATTTTCTATTATATCATATTTGTCAAGCGCCAAACAGCAGCGGCTCAAGCTCCTGAACGGTCTCGAGATAAAAATCACTGAAGCGGCGCAGAAAAGCGCGGATCTCGGGGTCGTCGTGCGACCAGCCCGCGCAGGCGAACGGCACACCGCAGGCGTGGGCCATGTCATAGCCGGGCTTGAGATCGTCCACCATCAATAGCTCGTCCGGACGCAGGTCATACAGCCGCATGATCTCCTGCAGGGCGTAGGGCGATGGCTTGCGGCGGTCCTCGCCGAGGTCCCAGTCGAAAATCTGATCCGGCTCCAGATCGAAGTGCAGCCGGTAATCGCGCAGGATGTTTTCACGCGCGGAGTGCGACGAGACGCACAGCAGGCCGCCCTCCTGCTTCCAGCGCGTCAGGATGGGGCGCAGGCCGTCATAGGGGGGCGGGATATGTGTGGCGACATAGCTTCGCCACATGTCGTACTGCACGTCGATCTCCTCGGGCGTCAGGCCGATATAGTCGCTGCAAAGGGCGGAAAAGCCGGGGGAGAAGCACCAGCGGGTGAATTCCTCCCGCGTGATGGTCCTGCCGGGGCGAAGCACCTTCAGGGCTTCGAGAAAGCTGGGATAATTAACGGTCTCCTCGCTGCGCACGACGGTATCGTCGTGATCGAGCACGAGACAGCGATAGTTCAGCATAGGTTCCTCCAGAAAGGATTTCGATATAAATGGGAAAGATCGAGAGCCGGTGTGCGGCGGTGAGCGCCCGGTAGGGGAACATTCAATGGCAGAAGAGCACCGTTGCATTATCCTGACGTGTCATTGCGAGGAGCGAAGCGACGCAGCGATCTCACAGGGCGAGGTTGGATAGCAGGCAGCCTTTGGCGAAAACGTGACCGGGACATCCGCGTATTCTTTTCCATCATTATTTTAGCAGAATTTCCCACAAAATGCAAATCCTTCCCCATGGATTTCTGCCTTGATTTACGAACAAACGTTTGATATAATAAGAGAAGAAAAAGCGGAGGTGAGCGCATGGAGAATATTGTGAACCGGCAGATCGAAATGATCTCCGTCTGCGCGGCGGACGGAGCGCTGACGCCGATCCGCTTCCGCATGGAGGACGGCGAGCATATGCTGCGCACCGTCCCGATCCGGCAGGTCGTCTGCTCC
>ENA-UAKW01000187-UAKW01000187.1-human-gut-metagenome-genome-assembly--contig:-NODE-187-length-37699-cov-6.169084_pt1 | contig 37699 bp, 31 predicted proteins | sample MGYA00243691_ERZ654450 | MGnify/ENA primary metagenome ERZ654450 (study PRJEB26926, sample SAMN06164673) | human gut metagenome | biome: ENVO:00009003; feature: ENVO:2100002; material: ENVO:00002003... | reverse complement strand
TCGACTAGTCGTCGGCAGCGTCAGATGTGTATAAGAGACAGGTCCGCGCCGTATTTCATGGCCTGCTGCGCCTCCTGCGGCGTGCCGATGTTCGCGCAGATCTCAAGCGCCGCGCCGTCCTTCGTCTGCGAGGGGCAGGTGCGGAAGGCCTCGAGCGCCTGTGCTTCGCAGTCGGCCTGCGCCTTGCGGCACTGATAGCACGTCGTCTCCTCATCCGTCGGGTCGACGGTCAGGGTACCGTCCGCGCCGTCGAGGATGGCCATATGTCCGTTCAGTGCCTCTGTCTGCCAGCCGTCGATCCCGGCAGCGGCCGGGATGCCGAGCGTGCGCGCAATGATGGCGCTGTGCGCCGTCGCGCCGCCGAGCCTCGTGGCGATGCCCTTGACGTGGGCCGTATCCATGCGCACGGTGTCGGACGGCGTCAGCTCCTCCGCCAGCACGATCACATCGCCCGGCAGCACGGACAGGTCCTGCCGCCCGCAGCCGAGGCAGATGCGCAGCAGCTGCTGCTTGAGGTCCTCGGCGTCCGCGGCGCGCTCTGCCATCAGCTCGTCGCCGAGGGAGCGGAACATCTGCGCCAGCTCGTCGAACTGGTCCGTGATCGCTGCGGCGGCATTCTGCTTCTGCTCGCGGATGCGCTGGATGATCGGCTCCCGGACGGAGTATTCGTCGCCGAGGATCGTCAGGTGGGCGTCGAAGATCTCCGCCTCCTGTTCGCCCATCTTCTCCTTTGCGGTCTCATAGAGCCCGCGCAGCTCCTCCTCCGCAGCCGCCAGCGTTGCTTCGAGCTTTGCAACCTCCGCCTCGGCGTCAGCCGCAGGCTGGCGCGAAATCTCCGGGAGCTTCGGCGTAAACAGATGGATCTGCGCCATGGCGAGTCCCTCCGACACGCCCTTGCCTTGCCATTTCATGATGTTCCTGCCACCTCACTGTTTCATTCGTACAAAATCGGTCTTATTCGCCCAGGCCGGAGTTCACGGCGCTCACCATATCCTGCAGCGCCTGTGCCTCATCGTTGCCATCGGCGACCAGCTCGATCTCCGTACCGCACTTCACGCAGGCGGAGAGCACGGAAACGATGGACTTGCCCATGTAGGTCTTGCCGTCCTTCTTGATGAGGATGTTGCAGCCCGCGTGACGGACCGCTTCCTTCACAAAGGCGTTTGCCGGGCGCGCATGCAGGCCCGACGCATTCATGACTGTAACTTTCTGACTGACCATGTTTCATATCTCCTGTTTCAATTTTCGTATTTTGACGTGCCGCAGCTCATTCGAGCGTCTGCGGCAGCGACAGCATAAAATAGAATGCCTCGGCCCGCGGGATCTCCTGACCGAACGACGCAAACGACGCCGCGATCAGGGCCTGCAGGCGCTCAAACCATGCCGCGTTCTGGCGGATGAGCTCCTCGTGCTCCGGCTCCATCGCGAGCGGATTGCCGTTGACGATGCGCTCCAGCATAGACGCCGCGTGCATGAACAGCCGCACGCGCACATCCTGCGGCAAGGCCCGCCGGTAATAGCCGGTCTCGAGCTGGCGCGTCATGGTCTCGATGCAGTCGATGGCCAGCTGCTGCTCAACATGGGGCGCGATATAGCGCAGGCTCTGCGCCAGCAGGCTGATCGTCTCGCCGCCGGAGGTCTCCTCCTGCCCGGAGAGCATCTGCTTGGTGTCCATGCCCCAATCGTCCACGATGGAGGCGATGGCCATGATGCCCTCCCGGCTGAACACGCGGTCCGCCGTAATGAACGGCACGCCGGGGATGTTCGGCTCCACCGTGCCGACCACGAGCCGCAGGGAGCTTCCGTACTGCTCGGCCAGCTTTTCCACGCTGTCGAGCGCGCTGACCGCGACGACGTGCAGGCGCGGGATATAGGCAAGCCGCTTCTGCAGGATCTCCTGAATGGTGCGGGCGCTGCCGATGCCGGTGATGCAGGTCGACAGAATGACCTTTTCCGGCGTCTGCTCCGCGTACTTTTCCCGCAGCGCGGGCAGATCGAGGCCGGAGGTCTGGAACAGATGACTCATCTGCCGGAAATAGGCCTCAAGGATCTGATCCCGCAGCTCGTTGAGGTCCTGCTGCGCCGGATGCAGCGTCAGGCGGCTCGCCTCAAGCAGCAGACGCTGCTCCAGAATGGGGATGACCCGGCACGGCACGCCCGTCGCCTTCGTCAGCTCCGGCTCCAGCGTGGTGAGCACCTTCATATCCGTGAAGATCAGGTTGCCCGCCTCGCCGTGGAATGTTGCGATATGGTCGCACAGGGACTGGAACAGGCTGCCGCCGCGTGCGGAATCCACCCAGTGGACGTGATTTGTGTCATAGACGGCGTTGAGATGGCGCGCCATACCGGCCGCCACGCCGTCGCTGCCGGAGGCCAGCGTCAGCCAGACCGGCGGCTTCTCCCGCTTTTTGCCCGCCTGACGCAGCAGGACGGCAAGGCAGTTCATCTCGTCTGTCGAGATGTGCACCTTGATAGCCTGCGCCAGCCACTGCCGGTTCTCCCGCAGGAAGTCCAGCTCCGCGCCGTAGCCCTGCAGGCCGCCCCGCACGCTCAGCGGGAAGGCCGGCTGCTCTGAGCGCATGCGGCTGACATACTGGCTGAGATGCATGGCAAGCAGCGTCGCCGCAATGGACGGATAGACATGGTTGAGCGCATAAGAGGCCCGGCTGAGAAACTCGCTGCAGATGCCGATGCTGCCGGGGAACAGCACGCTGTCGAGCAGGCTGCGGTCGACATCCGGGGCCTGCAGGGCCCGCTCCATGTCCACATAATAATTATCGATCTCCGCAGCAATGATCTGCTGCAGATTTCCGGCGTCATGGTGCTGCTCCTGCTCGCCGGACAGGCGCGATTCCACAAAGTCATAGACATCGACGAACGAGGCAACGTCCGCCGCGCTGCTCTGGATGCGCTGGTTCGGCACGACAAGATCCTCCGCAAAATGCAGGTCGCCGTGCGCGTATTTTTCCGTCTCGGCCGAGACGTTATAGGTCTGGAACGAGAGGTCAGAAAACGTGACCGCGATCTCCCCCGTCCGGTTCCCCGCAACGTTCTCGCGCAGGAACGCCTTGGCACAGGACAGCTGCACCAGATTCTTCAGAACGCCCAAATTGGAATGCAGCGAATAGTCCAGAATGCTGTTGAGCGCGCCCTTCTGGATGCGCAGCGTGCGGCCGATGTGGGTGGCCTCCTCTGCGTAAAAATGTTCCACCAGCTCCAGCCGCTCCTTCATCGGGCGGTCCGAGAGCGTCGGCATGGAGATGAGCACCGGCATACGGCGCAGGAACGTCTCGAGCAGATCGGTCAGCGGCTTTGTTGTCGCGCCGATGAGCATAAAGCGCGAGGTGCGCGGCGTATTGTCGCCGACGCGGCGGAACACGCCCGTGTCGAGCAGGGAGAAAAACATCTCCTGCCCGGTCGACGACAGGCCGTGGATCTCGTCGAGGAACAGAATGCCGCCGTTCGCCTGCTCCACAAGACCCGGCTTATCCTCGAGCGCGCCCGTGAACGCGCCCTTTTTATAGCCGAACAGGTGGGACAGCAGCAGCTGCGGATTGTCCGCATATTCCGCGCAGTTGAACTCCACGAAGGGAATCGGTGCATGCGCGCCGCAAAGCGCCTTCGTCTCCTTTGCGTATTCCCAGATCGTTCGGGCAAAATGGCTCTTGCCGCTGCCGGTCGAGCCGGTGATGAGCATATTCAGGCCGTTTGGGGGATAGGCAACGGCCGCCATGGCGACCCGCAGCTGATATTTCAGGCTGCCGTCCGCGCCGACAAGGCCGGAGAACGCCCGGTACTGTCCGGTCTCCTCCTCTGTCTGCGGCGGCTCCTCCTGCACGGCCGGCTCCGGCCGGATGTCCGCCGTCTCCTCCGATGAGGGGAAGAAACGCACGTTTTTCTTGCCGACCCGCCGCAGCTTTCCCTCTGCGACGAGCTTATTGAGCTCGACTGCGGCATCGTTGCGCCAGATGCTCAGGGCATCCGCAACGGCCTGCGCCGTCACGCCCTGAAAATCCGGTGTCTGCGCCGCTTCCAGGACAAATTGTAACACATGATCTCTGCGCATGTACTGACCTCCCTTCCGCAGAAATTATGTACCCTGCTTACGGTTCGAAAAAGCTCTTGATATTGACGACTGCCGCCTTGGCGGATTCCTCCAGCAGGGCGACTAGCTCGCTGCCCTTCATGGCCTCGCGCATGGTCATCGCCTCCAGCAGGACCGGCAGGTTCATGCCGCACAGGCCGGGGAATTCCTCTCCGCCGCTCTTCATCATCATCTGATTGAACGGTGTGCCGCTTGCCAGGTCGAACAGTACGATCGAGCCCTCGGGCATCTGCTTGAACGTCTGCATGGCCTTCTCGCCGTATTCGTCAATGCTCGCGTTCTCCAGCAGCGGCAGCGCCACCACGTTCACTGCCTCGCCGCCGATCATCTGGGCAGACTCGAGCAGAGCCTGGCAGAACGGGCCGTGCGACAGCAGCAGGATGCCCGGGATGTTCTCTACAAAGTTTTCTTGTTTCATCGGTTTGCACCTCCCTGTGTCTTTCTATTATAGCAAATTTCATGCCACTACGAGTAGTATCAACCGGAAAAATTTTGATACGGGGCGGATGCCTTGACATCCACCCGTTGAGCCGATATAATGAAATATCACAAAAAGCGCATCGTTTACCGTCGGAAGAGGATTTTTTTATGCAGATCTTTCAGGAACAGAAGCCCGTTCAGCAGCAGCGTCCGCAGATGTACGCCGCTGTTGAAATTTTACAGCTGGACGTATGCCAGCTGCAGTCCTATATCAATACCGCTCTGCTGGAAAATCCCACGCTGGAATGCGGAGCCGCGCCGGGCGTGAGTCTGCTTGACGATCTCTCCGCCGGCGGGCATGCCGCCGCGGGCGAGGATGCGGAGCACATGCAGCCGGATTTTGCCGACCGGGACGCCGTCGCCTACGGCGAGGACCTGACGACCCATCTGCAGTTTCAGGCGGAGCGCCTGTCGCTGGAGCCGGAGCTGCAGCGCGCCGTGCTCGCCGTCATCCATGCGCTCGATGCCGACGGCTATCTGCGCACCGATGTCTCCGCGCTCGGCCCGGCCGCGCTTGTTGATGCCGCCGTCCAGATCGTCCAGCGCCTTGACCCGCCCGGCGTCGGCGCAAGGACGCTTTCGGAATGCCTCTGCCTGCAGCTGCAGGCGCTCGGCGAGTCCGGGCTGGCCTGCACGATCGCGGAGCACTATCTCGAGCAGGCTGGGCATCACGCTTTTGCGGCCATCGCCGCGAGCGAGCATGTTCCCCTTGCCGCCGTGCAGGAGGCCTACCGGCAGATCCAGAGCCTTTCGCCCTACCCGTGCGCGGAATTCAGCCGCGCGCAGGACGACGGCTATGTCGTCCCCGACGTGCTCCTGCAGGAAAAAGACGGCGTGCTCAGCGTCGCCGTCAACAGGGCCTACACGCCGGAGCTGTCCGTCAGCAGCTTCTACCGCTCCCTCGTCCGCGAGACGGACGATCCGGAGGCGCGGCAGTATATCGTCAAAAAGGTCTCGCAGGCGGAATGGCTCATCAGCTGCATCCGGCAGCGGGAGGAGACGCTCCTGCGCTGCTGTCAGGAAATTCTGAAGCGGCAGCTGCCGTATTTTCGCTCCGGGCAGGCGCTCGCTCCGATGACGATGCAGGACATCGCGCAGGCCGTCGGCCTGCACACCTCCACCGTCAGCCGCGCGCTCAGCGGGAAGTATATCCAGACGCCGCAGGGCGTCCGCCTGCTGCGCAGCCTGTTTTCCGCAAAGCTGGCAGGCGGTGAGGTCTCCGGCGTCATGGCACAGCAGGCCATCGCCGTGCTTGTGCAGCAGGAGGATAAGCACGCTCCCCTGTCCGATCAGGTGCTTGCCGAGCGGCTGCAAGCGCAGGGCATCGACATCTCGCGCCGCACCGTGGCAAAATACCGCCAGCTGCTTCAAATTCCGTCCGCCGCAAGCCGCAGAGCTTAATGCTCCGCAGCAAAAAATTCGCGCACGGCGTCCAGATCGGCAAAGCGCGCGTCATAGAGCTCCGGGTGCTCCTCCTCCGGCCGCCAGAGGTCCGGCACGAACAGCGTCCGGCATCCGGCGCGCCTGCTCGCGCGCAGGCCGTTCGGCGAATCCTCGATCACGGTGCACTCCGCCGCCGGTCTGCCCAGCTGCCGCGCCGCCTCGAGGAAAATGTCCGGCTCCGGCTTCGAGCGGCCGACCATGTCGCCGGAAATGACCGCAGTAAAATATTGCAGCAGTCCGACCCGTTCAAGCCGGCCGCGCACGACGGCCGCCGGAGACGACGACGCGACTGCAACCGGGATATTCCACGCGCACAGCTGCTCCAGCAGCCGCTGCGCGCCTTTTTTTGCCGGAGCTGCTCCATTGGCGTAAAAATTCTGCAGATAGGCCTCCTCGTGCTCCAGGATTCGGTCCGAATCCGCGCCGAATTCCTGCCGGAACCGTTTGATCCACGCCTCGTCGTTGAGTCCGAGGCCGATGATCGCCATCCGCTCCACATCGGGAACGCCGGTCTTCTCGCCCGCATAACGAAAACTCTCCCAGACCACGCGCTCACTGTCCACGAGCACGCCATCCATATCAAAGATCACCGCATTCATATGCAAACCTCCCGTATTCGTCTTCATGCGCCAGAGTATAACGCACCGGGAAGGAAAAAGCAAGCCCCGCCCTGTGTGGACAGAGGCAAAAGGCAGCCGCCGCGGCCAATCGACCGCAGCGGCTGTGAGTTTTTACTGGTTGACGACGTCGCGATACAGGAATGTCACGACCTGTGCGCGCGTGCAGGTATTCTCCGGGCAGAATTCCGTCGCACTCATACCGTTCGTGATGCCGTGCTCCACGGCCCACAGAACGGCGCTGCCGTAATACGAGCCAGTGCTCACGTCGGCAAACGGATTGCGCGTGCTGGACGGCGCGGGCTTGCCCTCGTAGCGCCAGAGGAACGTGACGATCTGCGCACGGGTGCAGGTATTGTCCGGGCCAAACTCTGTCGCGCTCATACCATTCGTGATGCCGTGCTCGACAGCCCACAGAACGGCCTTGTAATAGTACTGCCCAGCCTTGACGTCGGCAAATGGGTTGGCACTGCTCGTCGGCTCCGGCTGCCCGGCCGCGCGCCACAGGAATGTCACGACCTGCGCACGTGCGCAACCCTCCTCGGGACTGAACGTCGTGGCAGAGGTGCCGTTCGTAACGCCGCCGCCGATCGCCCAGTCGATCGGATCATGCGCCCAGTTTCCGCGCACCGGCATGTCCGAGAAGACGCGGCCGGGGCAGTTGGAGCCGTCGCAGGGCTGATAACCCGGCTGCACAGATTCACCCGGCCCATACAGAGCGACAAATGCATTTTCTGCTGACTCGCGCGGCGCTGTGGCGAACGTCAGCGCACCGTCGGCATCCGCAGCCCCCTGCGCAATGTAAAGCAGGTTTTCAGGAGCCAGAAGGTCGCCGTTTTTGTCCTTCGCCATGATCAGGACATACTGCTCTCCACTCGTAAGGCCAGAGAAGCTGACCGTACTGCCGTCCGCCTTGCCCGTGTGCAGGCCGCGCACCACGGGAGCAGCCTGAGCGTCTTTTTCAGGCGTCCAAGGGACCCATTTCACTTTGCCGAAGGAGTAAATTGTCCCAATTGTTTTCTCCCAGGTACTGTTTTCGGCAGGATAATATGCCGTGACATCAACATTATCAAATGCAGCCCAATTAATGTCCGGTCCGTCACCGAAGAAATATAAGCTTGTCAGTTTGGAACTGTAAGAAAATGCATATTCCTCAATGTTTGTTATACTCGAGGGGAACATCAGACTTGTCAGTTCGGTACAGCCATCGAACGCCTTTGATTTGATCGTTGTTACACCCGCCGGGATTTCATATGCACCGGTTCGTCCGACCGGATAGCAGATCAATTCTGTTTTATCCTTATTCAAAAGCACTCCGCTTTCATCACTTGCATATGTTTCATTGCCTTCGTCGACCCAAATTGCAGTCAGACTGAAGCAGTTACTGAATATTTTTTCTCCCAACTCTGTAACACTTGCCGGTAACGTAATACTCGACAGGCTTCTGCAGCGATCGAATGCACCATATCCAATGCTGCTCACCCCTGACTCGATCGTTATATCACTCAGGCCAAAGCACCATCTGAAAGCTTCCATTCCAATGGTTTTTACGCTTGACGGAATCGTGATATGATTCAGAATCTCACATTGATCAAATGCATTTTTTCCAATGCTCGTTACTCCTGCAGGGATTGAAATCGTTCTGAGGCCAAAACATCTCGAAAATGCATAGTCACCAATGCTTGTTACACTTGCGGGAATCGTGAAGCTCCGTAATTCACTGCAGTTGTAGAACATACTGCCCGGAATTTTATCCATTCCCTCCGGGAGCGTAACATTGGCCAGAAGTTTACAACCACTGAAAACGCCGCCTTCGAGGTCCGTCACGCTGGACGGGATCGTAACGCTCGTGACTTTGCTGCATTCCTTGAACGCAGCCGCGCCGATCCTTGTCACGCTTGACGGGATCGTGATACTTTCCGCTTTGGAGCAATAAGCAAACGCCGACGCTTCGATACTTGTTACACCTTCCGGAATTGTAATATCCGTCAAGCTGGAGCAGCCATAGAAAGCCTTCTCATTGATTTTGGTTAAGCTCGATGGAATTTTTACACTTTCCAGCTTGCAACAGTTCCAAAATGCTTCTTTTCCAATCTCTGTAATGCCATCCGGGAGCGAAATGCTCGTCATTTTATTGCAATTGAAGAACGCCACTCCCCCAATGCTGGTCACGCTCGACGGGATCACAATGCTTGCCAGCTTGTTGCAGTCAAAAAATGTAGCGTATCCAATGGATGTTATTCCCTCAGGAAGCGTGACACTGCGCAAATTACCACACTGTCCAAATACGCCGCCTTCAAGGTTCGTTACACCGAACGGAACTACAACGTCCGTCAGACCGGAGCATAGGGTGAACGCAGATGTTCCAATTCTTGTAACGCTCGATGCAATCGTAACATTCGTCATATGGGAGCAGCTATTGAACGCCTCGCTTCCTATGCTGGTAACGCCATCTTCGATCACGGCAGCATTTATCGTCCGACCGAACCACGGAGCTTTGTTATTTGAGTTGTAATTATACATATCTCCTGTGCCGGAGATCGTCAGAACACCGTTTTCATCCAGTGTCCACGTCAGATTTTCTCCGCAAGTGCCGGAGTTGCTTTCCGGGGGCTCAGTTGGCTCGGTTGGTTCCGTCGGTGCAGCGGTCTCTGTCGGCTCACTCGGTTCCGTCGGTGCAGCGGTCTCTGTCGGCTCACTCGGTTCCGTCGGTGCGGCGGTCTCCGTCGGCTCGCTCGGCTCTGTCGGTGCAGCAGTCTCCGTCGGCTCGCTCGGTTCCGTCGGTGCAGCGGTCTCCGTCGGCTCGCTCGGTTCTGTCGGTGCGGTGGTCTCCGTCGGCTCACTCGGTTCCGTCGGTGCGGTGGTCTCTGTCGGCTCACTCGGCTCTGTCGGCAGGGTTGGCTCATTTACCTCAACACGCAGGCTCTCACAAAGCGGAGTATAATCATTGGGCGAAAGTAAAAAAGCCTCCGCATGGAAATTCTGCGGCAGTGCGGTATCCAGAGGAAGGATCGCCGTCGAGTCGCTCGGTCGCACTGTTGTCTTAGCAGATGCGATCTGACGTCCGGATTCTTCCTCATACACAGCAACCACAAGCTCGGCATCCTCAGATACTGCAAATCGAACGGCAGCAATGCCGTCTTCAATTGTCAAATCCTGTAATCCTTCAGAATTGCCCACATTGGTCGATGTCCCGCCCTTCATTCCCGGCACGACTGCAACTGCAGCTGGCAGCATGCCAATCAGCAGGGTCAGGCAGAGTATGACGCTGATCATTCGCTTTTGCATAGTTCATCCTCCCATTTTATGTTCTTTTTCGATTACCAAGCAGATGGAACAAGTTTTCCTTTTCAGGCCTGACAGAAAAATCCGATATTTTGTTGTGTGAAAGCTTGTGTGTGAAAAGTATATCACCGTACACAGTCAAATTTCAACTATTTTAGCAGAATTTATTGCTTAATTTTATCTGTATTTCACAGGTTCCACGCCGATTCAGCCATATAAAAAGACGCCCCGCAATTTTGCAGGGCGTCTCTTTACTCCATATTCCGGCTCGTATTTTCTTTACGCTTCCGTCTTTTCGAACTCGTTCGCCACATTCTCCAGCAGCTGGCGGATGGGCAGGTGCTGCGGGCAGACGGACTCGCACTTGCCGCACTTCACGCAGTCCGAGGCCTTATGACCGGGCAGTGCGTAGACGGCATTGTAGTAATAATCCGTATGCCAGTCGTGGTGGATCTGCTTCGCGTTCATCGTGGCGAACAGTTCCGGGATGGCGATCTGCTTCGGGCAGCCGTCCGTGCAGTAGCGGCAGCCGGTACACTGGATGAGGTTCTTGCTGCGGAAAATTTCCTGCACCTTCGCGATGGCAGCAAGCTCCGTTTCGTCCAGCGGCTTAAAGTCCTTCATGAACGAGATATTGTCCTGCACCTGCTCCGGCGTGCTCATACCGGAGAGCACCATCAGCATGCCGGGGAAGCCCGCAGCGAAGCGGATGGCATAGCTGGCCAGGCTGCCGCCATGCAGGGCATCCAGAACGGCGCGTGCATCGTCCGGCAGCTTGACAAGGTTTCCACCCTTGACCGGCTCCATGACGATGACCGGCTTGTTGAACTTCCGGCAGACCTCATAGCACTTGCGGCTCTGGACAGAGGGATCGTCATAGTCAACATAATTGAACTGGATCTGCACGACCTCGATCGCAGGATACTCCGTCAGGATCTGCTCGAGCAGCTCGGGGCGGCCATGAAACGAAATGCCGACGTGGCGGACCTTGCCCTCTTCCTTCAGAGCAAACGCCGTCTCATAAGCGCGGCAGGCCTTGAAATGGCCATAGTTCTCCGAGCACTGCGAATGCATGAGGTAGAAATCAAAATAATCGACGCCGCAGGCCTCGAGCTGGCTCTCGAACACCGGGCGGATGTCCGCCTCGGTCTTGAAAAAGTTCTCCGTCAGCTTGTCCGTCAGGATGTAGCGGTCGCGCAGATAACGGCTCGTCAGGCAGGTCTTGAGCGTCTTTTCGCTCTTGCCCTGCAGATAGCCGTGCGCCGTGTCAAAATAGTTGAAGCCTGCGTCCAAAAATGCGTCTACCATACGGTTCGTCTCCGCGATATCGACCTCGCCGTCCCGAATTGGAAGGCGCATAAAGCCAAAGCCGAAGTTCTTTTTGATCCGTTCCATGTCCGGTTCTCCTTTCGTATCATATTTTTTATATTGGACCGCAGAGGGCCTGCGGTCACTTCGTTTTTTGACCCTTTTCCATTAGAAAAAGGGATAACCTGCGTTGAGTTTATGATACCATATTTTTTGGGGGATTGCAATTCGCAAAACAATTCTTCCCGTGCGCCGTCTTGATGGATACACGGGGTCAGTGCAAGAGCCTGACCGCATCAAAACAAAAAAGGAGACCATTCCCATGAAAAACATGAAAAAGACGTTTCTGCTTCTCGCAGTGGCCTGCATCCTCAGCCTGCTTGCAGCCTGCAGCAGCAAGCCTACCCCGACGGAACCGGCGCCGACGGATGCAGCTCCGACGGAACAGGCACCGACAGAACAGACGCCGACGGAATCGACACCGACAGAAGCGGCTTCGACGGAACCTGCTTCGACAGAGCCCGCCGCGTCCCGCGATCTGCAGATGCTCTATCAGAGCGGCATCACCGCCATGGGCGCGGACGCGCCGGTCCTGTTTCCGGTCTCGGACATTTCGGAGCTGAGTCCCCTGTTCCCCGGACTGGAGGAAATTTCGTTCCGGCAGGTCAGCGGCGGCCTCTCCCCCGTGACCGGCGCGCCGGACGAGGTCGTTCTGCTTGAGGTTGAGAACAGCGCCGACGTGCAGAAGGTCGTGGACATTCTCCAGAAGGCCGTGGACGAGGGCGCCGTCGAGAGCGAGGGCACAGACGAGGCGATCACCGCGGCATGGAAGGACAATGCCAGCATCACGACGGATGGAAACTATATCTGCCTCGCCGTTTTCATGAACGGCGTATCGATCCCCGCCGAATTTATGCTTCCCTGAATTTGGAACGAAAATCGCGTCCGTCATGTTGGCATACCAACATATTTGCGTGCTGTCATTTGCTATGATGTGTCCATGAAGTGAACCCCAAACCACAAGAAGGAGTTTTCCCATGGACCACAACATGTTTTGCTTTCAATGTGAGCAGACCGCAGGCTGCACCGGCTGCACGAGCCGCGGCGTCTGCGGCAAGGACGCGCAGACTGCGCAGGCGCAGGACCGCCTGACCGGCGCACTGATCGGTCTGGCGCGCGCGGCGGACACCAGTCCCGACGCCGGTCCGGAGACCTGGCAGCTGATGATCGAGGGCCTGTTCGCCACGCTGACGAACGTCAATTTCGATCCGGACAGCCTGAACGCCCTGGCCGGGCGCGTCCGGGCCGAGAAGCAGCGCCTTGTGCCGGACTGTGCCGTCTGCACCGAGCCCTGCGGCCGCACGGGCGACTATGATCTGGCGCAGCTCTGGGGCGCACAGGAGGACATCCGCAGCCTGAAGTCCCTGCTGCTGTTCGGCAGCCGCGGCATGGCAGCCTATGCCTATCACGCCATGGTGCTCGGCTACCGGGACGAGTCCGTCGAACGCTTTCTGTCTAAAGCTCTGTTCGCCGTCGGCGAGGACTGGAGCATGGAGGAGCTGCTGCCGCTCGTGCTGGAGCTCGGCGGGGTCAACCTGCAGTGTATGGCGCTGCTGGACAAAGCCAACACCGAATGCTTCGGCAAGCCGACGCCGGTCCATGTGCCGTTTTCCGTGGAGCCCGGACCGTTTATCGTTGTGTCCGGCCATGACCTGCACGACCTGAAGCTCCTGCTGGAGCAGACGGCTGGCCGCGGCATCGCAGTCTACACGCACGGCGAGATGCTCCCGGCGCACGCCTATCCGGAGCTGAAAAAATATCCCCATCTCAAGGGGAATTTCGGCACGGCTTGGCAGAACCAGCAGAAGGAATTTGCAGACCTGCCCGCGCCGATCCTGTTCACGACGAACTGCCTCATGCCGCCGCGTCCGTCCTACGCCGACCGCGTGTTCACCACGGCTGTCGTCGCCTATCCCGATCTCCCGCACATCGGCGCGGAAAAGGACTTCACGCCCGTCATCGAGCGCGCGCTGGAGCTGGGCGGCTATGCCGAGACGCAGCACCGCACCGGCATGAACGGCGGCACGGGCACGACCACGGGCTTTGCGCACGACGCCGTGCTGGCAAACGCCGCGCAGATCGTCGAGGCTGTGCGCTCCGGCGCGATCCGCCACTTCTTCCTGGTCGGCGGCTGTGACGGCGCGCGCGCAGGACGGAATTACTACACGGAATTCGTCCGCCAGACCCCGCCGGACACCGTCGTGCTGACGCTCGCCTGCGGAAAATACCGCTTCCACGACATGGACCTCGGCACCGTCGCAGGCCTGCCGCGCCTGCTGGATATTGGCCAGTGCAATGACGCCTACAGCGCCATTCAGATCGCATTGGCGCTGGCGGAGGCCTTCCACTGCGGCGTGAACGATCTGCCGCTTTCCATGGTCCTGTCGTGGTATGAGCAGAAGGCCGTCTGCATCCTGCTGACGCTCCTGCACCTCGGCATCCGGAATATCCGCCTCGGCCCGACGCTCCCGGCCTTTCTGTCGCCCAACGTGCTGCAGTATCTCGTGGAGCACTATTCCATTGCGCCCATCACCACCCCGGAGGCGGACCTTGCCGCTCTTCTGGGAAGCTGAGTCAAAAACGGAGCACCCGCGTCATGCAGGTGCTCCAATTCTTTGCAGAATCATTGCAGGCTCTCAAAATCCCACTTCCGCCGCCGGTTATTACGCAGCAGCCGCAGGCGGCTCGCCTCCTCGTGCGCATAGCCGTCGCCGAGGGCAGCAGCCTGATCGTACAGCGCAATGGCCCGGTCCAGATCGCACGGGACGCCGCAGCCCGCCTCATAGCATTCCGCAAGGCAGCTCAGTGCCTGCACGTCGCCCTGCTCCGCTGCGCGCGTATAAAGCTCCGCGGCACGCGCCCGGTCCTGCTCCACACCGTTCCCGGTAAAGTACAGGTTTCCGAGGGCGCACTGGGCCTGTGCATCCTCCTGCTCCGCCGCCAGCGCATACAGCTCGACCGCCCGGGCCATGTTCCGTTCCAGTCCGATGCCGTGCTCATAGCAGAGTCCCAGCTCATACTGTGCAGGCGGAAAGCCGAGGGCGGCACTGTCCCGAAACAGCTCAGCCGCAGTCCGCTCATCCTGCTTTGTTCCCTTGCCGATCACATAGCACGCACCGAGAAAGCAGCGGCCTGCCGCATTCTCCGGCGAGGTCCGGCTGAGCCAGTAGAATGCGGCATCCGGGTCTTCCGGGACGCCGTTTGTGCCATAAAAATAGTTGATGCCAAGCTCCGTGATGGCGGCTTCATTGCCGTTCTCCGCCGCCTGAAGGCAGGCTTCGAACCGCGCCTGCTTCTGCTGCGCGAGGCGCACCAGCTCCGGCGAGAGCGATACGGCAGAGACGTTCCATTCCTCATTCTGCATGGGGGATCTCCTCCTCACAGCGCGCGAGCAGCTCCTGCAGCTTTTTGGCAACGGTCTCCACCACGCAGTAGCACGGGTCCTCATAGCCGTCGATCTCCAGCCCACGCAGCTCATCGCACCAGAGCGTTTCAAACTGCCCGAACACGTTCGTAAGCTCCTCCACGAGCGCGGGGCCATCCGGATTGTCACTGTTCCACGCGCCATCCGGCGTGGTCATCAGTCCGAGGATCGCCGTTCCGGCCGTCAGTGCGCCGCAGCAGGAAAGGCCTGTCTGCATGCCGCTTCCCAGCAGCGTAAACAGCTTTCGCGCCTGCTCCGGCAAATGCAGATGATAATATTCTTCACAGCCCAGCAGGATGGATTCTGCGCAGCTGTAGTTTGTTCCGATATGATAGCGATTGACGATTTCGTATAATTCCATGCTGTCTCCTGACCGCAAGTGCCCCCGGAGCCGAAGCTCCGGGGGTTCATTTGTAATGTTAACGATAGAGATAAGAATAGCTGTCGCGGATCGTGCGCACGAGCAGGGCGGCATCGGCAGGCAGCTCGTCCGGATCGCCGACGGTCTCCGTCGTGAGACGGGCGCGGACCTTGCCGTCCGGCAGGAAGCAGAAGCCGAAGTTCTTGGAATCGTCCATGTCCTCTGTCGTCTGGAACAGCGTCAGCTTATCCTTGCACGGCTCGGAGGCATACGGGCAGAAGGCCGTGCAGTTGCCGCACTCGTTGCACATCTTGTCGACATGCACGATCTCCGTGCGGCCGTCCGGCAGACGGACGGCGACGTTGGCGCGGTTCGGGCAGACGTCCACGCAGTTCTGGCAGACGGTGTCGCAGCTCAGGCAGCGCTCGCCCTCGCAGCAGGCCTTGCCCGGTGCGCGCAGGATGCCCTTGCGGGCGATAGCCTCGGCCTCCGTAGGATGGGCCTCCGCCGGGATGTCATAGGTATGCGGCGCACCGACGACGGCCTCCGCAAAGCGGGCTGCGTCTGCGATGCCTTCCACGACCGTAGCCGGGCCGCGCAGCGCATCACCGGCAGCATAGACGCCGGGAACGTTCGTGCAGAAGGCAGGACGGCCCTTCGCGCTGAGCGTGATGCCGTTGTCCGTAAACACCTGCTCCTCGACCTGCTCGCCGACGGCGGAGATTACGAGGTCGCACGGCAGCTCGACCGTCTCGCCGGTCGGGACCGGGCTGCGGCGGCCGGAGGCATCCGGCTCGCCGAGGCGCATCTTCTCGCACGTCAGGACGCCGTTTTCCTGCTTGACGGGCGCGGCCAGCTCGAGGAAGTCCACGCCATCCTGCATGGCAAGCTCCAGCTCCTGCGCATCGGCGGGCATGAAGCGGCGCGTTCTGCGGTAGACGAGCGTCACGGACGCCGCGCCGCCGCGCTTTGCCACGCGGGCCGCATCCATGGCGGTGTTGCCGCCGCCGACGACGGCGACATGGCCGAGCGGCTCGTTCGAACCGGCCTTGCGCTCCTGCATCCAGCCGATGACGCCGCAGACGTTGCCGGGGATGTTCAGCTTGCCGGGCTTCCATGCGCCGGTGGCATAGAGAATGTGGGTATAGCCCATTTTGTGCAGCTCTTCGACGGAGGGAGCCTCGGTATTCAGGCGGACCTCTGCGCCGTAGGCCTGCATAAGGGCGATATCGCGGTCAATGGCCTCGTCCGAGATGCGGAACGCCGGGATAACATGGCGGACGATGCCGCCGAGCTTGCCGGTGCGCTCGAAGATGGTGCAGGCCACGCCTGCACGGCCGAGGAAGTAGGCCGCAGCAATGCCGGTCGGGCCGCCGCCGATGATGGCAGCGCGCTTGCCGGGAACGGGAGCCGGGCGGACGACGGATGCCATTCTGGCATCGATGCCCTTCTCGGCCGCCAGCAGCTTGGCCGCGCGGATCTGGACGGGATCCTCATAGAAATTGCGGGTGCACTTGCCCATGCAGCGGTGCGCGCAGATCGTGCCGGTGATGAACGGCAGAGCGTTGCGCTCCGTGATAAGGGCCAGAGCCTCGTTATACAGGCCCTTGCGGCACAGCTCGAGATACTCGGGGATGTCCTGTGCGATGGGGCAGCCGCCGCGGCAGGGCGCGGAGTAGCAATCGAACCAGGGCACCTTTTCCTCGGACTTGCGCGTGGGCAGCGGCTTGACGGGCTTGCAGTGGTGCGGATCCGTGCGGCAGGCGGCGGACAGAGCCGCAATGGCCTCGGTGTCCGTGCCGTCGAACGGGCGGAACGGCATACCGGCTGTCTTCTCCGCCATCTGAGTCAGGCGGTTGTAGCCGCCCGGCTTCAGAATGGTCGTGGCGACGGTGACGGGCCAGATCCCGGCCGCCAGCAGCTTGTCGCAGTTGAAGAAGTCTGCGCCGCCTGCGAACGAGATCTTCATCTTACCGCCGAACTGCGCGGAGATGCGGCGGCACATTTCGATGGTCAGCGGGAACAGGGAGCGGCCGGACATGTACATCTCGTCGTTCGGCAGCTCGCCGCGCGTCGTGTCGACCGGGAACGTATTCGACAGCTTCAGGCCGAACTGCAGTTTCTCGTGGTCCGCCAGCGCCTGCAGACGCTCAAACATCGGGACGGCGTCCTTCCACTGCAGATCCTCATTGAAATGGTGATCGTCGAAGACGATGTAGTCATAGCCCATTGAATCGAGGATCGTGCGGGCGTCGTGATAGCCGAGGATCGTCGGATTGCACTTGACGAACGTGTGCACATGCTTCTCGGTCAGCAGGTAGGACGCGATGCGCTCGATCTCATCGGGCGGACAGCCGTGCAGCGTCGAGAGTGTGACGCTGTGGGAGACCTGCGGCGAGATGGAGGCAATGAACGCCGCCTCCTCCGGGAACAGCTCCGTCAGGACCTTACGGCACTCGGCAAACACCGGCAGCTGCGAGGCATCCTTCATGGATTCGATGTAGTGGTCGATCTTCGGGCCACGGATTCCCTCGAGGTCATAGCCGACGGACATGTTGAACACAAAGCCGTCCGGGTCGCCGTAATGCCAGACCTTTGCCATGATCTTCAGGGCGAACCACGCCTTGACATACTCGTCGAGCGCCTGACCGACCTCCAGCTCCGTGGACCACTCCTGATTGTAGCCCTCGTCGTCTGCAAGGATGCAGGGACGCGGCACACAGGCGGCAAGCTCCGCGCCGTCCATCTTCTGAACGGTCTTGACCTCGAAGAAGCGCGCGCCTGCGACGTAGGCGGCGATGATATTCTGCGCCAGCTGGCTGTTCGGGCCTGCTGCGGGGCCGAACGGGCTTTCGATCTTCTCGCCGAAGATGGGAAGCGTCTTGGCCGGGTCGGCGATCCAGCGCTTATGCACGCCGAAGACCTCGCCAGTCTTTTCCCGCTCTGCGAGGATCCAGTTCATCAGGCTGCGGAACGGAATGGGATACATTTTCTCAGACATGGGATCATCCTCCTGTGATGCTTGTTGCGGCGCCGCGCGCGCCCCGGGTAAGACGGACGCGGCGCAGGATCATATTTGACGGAAATGAATTATAAATTAGTAGGTGCAGTCGTTCAGCGCGCCCCAGAGCTTCTTGGACTCCTCGAGGATGTGCGCATTGATCGCCTCTTCGTCGATGCCGATGAGCTCGCGGTCCTTCATGAGGAGCTTGCCGTTGGCAATCGTCGTCTGGCACTGGCGGCCGGTCATGCCGAAGATCATATGGCCGTCGATGTTCGCATCGGAGAACGGGGTGAACGGCTTGTAGTCCATGACGATGACGTCCGCCGCCGCGCCCGGCTCCAGCACGCCGAGGGGCGCGTCGAAGTAGCGCGCGCCGATCTTCGCGTTGTTCTTGAAGAGCATGTCCGTGACCTCGCACCACGCGACATTCGGCGCACAGGCATTGCTCCGCTGCGAGCAGAGGGCTACCTTCAGAGACTCGAGCATATCATTCGTGTAGGCGTCCGTGCCCATGCCGAGGAGGATGCCCGCCTTGGACAGCGGCAGCACCGGGCAGATGCCGACGGCGTTGCCCATGTTGGACTCCGGATTGTTCACGACCATGGTGTCGGTATTCTTAATAAGCTCGATCTCCGCCGTATTGACATGGATGCAGTGGCCGAGGATCGTCTTCGGGCCGAGGATGCCGTGGTCCTGCAGGCGCTGCACAGGGCGGCGGCCATAGTTCTGCAGGCTGTCGTAGACATCGTTCATGCCTTCGGAAACGTGGATGTGATAGCCGGTGCGGCCGTTGTTCGCTGCGACCATACGGTCGAACGTCTTGTCGGAGATGGTGAACAGGGCATGTCCGCCGAACATGGCGGCGAGCATGGGGTCCTTCTCCTTCTCGCACCAAGTGATGAAGTCGGCATTCTCCTGGATGGCCTGCAAGCACTTCTCCTCGCCGTCGCGGTCGGAGACCTCGTAGCACAGGCAGGAGCGGATGCCGAACTGCTTTGCCGACTCCGCGATCTGGAACAGGCTGCCGGGGATCTCACAGTAGGAGGCGTGGTGATCGAAGATCGTCGTCACGCCCTGCTTGATGCAGTCGATGTACAGAGCGTCGGCTGAGGCCTTCGTGCCCTTGAGCGTCAGCTTGCGGTCAATAGCCCACCAAGTACCGTCGAGCACCTCATAGAAATTCGTGGGGTTGTTGCCCTTGATGGAAAGACCGCGGGCCAGTGCGGAATAAATATGCGTATGGGCGTTGATGAACGCCGGCATGATGACGCCGCCGCGTGCATCAAGAAACTCCGCCTCGGGATATCTGGCGCGGAGCGCAGCGGTCTCGCCGACCGCTTTGATCTTTGTCCCGTCAATGCAGACGGCGCCGTTCTCCAGATACGGAATGGCCTGACTGCGGGTGATCAGTCTGCCGTTTCCAAGAATATACATGCTCGTGTACCTCCTGTTTGTGATTTCCATGGCGTGAATAAAACAAAAATGGGGATGCAGAACCATTCGTTCAACATCTCCACTCAAGAATCCCTGAGTGATAGTCGGAAGCCCGTGCGCGCAGCACTTCGTTACAGCTATCAATCTGAAATTGTAATTCTATTATACACAACGCTCCCAGTTCCCGCAAGGCTTTTTCGGAGGCAAATCCGACCAAATTTTTGTCAAGAATTTTGGCAGTATTGCACAAATACTTCCGCGAATAAACGTTACAAGTATGTTAGTGTCTGTAACACTTTTACTCAAGATTGCAGAGTTTTGAAGGATATCAAAAAGAGACTGCTGTTATCTGCCGTATTTCGTTCTGAAACTGCACAGTCTGGGGCGAAACCTCGAAATCTATAGAAATATCGTTTAATATGGAACACGATATTTTTTTCACATAATTTTGCCAGAAAGGGCTTGCAAAAGGCTTTCATATGTAGTAAACTATGGTCAAAAGTTATGTTCCGTTTTTCCTCTATTTCAGATATAGATATTTACATCGGATAAATTCTTTAACATTTTATCCGATTCTTTTTGAACGCAAAACTACAGCATCATTCATCTTGTTATATGCCATTCTCAAAAACAAAAAATGCCCATTGCGTTACAGAACGCAGAAAATTTGCGGCACTCACCTGCCGAAGAGTCGTTAGAGGAGGAAACACCATGAAACGCATCAAACGAACGCTTGCTGCTCTGCTCGCCGTCGTCCTGACGCTGGCCCTGCTCGGCGAGGCCGTCTTCGCAGACAACAGTGAGCAGCCCGTCTGGCCCGAAGAGGGCGCGATCCAGCTCAGCAAAAGTGCTGCCGCTGTCGAGGGAAAGGAAAACACATGGGAGGTCACGCTCGGTATTCAGGGCAAAAATTATAAGACGACCTCCGACGTCGTGCTGGTCATCGATAATTCGAACAGCATGTACGACAACAGCCGCATGGCAAAGACAAAAGCCGCTGCAAACGCCTTTGTAGACACGCTGCTCACCGAGGAAAGCACCACGCGCATCGCGCTGGTCGTCTACAATCTCACCGAGACCCACACCGGGTTCTATACTTATGAGAATAAGGCAGCATTGAAGAGTAAGATCAACGCGATCGAGCAGGACAATGACAACGGCGGCACCTTTACGCAGCTTGGCCTTCACACAGCCCGTACCCTGCTGAACTCCGCGGAATCCACCGGGCAGAATAAGAGCATCGTGCTGCTGAGTGATGGGGAACCGACCATGGCTTACCGTGTTTCGCAGGTTGCGGCCGACATCAGCTTTGACGGATTTAATATTGATGTAAAATCAAACTGCGGTGAATTTAGCAGCAGTCATAAGACTCCTGATCTTAGCGTATCCGTAAATTACAAAGCCGGAACGCCCGAAATTGTTTCCTGTGATTATACGCAAACAGTTGGTGACGGAACGTCTACTACAAATAGCTATAGCGTCTCCAGTACGATCAACACTGCACTAAACCACGGAAGTACCAGTGGCAGTGTAAAGTGCAGTCATTTCCTTGGTATTGGTCAACAGGATTGGCCGTATGTGATCAACGAGAATTACAGTAACGGGCAGGAGCTCTCCACTGGCACAGTCTCTGGAAATGGTCTACCCGCAAAGGACTTTACTTTCTCTACCAAAGTTGCCGCTCGAGTAACCATGCAGATTTCGAATCATGGACTCCCCACGATTTGGGAGGCCCAGCAGGCCACAGCAGAGGGCACTACCGTTTACACCGTCGCCTTTCAGGCAGGAACCGACGGCGAACGCGTTCTGAAAGCCTGTGCCACGAATCCGACGAAGGGGTTCTTCGCTATCTCCTCCTCGACGAACATTGAGACCGCGCTGAAGGACGTCTTCACCTCGATCGCGGGCAGCATCGCCATCGCAGCCCGCGCCGGTTCCGTTGCAGACACGATGGGCGACAAAGTTCAGCTTGTCATCAAGGAAACCGCACCGATCATCACAACGGATGAGAATGTCTATAACAATGGAGATGCAGACATCTACATCAGCCAGGGCACGGCCTCCTATGACTCCGCGGCCCGCGCCATCCACTGGACGGTCGGCAACGTCAGCGAGCAGGATAAGCCCGTCATGAAGTACCGGGTCAGCATCAAGTCCGGTTATAACCCGCCCACTGGTGAAACGCTTCTCACGAATGAGCAGGCCACCTTCTCTTACATCGACTACCTCGGCCGTGATGCCGAAGCCGAATTCCCGAAGCCCGAGGTCACCGTGGGCGGCGGCAAGCTGCTCGTTCACTGGTATCAGGTGAACGAGCAGGGCCAGCCTGTCAACGCGCAGGGCACCGTGGTCGAGTCCCCCGCCCTCGCCAATCAGGTCCGGCCTGCGGAATACCACAGTGCGGACGGTTCGACCGGTCTGCGCTATAACACGCCCTACACCGTGGCGCACGAGCTCTTTGACGGCTACACCTACTACGGCAGCTATATTCTGAACGACAGCAGCCTGACCGAGGGCGACAGCGCCGCCGTCACACTGACGGCCGCAAACTCCAATCAGGATCTCTGGTTCGCCTACGGCCGCGATTTCAAGGTCGCGCATGTGCAGAACGGCACCGTCGTTCAGACCGACACCCACGCCGTGACGGAGCATTTTGATCTCACGGCGCAGGTACTCACCGGGCATCTCTATGGCGGCGCATTCTCTGCCGAAACCTGTGGAGCAGACAGTGTCCAGAGCTTTGCCGCCGGGCAGAATGCTATGGACTTCACACCGGAGGCCGGAGCCACCTACTATATCTGGGAGCCGAGCGATGTTTATCTCGCACCGCGCAACTATAACGTCTGGCAGCATGTCTACGGCGGCTCGAACGGCGAGCGCGGCGTCATCGCAACGTATCTGCTGACAACCATTGACCGCACGCTCTATCAGGAGGTCGGCTTCCTGTCCGGCAGCAGCAGTTATCTCTCCGAAAAGGACGGCACGTCCATCGCCTACGGCGTCGTGAATGCAAACAAGGGCAGCGAGCTTTACCAGCAGCTCTTTGTCCGCGACGGCAGCTTAAACGCGACTGAGGGAATCAAGGCCACGAGCCGCGACGACGGCTACATTGGCCTGTATCGCTGGACGGACGGCGCGTTCTATCAGAAGGACGCCGCATTCTCCTTCCAGCCCTATTGGATCACGCTTGACGGCATCCGCGTCACCGGCACGAGCGTGCGCACCTGCACCTATCGCGGCACCGGCACGACGGATGATCATCAGGGTCTTGGCATCTCGGCTAAAACGACCGGCTCGGCCTGCACGGTAGTCTCTGCTGCTGAAACCACCATCCGCTTCGCCGAGACCTATTCCCTTGACGCCGCGACGGACGCCCCTGTCGCTCCGCCCGAGCCGGAGCCCGAGACCGTTACGCTGACACTGCATGAGGGCACGAGCACCCGCAGCATCACCGTCCTGACAGGCGATCAGCGCGGCAAGGTCGCCCCGGCCGAGCTTGGCGGCAAGGTCTTCGCGGGCTGGTATACAGACGACGCCTACCGCACGCCTGCCGATCTTTCCAATGTGCAGGAGAACCGCACGCTCTACGGCAAGTACGTCAGCTATAATTACCTGCGCGTGGAATATCAGCGCAACAGCTTCCTGCAGGGCAACAGCATCACGCTGCTCTCCGCCGTCGACGGGCGCGGCTTTGCAGAGGCGGGCTTTGTCATCAACGGAAAGCGCGTCGCCGTACCGCAGCTGACTGAGCGCTTCCGCGTCTTTACGGCGCAGATGGTCTTTGGCCGCAGCGTCAGCCGTGACGCTCTGCTGATGACGATGCCCTACTCCCTGCAGGGCCTGCAGCGCGGCGCTGCGATTGAGATCACGCCGTACTGGGTCACGCCGGACGGAACGACCGTCTACGGCGAGGCGCGCACGCTGATCTACGAGTACTTCACCCTCCGTGGGTAAGAACAGGAGGAATCACAATGGATGATATCATGAATGCAGAGCTGACAGACATCCTGAAAGCCAATAATATTGAAATTCCCGTTTCGGGCGGCGGCGGTCTGCAGAGCATCGGCCCCGGCATGTATCTCTTCACCATGCCTGATGGCAGGCAGATCACGTTCAATGACGCAGGCGAGATCACGAATATTCAATAAACCACCTTACGGGAAGGCACAGTCTCCCCGCAACTGTATTCGCTCAATTTGGCAAGGAGATATCTATGGAGCTGACCGTCGTGCTGGCAGGGATCCCGGTCCGCCTTTCCCTGCGCAGCCCGGCCTATGCGGCATGCTTTCAGCCGTTTTGGACGGAGGCTGACCCGGTCGCAGACGTCCGGGTCCCGGAGGATGCGCTCAAAGATGCCGCGCCGCGCTACGAGGCAGGTACCACGCCGGAGCAGATCGAATATCTGGAGCTCGGTCCTCGTACCAGCGATGCCCTGCTCCCCTACGGCCGCATGCTGTTCCATGGCGCGGCCATCCTCTGGCGCGGACGCGCGTGGATATTCACCGCAAACAGCGGGACCGGTAAGACAACGCAGTACATGCTCTGGAAGCTGTGCTTCGGCAGCGAGGTAAAAATTCTGAACGGTGATAAGCCCCTGCTGGAATTCCGTGAGGACAGCATCCTCGTCCATCCCTCACCCTGGCGCGGAAAGGAGGGCCTCGGCTCTCTGGACGCCGCCCCGCTCGGCGGCATCATTCTGCTGGAGCAGAGCGAAGAGAACCGCATGCGCCGCATGGTCCCGGCTGAGGCAGCCGGTCCGCTGCTGACGCAGCTGCTGTTTACCCGCAAGAACGCGGACGATGTCCGCGCAGCCTGTGCGCTGGAGGAGCGCCTGCTGGCGCAGGTACCCGTCTGGCTGCTGCAAAACCGCGGCGACGCGGCCTCGGCCGCTCTGTGCCGCGATACCCTGATGGAGGCACAAACATGACATACACCTTACAGAAAGATGTGGCGCTCGTGACCGTTTGCGACGAGCATTTTCTGGTCGCCGCCGGGCAGGCCCGCGGTAAGGTCCCTGCCGTGAAGGGCATCAATCGGCCGGGAGCCTATTTCTGGGACCTTCTGCAGCAGAAGCTGCCGGAGAACGACATTCTCCGCCGCACAGCCGCAGATTATCACATTTCCATCGAGAAGGCCGCGCTCGCGCTGCGCCGCTTCGCCGCGCTGCTGGCCGCCGAGGGCTATCTGACCATGGCAGGATGATCCTCAAAAGCGCCCCGACTTCGCTGTCGGGGCGTTTTTTGTGGGAAAAAGCTTGTAATATGGGCACGATTCGAGTATAATAGATTGCAAATCGAATTCAGCGCAACGCTTCGGCGGACCCTGAAACACAAGAGAGGTTGAAGTCATTATGGAGCTCGTAACTGTTCGAGACCTGTTCAAGCACACCGCAGACTACGCCGGGAAGACGGTCTCCGTCGGCGGCTGGGTGCGCTCCGTCCGCGCGTCCAAGACGTTCGGCTTTATCGTCCTGAGCGACGGCACGTTCTTCCAGCCGCTGCAGGTCGTCTATCATGATACGATGGATAATTTTGCCGCCATTTCCAAGACGAATGTCGGTGCTGCTCTCATCGTCCGCGGCACGCTCGTCGAAACGCCGGACGCCCGTCAGCCCTTTGAGCTGCAGGCCGAGGAGGTCACGGTCGAGGGCTCTTCCACGCCGGACTATCCCCTGCAGAAAAAGCGCCACACGCTGGAATATCTGCGCACGATGACGCACCTGCGCCCGCGCACGAACACCTTCCAGGCCGTGTTCCGCGTCCGCAGCCTCGCTGCCTATGCCATTCACCAGTTCTTCCAGGAGCGCGGCTTCGTCTATGTCCATACGCCGCTCATCACCGGCTCCGACTGTGAGGGCGCAGGCGAAATGTTCCAGGTCACGACGCTGGACCTCAACAACGTACCCCGCACGGAGGACGGCAAGGTCGACTACACGAAGGACTTCTTCAACAAGCCGACGAACCTGACCGTCTCCGGCCAGCTCAACGGCGAGACCTATGCCATGGCCTTCCGCAACATCTACACGTTCGGTCCGACGTTCCGCGCCGAGAATTCCAACACGACGCGCCATGCCGCCGAGTTCTGGATGATCGAGCCGGAGATCGCATTTGCCGACCTGAGCGACGATATGCGCCTTGCCGAGGATATGATCAAGTATATCATCTCCTATGTGCTGGAAAACGCTCCGGAGGAGATGAGCTTCTTCAACCAGTTCGTGGACAAGGGGCTTCTGGAGCGCCTGCACCACGTCATGACGTCCGACTTCGGCCATGTGACCTACACCGAGGCCATTGCTCTGCTCGAGCCGCACAATGACCAGTTCGAGTATCCGGTCCATTGGGGCAGCGACCTGCAGACCGAGCACGAGCGCTACCTCACCGAGGTCGTGTTCCAGCGGCCTGTCTTCGTCACGGACTACCCGAAGGAGATCAAGGCCTTCTACATGAAGCTGAACCCGGACGGCAAGACCGTCGCTGCCATGGACTGCCTCGTCCCCGGCATCGGCGAGATCATCGGCGGCAGCCAGCGTGAGGACGACCTCGAGACGCTGCGCAACCGCATGCATGAGCTTGGCCTGAAGGAAGAGGACTACGGCTTCTATCTTGACCTGCGCAAGTACGGCTCTGCCCGCCACGCCGGCTTCGGCCTCGGCTTCGAGCGCTGCGTCATGTACCTGACCGGCATGGGCAACATCCGCGACGTCATTCCCTTCCCGCGCACGGTCAATAACTGCGATCTTTGATCGTGATCTCAATAAAGCAGCCGCAGGCCCGTTACCGGACCTGCGGCCTCTTTTCGTCAAAAACGCCGCTGCAGGCCTTCTGCAGCGGCGTTTGGTTATTCAGCAGTAAAAATCGCGGATCTTCTTGGCGCGGCTCGGGTGACGCAGCTTTCGGATCGCCTTGTTCTCGATCTGGCGGATACGCTCGCGCGTGACGCCGAAGATCTGGCCGACCTCCTCGAGCGTGTGCGTCTTGCCGTCGTACATGCCGAAGCGCAGGCGCAGGACGTCTGCCTCACGCTCTGTCAGCGTATTGAGGATCTCACTGAGCGCCTCGGCCAGCAGCGTGTTGCTCGTGGCATCCGCCGGACCCGGCGTGTTGTCATCCTCAACGAAGGAGCCGATGGTCGTATCCTCCTCGTCGCCGACCGGCGTATCGAGCGACAGCGTGTCCGCCGCCGTGCGGTTCGCCTCGATGATCTTCTCGATTGGGAGATTCAACTCCTCGGCGATCTCCTCGAGCGTCGGCTCGCGGCCGAGCTCCTGCACGAGCTTGCGGTTGCAGCGCGTTGCCTTGTTGATGACCTCCACCATATGCACCGGAACGCGAATCGTTCTTGCCTGATCGGCAATGGCGCGCGTGATCGCCTGCCGGATCCACCAGGTCGCATATGTAGAGAATTTGTTTCCCTTTGTATAGTCGAACTTGTCCACCGCGCGGATCAGGCCCGTGTTGCCCTCCTGAATGAGGTCGAGGATATGCAGGCCGCGGCCGGAATACTTCTTCGCAATGGAGACGACAAGGCGCAGGTTCGCCTCGGTCAGCTTGTTCTTGGCCTCCTGATCGCCCTCGGCGACGCGGCGGGCAAGATCCTGCTCCTCCTCTGCGGAGAGCAGCGGTACCTGACCGATCTCCTTCAGATACATGCGGACGGGATCGTCCAGATTATATTCTGCTGCCAGCTCGACCGGATCGACCAGCGATTCTTCCTCATCCAGGTCCGCGCCGGTCATGTCGAGGTCGTCCAGCAGGCCCTGCATCGGGTCGGAATCGTTCTCGGTGTCCCCGCTCACGATCTGAATGCCGATGGATTCAAACGTGTCGTAGACCTGTTCGATCTTATCCACGGAAAGATCCATTTTTTCCAGCGCGGCCATCAGCTCCGAGGAGCTGAGCATGCCATCGCGGCGGCCCTTGCTGATGAGCGCGTTCAGAGGAGCCATCAGTTCCTCTGTCGATTTTCCGTTTTTCTTCGAGGTAGCCATAGCGCACTTCCTTGCAGCTTGATAAGATGCGCTTTTTCGGGCGCATCGGAACTCATTATACCGCGTTTTCTGCGTCAAAGCAAGAGTTTTTCAGAATTTTTATCGAAAAAACGCAGAAATATTCCCGTTCTGCCGCAGCCCGCAGCGCATGGCCATTTCCGTCCGGCTATTTCACAGGATTCCCGGTTCGATCTCACAATATACCCGTCTGCTCGTCTTTTTCTGCGGGCTCCGGATCGGGCAGGACGCCATGGTTAATGAGCTCGCAGCGGTTGATGGGCGTGCCGAGCGCGTAGAATTTTTCCTCGTAGCCCGTCATGATGCCGACGGGGCCGTTCTCGTGCAGATTGCGAGTCAGGTTGCGGATCTCCAGCCCACAGGCCTCAAATTCGCCGAGCGACCACTCGAACAGCGGCGCATTGTCCGTCTTGAAGTGGATCTCCCCGTTCAGGCGCAGCACACGCTGGTAGCTCTTCAGGAAGGTGTGGAACGTCAGGCGGCGCTTGGCGTTCTTCTTGCGCGGCCACGGGTCGCAGAAGTTCAGGTAGATCAGGTCCACCTCGCCCGGCGCGAAGTACTCCTCCAGTTTGGCGGCATCGATGCTCAGGAAATAGACGTTTTTCAGTCCCATGGAAAGGGCCTTCTCCATCGCCAGCACCAGTGCCTCCTGCACGCGCTCCACGGCGACGAACAGAACGTCCGGCTCCAGCGCAGCCGTCTCGACCGTGAACTTTCCCTTGCCGCAGCCGATCTCCAGCCGCAGCTCGCGCGCCTGCGGCATCAGCGAGCGCCAGTTGCCGCGCAGATAAGCCGCGTCCTCCAGCCATACCGACCGGCAGGCCTCCATCCGCGGCGCAAGATTCTGTCTTTTTCTCATTCTCATGGTGATTCTCTCCCGGATCCATTCTCGTTTTCCTGCATTATACCAGATTTTCGCACGCCCGTAAAGGGAATTGTGATCTCAGCCGCAGAAAAGCTTGCATTTCTCCCCCGTCCCGTGTATAATATTAGGGCAATATCCCCGGGCGTAGCTCAGTTTGGTAGAGCGCTAGCTTTGGGAGCTAGATGCCGCAGGTTCGAATCCTGTCGCCCGGACCATTTTTCGAAAAAAGCCGCCAAAACGTGTTATATTTGGGGGCAGAATGAACTGCAACCGCTTTACGTTCTGAGGCGGTAAGAAAAAAGCGGAAGAAAACATCATGCCAGACGCTTAGACGCGGAGCAGGATCTGATGAGGAATCGGATTTGCTCTGCGTCTTTTTTGTCAAAATTCTCTGAAATACAGGGCAGAGCCGCGCCGTTCTGGCTATGAGGCCATCAAAATCCCGATATAAGCACCGGCCGTGCTTTTCCCGGATCAAAGGAGGAATCACAGATGAACTATATTCGGATCACAAAGGAAAATATTGACAGGGAACACATCTGCTGTGCCATGTCCGGCAAGCAGAGCATTGCGAAAAAGGAATGGCTCAGGCAGCGCTTCGAGGAGGGGCTTGTTTTTTACCGCAGTGAGGAACGGGGCAAGTGCTTTATCGAATACATCCCGGCAGAAAACGCATGGGTGCCAATTATGGCTGACGGCTGGCTCTATATCAACTGTCTGTGGGTATCCGGCTCCATGAAGGGCCACGGATACTCCAACGATCTGCTGGAGGAGTGCATCCGCGATGCCAGGGCGCAGGAAAAAAACGGGCTCTGCATTCTGTGCGCCGAGGGCCGGAAACGGGAATTCCTCGCTGACCCGAAATTCCTTGCCCACAAGGGATTCCGGGTTGCAGACATCTCCGACTGCGGGATCGATCTGATGGTTTTGCCGCTTGTGCCCAATGCGGAACCGCCGAGGTTCCGGGAATGCGCAAAGCATCCGGCAATTGCAGAAGCCGGTTTCGTCCTGTATTACACCGATCAGTGCCCTTACACCTATTACTGGGTTCCAAGGGTGCAGGAGGCGGCAAAAGAACACGATATCCCGTTCAAGGTCATCCACATCACGGACAAAAAATCCGCGCAGAACGTTCCCGCGCCGGTCACGACCTATGCGCTGTTCCGGGACGGCAAGTTTTTGACGCAGAGCATTCAGTCAGACAAAAAATTTCTGGCGCTGGCTGGGATCCGGGACTGAGTCGTCGTACATCGGAAAGTCGTCGATTCGTGTGCAGATACGCGGAGCTTATCCCCGCTCCCGGCGATCCGCCTCGATCCTTCTCTTCCAGTCCGCCGTCAGCGGCTCGCAGGCGCGGACGCTGCACACGGCATCGCCGATGACCTCATAGTTCAGCGCCGTGCCTGCCCGGTCGCACCGATAGTTTACCGCCCGGTCGGGCCGGATACCGAAGCGCGCCGCCTCCCGTGCCGCGTCGATGTTCGCGCCGAGGAACAGAACCTCCCAGCCGTACCGTTCCTTCTGCCGCTCGATCATCCGACGCACCGCCGCATAATCATAGCGCCGGCTGGCGTTCTCCAGTCCGTCCGTTGTGATGACGAACAGCGTCCGCTCCGGCACGTCCTCGCGGCGGGCGTATTTGTGGACGTTTCCGATGTGGTGGATGGCCCCGCCGACGGCGTCGAGCAGCGCCGTGCAGCCGCGGGGGAAATACTCCCACTCGCCCTCTGCAAAATCATCTTAAACAAGTTTGATTGGGTGATTTAGCAGGGACTACCTACATTATTTGAATTATCGGATGCACATCGGCTATCCGATTTTTTGTTGCCACGCTGTTGCCAAATTAGCAGTAGCAGAACTGCTTATTGTAATTGTCTATTTGCGTAGCAATGCCATAACTGTATTACCAATTAAACATTTTGGCTAATCCATAATTCTAAAGAATCTCTACGTTTGGCAATAACCGGGATTCCCAGCTCAGCAATATAACGACTTGTATTATCTGTAATCTTGACTGCAACCACAGGCTTGCCAATGTTAATGGCAAATCTGATTTCCTCTATAGACATACCACTGTTATTGGCAGGGCGATTTGAGCATACTACTATACTTGCATATTTAATCTGCTTCTGTATTTGCGGATCAACATTAAACCTTTTATCTATGCTATCGAATGGCGAGCTTGCGGGAACAGAATAATCACTAACCGCATACTTTGTCCTGTCAAGCAGAGTACTTATTTCGGCATAATCATCGTTGTTCCATCTGTGCGGAATAAAAACATTAATTTTCATAACGTACCCCTTTCTAGATAGTGTTTTTATGTACTAGATTCCAATAGTGCTGTCCTTGAGCCGTTAGCTTGCAAGATTTTCGGTTAATTGCCGCATAATACATATGATCTTCTCCTACGGGAACAACTAAATTTAGCTTTACATATCGTTGCAAAACAGAAAATATTTCTTCGTTTGTCTTGTTCACTTCTTTCGTATCTGCTTCGTGTTTATCGTGTTCAAAAGTCGGATCTAATGCGAATTCATCATATGGATTTTGAAAAATCTCCGTCAATCGTCTCAACTCTGCAATTTGAATAGGCGGCACATTTTTCCTAAGGGAGACAAAACTTTTAATATTTGCTTTGAAAACAGGGCGTTGTTCCCAAGCGCCAAGCGAGCGATCAATATAAGAGTAAATGCTACCAGGGGAAACTTCACCAAGAAGGTTCATTGCCCCACCGTATAATGCTTCAACTAGCAGTGAAGTAAAAACACCGTGACCATTTTCCTCAGTTGCGTATTCATTTTCTCCGCATGCCGCTAGAATTGTTGTTCCATCTTTTAGCAACGAATAATTGGGCATTTCCGTATGATTACCAATCGCTCCGCTAAAACAACTATCTAAAATAACAATTTTATTTTGCGCTTTGGACTGCGACACAATCCCCATAATATCATTTAAGGATAAACCATCATCAGCACGGCTAATTTCGCTTGTGCAAAGATAGCCTCCCGTGGTATCAAATGATCCATGGCCAGAATAATAGAACACTGCGATTTCGACATCGCTTTTGAATAAATCCTCAACAGCATCTTTGAGTTGTCCTCGTGAAATGAAAGATGTCTCGCTTGTGGCGCACAAAAGCTTAACATCAAAATTTAGCGTTCCATCCCCATTACGCTCTAAAACGGCTTTTACGGAATTCGCATCATTAACACATCCGTGCAAATCAGGTATGCTTTTATAGTTATCAATTCCTACGCATAAGGCTTTTCGCATGATTTCCTCCTGTTACACTTTATTGCATTAGAGTTTTTACTCATTGCACTAATCTTTTACAGTCTTTGAAACTAATCTATATGCCACACATAAAACATTCCAGCCACAATTCATTTTAGAATTCAATGTTTAGCGCTCAATAAGGCTTTCAATAAAGCCTTTTGCCCGCACCTCTGATATTCGAGTCTCATCTTTATCTTCAAGAATTTGCACAAGGCCATGCCCCATAAACTGTGCAACCCCACGAGAATTTCGCCCAGCCCAGTGATGAATTAGATTAGTACTTCCAATTAATCTTTCGTCGAAAACAGAGCAAAGTCGTGCAACTATTTCTCCGTTTGCCCCTACACCAAGCAAGTAAATCATATATACGGATTTATCCTTCGCCAAAAATTCTAGCAATTTATCAACATTATAGGCCTTAGGATTTCCATCAAGGAACATTACTTTTGTCTTAATATCCGTTTCTGTTTCGAAATCAGCATAATCCTTAGAATAGTCGCCTAATTTGTCTTCAGTCTTGAATTGCGGTAACGGTGTTTTATTGCGCAGTGCAGCAATTATCTGGTCTTTGAGAGTCGAACCATTATCAGTAATTAAATACTCAATGATCCGCCCTCTAATATTTACATTATCAATAAATGCAGCGATTGCAATTTCGCCCTGAACCTTTGCCACCCGTGTATCAAGATCGTTACGCAAATCACGATACTGTGGTGATTGGGCGAAAGAGGTAGCTCTCGATATAGAATGGAGTATGGTTACTTCTGATGAATTTGTTACTTGATATTTTTGTACTCTTCCTACAATACCATTTGTACTTTCAACTAGTCGCTCAAGATTATCTTGGAAAGAAAGCCCTTCGTGATAGGCATATAATGATTGAAAGTTTTTGGGCGTGTTTTCAATACCCTGAAAATCAAATATAATGTCACTACCATTAAAGCTCCCCTTAATATTGTCGATGCGGAGTTCCTGAGAGGAGTGACTTATCTTTTTCAAAAAGGTTGTATTTGCCAAAAGCAGATAGTTTTCAGACGAGGCTACTATGCATACAAAAAACGGCCTGCTATCGTATTTCTGCAATGCTGAAAGAGAAAGAACTGTGTTGCTCATCCTTTTGCGTTCAGACTTACTAAATCGAATGGCGAAATCCGTATTTGAAAAAACCTTTCGATCTTTAATAAGTCCAAATTCACTTTGGACAATTTTTGAGAGTTTCTCCTTGTCGCCAATGCCATTGTGCTGTTGAATAAGAGATATTAATCGGTTGATTTCAACTTCGTTATACATTTAATCACCCCACATAGATAATTGTGAGTTTTGGACTTTCTTTTGCAACGCATTTGTGTTTCTTTCCCAAAACACACCATCTGTATATCCTTGAATAGATGTATCGTTGTCGGCCATCTCCAGACGCTTCTCGGCCCAAACGCAATACTGCTCGTTTTCTTCTATTCCGATATAGTGTCTGCCAAGTTTTTTTGCCGTTACCGATGTTGTCCCGGAACCAAGGAACGGGTCAAAGACGATGCTTCCGGGATTGGAACTTGCAAGAATAAGCTTAGCTATAAGTTTCTCGGGCTTTTGAGTTGGATGAGCAGTATTTTCCGGCATAGACCAATACGGAATAGAAATATCATCCCAAAAGTTAGAGGGATATGTATTTCTGAAATTGCCTTCTGCTGTTTCTTCCCAATCTTTTGGTTTTCCATCAACCTTATAAGGAGCAATAACTTTGCGACGGACTTTGACTTTATCAACATTAAATGTGTAATGTTTGGACACTGTTGCAAACCAAATATCTTCCATGCCGTTTTTCCAATTACTTAACGCTCCACGCCCCTTCTCTCGTTGCCAAGTAATTCTATTTTGAATGTAGAAATACTTTTTTAGAACCTTGCCGATTATGGGACTTGATTGCCAATCGCAGCAAACATATACGGTAGCGTCTTCCTTGAGTAATGGTAATACTGACTTAATCCAAGATTCGGTATACTCTTCGTACATTTCATCGGATGTTTTTTTGAATTTTTTTCCATTGAAGTTTTTGTCGAGGTTATAGGGGGGATCTGCAATCAATAAATCAACGAATTTTATTGGCAATAACGGGAGAATCGAAAAAGTATCCCCCAGAATAGTTTTGTTTATGACCGACTGTAAATCCGTCGGCTTTGAAATCGATATGCATCTGTCTAAGTATGATTTCCCTTCTTCGACAGATAAATCAATTGTTTTATTGCGTCCTGCCTTCATCGATATACTCCTTATTTATCGCACATACCGTTCTGAATCAAAGTCAATATTATGTTCAGAACAATAGTCAGCCAGCTTTTTTAGCGTCTTATAGTTAGGGAAAACTTTTCCGCTTTCCCACCGATTAACAGTTGCGAAAGAAACGCCGATTTCTTTTGCAAAATCTTCTTGGCTTAAGAACAATTTCTTGCGTAGCAATTCCACATCGTTTGAAAAGGGCATAGCATTTACCTCCACTTTTATAACATAATTATAGCACATGTAGAGGGAGTTAGCAAGGCGAATTAAAAAGAATCTACAACTTAGTTGAAAACAAAAGCTGGCGGCAGGGAGCAATCCCTGCCGCCGTTGCACTTACACCCTATAAATTAGTTGCTCATTCTGCCACGAAATGAGCGGGAACGCCACAGTCTCGCAGCCGTGCTCCTGCGCCAGCCGAAGACTATTCCGATAGCAGGAGACGAGCTGCTCCCGTTCGCCATGCTCGCCGCCGCGCCAGACCGGGCCGACGGTGTGGATGACGTACCTGCAGGGCAGCCGATAGGCTGCCGTGAGCTTGGCCTCCCCGGTCCGGCAGCCGCCGAGCCCGCGGCACTCCGCCAGAAGCTCCGGTCCCGCCGCGCGATGGATGCAGCCGTCCACGCCGCCCCCGCCGAGGAGGCTCTCGTCTGCCGCGTTGACGATGGCATCCATGGGCATTTTTGTGATGTCGTTGCGGATGAAATGCAGGGGCATGGTATCACCTCTATCACGGTCTTCGAATTATTTGTATCTTACCATATTCCGTTCGAAAAGGCAAGGAACCACCCGTGCCTTCCCTGCTTTTCCGAACCATATGCTCTTGCACATTGCTCGCAAGACTGTTACAATAAAAGAAAGCACAAGGAGGAGATATCATGGTTCGAGAGATCTGCAGGGACGAGGCCTTTCTGGCGCAGAAGGCCGAGCCTGCAACGAAGGACGACCTTGGCACGGCGCAGGACCTGCTGGACACGCTACTCGCGCACAAAGAGGGCTGCGTCGGCATGGCGGCAAATATGATCGGCGTGAATAAGCGCATCATCGCCTTTGACAACGACGGGGCCTATCTGGTCATGCTCAATCCCGTCATCATCCGGCAGTCCGAGCCCTATGAGGCGGAGGAGGGCTGCCTGTCGTTGAACGGCACGCGGAAGACGAAGCGCTTCCGCTCCATCAAGGTGCAGTGGCAGAACGAAATGCTGCAAACACGGCTCAAGACCTTCACCGGCTGGACGGCGGAGATCATCCAGCACGAGATCGACCACTGCGAGGGGATCCTGATATGATTTTCTGGTTTTCCGGCACCGGCAACAGCAAATATGCTGCGCAGCGCATGGCGGAAGCGCTGAACGAGCCGCTGCTCTGTATGAACGACCGCATCAAGGCCCACGACACCGCCACCGTGAAGACCGGCGAGCGCCTTGTCATCGTCACGCCGACCTATGCCTGGCGCATTCCCCGCCTCGTCCGCGACTGGCTGCTGCAGACGGAGCTTCGGGGTGCGAAGCAGGCGTGGTTCGTCATGACCTGCGGCGGCGAGATCGGCAGCGCCGATCGTTATAACCGTGAGCTCTGCCGCGTGAAGGGGCTTTCCTGCATGGGCACGGCACAGATCGTCATGCCCGAAAATTATATCGCCATGTTCGGCGTCCCGCAGGCAGATGAGGCACGCAGGATCGTCGCGAAGGCCGAGCCGGACATCGACCGCGCCATTGCCGCCCTCCGGGAGGGTCTTCCCTTCCCGCCGACCCGGAACAACCTCTACGACCGCCTGATGAGCGGCCCGGTGAACCCGATCTTCTACGCCTGCTTTGTCAAGGATCGGGCCTTCACCGCAGGCCCAGCCTGCACGGGCTGCGGCCTCTGTGCGAAGCGCTGCCCTACCAACAATATTTCCCTGCGGAACGGCAGGCCCATCTGGGGCGGCAGCTGCACCCACTGCATGGCCTGCATCTGCCGCTGCCCCGCGGAGGCCATCGAGTACGGCAGGAAGAGCCGCGGCAAGCCGCGCTATCATTTTGAGGCGCTGTAAAAAGCAAATAAATCTCCCGCTCCGGAGCGGTGCATGTGCACTGCCCCGGAGCGGGATTTTTTGTCGGTCCTGCATTGCGGTTTTTTCATCGAAATCCGGCACTGCCACGGAAGAAATTCTGCATATCGTGTCATCTCTCGTCGAAATTCCGAGGAAAATTTCGCAGAGTATGCCACTCTACGAGAATGCTGCCAAGTTTTTTAACGCAAATATTATAAAACGATGAACTCAATAAATCAATACAAAGCCGCTCTTTTTGGCAATTTTCACCAAAAAGCGAACTGATTTTAGACTTATAACAGGTCGTTCCTTGCGCAGCGCTATACTCCGCTGCCGGAGACGGAGCCGGGTCGGGCACAGGGAAGCGACTTTCGGATCCGTTAAAATAGAAGTACCCGCAAGGGAAAACGAATCTTTGATCGGAGGAAGCAACATGATCAACTGCGAATGGATCCGCAAGCAGAAGAAGGAACAGTCGGCCCACGGCGGTAGTCGCAGCCCGAAAGGTATGCATACCGGAAGAGCCGGAAGACTCCGGGTAAAATCCGCCAATACGCAGCAGCCCTGCTTTTCTGCGCTGTGCGATGCCTGGCTCCTGCGAAAGCGAGACGAAATTCGGGAATCAAGCTACATCAAATACCGGGCGATCCTGGAGCGGCATATCAAGCCGCGGCTGGGCAGCCGCAGATTGGGCGGCATCTGCACCGCGTCGGTCGATGCCTTCACGCGGGAACTGCTTGAAACGGACGGGCTGTCTGTCAAGACCGTGCATGACATCCTGTCGGTCCTGCACAGTGTTCTGAAGGATACGGAGGCACGGCGGCCGGCTGGCGCTCTGGCGGTCCAGATCCGTTATCCGAAGGGCAAGCGCCGGGAGATGCGCGTGCTGACCATTGAGGAGCAGAAAAGGCTCGTTGCATATCTGCTGCACCCCACGGACAGCTGCAAATTCGGCCTGCTCCTGGCGCTGTATACCGGCCTGCGCATCGGCGAGCTCTGCGCGCTGCGCTGGAGCTGCATCGACCTTCGTGAGCAGACCATCCGCATTGCGGCTACGATGCAGCGGCTCGGCGGGACCGGAGAAGGCACGCGGATCGTGACTGGCGCGCCCAAGAGCGATTCCTCGCTCCGGACGATCCCGCTTCCGGCGCAGATCGCGGTGCTGTGCAGGCATATGCAGCCTGCGGACCCGGAGGCCTATGTCCTGACCGGAGGCCCGGCCTATATGGAGCCGCGGACGCTGCAATACCGGCTCAAGCGCTATACTGCCGCCTGCGGACTGGAGGGCGTTCATGCCCACACGCTTCGGCATACCTTCGCCACGCGGGCCATCGAGTCCGGCTTCGAGCTGAAATCTCTGTCCGAGGTCCTCGGGCACGCTACAACGGCGATCACCATGGAGCGCTACAGACCGCTTTGCTCTCCGCCCACCGGGAGGAAAACATCGACACGGAGGAGAATTTCCGTTCGCTCTTCACGGCGGTAAACGCCATGGCGGAGCAATATGGTATGCCGGTGCTGTACTCCTGCCACCCGAGAAGCCGGAAACGATTGGAGGAAAGCGGATTCCAACTGGACAGGCGCGTCATTGCCCACAAGCCGCTGGGCTTCCACGATTACAACTGCCTGCAAATGAACGCCTTCTGCGTCGTATCCGACAGCGGCACACTGCCGGAAGAGTCGAGCTTTTACCTGTCGGTCGGCAAGCCGTTTCCGGCGGTAT
>ENA-UAKW01000185-UAKW01000185.1-human-gut-metagenome-genome-assembly--contig:-NODE-185-length-37991-cov-5.957455_pt1 | contig 37991 bp, 37 predicted proteins | sample MGYA00243691_ERZ654450 | MGnify/ENA primary metagenome ERZ654450 (study PRJEB26926, sample SAMN06164673) | human gut metagenome | biome: ENVO:00009003; feature: ENVO:2100002; material: ENVO:00002003... | reverse complement strand
TCTCGCAGACAGCTCCGATATAATACCATGCATACCTCCTTTTGTCAAGCACTTTTTTCAGATTTTTCCGATTTTCTTTTTCTCCCCTGTTTTCGACCTGTTTCGTGGAATTTCATCCGAATGTTTCGCAGGAAATTTTTTCAAAATTTTGCAAAATACCTATTGTGTCCTGCAAAAAAATCTTGTATGATAGATTCAAACATTCGTCATGGACGAACCGCGGCGAATGCACATTGGGGTGACCCAACAATATCAAGGAGGAAAAAGGATTGAAGAAGGTACTTGCGCTGCTTCTCGTTCTCGTGCTCGCGATCGGCATGTTCGCCGCCTGCGGTACGGACAGCGGGAACAATGAGGAAACGAAGGACACCGCGAACAACGCCACGACGGAAGGCGGCAACGACGAGACGAAGCCGTCCGAAGAAAACGGCAACAACACCGAAGGCAAGACCCTGAAGGTCGGCATGATCTGCATCGGCGACGAGAACGATCAGGGCTACACCTACAACTTCTATCGCGCGAAGGACTCCGTCACGGAGAAGATGGCCGCCAAGGGCGTAACCCTTGACTGGAACATCATCACGAACATCGGCGAAGACGACGGCTGCACCGACGCCTGCGTCGAGCTGGCCGAGGCCGGCTGCGATGTCGTCATCTGCAACTCCTATGGCCACGAGCCGTACATGCTCAAGGCTGCTCCCGACTACCCCAATGTGCAGTTCATCGGCTGCACGAACCTGAACTCTCAGTTTGCCGTTCTCGACAACTGCCACAACGCCTTCGCCAACATCTATGAGGGCCGTTATGTCGCCGGTGTTGTCGCCGGTATGAAGATCAAGGAGCTCATCGACTCCGGCAAGATCACCGCTGACCAGGCCAAGATCGGCTATGTCGGTGCTTTCCCGTTCGCCGAGGTCATCTCCGGTTTCACCGCCTTCTATCTCGGCGCCCGCTCCATCGTCCCCGAGGTCACGATGACGGTCAAGTACGTCTCCTCCTGGTCCGACGCTACGGCCGAGGGCAATGCCGCGCAGGCTCTGTGCGACGAGGGCTGTGTGCTCATCTCCCAGCACTCCGATAACACCACCCCGGCCACGGTCGCGCAGCAGAACGGCGTGTTCCACGTCGGCTACAACAACGACATGACCGGCATCGCTCCCGAGGCTTCCCTGCTCTCCAGCCGCATCGACTGGTCCGTCTACTTCGAGTATGTGTTTGACTGCCTCGTGAACGGCGAGACCATCGCGAAGGACTGGACCGCCGGCATGAAGGATGGTGCCGTTGTCGTCACTGAGCTGAACGAAGCCATCGCCGCCGAAGGCACCGCCGATAAGATCGCGGAAGTCGAGGCCGGTCTGGCCGACGGCAGCATCCATGTCTTCCAGGGCCCGTGGAAGGGCGAGGGCACCGCTTACGGCGCCGACGCTCCCGACACGAAGGAAATGCCTGCCGACGACTGGTTCAAGGAATCCGATGTCGAGGGCGGCCAGACCTCCGCTCCGTACTTCTACTGGGTCATCGAAGGCATCACCTCCGAGAACTGATCCGAAACAGCATATCGCATCGCGCAGAAGCCGGGGGAGACCCGGCTTCTGTCGTTTCGGAGACCATATTTCAAAAAAATTGTTAGGAAAGCAAAAATTTTGTTTACTTTTGACGTAGCCTGTGCTAAACTAACTTTGAAAGTTATGCAAATTCCCCAGCAAATCCATGCAAGAAAGGATGACCGCTTTGGAGTCGAACTGCAAAATTGAACTGGTCAACGTCACAAAGCGTTTTGGCAAGGTCATTGCCAACGACAGTGTGAACCTGACTATCGAGGGCGGCAAGGTCCTGTGCCTCCTCGGAGAAAACGGGAGCGGCAAGACCACGCTGATGAACGTGCTGTCCGGTATCTACATGCCGGAGCAGGGGCACATTCTGAAAAACGGCGTGGAGATCCAGATCCGCTCCCCCAAGGACGCCTTTGCCAACGGCATCGGCATGATCCATCAGCATTTCAAGCTGGTCGATGTCCTGACGGTCACGGAGAATATCATTCTCGGTCTGAAGGAAAAGGGCAAGCTCAACATTCGCGCCGCGGCACAGAAGATTGCCGCCATCTGTGAAAAGTATGGCTTTGACCTCGATCCGATGGCCAAGATCTACGATCTTTCCGTTTCGCAGAAGCAGACCGTCGAGATCGTCAAGGTCCTGTTCCGCGGAGCGGAGATCCTGATCCTCGACGAGCCGACCGCCGTTCTGACCCCGCAGGAGACGGACCGCCTGTTCCAGGTCGTGCGCAACATGCGCGCCGACGGCAAGGCCATCGTCCTCATCACCCACAAGCTGCACGAGGTGCTGTCCGTTTCGGACGAGGTCGCCGTGCTGCGCAAGGGCAAGTACATCGGCACCGTCAAGACGAGCGAGGCCACGGCGCAGTCTCTGACCGACATGATGGTCGGCCGCGCCGTCAGCCTGAACATCGACCGCCCGGACCCCGTCGACCCGAAGCCGCGGCTGAAGATCGAGGGCCTGACCTGCGTCGACAATCTCGGCGTCAAGCGCCTCGACGACGTCACGTTCACCGCCATGAGCGGCGAGATCCTCGGCATCGCAGGCATTGCAGGCAGCGGCCAGCGTGAGCTGCTCGAGTGCATCACGGGCCTGTACCCCGTGGAGCACGGCACGGTCACGTTCCTGCCGGAGGGCAAGCCCGCCCAGCAGCTCATCGGCAAGACCCCGAATCAGATCCGCAAGGCAGGCGTGGCCATGGCCTTCGTGCCGGAGGACCGCCTCGGCATGGGTCTGGTCGGCAGCATGGGCATGGGCAGCAACATGATGCTGCGCAGCTGGCGCAAGGGCAAGGGCGCCTTTGTCAACCGCCGCGACCCGAACAAGCTCGCCATGGAGGTCATGGAGGAGCTGGAGGTCGTCACACCGAGCATCTCGACACCGGTGCGCCGCCTCTCCGGCGGCAACGTGCAGAAGGTGCTCGTTGGCCGCGAGATCGCGATGTCCCCCTCCGTCCTGCTGACGGCCTACGCCGTGCGCGGTCTGGATATCAATACGTCCTACACCATTTATAATCTTCTGACGCAGCAGAAGATGAAGGGCTCGGCCGTCGTGTTCGTCGGTGAGGACCTCGACGTGCTGCTGGAGCTGTGCGACCGCATTCTGGTTCTGTGCGGCGGTAAGATCAGCGGCATCGTGGACGCCCGCACCGCAACGAAGGAAGAGATCGGTCTTCTTATGACCAAGGTCTGACGGGAGGGAATCAACATGAATGAGAAATCCGCACGCAAGCTCCAGCTCTCCCGCCGGATCGACGGGATGCATCCCGCTGCGGCGTGGTCCATCCGCGTCGCGTCCATCGTGTTCGCCCTGATCGTCGGCGGCCTGCTGCTGCTCGCCCTCGGCTATTCCCCGCTGAAGGCCTATGGCACGATCATCGACGGCTCGCTCGGGTCGAAGACGTTCGTCCGCCAGACCATCAAGATCGCCATTCCCCTGCTCGGCTGCGCGCTGGCCATCGCCCCGTGCTTCAAGATGCACTTCTGGAACATCGGCGCAGAGGGTCAGATCACCGCAGGCGCCATCGGCGCGACGTTCTTTGCGCTGAAGTTCGGCAAGACGATGCCGCAGCTTCTGCTGCTGCTCATCATGGCCGCAGCCGCGATCCTGTGCGGCGGCCTGTGGGCCCTCATCCCCGCCTTCTTCAAGGCGAAGTGGAACACGAACGAAACGCTGTTCACCCTGATGATGAACTACATCATCATCGGTGTCGTCAAGTGGCTGCAGGGCGGCCCGTGGGAGGCTCCTCCCTCCGGCAGCCAGATGATCGCGCAGTTCGCGGGCAACGCCAAGCTGCCGTCCGTGCTCGGCGTGCACTGCGGCTGGATCATTGTACTCGTGCTGACGGTCCTGATGTTCATCTACATGCGCTACACAAAGCACGGCTACGAGATCGCCGTCATCGGCGACTCCAGCAACACCGCGCGCTATGCCGGTATGAACGTCGGCCGCATCATGATGCGCACGATGTTCCTGTCCGGCTCCATCTCCGGCCTTGTCGGCTTCATCATTGTCTCCGGTGCAAACCACACGCTTTATGACGGCGTGGCAGGCGGCGTCGGCTTCACCGCCATCTCCGTGGCATGGCTGGCTCAGCTCAATCCGTTCGCGATGATCATCATCGCCTCGATGCTCGCCGTGCTGACGAAGGGCTCCCAGACGCTCAACACCCGCATGCAGGTGCCCTCGACCATCGCGGACATCCTGACCGGCTTCATTCTGCTGTGCATGCTGGGCTGCGAGTTCTTCATCAACTACAAGATTTCCGTCCGTCGGGAAAAGGAGGACTGAGGTATGGGCGCTGTTCTGACATTTCTTTCCACGCTGTTCGTTTTCTCGGTCGTCAACGGCACGCCGCTGCTCTACGGCACGCTCGGTGAGATCCTGACCGAAAAATCCGGCAATATGAACCTCGGCGTCGAGGGCATCCTGTTCATGGGCGGCGCGGCCGGTCTCGGCGGCGCGTTCTACTATGAAAAGCTCGCGGGCGCAAGCGCCTCGCCGTTCGTGGCGCTGCTGCTGGCCGTGTTCTTCGCCTTCCTGGCGGGCGCGCTGGCCTCGCTGCTGTTCAGCTTCATCACCATCACCCTGCGTGCCAACCAGAACGTCACCGGCCTTGCCCTGACGATCTTCGGCACCGGCGCAGGTCAGTTCCTCGGCGAATACATGCGCGTGCAGGAGGGTTCCTACGTCTCCCTGAGCAACAATCTCAAGGCGATCTTTGTAAACTCCCCCTTCCCCGCCTTCCTGCGCAACATTCCCGTGCTCGGCCCGCTGCTGTTCCAGCACAATATCCTGACGTATTTTGCCCTTGCGCTCGCTGTCTTCCTCGCGTGGTTCCTGAACAAGACCCGCAAGGGCCTGTACCTGCGCGCCGTCGGCGAATCCCCCGCAACGGCGGACGCTGCTGGTATCAACGTCACCCGCTACAAATATCTGGCCACCGTGCTGGGCGGCGGCATCTCCGCCATCGGCGGCGTTGCCTACATCACCGGCATCGCAGGCTGCGTGTGGAACCACGAGGGCCTGTCCGGTGTCGGCTGGCTGGCTGTCGCGCTCGTCATCTTCTGCCTTTGGAAGCCGTCCGCAGCCATCTGGGGCAGCATCCTGTTCGGCTGCCTGCAGAACCTGTACCTGCGCCTGAGCATTCCGTTCATTCCCTCGCAGATCTACAAGATCCTGCCGTACATCGTCACAGTGCTCGTGCTCATCTTCAGCAGTCTGCGCAACAACCGCGAAAAGCAGCCGCCCGCCGCGCTGGGCGTCCCCTACTTCCGCGAGGAGCGCTGAGTCTCCCAAAACCAACCTGCGCCGCATCCCAAAGCCGGGATGCGGCGCGTTTTTTTCGTTCTTCAGGCAGCAGCGGCTGCCCGGTATACATTATAATTGTATCAGCCCGCAGGGGCAAAATCGGCAGGGCGCTCGGCGCGCAGGCCGAAGTGCCAAACGATCGCGTCGGCAATGCGCTCGCAGGCGTGGCCGTCGCCATAGGGGTTCACGGCATGCGCCATGCGATGGTAGGCAGCAGGATCGTCGAGCAGCGTGCAGGCCTCGCGGAGCACATCGTCGTATGCAACGCCCACCAGCCGGACCGTTCCGGCTGCAACGGCCTCGGGCCGCTCCGTCTCACGGCGGAGCACCAGCACCGGTTTGCCGAGGGCAGGCGCTTCCTCCTGCAGGCCGCCGGAGTCCGTCATAACGAAGCAGCAGCGCGCCATGAGATTATGCATCTCCTCCACGTCGACCGGGTCGATGAGGTGCACATGCGGTACACCGCCCAGCTCCTCCTGCGCGCAGGCGCGCACGGCCGGGCTGAGGTGGACGGGATAGACGATCTCGACGTCCTCATACCGTTCCGCAACGTCTCGCACGGCCCGCAGGATGTCATGCATGGGCTGGCCATAGTTCTCGCGGCGGTGGCATGTCAGAACGATAACGCGGCGGCTCTTGAAATCCAACTCGTTGAGCTCCGCCGTGGCAAAACGGTAATCCGGGCGCACGGTCGTGCGCATGGCGTCAATGACGGTGTTGCCCGTGCGGAAGATCTCACCCTGTACGGACTCACGGCGCAGATTATCCACATTGGCCGACGTCGGCGCGAAGTGCAGCGCCGCGATATCGCTGACGAGCGTGCGGTTCATCTCCTCGGGGAAGGGGGAATACCTGTCATAGGTCCGCAGGCCCGCCTCGACATGGCCGACCGGGACCTTCTGATAGAAGGCCGCCAGCGCCCCGGCGAACGTCGTGGACGTATCGCCGTGCACCAGAACGAGGTCCGGCTGTGCCTCCTGCAGGGCCTGCTCCATGCCGAGCAGGGCGCGCGTTGTGATGGACGACAGCGTCTGCTGCTTCTGCATGATGTTCAGGTCATACTGCGCCGTCAGGCGGAAGATCTGCATAACGGAGTCCAGCATCTCGCGGTGCTGGCCCGTAAGGCAGCAGATACTCTCAAATTCCGGCCGCTGCGCCAGCGTCTGCACCAGCGGGGCCATTTTGATCGCCTCCGGCCGCGTGCCGAAGACGGACATCACCTTAATTCTCTTCATGCGGTTCCTCCTCCGGCTTTTTCGCATTTTCTTCCGTCTTATCCGGGTGACGGTGGAAAATGACCAGCACACCGATCGCGCCCACCACGATCACGGCGCCGATGAAGATCAGGGCCTTCATCTCGCCGTCATTCGTCAGCACGACGGCCGCCATGCCGAGGATGGCCGAGAGCATATAGGCGATGGCGACGGCCTGCTTCTGGCTGAAGCCCATGTCGATCAGGCGATGGTGCACATGGCCGCGGTCGGCATGCATCGGGCTCTGGCCCTTGGAGACGCGGCGGATGACCGCGAAGCAGATATCGAAGATCGGCAGGCCCAGTACAAGGAATGGCACGGCAAACGAGATGATCGCATACATCTTGAACAGGCCGTAGATGGAGATGGACGAGAGCATAAAGCCGAGGAATGTCGAGCCGGTGTCGCCCATGAAGATCTTTGCCGGGTTGAAATTATACGGGATGAAGCCCGCGCACGCGCCGACGATGGCCGCTAGCAGGATGGCGGAGTTGTAATCCGGCACGAGCAGCGCCACGACAAGCATGGAGCCGGCCGAGATCGCAGACACGCCGGCAGCAAGGCCGTCAAGACCGTCGATGAAGTTCACGGCGTTCGTGATGGCCACGATCCAGATCACGCTGACGGGATAGGAAAGCCACGTTGCCAGACGGAAACCCATAAAATGCTCGATCCGGCAGCCGTGCAGAACGGCGATAACGGCTGCAACAATCTGCACGGCAAATTTCGGCAGGGCATTGAGCGTCAGGATATCGTCCAGAATGCCGAGCACGACGATGATCGTCGCACCGAGCAAGATGCCGCGCAGCTCACGGTCGATCCCGGCAAAGCACAGCACCGCGATAAGGAACGCGAAGAAGATGGCGAGGCCGCCCATGCGCGGGATGGGGATCTTGTGCATGCGGCGCTCGTCCTTCGGCACATCCATCGCGCCGACGCGCTGCGCCAGCCGCTTGACGAGCGGCGTGACCGCAAAGGCCAGCGCCGCCGCCACGATGAGCGACAGCAGGACCTTGACAATGAAATTCGGATCCATAATCATGTTCTGCTCCCCGGTCAGCGCACCACGAAGCCGACCTTTTTATAAACCTTGCGCAGCGTTTTTTCCGCAACATAGGCCGCCTTCTGCGCGCCGCTCTCGCAGACGCTCTGCAGATAGGCCTTGTCGGCCAGCAGGCGCTGACTCTCCTCGCGGATGGGCCGCAGCAGTTCCACGACGGCCTCGCCGACCGTCTTCTTGAAGTCGCCGTAGCCGCGCCCTGCAAATTCCGCCTCGATCTCGGCGAACGTCCGCCCGGTCGCAGCGGAGTAGATGGTCATCAGGTTCGAAACGCCCTTCTTGTGCTCAGGGTCATAGCGCACCTCGGACTCACAGTCCGTGATGGCGCGCTTGAACAGGCGCATGATATCCTCCGGCTTATCCATCAGGCAGACGCGGCCGGGATCGTCGTTCTCGGACTTGGACATCTTGGCCTCGGGGTTGGCAAGGCTCATGATGCGCGCGCCGACCTTGGGGATATACGGCTCCGGCAGCTTGAACACGTCGCCGTAGATGCCGTTGAACCGCTTGGCGATGTTGCGCGTCAGCTCGACGTGCTGCTTCTGGTCCTCGCCCACCGGAACAAGATCCGCCTGATACAGCAGGATATCCGCCGCCATCAGCGCGGGATAGGTAAACAGGCCGCCGTTGATATTGTCGGCATTTTTCGCGCTTTTATCCTTGAACTGCGTCATGCGGCTCAGCTCGCCGAACATGGAATAGCAGTTGAGCACCCAGCCGAGCTCCGCGTGCTGATGCACATGGCTCTGGATGAACAGCACGTTCTTCTCCGGGTCCAGACCGCAGGCGATATACTGCGCCAGCTGCTCCATCGTGCGGCGGCGCAGATCTGCCGGGTTCTGCCGGACAGTAATGGCGTGAAGGTCCGCCATAAAGTAATAGCAATCGAATTCCTCTGCACGGTCGCGCCAGTTCCGGATCGCGCCGAGGTAAGAGCCGAGCGTCAGGTCGCCCGACGGCTTGATGCCGGAGAGCATACGCTTGCGCGGCGCAGTTCTTTCCGTAGTCTGTTCTGTCATAAGATCACGCCTCTTTCTCAGAAAACAGAGTTGTGCCCAGGGCACTTGATTTTATATATTCTAGCATAATTCCCGCCGATACGCAAGGCCCATGTCGTATCCTTGCGGTCCGCGTCTTTTTTTCGAAAAAAAGGAAAAAGTGCTTGACAAAAGGGCAGCCTTCTGGTATACTATGCCTTGCTGACGGACGATTAGCTCAGCTGGCTAGAGCATCCGCTTGACGTGCGGAAGGTCATAGGTTCGAGTCCTATATCGTCCACCATGAAAAACCCTCTTTTGTCAACTTGACAAAAGAGGGTTTTTCCATGATATCCGTTCCTGTCCGAACGGGTGATATATCTTCGATATGATATCGCACTTTCGTGCGATGATATATGCCTGCGGCATATGAGGGAACGGATATTATATCATGCTTGCACAGCAAGCATATCATACGGCTTGCCGTATATCATATCGCGATAGCGATATATCACTGGGAATCGCAGCGTCTTATGATATAATATGTTAGAAAGAGGTGCTGTTATGTCTGGAAACAAATTGCTCGACTTATCTTTTGAATTTGCGGTGGCAATTGTTCATCTTGTTGATAGCGTAACGGCACCTAAAAGCTCATATATGATCAATCAGCTTGCAAGAGCAGGTACTTCTGTAGGCGCGAATATACACGAAGCGCAGTATGCGCAGAGCAAGAAAGATTTTGTTGCAAAGTTGGAAATTGCATTGAAAGAGTCCAACGAAACAAGTTATTGGCTGAAGCTAATGTACGAAACCAAAAGAATTGATCTTACTACCTATCGATATACCGAGAAACTATGTGGTAATATTCGCAGATTGCTGATCGCTTCCTGCAAAACGGCAAAGGGAAACTTACAATAAAGCGCGTGATAGGAATCGGGATTTTTTCTATCCCCACAAATCAGCCGGGCGGCGGACTTTTTCGGTCCGCCGCCCGGCGTTTTTCTGCTTATGCCGCGCCGAGGTAGCGCATCAGGATGACGGCGACCTGCGCGCGCGTGGCGTTCTGCTGCGGCGCAAGGTAGTCCACCCCGCCCTCGCGCGTTCCGGCGATCAGTCCCGCCGCGTTGGCCCACGACAGGGCGTCATAGGCCCAGCCGCTGACGGTTCCGCCGTCCGGGAAGCTGCCGAGGTCCGCGCGCCCGCCGGTCGGAACGCCGCGCAGGCCTGCATAGCGATACAGGATCGTGGCGATCTGCTCACGCGTGACATTGCCGTCCGGCTCGAATTTCCCGCCGCCGACGCCGTTGACGACGCCGTTTTCGGCCGCCCACGCGACGGCCTCCGTATACCACTGACCGCGCGGCACATCCGTAAAACTACTGCCGCCCGCCGTGTCGGGCTTACCGTCCATGCGCCAGAGCACCGTAACGAGCATGGCGCGCGTCATCGGCGCATCCGGGCTGAACATATCGGCCGCAGTGCCCTGGAACAGGCCGTGCTGATAGGCGAATTTCACACCGGAATAGAACCAGTCGCTCGCGCGGACGTCGCGGAACGGGTCGTTCCACGGCCGTTCCGTTCCGGACCAGCGCGGGTCCTTCGCGCCGCACACCGTGCACGCGCCGTTGCGGTACTGATGTCCCGCAGCCGGGATGACCTCGCCGTGCGTGATCTCCGTGCCGCAGGCCTTACAGACCGTGTCGCCGGTGTAACCCGCCTCCGTGCAGGTGGCCGCGCGGGCATCGCGCAGCTCCGTCTCCAGATGGGCGCAGCATGCGGACGCGGAGAGCTCCGGATAGGCTCCGTTTTCCAGCATGAAGCAGCCGTTTTTGTCCAGCTGCCGCAGGAAGGACAGCGCAGCGAATTCTGCCGCCGTGCGCGCCGCCGTGCCCGATGCCTCCGTCTTGCCGCCGACGGCGGTACCGCAGGAATCCGCGCGGTAATAGAGATTTTCGCGTACGTTTGTCGAACGGCTGCTGTCCCGGCCGATCAGGCCGCCCGCCGTTCCGGCCGCCGCGCTGACCGCGCCGTAGCTGAAGCAATTTTCTGCGCGGTAATCGTTTCCGTAGCCGATCAGGCCGCCCGTGCCGGAGGAGGCATAGGTATGGGCATTGCGCACCTCGCCGGCGCTGTAGCAGTCGGTGAGTGACGACGCTCCCTCCGTCATGCACGCACCGGCCACGCCGCCCAGATACCATCCGCTGCCGGTGACGGCCCCATAGTTCGCGCAGCGGAGCAGGCTGCCGCCGATGCGTCCGGCCACGCCGCCGATGCCCGTGGCCGCACCGTTTCCGGTCACGGTGCCGCGGTTCACGCAGCCGGTCAGTGTGCTTTCCTTGTCGTTGACCACACCGGCGAGGCCGCCGACGCCGTCCGTGCCCGTGACGGCCCCGAGGTTGGTGCAGCCCGTCAGGCTGCTTGCCCCGTCGAGGAGTGCGGCGATGCCGCCCGCCTTTTCGCCGGTCGAAGTCACGGCCGCTTCATTCACGCAGCCAAGGAACTGCGTGTTCTTCGCCTGCGCCGCGATCCCGGCCGCGCTGCCGTTGGCCTTCGCCGTGCCGGAGACGCGGATGTTTTTGAGCACCGCGCCGTCCGCCGCAAGGAACAGGGCAGCGCCGCTGCCGGTCGTCTCCGCCGTCATCTCCGTGATGCGGTAGCCGTTGCCGTCAAACGTGCCCGCAAACGGGGCCTGCGTGCTGCCGATGCCGTCGAACCAGCGGACACCACGGTTGAAGGTCTTGTCATCGTTTGCCAGCGAAATATCCGCGCCGAGCAGGATGGTCTTGCCCGCAAAGGAATTGCCCTGCTTAACCAGCTGGGCCAGGCCCGCCAGCTGCCGCGCGGACGTCAGGGTGAAGCGGTTGGCAGACGGCGTATACCAGTCCGTCTCGGCCAGCTGCGTCCAGACCTTGTGCGTCGTGTAGGCCGTGGCGCGCAGGCGCAGTGAGGCGCTCGTGATCCGGCTCGTGACGGTGAATTTCCCGGTGTCCGTGCTTTTCTCCGTCTGGGCCGCATCCTGGAAGGTGAAATAGTAACGGAATTTCCCGTTGTAGACATAGCTCAGATCCTCCGGCTCTGCGCCTTCCGCCAGCGTGGCCGTAGCCGTCAGCATGTCGCCCTCATAGAGCGGGTCGCCGTCCGCCACGGGATAGTCCGTCACGCGCCGAGCGGTCCCGTTTTCCATCACCGTGCCGTCCTTCTTTACCGTGATGGGGAAGGCCGGGTCATTTTCGATGTACAGCGCCCCCGCCGTCATGCGGGAGAACACGCCGCTGACGGCCGCGTCCGCCGTCACGGTCGCATAGGGGCCGGTCAGGGTCTCGCCGTTCAGCGTATAGGTTCGGAAGGCCCAGCCGATATCCGGCGTATTGGAAAGATGGAGCACCGTGCCGAAGGCCACGCTCTCGCCGCCGTCCGAGGCGACCGTACCGCCCTCCGGCTGCGTGATGCGGACGGTGTGGGTCGCCGGGCTGCGCTCAGCCTCCCACGCCAGAACGGGATAGCTCCCCTGCACGGCGGCATAGGCCGCGCCGTTGCAGTTCAGCGCGTCAACGAGCTTCTGCGAGCGCATGTCCGCCTTCGGCATGGCCGTGACGGAGACGACGCACGAGAGCGCCGTTCCGGTATACCAGCCGTTCGAGGCCGGATCGTCGTCGCAGCCCTCGAGATAATAGCAGTCCGAGACGGTGTAGCTGCCGTTGTTATGGCCGCCGATGGCGCGGCCGCGCTGGCTGCCGCTCGAGTCGATCGTGCCGACGTTATAGCAGTTATAAATGTCCAGCCCGCCGTTGCTGCCGCAGATGCCGCCCGCCGGGCAGGCATAGCCCGTCGTGACCGAGCCGGTGTTGTAGCAGTTGACGATCGCGCCCTTGCTCCAGCCCGCGCCGACGATGCCGCCGACACCCTTGGAGTCCGTATTTTTGACGGAGGCGTGATTCGCGCAGTTCTCCAGATAGATGCCCGTGGGGATGCTGCCGGTGCGGCCGACGATGCCGCCGACCATGCGGCGGCCGTAGATGCTGCCGCTGACGGAGAGGTTCCGCACGGCCGGGGCCGTTTCCGGTGCGGCCTCGCCGTCATAGAGGTCGCCCATGTGGCCGATGAGGCCAACGCCCTGCGAATAGGCATAGCCCTTTTCGGCATAGCGGTCGCAGAACAGGTTCGTGATGCGGTGGCCCTGCCCGTCGAGCGTGCCGTTGAAATATGCCACGATCACACGCTCCGTGTTGTCACGGTCCATCGGATACAGGCCGCCGATCGGCGTCCAGTTGCTCGAGCCGCCCATATCGAGGTCGGCCGTCAGATAGACAGTCTTGTCTGAAAAATCGTGTGCGGCATCGCCGACATAGGCCGTGCCGTACTGGCTGCCGCCGCCCGCGCCGACGAGCAGATAGTCGTCGACCCGCGTGGAGACGAGCTCGCTGCGGTCGCCCTTGATGCGGTAGTCCGGCGTGCCCGCGTCGACCTGCCCGTTGACGAGGGCCGCAAGGCCCGCGAGCTTTGCAGGCGTGTCGATGGAAAACACCGTCTGCGATGCGTCATACCATGAGATATCGACCGCGCCGTCCCAGACCGTGGTAGAAAAATATTCCGGCTTTACGGTGTAGGTCCCGGCGGGACAGTCAAAGGCATAGGCATAGCCGGCCGCCGTCTCCTCGACCGAAGCAAAGAAGTAGCTCCCGTCGGCCAACTCACAGCGCACCGACGCAAGGTCATAGCCCGCGCGGCGCTCCAGCGTTCCGGTCACCCGCTCCGCGGCAGCTGCGCCGGGCACGAGGCACAGCAGCAGGCAAAGGGAAAGGATCCAGCAGAGAAGTCGTTTCATTCCATGTCCTCCGTTACAATCAGGCTGCGGACCGTGCCGCGATCCGTCGGCACCTCCGCAAGGATGGCTTGAATTCCGTAAAGCGTCTGAAGAAGCTGCGGCGTCAGCGCCGTTTCCGTCGGGCCGTCCGCCGCAATATGACCGCCCTGCAACGCAAGGACCCGGTGGGCATAGTGCAGGGCATGCTCCGGATTGTGCGTGGAGAGCAGGACGGTGTAGCCGCGCGCGGTCAGCGCCCGGATCTGCGCCAGCACGCGCTGCTGATTGCCAAAGTCCAGATTGGCCGTCGGCTCGTCCATGATGAGAATTTCCGCATTCTGTACGAGTGCACGGGCAATGAGCGCCAGCTGCCGCTCGCCGCCGGAAATGGTGCCGATGCCCCGCTGCGCAAGCGCCTCGATGCCAAGCCGCTGCAGGGCCTGCATGGCTGCCTCCTGCTGCCGCCGGCCGGGGCGCTGCAGGACATTCATCGTGCCGGTCGTGCCCATGAGCACAGTGTCGATCACGGTATAGTTGAAGATCGGCTCCGTCGACTGCGGGATATAGGCGATCTTCTCCGCGGCCTCCCGCCGGGAATAGGCGGAAAGCGGTCTGCCGGAGAGTCGGATCTCCCCCGCCTGCGGTGTCAGAAAGCCCAGCAGGCAGCGAAACAGCGTGCTTTTCCCAGCGCCGTTCGCGCCGAGCACCGCCGTGAGCGTGCCCTTCTGCACGGAAAAGCTCACTTCCCGCAAAGCGGGCTGCTTTCCGTAGGAAAACGTCAGGTTCTGGACCTCAATTTCCACGCCGCGCACCTCCCGTCAGGATCAGATAGAGGAAGATCGGCGCGCCGACGAAGGCCGTCAGAATGCCGAGCGGAATTTCTCCGGCCGTGGCGAGCCGCGCAATGTCGTCCACGATGATCAGGAACGAGGCACCGAACAGGGCCGCAGCCGGGATCAGCCGCCGGTAGTCATAGCCAAACAGCATCCGGCAGAAATGCGGGATGACAAGGCCGACCCAGCCGATCATGCCGGAGACCGCGACGGACGCCGCCGTCAGCAGCGTCGCGCAGAGGATGACGGTGAATCGCAGCAGACGGGTATTCACGCCCATAGAGCGCGCCTCCTCCTCGCCGAGCGTCAGCAGGTTCATGCGCCAGCTCAGGATCAGCAGCGGCACGAGCCCGAGCGTGACCGGGATCACAAGGAACAGCACATCCCGCGGCTTGATGGAGGAAAGGCTGCCCATCAGCCAGTAGGTAATGGCCGGGAGCTGCTGCTGCGTGTCGGCGACGAGCTTGAGATAGGACGTGCCCGCCGAAAAGAGCGACGAGACCATCATGCCGGCCAAGATGAGGGCAATGGTCTGGTTCGTGCGGCTCATGCAGCTGACGGCATAGGCCGCCGCGACCGCCAGCAGGCCGAACACGAAGGCCGACGCCGAAATGCCAAAATAGCCTGCGCCGAGCAGGATGGCCAGCGCCGCGCCGAAGCCAGCGCCGGTCGACGCGCCCAAAATATCCGGCGAGACCATGGGGTTGCGGAACATGCCCTGATAGGACACGCCCGCGGCCGCCAGCGCGGCCCCGATGAGGGCCGCAGCCGCAACGCGCGGAAGGCGGATCTGGAACACAACGTTCTCCGCGCCGTCCCGCCAGCCCGGCTCCGTCTCGGTCAAGCGGGAGAGCAGCAGGCGGAACAGCTCCTTCGGCGTGACGGAAAAGCGCCCGAGCAGCACGGAGCCGAACAGTGCCGCCGCAAAGACGGCCCCCAGCACGGCAAAGCGGCGGGGATAGGCGTGGTTCTGCAGTTTCATGGGCTTAATTTCCGTTTTCTATAATGTAGTATTTTCCCGTCTCGGCGTCGTAGTAGACCTCGCCGAGCTTTTCCATGCCCTCGTCGGCCTCGCCCTCGGTAGAGTCCATTTGCTCCAGCTCCTCCGGCGTGAACGACAGGGCGTTGTCGCGGTCAATGGCGCTCTGGCCGCCCTGCCCCTCGGCCGCGACGGTTTCGCCGACATTCTCGGAGCTTCTGCCGCCGGTGGAAATGTCCACGTTCCAATGGACGATGAGGGCCAGCATCATGCCGACGGCGAGGACGAGCATCGCATCGGACAGGTTGGAAACATAGTTCATCGGGTCGACGCTCTCGTCCGAGAAGCGTTCCCCGCGGCGTCTTCTTCTCTTCATGCCGCTTCCTCTTCGCACACGCAGTCCATCAGCGTCTCGAGGTCGGCCATATAGCCGCTGTACCAGCGCTTGCGCAGCGTGGTCACAACGAGGCACACGGCCGCGGCGCACAGGCCCGCGATTGTCGTGTCGAATGCCGTCAGCAGGGACGTGGACAGCGTCTGCGTGTCGCCCTGCCCCAGCGCGATGATGCCGGGGCCGAGCGGGATGAGCGTGCCGAGCAGGCCGAGCATCGGGGCCAGCTTGCTGACAAGCTCCGTGCATTTCAAAATATGGTCATAATGGCTCTGCTCCCGCTCCAGCAGGTTCGCGGCCAGACTTTCGCGCAGCCCGCTGCTGAAATCGGGATGCTCCGTCAGCTCGAGCAGGGCGGCCTTCTGCCGCCGGTTGAGTTGACTTTTCCGGATGAGCAAAGCCGTGTCGGCCCCCTGCTCCCGCAGCGCGTCGAGCAGGCGCGGCAGGTCCTCGCGCATGTGGCGGTGCTCCGTAAAATACTCGCAGATCAGCCAGCCAACGGAAAACACGGCAAAGCCGAGCGCCAGCACAAGAAACACAACGTCCGGAATTTCCATCGCACCGGCGACGGCGCGCAGAATTTTGTGGAATACAGAAGTCATGATGATCTCCTCCCTCTGGTATAGTAGTGCAGCGCGCACAGCGCGCCGAGCACGGCAAGTGCAAGTGCTCCCGCGCCCGTCAGCAGCAGAAGTCTCCGGTCATCCTCCGGCTGCACCGTGACGACGGTGACAGGCACCGGATCGGCTGCGCCCGGCGCTTCCGCCTGCCCGCCGCTCTGCAGCTGCGCGGCCAGTACATCTGGCAGGGCGTACATGCGGATGGTCTCCGGGTCCACGGCCGCCGTCGGCTCGACCGGTTCGGACGGTGCTGCCTCGGATGGCATGGACGCGGACGGCGTTGTCTCCCGCGGTTCGGCTCCGCCGGTCGGGGCGGAGGGCCCGCCGCCCGGTCCCTCGGACGGCTCCGTGGACGGTGCCGTCTCCGCCGGCTTCGTCGGTTCCGTCGGCTTTTCCTCGGGCTGCTTTGTCGTAACCTGCCGGTTTTCGGCGATGGACGTCCCGCCGAAGCCGAACGACAGCTCGACTTCTCCCTCGGCGTGCACGGTGTAGTGCACCGTCACGGTCGCAAGGTCGGAATACTGCGCGTCCGGCGTGACGGTGATGCCGGTGATCTCCAGAACGGAGCTGTCGGACGAGGCGATGTCCAGATACTGCGCCAGCGCATCGCGCAGGGCCTGCTGCCCGACGGAAATTTGAAACGTCGCTGTATGAGAGCCGAGCGTGCCGTCCAGCTCCGGCGGCTCCTCCGTGATCTTCGGCGCGCCCTGCAGAGTGATGAACAGCGTGTGCGTATATTTTGCACTCTGGTTCGTGCGGCACTCGAGCGGATAGGACTGGCCGAACAGCAGGCGGAAGCGGTTGCCCGTTCCGAGCGAGGAATAGTTTGGCGCGGTGTGCTCCGTGCCGATCTCATAGCTCACCCAGCTGTCCTCCAGCGCCAGCATCGGCTGGACCGTCCAGCAGTCGTTCCATGCCTCGTCTCCGTCATAGCCGGTCTGCGCACCGTTTTCGTCATAGACCGGGCTGATGTGCGCGGAGAGATCATTATAATAGTATCGCTGCGTGCCGAACAGGTCGGCATAGGTGAACGAGGTGAAAAAGCCGACGCTCTGGTCGCGGGTGTAAAACGCGACGACCGCAATATCGCCGCTGTAGATCCCGGCGTAGTCCAGAAGGTCCGCTAGGTAGAAGCCATAGGCCGAGTCGATGACCGTGTTGTAGGTTCCGTCGTCCGTGCTGCGGAAGAAGGAATAGGCCTCGTAGTGCAGCGGCAGGGCGTCATAGAGCTCGCTCCAGTGGTAGGTCGCGACCTCCACATAGCGGTCCTGCTCCATGCCGTAGTAGCCGACCCTGACCGTCAGCGTATCCGTCACGGTCCCGGCCGCCTCGGCCCCGAGGCAAAGGGACAGGCACAAAAGACCCGCGACCAGGAAGGACATCTTTCGCTTCATTGGCCCTCCCTCCCCGGCTTGCGCGTGGAGCGCGCGAGCAGCTGCTCCGCCTCCTCCGCAGAAAGCTCGTAGTGCCAGAACAGGCGATAGAACTCCTGCGCCTTTTCGACCATGTCATAGTCATAAAGCTCTGGGTACAGCAGATTCCCCAGCCAGTAGATACCCAGCACGCGGTTGATGGACGGCGGCGAAGACATCCAGTCATACGGCAGGTTTGGAATTTCATAATATGTCCCGTTTTTCACGGCCGTCAGGCCGGACCATTCGCTCTCTGCCAGCGTGTCATACGGCCCGCCCGCCGCCAGAAGGATCACATCCGGATCGCAGGCGTAGACCTCCTCGAGGTTCACGGTCGTGCCGCCGTTTCGGTTGCTGATCTCCTCGGAATGGATGGCGTTCACGGCTCCGACGAGCGACAGCACGTCCGCCTGTACCGAGCCCTCGGCATTGCAGGCAAGGCCCGTCGCACCCGTGCCGAACAGCACGGTCTTTCGGGCGTCCTGCGGCAGCTTTGCCGAATTCTCCGCCGCCATGGCAAGCGTCTGCTCCAGATAGACCGCCAGCACCTCGGCCTCAGCCTCCCGGTGGAGCAGCGCACCGAGCTTGCGGTAGGCCTGCGGCATTTCTTCGAGCGTCGCTTCGAGGAAGACCGTCGGGATGCCGGTCTGCTTCTGGATGCCGTCCATATCGCTGCGGACGTTCTCCTTGGCATCGCCAAGGTCGACGATGAGCTGCGGCTCGGCGTCGATCAGCGCCTCCATGTTGAGGTTGGCCTTGCTGCCGTAGAACTGGCCGAACGTCGGCAGCGTCCACATCTCCGCCGGGAAATACGGCCGCTGCGCCGTGCTGGGCGAGCTGGCAAGGCCGACGAGCAGCTCCGGCACGAGCGTCATCAGGATCATCTGTGCCGTCGAGCCGCTGGCCGCGATGCGCGTAATGTCGGCCGGGACCGTCACATCGCGCCCGGCATCGTCGGTGAACACCGTCGTCTCCACGCCCGCCAGCGGGTCATACTGCTTCCCGCCGCAGCCGGAGAACAGGCCCAGCAGCAGAGCGAGGCAGAGCGTCAGCGTCAGGATCTTTTTCATTGGGACCTCCCCGTGATACTTTTCCGAGAATTACCAAAAGGACAAAAAAGCGGATCACTTGCAGGCAAGTCATCCGTGAATACACCATATCACAGACTTCCTTTTGACCATGCAGAAGATCGTGCCTTTCCGGAAATCGCTTCTTTGGGTATTATGATACAATGTGCGCCGGGAAATTGCAAGCGATATTTTGCGGGTTCGACAAAGGCGAACGCGGGCAGATTCCGGGGCACAAGGCTTCCGGCCGCGCATTGTATGGGAGGCGGGCGTTCGTCCACTGCCAGCTGCCGTTAGAATGGCATGCACCATTTTATCGATACCCGATACGAATCGCAAGCGTTGCGCCGGGAGCGGCATGCCGCTCCCCTACATTGGCCGGTGCGGCCCACGCATCCAATCCGGTAATTTTCCGCTTGCATTTTCCGGACGCTCCTGTTATGGTTGTAACAGCATCCGCCGAAAGGAGCGATCTCCATGATCTTCTACACCGCTGACCTGCATCTCGGCTATTTCCCCATCCTGCACGACACGGCGCGGCCGTTTACCGGCGTGCCGGAGATGGACGAGGCCCTCATTTCCAACTGGAACGCCCGCGTCGGCGCAGACGACAGCGTATACATCGTCGGCGACTTCTCCTACAACGGCGGCGAGGCCCCGGTGCAGTATCTCTCCCGCCTGAATGGCCACCTGCATCTCATCCGCGGCAACCACGACACCGGCCTGAACCACGCCGAGCGTCTGCTGGACTACTGCGACAGCGTGACAGACTTTCTGGAGATCGACGACGGCGACATGCACATCCTCCTGTGCCATTACCCGATCCTCCACGAAAAGGGCGGCTATATGATCCACGGCCACATCCACAATCAGCGCAACCATGCCTATGAAATTCTGAAGACCCTGCCGCGCGTTCTGAACGCGGGCGTAGACATCAACTTTTACCGCCCTGTTCCGCTCGACGAGCTGGTCGAAAACAACCGGAAATACTACAGCGAGGAATACCCCGAGCTGTTCCCGGTGCCGCCGCGCCCCGACCGCAGCGCACCCGGCCTCATGCCGCGCAAGCCGGACTTCCGCCCGCTCCCGCAGAGGCATTGATATGCGTGAGCGCCATGCGGACCCGCAAATTTTCGTGCACCATCGCCGACCGTGCAATGCTCCCAGATTTGTCATTGCGAGGAGGCCGTAGGCCGACGTGGCAATCTCACGCAACAGCCTACGGATTCGCCGAGGCTGCCCTGTTATCGGACCGGGTCCTGCAAGATTGCCACGTCGCTTCGCTCCTCGCAATGACACATCAGGGTGGTGCTGCGGTGCATCAGTGCTCTTGCGCGGTTGAATTGCCCTAACAAGGCGGTCACCGACCGCTGCTGCAATAGGATATCTCGTCAAATTGCGTTCCCCCGGGCGCGATTTTTCTTCTCTATTCAAATCGACAAATTTTTTTAGTTTCTCAAACAAAGTATTAGACATTTTGAGCTTCGCGTGTTAGAATAGATATGGTTATTCTCACGAAAAGATAACGATTTCAGGAAAAGGAGCGCGATAACATGAGATTCTTCCATCAGGCCGCGCGGCGTGCGGCAGTTCTGCTGCTGTGCCTCTCCATGCTGACCGGCATGCTGATCCCGGCCTTTGCAGCGACCGCTGACCCCGCGACGGAAACGCCCGCCCATAACCTGGTCTACACCGACAATCAGGACGAAAACCACGACCCGATCTATAAGGCCTGGCTGACGGATGACGGCGTGAGCGGCGGCTGCGGCGGTGGCTCCGGTGAGACCGAGGACGGCTATGTCGTCGACCTGATCTACGCCGGTGCGACGCCGGAATTCCGCTTCGGCACCGAAAAGCCCACCGAGCCTGTCGTTCTGACCGTCTATGAGCGCTACGAGGGCGAATCCGCCGTTGCAGCAAAGACCTATACCCTCTCCGAGCTGAAGGCGCTGGCTCAGACCGAGGTCGTCGGCTATCAGCACTGGAAGAACGGCAGTGAAAAGGTCATCGCTTCGAATCTCTATGCGACCGTCGGCAGCCTGCTGGCAGACGCCGGGGTCGAGTTCGGCGCAGGCGATGCCGTCACGGCGGCCGACCCCACGGACTTCTCCTCGACGCTCACCTATGAGGACAGCGGCGTCTATAAGTATTATGTCAACGAAGAAGGTGCGACCGAGGTTCCCGCTGCCATCCTGCTCTCGTGGAACACCGGCTCCGGCACGCCCGAGGACATTGCGAAGACCGCCTATATCTCCGGCAGCCTCCGCTTTGCCTACGGCATCACCGAGCAGCAGTACGCCGACCAGTCTGCACAGGGCAAGCGCCTTGCCTCCAACGTGGTCACGCTGACCGTCACCCATCCCGAGCGCGTCGTCCTGACCGTCTATGAGCAGACCGAAGGCGGCGAAGCGAAGGAAGTCAAGTCCTACAAGCCGTCCGAGCTGGCCGCGCTGGCCACGGAAGGCGCTGCCGGTTATCAGTTCTGGAAAAATGGCGAGACCCAGCTCGTCGCGGCGACGCAGTACGTCACCATGAACGACCTGCTGACCGACGCCGGGGTCACGTTCTCCGATCTCGACACCCTGAAGGCCGCCGCGGCCGACGGCTTCAGCTCCGAGCTGACCTATGCCGACAACGGGACCTATCGCTACTACATCACCGAAGACGGCAAGACCGAGGTCCCCGCGATCCTCGCGCTGACGTGGGCCTCCGGCTCCGGCACGCTGGAAGAGGTCGCCGCCGCCGCGAAGAACACCGGCAGCCTCCGCTTCTGCTACGGCATCAGCGAACAGCAGTATGCAGATCAGTCCGCACAGGGCAAGCGCCTCGCCTCCAATATCGCCACGATCACCGTCGTGCACGGCACGAAGGCCGAGGAGCCGTGGGTCAACCCGTTCCGCGATGTCACGGAGTCCGACTGGTTCTATGACGATGTCCGCTTTGCAAATCAGAACGGTCTCTTCAACGGCGTGGAGAAGGACCTGTTCGCTCCGGAGGAGCCCATGACCCGCGGCATGCTCGTCACGGTCCTGTGGCGTCTTGACGGCGAGACGGCCCCGAAGACCGCGACCACCTTCACCGATGTGGACGCCAACGCCTACTATGCCGACGCAGTCGCATGGGCCGCAGAGTCCGGCGTTGTCAACGGCATCGGCGGCAACAAGTTCGACCCGGAGGGCAATGTGACCCGCGAGCAGATCGCCGCCATCCTCTTCCGCTATGCATCGCTCAAGGGCGTCGACACGGCCGCGCGCGCCGATCTCACGGCCTTCCCGGATGCGGAGAAGACCAGCGCCTATGCGCACGACGCCCTCTCCTGGGCCGTCGCCGCAGAGCTCGTCAAGGGCACGAAGGAAGGCTCCACAATCTACCTTGACCCGCAGGGCAGCGCCACCCGCGCGCAGGTCGCCGCCATCCTCTCCCGCTATGCGCAGAATATCGTAAAGTAAGCCAAACATAAAATTCCCGCAGCAGGGGCAAAACCCTGCTGCGGGAACTGTTTTTATGTGGGTAGGGCTAATTGGTTTCCGCCTCTGTAAGGGGAACGATCTCCAGCGGCGGGAGCAGGCGGTCCTGCTTGACCGGCGTTCCGGCATATTCTCCGGTAAAGACAACTTCATAGGCATGCTCTCCCGGCAGGACGGAAAGCACCGTCCCGGCGGGATCGTCGGCCGGATGGGCTATCAGACGTCCCGTCTTCAGCAGGCCACCCGCCATATCCTCGGAAAAATCGCCGTACAGATTGATCTTCTGCTCCTCCGAGCCGGTGTTTTTGATCTTTGCGGTGCAGAAAAAGTCCACCTGATCCCCGGTGATCGTATAGTCCCCCAGCCATGAGCCATCGGAACATATTTCCACACGCGCACTGTCCCGGCCGCATGATGCCATCAGCAGCAGAATACCGACGGCAGCAAGCATGATCAGGATCCGTTTCAAGTCCCGTTTCTTTTTTCTTCTAATATTGGATCAAGCAGGAGCATATCGTCTTCTTCGCAGCAATGGCATTCCACGTCCACATCCACTCTGGCCCCCAGCGATGCCGCGATCTGCATCACTTCGGTCGACAGCGAGACCGTTGGGAACTGCCGTGCCTCCTGCGCCTCGACGAAGAAGCGCAGGATCAGCTCTGCAGGGGCATATTTCTCCATAGCAGACCGGAACCCGGTTGCATGTTCCGTCAGCAGGCCGCACAGCTGCTCCGTCAGGGACTCACTGCCAAAATCCGCACATGACGGAAGCACATAGTGCCAGTATCCCGGATTCTGCCTCCCGGTAAGCGGATTGATCCGCATGGCACCGCGTGGCTCAGCGCACTTTGCCGGCAGACCGATCATCTCATCCAGCCCTTCAACGGACAAATACGAATCAAAGCACAGGCAAATCTCCGCGGTGATGCTCGGTGGAAGCGGTATGGGAATGTCGAAATCGGGGAACCAAGCGTTGTTGTCCATATTAGCACACCTCCGCTACCACCACTTCTTCGGTGTGGGGTGTTGTTTTTCCCGCTCGGCCACAAAGTCATAGTCCAGCGGGCCGTAGTATTTTTCGACATAGGCCACAATTTTCGGGCCGGACTTCTTGCCGGAGCAGTCGATCATAAAGCTCTTTTCGGCGATCCATTCCCGGAAGAATGCCCGCCGCTGCGCAGGCGGGATGTAGCCCTTCTCATCCGGGCGGTATACATGGCCCTGCGTTGTCGTGACCATCAGTGTCATCATGCCGTGCGTAAATGCCTGATTATAGACGCGCATGACGTCCCGGACCTCCGACCACGGGACAAAGCGGTAGCCGATGCCCGCGAACGTGCGGCGGACGCCGGTTTCCGTCAGAACAGGATAGCGGAGAATCAGGAGGATGGGAAACAGGAGAAACAGACTGTAGACAAGCCACACGATCAACGCCGCCGCATTCTCCAATGCTGCCTTAAACGCCATCCATCCCAACGCCACAAATGGCAGAAAGATGATCCAGCTGTAGTCGCGAAGCGGCATCTCGTTCTTTTTATCAGGGTGCTTCATGGATAGCTCCTCTCTCGATCTTTCTATGCAAAAATCGCCGTGTCCAGCGAGGGGCACGGCGGCAGCATTATGGCAGAATAAAGATCGCGATCACGGGAAGCATACGCAGGAAAAAGCGCAGATAGGCCACGCTCTTCTGCGTCGCCCAGGCATAGAACTGCGCGTCCGGATCGTCCGGTATATCCAGCACCCACGGAATGGCGGCATAGGCCAGCGGCGCTGCCCCGCGCATGCACAGCAGGAACAGCGCAATGGACGGCAACGCGATCGATTTCGCCGGGGCGACCCCGACGGACGGCCAGAACCAGATGCCAAACAGCCAGAAATAGCCGAGGAATTCCGCCAGATCGTGCAGAATGAGCGCCCATTTCCGCGGGACGATGACGCGGCGCCACTTCATGCAGACATAGGGCGGGACCGGGTAGATCGTCTCCGTGTTGGTGGCCAGATAGCGCAGCCGCTCCCACGGCGTTTCGCCCGGAACGGGATAATGGGTCTCCTGATCGTCAAACATCGCGTCCGTCTCTCTTCCTCCGCAGTCGGATCATAGTTCCATATTAACAGGCAGGATTCCATTTGTCAAGGAATTTCCTGTAAAAATATTCAATTTCTGCGCAGCTGCCGCACGGCGCTCCCTCAGATCATGTAATCATTGGCATAGTGCGCCCGCTGCTGGTCGAGCAGGTCCTGGAGCGTGATGCCGTCGAGATATTCGTTGATGACGCGGTTCAGCCCGCGCCAGACCGGCAGTGTGGCGCAGTCCTCGCTGCGGGGGCAGTCGGCCGGGTCCTGCGCCGCGCACGGAACGGGCGCAAGGTCCCCCTCCGTCAGGCGCAGGATGTCGCCGACGGTGTACTGCCGGGGCGGCTTTGACAGCATATAGCCGCCCTGATAGCCGCGATTTGTCTTCAGAAAGCCGGACTTGTTCAGGATCGGCACGATCTGCTCCAGATATTTCTTGGAGACCTCCTGCCGCTGGGCAATATCCTTGAGCGAAATATACTCGCCGTTCTGGTGCTCCGCCAGATCGACCATCATTCTCAGCGCATAGCGCCCCTTTGTAGAGATCTTCACCGGGCCGCTCCTTCTCCGCAGCCGCGCTGCGGCTTATTCTTTTTGTATCATCATACCATAAATATGCCCGCTTTGCAAGAAAACGCCTCACTCCCCGCGATATTTCCGGCGCGTGGCCATGCCGCCGCGGATGTGGCGCTCCGCCTTGTTCTGCTCCATCACCGCCTTGACCTGCAGATAGAGCGCGCGGTTCCAGTGCGGCAGCCGCTCGGAGAGGTCCTTGTGGACCGTCGATTTGCTGACACCGAAATGCCTCGCCGCGGCGCGGACGGTGGCGTGGGTCTCGATGATGTACACAGCCAACTCACAGGCTCTCTGCTCAATGTTCTCCCTCATGTGCCTGACCCCCTTCGCTGTGCGTTCAGAACACTATATGCATGGGGGACCGGCGAAACGCCAGAAAAATGCGGCGGACGCTGCCGTCCGCCGCAAAGGATGCTGCAAATAGTCTGTCGGATCAGATCGTGCGCTCCACAACGCGCACCTGCGTGATCACATCGCGCAGACGGTCCTCGCCGACCATGTATTCCAGTGCTTCTTCCGCCGTTTCGCACACTTTTTCCGTTTCGGGGTGGCCGCACTGGTAGATCGTGATCTTGTGATCCGTTCCGTATCGGATCACACCATACAGCACGCCCTTCCATTCAAATTCGATCTCTGCGCCCCAGCTCAGACTGCGCTCGAAATCGCCGATCGACACAAAATTGTCGTTCTCTGCGAAAATCACGGCATCAGACACGGCCGGGCCCTCCTGTCAAGCGTTTTTTCTATCATACCACGATCCCGACCGACAGGTAAGGCAAATTACAGCATGTAACAAACCCAATAGATCACGCCGTAGATCACGCTTGCCGACAGGCCATAGACGATGACCGGCCCGGCGATGGTGAACATCTTCGCCGCCGTTCCCAGTACGAAGCCCTCCGTCTGGAACTCGATGGCCGGGGCCACGACGGCGTTGGCGAAGCCCGTGATGGGCACGAGCGTGCCCGCTCCGGCAAATTTTGCGATGTCGTCATAGACCGCAAAGCCCGTCAGGATGGCCGAGAGCAGCACAAGTGAGATGCTCACGGCCGCGCCCGCCGTCGTTTCGTCCAGCCCGAGCGCCTGATAGCCGTTCAGGAGCGCCTGCCCGATCGCGCAGATCAGCCCGCCGACCCAGAAGGCGTTCAGCAGATTTTTCCCCGTTTTCGACCGGGGCGCCAGCGCGTCCACATAGCGGCCGTATTCCTCGTTTGTCATGTGCATCCCTCCGCGTGTTTTTTTCTGGGAAGCTCTGACGAAATCGTCTGCGGCGGCTGCCGGATCTTTTTCACCGATCCATCGGCTCGAAAAGCTTGAAATATTGCGCAGCCGTTGGCGGCTTTGCCGCCTTACGGATGCGGCATGCCCCTTGCGGGTACACAAAGTATTCCCGCGCTTTTCAAGCCTTGTCTCGGTAAAAAATCTCTCGCCATCCGCTCTTGCCGCTTTCATCAGGGCTTCCCTAGTATGCCGCATAGGGGACGTAGTATACAGAAATTTGGAATGGAATGCGGAAGCTCCCGGATTTGTCATTGCGAGGGCGCAAAGCGCCCTCGCAATGACAAATCGGAAGCCATCAGCATTTTAACGATAGTCTGCGTGAGCAGCGGGTACGCAAGTGGGCCGGGCGTATGATGCGCCCGGCCCACTTGCGTGACGATATGGGGGGTGACACGATCGTCCACGCATATTATCATGGCTTTGGAAGCAGCACTTGTGGCATTGGCAAGAGAGCCGGAAACGGTCACTCCCCTTTGCGGTCCTCGTGCTGCTTCTATTCATTTTTTCAGGCCCTTCAAATCGCTCAATCGAGGATCACGACCGGCTTGATGAGGTCGCGGGGTTTGTTCTTCATCAGCAGCAGGGCTTCCTCCATGTGCTCAAAGCCGTGGAAGCGATGCGTGATGAGCGGCAGGGTATCGAGGCGGCCGGTCTGCAGCAGCGCGGCCAGCTTCTCCATGCGCAGGCGGCCGCCGGGCATCAGGCCGCCCGCAATGGTCTTGTGGCCCATGCCGCAGCCCCATTCCGCGCGCGGGATGAGGACATTCTCGCCGCTGCCGAGATAGTTGACATTGCCGATGCGGCCACCCGGCTTGAGCATCTTCACGGCCTCGCCGAACGTGCACTCGGCATCGCCGCCCGCGATGATCACGCGGTCCACGCCGCGGCCGTTCGTCTTTTCCATGACCTGCGCAACGATATCGCCCTCGCGGTAGTTCAGGATCTCCGTTGCGCCGTAGCGCCGCGCCGCCTCCGCGCAGACCGGACGCGAGCCGACTGCAAACAGCTGTGCCGCACCGTGCAGGGCCGCGCCCGCAACGGACATCAGGCCGACGGGGCCGATGCCGACGACGCAGACATCATCGCCGAACTGCACATCGGCCAGCTCCACGCCATGGAAGCCCGTCGGGACCATGTCCGCCAGCATGACGGCTGCGACCGGATCGACATCCGCAGGCAGGTGAGCCATGTTGGCATCGGCCTCGTTGACGTGGAAGAATTCGGCAAAGACGCCGTCCTTGAAGTTCGAGAATTTCCAGCCCGCCAGCATGCCGCCGGAGTGCATGGAATAGCCCGCCTGCGATTCGAGCGCACCCCAGTCGGGCGTGATGGCAGGGATGATGACGCGGTCGCCGCACTTGAAGTCGCGCACGAGCGCGCCGACCTCAACGACCTCACCCACGGCCTCGTGACCGAGGATCATGTTGTGGCGGTCGCCGATGGCGCCCTCCCACACGGTATGGACGTCAGAAGTGCAGGGCGAGACGGCGATGGGGCGCACAATGGCGTCCAGCGGTCCGCACAGCGGGCGTTCCTTTTCAATCCAACCCGTTTTTCCGATCCCAAGCATTGCGTAACCCTTCATAAAAGACCACTTCCTTCCGCTTTATTTGATATGTTTATATCGATACTTTTGTATCTGTTTGGAGTATAGCATAGATAGGTCTGTTTGTCAAGCCCGGAATTTCGGAAACGGTTTGTAAATTTCCCGCCGCGGTGATTGCTTTTCTTTGTAAAATCTGTTATACTGTCTAACAGAAAAGGCCCTGCCGTCAGCAGAGCCGAAACGGAGGGACTTTTATGTCTTTTGCGGTATTTACGGACAGCTGCTCCAATCTGCCGGGCAGCCTGCTGCAGCACTTTGGGATCCGGGTGCTCCCCTGCAGCTATACGGTGGACGGAAAGCAGATCATCTATGGCGGCGACATCGAGGCCTTTGATGCCCACACCTACTATGAACTGCTGCGGCAGGGCAAGCGCGTCACAACCTCCCTGCTCAACACGCAGGTCTTCCTCGATCATTTCCGCCCCGCGCTGGAGCAGGGGCTGGATGTTGTGTATGTCGGCCTGTCTGCCGGGATCAGCGGCACTTATCAAGCCGCGTGCATCGCGGCCGCAGAGCTGCGCGACGAATTCCCGGAGCGGACCGTCTGCCCCGTGGACTCCATGGGTGCGGGCTTCGGCACCGGCCTGCTGGCCTGCCGCGCAGCTGAGCTGCGGGACGAGGGCCGCAGTGCCGCAGAGGCCACTGCCGTGCTGGAGCAGGAGGTCCAGAACCTCTGCGAATTTTTCACGGTCAGCGACCTGATGTTCCTGCACCGCACGGGCCGTGTGCAGGCAGCCGCCGCACTGGTCGGCACGGTGCTGAACCTCAAGCCCATCCTCCGCGGCGATGAGGAGGGCCACATCGTCACCTGCGAAAAGGTGCGCGGCCGCGCCCGCGCCATTGCGAATCTGGCCGCGCGCTATGAAACGCGTGCCGTCCACCCGGAGCTGCAGCGCGTTGCCATCACGCACGGTGACTGCCCCGAGGACGCACAGGCGCTGGCCGAGCGCATCCGTGCCATCGCCGAGCCGAAGGAGCTGATTGTCTGCCCGCACGAGCCGTTCACGGGCGCGCATGTCGGCCCCGGCATGCTGGGCCTGTTCTTCTTCGGCAGCGGCCGAGCATAAGGCAGCACTGCATTCTTGCAGCTCCGACCTTAATTCTCGCGCTTCCGCAGGCGCGTCACGAACGCCCGCAGAGCCGCCGCGTTGCGCAGATCATGTGGGTCAAGCAGCCTGCGCTCCTCCGGCGAGAGCGTGCCGAGCAGAAAATACGCCTCCGGGTCGTTTTCGATCTGCTGGCCGAACGGTTTTCCGGTCTGTAACCACATAAAAAATCCCTCCCGACGCTATCGTGCGCCGGGAGGGTCATTTTATACCAGCTTGTCAAAAAAGTCCCTTCGGGATTTTTCGCCAAGCTGCTTTCAGAATTGCAAAATGAAATTTTGTAGTATTATTTTGCAATTCTGCCGCTGCGGCGGGTTATTGAACGCGAAAGGAAACCCTGACGGTTTCCTTTCACACTTTTCTTCCCTCCGAAACCTCCGGCTGAGCAGGTTTTTCGACAGACTGATTTTATACACTTATTCGCCGCGATTCAGAAAAACGATGAGCTCCTCGCTGAGATTGTTCTGATGATACAGGAACAATACCATGTCGATGTCATACTCCCGCACCAGCTCCGGCAGGGATTCCTCGCGCAGGTAGCTGCGCGGGTCGATCACGATGATCTCCGAAAACAGCTCCGCCCAATAGTCCGTCATCGGGTCCTCCATGGAATCCTTCAGAATCAGAACACGCCGCGCGGATTCCAGTGGAAGTCCGTCTTGAAATAGAAGCTCTCACGCTCCGAAGCGGAGTAGTTTGTCAGGAATTCTCCCGCCACATCAACGGCAAGCAGGCCGGGCAGGATCGCAAGCAGACAGAAGCCATGGCTCCCCGCAAGAAGGAACGCATTGCGGAACCGCGCGGGAAGAAGATAATAGCACAGGAAAAAGAGCGGCAGAAAACAGATCAGGGAGAGCCGGTCATGCACATCAGAACAGCCGCGTTCCCGCGACATATTTTGCCGCGATATGGCGCTCGTCTGCCAGATAGATGCAGCGCTCGAGGCGCTCGATCGGGGTCAGTTCCTGCGGATGGACCAGAGCGCTGTCGTCCAGCACGACGGCATCCAGCGCAAAGCCCGGCTCAAAGCAGCCGACCTCTCCGAAGAACGCACCGCCGCCGCGCGTGGCCAGATAGAACGCCTGCGCGACCGTCAGCGGCGCAGTGGTGTCGTCGAGCAGACGCCAGCGGAGCTTCGAGGCGCGGATGGCCTCCGCCATGACGCGGAACAGATTCTCCGTCTCTCCGGCGGCAAGGTCCGAGCCGAGGCCAACGCGCAGGCCGCGCGCCAGATAAGCGGAGACCGGCGCAACGCCGGAGCTGAGGTTGGAATTGGAGAGCGGCGAATGCGCGATGAACACGCCGCGCGCCTGCAGCAGGTCCTGCTCCTCCGGCGGGCAGTGCACGCAGTGGGCCATGATGCACGGCTGCGAAAGCAGGCCGCAGCGGTCATAGGCCTCGGCATAGAAGTCCGTCTGCGGGCACAGGGACTGCACAAGGGCGATCTCACCGAGATTTTCAGAAAGATGACTCTGCACCGGCAGGCCGCGCCGGGCCGCCAGCTCGCCAAGCCCCTGCAGCAGAGCATCGCTGCACGACGGGACGAAGCGCGGCGTCAGGATCGGCTTTGTATGGGCGAAGCGCGCGCTGGCCAGCCAGCGCTCCGTTGCGGCCAGCGAGGCCGCCGCATCCGCCTCGCGCAGGGCCTCGGGACAGTCGCGGTCCATGTTCACCTTGCCGACATAGCTGACAAGGCCGCTGGCCTCCAGCAGCTCCATCAGAAGGGTCGTGGCGGCGGGGTGCACCGTGCCGAACACGACGGCGCGCGTCGTGGCGCTGCGGCGCAGGCAGTCCACGAACTGGCCATAGGCCAGCGCGGCATAGCTGAGATCCGCGTATTTGGCCTCCTCCGGGAACGTGTGGGCGTTTAGCCAGTCCAGCAGCTCCAGATCCATGCCCAGCCCACGGAAGGCAAACTGCGGCGCATGCAGATGGAGGTCCGTCATGCCCGGCAGGATGAGGCGGTCGCCGAAATCCGTCAGCGGCAGGCCGGAAAATCGCTCCGGCAGCGCCGAAAAGACACCGGTGCAGCGTCCCTCCTCGCAAACCAGATAGGAATCTGCCGCAACGCGGAGCCGCTCCGGAGATTCACTGTCGATAATGTTGCCGTGCAGCACAAAAGATCCCATGCGATCGCCCCTCTCGTTCAAAATGTTATATTATAATAGCACTATTTTATCACATTGTCAATTGCAGCCACATATTTCTCCTCATTTTTAGGCATTATTCCCAATCTCGGAAGCAAGCTTCAGCAGGGATGCACGGTCGTTCGGCGCGGAGCCGTCCAGAACGGCGTCCAGCAGGCGCTTCAGCACGGCCCCGACGGCCGGGCCCTGTGTCATGCCGAGGGCCAGCAGGTCGCGGCCGGAGACCGCAAGAGTGGAAACGCTGCTGCAGCCCTTCTCCGCCTGCGCGAGCAGGGACAGCGCAGCCTCGCACCGGGCGGTCTGCTCGGCAGCATCCGCCGTGCCGGTGCCGATGGCATCGGCGCAGCGCAGTTGGATCAATGCGCGGCAGACCGGCGCACCGAGGCGGGCCAGCATGCGCCGCATGCCGCGCAGGTCATCCGGAATAGGCCGGCCGTGCACCGCGACGAGCTGCGTGACGAATTCCGTCGTCGCGCGGTCATAGCGCAGGCGGCGCAGAACCTCCTCCGTGACGGCGGCCCCGGCGGCCGGGTGGCCGTAGAAATGGCCGACGAGATTTTTATCGAAGAAAAATGTCGCCGGCTTTCCGGCATCGTGCAGCAGTGCCGCCAGCCGGAGCGGCTCCTCGGGCGGAACGCCGTCCACAACGGCCAGCGTGTGTGTCCAGACATCGCGCGTATGATGCGGATTATACTGCCGGAAGCCCTGACAGGGGGCAAGCTCCGGGATGAGCTCGAACAGCACATCGGAGAATTCCTCCAGCAGCGCAGCAGCCTGCCTGCCGCACAGAATACCGCTAAGCTCCTTGTGCAGGCGCTCCGGCGCAACGGCGCGCAGCCGGATCCGGGCCGCATGGATGGCGGCAGCCGTCTCTCCGTCGATGCGGAAGGACAGCCGCGCCGCAAAACGCAGTGCGCGCAGCATCCGCAGGGCGTCTTCCGCAAAGCGCTCCGCCGGATCGCCGACGCAGCGGATCACGCCGCGGCGCAGGTCGTCCTGCCCGCCGAAGAGGTCCGTCACGGCGCCCGCTGCGTCGGCCGCCATGGCGTTGACCGTAAAATCGCGGCGCGCCAGATCGGGTGCCAGCTCGCGCAGAAAGTCGACCCGGTCCGGATGGCGGCTGTCGGCATAGCCGGCCTCAGCGCGGAACGTTGTGATCTCGTAGGGCACGCCCCCGCGCACGACCGTGACCGTGCCGTAGCGCGCGCCCGTCAGGATGGTGCGGTCCGCGGCAAAGCAGGCCTCCGTCTGCTCCGGCGCGGCGCTCGTGCAGATATCCCAGTCCTGCGGCGCGCAGCCGAGCAGGCTGTCGCGCACGCAGCCACCGACCGCATAGGCAGAAAAACCCGCCGCGTTCAGCTGCCGGAGCAGTGCCTGAACCTGCGGCGGGATCGTAATGCGGGCCGTCATTTCGTATCCCGCAGAGGGAGCTTGCAATACGGGCAGTCGTCCATTTTCCCGCGGTTGGCAGGCAGTACCCGGTGGCAGTGCGGGCAGCGGTAGAACGTCACGCTGACAAGGAAGCCCAGCACCAGCAGGGCGATGCCGCCGAACAGCAGCCAGCGCTGCGCCGTCTGCGGGGCGCTCTTCAGCGCGAGGCTGAGCACTGCCGATGCACAGCCCGCGGCATAGCAGATATTCTTGATGAGTCTTGCAAGCTGCAGCTTCATTTCTCGCTCTCCTCCCATTGCTTCCAGACGTCCGGGCAATAGCCCACGGTCGCCTTCCTGCCGTTGCGGACGACCGGCGTGCGCATGAGCTCCGGCCGTTCAAACAGCTTGTCCTCCTTGGCGCGCACGTCGTCCATATAACGCAGCAGATCGATGTCCGGGTCGCGGCGCGACCAGTCGATGAGCTTATCCACACCGCCGACGGCGCGCAGCACGCTGTCAAATTCTCCGCCGGACATGCCGTAGCGCAGCAGGTCGATCTGCTGCACGCGGATGCGGCGCTCCTTGAAATATCGCTCAGCCTTCTTCGTGTCAAAGCACTTCGAGCGGCCGAAGATCTGAATGTTCAATATCGCACCTCCATGAGCCACAGGCCCTTTGCCGGGGCCGTCTCCCCTGCCAGCGCACGGCAGCGGGCGTCGAACAGTGCGGGCAGGCTCTCTGCCGGGCGCCTGCCAAGGCCGACCTCCAGCAGCGTGCCAACGAGGATGCGCGCCATGTGATACAAAAAGCCGTCCGCAGTCAGCGTGAAGCGCAGCTCGGCGTCCTCCTGCGTGATGTCAAGGCGGCGCAGCGTGCGCACCGTGGACTTTTTCATCTGCCGGTTGGCGCAGAACGTAAAAAAGTCATGCGTTCCCACCAGCCCGGCCGCCCCGGCGCGCATGGCGCCGCAGTCCAGCTGGCGCGGTTCCCAGGCGCGGTAGCGCCGGGCGAACACGTCCGGCCGGTCGCTGTTCCAGAGGCGGTAGACATAGGTCTTCTCAACGGCTGAAAGGCGGGCATGGAAGCGCTCCGGCGCATAGTCGAGCGTCAGCGCACCGATATCCTCCGGCAGAAGGCGGCGCAGCTGCGCCAGCACCTCGTCCGTTGGCCGCTTCGGCGCATGGAACGACGCAACCTGACAGGCCGCATGCACCCCGGCATCCGTGCGGCCGCTGCCGCTGATCTCAAGCGGCTGGCCGAAGATCTCGCCGAGAGCCGTTTCCACGCTGGCCTGCACGGTTTTAGCGGGCGGCGGCAGACGCTGCCAGCCGCGATAGCGCGTGCCGTCATAGGCAAGCGTCAGTCGGTAATTCTGCAAAGCTCCTCCATCACCTCGCGGTGCGTGTCCGCGGAGAAGAGGAAGCTCCCGTCCGCAGCATAGACCTCATAGTGTCCCCGAACATTTCGTATCTGAACCTGCATATCGATCCCTCCTGTTGTTTCTGAGAGAGAGTATAGCAGGTTTACTGTCCAATAAATCGGACTCGGAAAGACAAATTTTCGCTATTTCGGAAAAATTACGCCGCCGGGGCCTCGAACTTATCCTGGAAACGAACGAGCATTGCGGCGCACTGCGCGCGCGTGGCGCTTCCGGCAGGATCGAGGCGCTTGCCGTCCGTGCCGTTCAGGATGCCGTTGGCCACGGCCCACTGCATGGCGTCGGCCGCATAATCCGAGACCTTCGCCGCATCGGCAAAGTCCTTCAGCGAGGTGCGGGCCGATGTGTCATAACCGCACAGGTCGGCATAGCGCAGCAGCATCACGGCAAGCTGCTCGCGCGTGATCTCCTGCAGCGGCGCAAAGGACGTCGCCGACATGCCCTTGACCACGCCGTTTTCATAGGCCCATGCAACGGCATCGGCAAACCAGTCCGCCGCCGCGACGTCCGTGAACGGTGTCTTTGCCGCGCCCGCGGGCGAACCCGCCATGCGGTAGATTACCGTTGCCAGCATAGCGCGGTTCATCGTGCTCTCCGGCTCGAAGGTCGTCTCGCTCGTGCCTTGGAACAGGCCGCGGTTCGTTGCCTCGGACACGGCCTCAAAATACCACGCATCGCGGGAAATATCCTGATACGGCAGGCCTGTGGTCTCCCAGCGGGCGTAGAGCGTGACGTTGCCGCGGGCAGGAGCCGCCGTCTCCGGCGTGTAGCGCGTGCCGCCCGAGAGAGCGCGGTCATACCAGCCCGTAAAATAGTGACCGGTGCGGTAGGCGTTCGGCAGGGTGCCGAGCGATGTTCCGGTCTTGTAATAGACATAGTCGTCCTCGGCCTCGCCTCCCATCGCGTTGAACACGACGCGGACATAGGCCGTGCTGCCCAGACGGTAGACGCCGTTCAGATACATATCTGCCTCGTCGATGCGTCGTCTGGCCAAGCCGTCGACGACCTCGCTGCTCGAGCTGAGCCAGCGGCCCATGGTGTTGACGAATTCCATCTCCGTATAGCCGCCATAGACGAAATACTGATAAATATTGTATTTGGGGTTGATCCACTGCGGGCCGAGGTTGAACGTGAAGCTGATCATCGCGTCATACTGCGACTGCGTGTGGACCAGCGGCGAGGCGTCGAGCACGTCGTCCACCATTTTTTCAAAGTCCACGAGCATCAGGCGCAGGCGCTGGTCGGCCTCCTCCTCCGTGATGCCGTCGGGGAATTCATCCTTCTCGCAGCGCGTGCCGTAGCCGATCGTCCACTGGCCGTAGTCCCAGTAGGCGAACTTGCTGAAGCCCTCGTGATCCTTGATAAACTGGATGCAGGCCTCGCTCGTCTTCAGCGTGACGGGATCCTCGCCGCTGCCGCCGTTGTCCTCGTTCGGGTTTTCGACCGGGGTCGAGGACCAGTGGGCATAGACGATGAGATTCTCCGCCGCGGGTGTGGAATTGGTAATGTGCGCGCCGCCGGAGGCTGCCGTGTACCACCCGGCAAAATACATGCCGGAGCGCGTGGCCGTCTGCAGTGCGGCATAGGTCTCGCCGCGCGGATAGCACAGGACACGGTTGTCCTCCAGCGAGCCGCCGTTCGGCATATGGACAAGGTAGCGGAAGCCGGGGTCACTCTCGTTTCCGGTATAGTCGCCATAGAAATAGACCTGCAGCTCGCGGATACGCCGCTCGAGCATTTGGGAAGAATAGCTGCCGCCCACGCTGACCCACGAGCACCACGCATTGGCCATGCTGACCTCGGTATAGTCCCCGCCCGTCAGCAGTCGGGTCACGCGGCAGCCCGAGAGCACGGCGGAGCAGTTGAACTGCAGGGAGGCCAGCGCGTCGAACTGCTGCTGCGTCAGGGTCAGGCCGTTTGCAGAGAGGAAGCTGTTCACGCTGTTCTCCACCTGCGTCAGGGCCGTGCGGAAGCTGGAGACGCCGCGGCCCTCCAGCTCCTCGAGCATAGCGATGCCGCTGCCGCTGACCGTCATGGCCTGCGGGGCGCGCTCGTTCGCATCCGGCCCGATCGTCTCGGGAGCCTGCGTTTCCACCGGAACGGACTCCACCGGCTCCGTCGCAGCGGTCTCCTCCGGCTCCGTCGCAGCGGTCTTCTCCGGCTCCGTCGCAGCGGTCTCCTCCGGCTGCACGGCAGCCGTTTCCTCGGTCCCGGCCGTCTCTGCCCGCACGGGCAGCTGTATGCCGGAAAAGATCAGCAGCGCGGAGAGCGCGCCGCACAGAATTCGCTTCATAGGGTAACTCCTTCTTTCGGGATTCTACCCCATTTTAACAAAACCGTTCCCGTTCGTCAAGATTCAGAGGTCTTTTAACAAGTTCTGCGGCCGAAAAACATTACAAAAAGGTAACAATTTTCGTCAGATCAGTCCAGATGCCGCTCATAAAACGCAAGAACGTCATCATAGACGAGCTGGCGGTTCTTCTCGTTGAGGATCTCATGCCGCCCGTCATAGAGCTTGCAGGCCACATCCTGCATCCCGGCCGCACGGAAGGCAGCCGCCGCCTTTTCCACCCCGCGGCCCATATTGCCCACGGGGTCGCTCCTTCCGGCGATGAAAAATACCGGGAGGGCCTTGTCCATGCGCTGCAGATTGGCGGGCCTCTGGATCATGCGGATGCCGCGCAGCATCTCGCGCGTCAGGCCGATGGTCGCGTCCTGCCCGCACAGCGGGTCGGCCGTGTATTTTGCAACGACCTCGGGATCACTGCAGATCCAGCCGTTCGGCGTGCGGGCGTCCGGGAATTTCCGGTTATACGCGCCGAACATCAGGTTTGCCAGCAGCTTGCTGCGCCCGGTCTCGCCAAGGCGCAGCTTTTCCAGCCCGCACAGGGCAAGGCCCGCCGCAAGCACCGGGGCAGGCTGCCAGCCCGTGCCGCAGATGACGGCGGCGCGCAGCCCGGCGTCCGGATAGCGAAACAGCAGCGTGCGCGTCAAAAATGAGCCCATGGAGTGGCCCAGTACGAAATACGGCACGCCGGGATAGTCCCGCTGCGTGCGGCGCAGCAGCTCCATGCTGTCGTCCACGGCGGCGCACCAGCCGCCGGAAAAATGGCAGGGCTCCGTGCCGTGAGACTTGCCGTGGCCCATGTGGTCCTCGCCCGTGACGAGAAAACCGCGGGCATTGAGGAAGGCCGCAAACCCGGCATAGCGCGGCACATACTCCGCGATGCCGTGGATGATCTGCACCACGCCGCGCGGCTGGCCCTCCGGCTCCCAGCGATAGGCGTGGATCATTCCGGCTCCGTGCGAAGAAAATTCAAATTCCAGCATAGAAATCCTCCAAAGTCCGATTTATTGGACACCTCGTCCTGTATGATAGGAGCATGCTAAGCGTTCGGGCCGCAGAAACAGAGCTGCCCGGCAAAAAATAGCAGGAAAGAAGTGCATGTTCATGAATTCCGTGATCGATCTGACCGCCTATCTGCCCGAGCAGCCCGCGCCGCGCCGCCGTAAGCGGAAATTCGGCAGCATTGCCGCCGCAGTGGAGACTGCCGTCACCCTTCTGATGGGCATTGGCTTTCTGCTTGCCCTGACGGCGTTTCTGCTGGCGCTGTAAAGTCCGGGTTTTCGTCGAGCGTGGAGAACAGCTCGTCCTCCCGCTGCGCGCGGCGGATGCAGCGAAGCGTGCCGTCCGCCTGGTAGAGATATTCCGCGCAGTGCGGCGTCAGACCATAGGAATAGCCCATGGACGCGCCGTAGGCCCCGACGTCATGGAGGACAAGGCGCGCGCCTCTGCGGCATTCCGGCAGAAGGCGCTGGCCGAACGGTTCGCGCGGCTCCGGGATGCGGTCGCCGACGGCATAGCGCCGCCGCCCTTCCACACGGTCGTCGCCGAGGACGGAGATATGATGATACGTCCCGTAGAGCTCCGGCCGGAGCAGATCGGCGCGGCTGGCATCCACACCGAGCCAATCCTGCGCGCCGCGCTTGACGCCTGTCACCGTTGTAAGCAGAATGCCCGCATGGGCCGTGAGCCAGCGGCCAAGACCCGTCTCCACGGGCACGCCGCCCAAACCGGCAGGCTCCATGATCCGGGAAAATTCCGCCTGCACCCCGCGGGAGCTGTCTCTTATACACATCTGACGCTGCCGACGACTAGTCGAG
>ENA-UAKW01000151-UAKW01000151.1-human-gut-metagenome-genome-assembly--contig:-NODE-151-length-44303-cov-7.530193_pt1 | contig 44303 bp, 37 predicted proteins | sample MGYA00243691_ERZ654450 | MGnify/ENA primary metagenome ERZ654450 (study PRJEB26926, sample SAMN06164673) | human gut metagenome | biome: ENVO:00009003; feature: ENVO:2100002; material: ENVO:00002003... | reverse complement strand
CTAGTCGTCGGCAGCGTCAGATGTGTATAAGAGACAGCCGCGCACCTGCGTCCCTTCCTGCCGTCGCACCCCATCGCCGCGACGGGCGGCGACGAAGGCATCACCGCCGTGGCGTCGGCCCCGTGGGGTTCGGCGCTGCTGCTGCCCATCACCTACGGCTACATCAAGATGCTGGGCGGCGACGGGCTGCGCCGCGCCACCGAGATGGCCATCGTCAACGCCAACTACATGTCGTCGGCACTGGCCGCGGAGTACCGCACCTATTACAGCGGCGAAACGGGCCGCGTGGGGCACGAGATGATCCTCGACCTGACGAATTTCAAACACGACTACGGCATCGACTGCGGCGACATCGCCCACCGACTGATGGACTACGGCTTCCACGCCCCGACGCTCTCGTTCCCCGTGCACGAAACGCTGATGGTCGAGCCCACGGAGTCGGAGCCCAAGGCCGAAATGGATCGTTTCATGGAGGCGCTCGTGCACATCAAGCGCGAGTGCGAAGCGGCCGCCGGACAGGAGGACAACGTCGTGCGCAACGCTCCGCACACGGCCGTGGAGATCGCCGGCGAGTGGTCGCACCCCTACTCGCGCCGGGAAGCGGCCTTCCCGCTCGGCTGGATCGCCGAGGCGAAGTTCTGGCCCTACGTCTCGAAAATCGACAACGGCTACGGCGACCGCAACCTCGTCTGCCGCTGCACGGAGTAACGGATAGCCTATAAGTAACGAATCGGGGAGTATGAATGTCATACTCCCCGATTCGTCATGTTCGTTCGACCATTCCTACAAATCATCTCCATTGGCTTGATTGTAGCCATTATCGTAGTACATCAATATCCTATATCGGTGGTCATACCTATCTTGGTTAATCATAAACCAAACGGCATAATGTTTAATCGCTTCATCCACGATTGCAGTAGCAGCATCTTCCACAGAAGCTTTCGGATTTAACTCCATATATTTCCACATACCATCCACAGCATCAGCATCGTTGAATTGATAATATTCCGCTTGATAACGTTTATTGTGAACTGCCATTTCAAAAGCAATATTTTCTCCTTCGGATAAAGTATAGTCACATAATGACTTATATTTCTCATTTGCTTCAAACTGTCGGCAAAGAGTATTGAATCTTATTTTGATATCTCCTTCACTCGATGATGTCGCATCCTTTACCATAATCCGATAAACTTTATTGTTATTGGTAACAACACTAATTTGTACATCTCGCCCATTGAATTCACCCTCCAAACAATCGAATTTCGAATTATAAGTATACCCCTTGTCTTTCAATTTCTGAATCATCTCGGCTTTGCTCCCGTCGACAGGAATACCGAGAAACTTCGTTACACTTTTCGGCTGCGCAAACACAATTGCCGACAATAATAACGCTACGATCATCAACGATAGCTTTTTCATGGTTATGGTCTGTTTTGCTCTTCGGTTCCTGCAAGAGCGTTTTTCAACAGAAGCGTGGAACCGTATTATCCACGTCCTAAAATGCAGGCCCTGAGAAAACCCTCGTAAACAGATGTGGAAATAACAGCTCCACGCAAGATGCGCGGAGACCATTACGCCGTCTCTTGTTTACTCAGTAGAAGTTTCTCAGGCTTCGCATTTACAAGAAGAAGACATAACGCCTCTTAAAATATTTCGCGACCGGAATTTTCTCCGATCTTAATGTACAAACTTAGACAAAGTTACCGAATCATACAAATATTCTCATGAAAAAGTACACAGGAAGTTCTTTTCACCGAATCGACACGAAATCCGATAATTTGCACTATCTTTGCCGTGCATGTCGAGAAAAAGGGTGCCGCGGACGGCGACGCCCGCGCAGACGACTTCGATACTATATTTAATTCTATAAATTCATGAAAGCAGAAAACAACAAAATGGTGGCGGTGGATTACACGCTCACCGTCGACGGCAAAATCGCCGACCGGTCGCGTCCTGGACAGCCGCTGGAATTCATCTTCGGCACCGGTATGCTGCTGCCCAAATTCGAGGCGGCCATCGTCGGCAAGGAACCGGGCGAGAAGGTCTCCTTCACGCTCGCTCCCGCCGACGGCTACGGCGAAATCGTCGACGACGCGATCGTCGACCTCCCCAAAACGATATTCATGGTCGACGGCAAGCTGGCCGAGGACATTCTCTTCGTGGGCAGCCAGATTCCGATGGCCAACGCACAGGGCCAGCGTATGCTGGGCGTGGTGAAGGAGATCGGCGACGATACCGTGAAGATGGACTTCAACCACCCGATGGCGGGCAAGACGCTCAACTTCGACGTGGAGGTGATCTCGGTGCGCGACGTGACGCCGGAAGACCTGGCCGGCAAATGCAGCTGCGGGGAGTGCAGTTGCGGCGACGACTGCCACTGCGAAGGCGAGTCGCACGCCGACTGCGGCTGCCACGGCTGCCACTGATCGACACCCGAATGCAAAGGCCGGCCCGCAGGCCGGCTTTTTTTATCGCCGCGGCGATCCCATGATTCACCATCTCCGGCCATGCTCTTCACCGTCACCCAATACCTCGAATCGGTTCTCAACTCCCGCGGCCTGACGCGCACGCTGGGAGAGATCGACGTCTGCCGCACGGCCGACGGCCGTCCCGTGTTCCATACGGGCAACAGCGCGGTGATTTTCCGCATCCGGCTCGACGGCCGCGACCGCCTGCTGAAATGCTACACCCGCCCGCACCGCCATCTCGAAGCGATCTACGGCGACCGGTTCCGGCCTGCGGAACTCTTCCTCTACACCGCCCCGTCGGAGGGCATGTGGGCGGATGTCGTCGTGGACGACTGGATCGAGGGCGAGACGCTCACCCGCACGCTGGACCGTGCCGCAGCGAACGGGGACAAACCCCTCGTCGCACGACTCGCGGCGGCCTTCGACACGCTGGCCGCGCGACTGCTGCCGGCCGAGTGGGCGCACGGCGACCTGAAACCCGACAACCTGATCTGGGACGGGCAGCGGCTCCGCCCGATCGACTTCGACGCGATGTTCCTGCCCGAATTCCGCGGCCGGCGCAGCCCCGAACTGGGAACCCGTGCCTTCCAGCATCCGGCACGCACGGAAGCGGACTTCGACGCCTCGCTCGACGACTATCCGGCGGCGTTGATCGCCACCGTGCTCCATGCCGCGGCCCACGATCCCTCGCTGCTCGTGCGTTACCCCGCCGAAGGGCTCGTGCTCGACCCTTCGGCCGTCATAGAAGGGCGCAGCGAAGCCTACCGCGAGATGCTCGACGCCTTCGCCCGCCGCGGCGACGCCGTGGGATACCGCACGGCACAGTTGCTCCGCTCGCCCGTCGCGAAACTTCCGCAGGCCGCTTCGCTCTTCGCATGGCGGCTGCGGCCGCCCCGTCCCGCCGACGATCCGCCCGAACTGGCCGTCGACGCCGGACGCTGGGGTTTCCGCTCGGGCGGACGGTTCGTCATCCCGCCCGTGTGGGACAACGGATTCGATTTCAGCGAAGGACTGGCGGCGGTGGAGATCGCCGGACGGTGGCACTTCATCGACACGGCGGGCCGCGTCGTCCTCAACTGCCCGCCCTGCGATGCCGTGAAACCTTTCCGCAACGGTACGGCCGAACTGCGCAGCGGCCTGCGGCGGGAGAAAATCGCACACCCGTTGAAAAACTCACGCTAAAACGCTATATTTGTAGATTGGAAATATGACGCGAATGGACACATACAGAGCTCTGACCCCCGGCGAAATCGCCGCGCTCGAAGCCTCCGGCTCGACGGCCGACGACTGGTCGTCGATCGAGGTGGCGGAGGACTTCCACCCCTCGCAACTGCGCGGCGCACGGCTGGGCGGCCGTGTCCGGCTCGCATCGGGCGTGCGCATCCGCAACTCCGGCGTCCGCAACTACGACATCGGCGCAAGAACGCTCGTCGAAGAGGTCGTCCGCCTGGAATGCCGCGGCGAAAGCGCTTTCGGAAACGGCACGGAGGTGGCCGTCATGAACGAGAACGGCGGCCGCACGGTACGGATTTACAGCGGCCTGACCGCCCAGATCGCCTACATGGCCGCCGTCTACCGCCACCGTCCGGCGCTCGTCGCCGCACTCGACCGTATGGCGCGGCGGGCGGCCGACGCGGCACGCTCCGCGCAAGGAAGCATCGGCCGCGACTGCCGCATCACCGACTGCCGGCTGCTGCGCGACGTATGTATCGGCTACGGGGCGACGCTCGAAGGGGTCTCCGTCCTCTCCAACGGCACGGTCGGCGACTTTTCGCGCATCGGCATCGACGTCAAGGCCTACGACTTCGTCACGGCCGAGCATGCGCTCGTCGACAACGGTTCGCTCATCGAACGCTGCTTCATAGGCGAACGCTGCATCTTCGACCGCGGCTACACCGCCTCCGATTCGCTCTTCTTCGCCAACTCGCACTGCGAGAACGGCGAAGCGGTTTCGATCTTCGCAGGCCCCTACACCGTCTCGCACCACAAGTCGTCGCTGCTGATCGCCGGCATGTTCTCCTTCTTCAACGCCGGCAGCGGCACCAACCAGAGCAACCACCTCTTCAAGTGCGGCGCCGTGCATCAGGCCGTCCACCGGCGCGGCTGCAAGTTCGCCAGCGGCGCCTACGTCATGTCGCCGGCCATCGAAGGGGTCTATACGATGATCATGGGGCGCCACACGCATCACCACGACACGTCGGTCTTCCCCTTCTCCTACCTGCTGGAACAGGAGGGGCGTTCGGCCCTGCTGCCCGGCGCCAATCTGTCGAGCTACGGCACGGTGCGCGACATCGAGAAGTGGCGGCAGCGCGACAAACGCAGCGCAGGCCGCGACCTGATCAATTTCGAGACCTGGAATCCCTTCGTGGGCAACGCCCTCGCAGCCGGCCTCGATGCGCTCCGCACGCTCTACGACAGCAACCCCGACGCCCAGAGCTTCATCTACAACTCCGTCCATATCAAGCTCACGGGGCTGCGCCGCGGGATACAGCGCTACGAGCAGGCGCTCGCGGCGACGCTCGGCGACCTGCTCGCGCGCGGCGGCGACGGATATGACGGCCGCGGCGCGTGGATCGACGCCGCTGGGCTTTACCTCGCCCGCTCCTGCATGGAAGAGCTGCTCGACGCAATCGAGCAGGATGCCGTCACTACGCCCGAAGCCCTCACGGAGCGGTTGCGGGCCTTTGCGGAGCACTACGACGACTACGCCCGCAGCTGGGCGCTCGACATCCTGGCCCGGCGGCTGGGACACACGCCCGACGCCGCCGAGATCGAACGGGCCGTCGTCGAAGGGAAGGCGGCGCAACAGGAGTTGCAACGCCTCGCGGAGGCCGACCGAGCGTTCGACTGTTCGTTCGACATGGCCGTCGGTTACGGACTCGACGCCACCACGGACGACGAACGCAGGGCCGACTTCCGCGCCGTCCGCGGACTGGAATAGAGAGACCTAAAACCAACATAAACCATGAACTACACCCAAAGCATCACACGCCGTCACCGCACGGCCTTCGTTCTGGCCATCGACCAGTCGGGTTCGATGGTCGAGGAGCTGGAATTCCGCGGACGGCGCACCTCGAAGGCTGCGGCCGTGGCGGAGGTCGCCAATTCGCTGCTGTCGGAACTGCTGCTGCGCGCCACGCGCGAAGGCGAAGTGCGCGACTACTACGACATCGCCGTGGTCGGTTATTCGGGCGAAGGCGTACACTCGCTCCTCTCGGCCGATGAAACGTTCGTTCCGGTCTCCGCGCTCCGGAACGCCGTGCGCAATACCCGCCGGGTCAGCGTCGAACGCCGCCTTCCCGACGGTCAGCCCGCATTCAACGAGGTGACCGTGAGCGAGTGGATCGCTCCCGCCGCATCGGGACAAACCCCGATGTACGAAGCGCTGCTCTACGTCCACGATCTCGTCGAGGCGTGGTGCCGCCGGCCGGAACACCGCGAGAGTTTCCCGCCGCTGGTCTTCAACATCACCGACGGCGAGGCTTCCGACAGCGACGAGGAGGAGCTCGCGCAGATCGCAGGGCGCATCCGTTCGCTCGGCACGGACGACGGCCGTACGCTGCTGGTCAACATCCACCTCGCATCGGGCGAGGCAGCGAAGGGCCGCATCTTCCTGACCGACGGGGAGACCGCCTACAACAATCGCTACGCCCGCCTGCTCTACGACATTTCGAGCCCGATGCCGCCGCTCTTCGACGACGCGATCCGTTCGCTCCGGGGCGACGAGACCCGCGGGCCGTTCCGCGGCATGTGCTACAACGCATCGATCACCGAACTGCTCTCGATCCTCAACGTCGGGTCGATCAGCGTAAATCTCCAATAGCCATGTTCCCTACGATCCACCGCTTCATGGAGGGGCTGCTCTCGCCCCGCACATCGCTCCGCACGCTGAGCGAAGCCCGCTTCGCACAGGACGGGACGGGCGCATTGCTGCTCGAACGCACGACGCTCTTCGCCGAGGCGCAGTGTACGCTCGGCGATCGCCGGCTGCGGCTGTTCTGCCCGCTCTCGCCGCTCGCCCACCGGCTCGCGGAGACCACGGCGCAACGCCTCAAATATCATCCGGCCGAATTCCTGCTCCCGTGGCGGATGCTGCGCGGGGAATTCACCTACACCGACGCCACCGGCACGCAGCGCACCTGCGACCTGGTCGCGCAGGAACTTCCCGCCGAGGGCGAGCCGCTCGCAACGGCAGTCGGCCACGCAGACCGCGACCGTCTGCTCTCGGCGCTCGATACCCTGCAACGGCAGTTGGCGCAGGCCGGCCTGACGCACAACAACCTCAAAGCGGCCAACCTCTGGATGACTCCCGACTACCGGCTGCTGCCGTTGCGCTACGCCTACATGCGTTTCGACGGCGGCGACGACGCACCGCAGTTCGACGCGCTGCGCGCTTTCGTCGCCGAAAAGGCCTCCGTGGCACAAATGATGTGCGATACCTCGGCGGAGTACAGCGCACCGTGCACCGCTTTTCGGAACCACCTCTGGGTCGGACACATGTTCGAACAGATGATCTGCGTCGAGGACGCCGAAGGATACGGCTACGTCGACACGCAAAACCGCTATCTCATCGCCCCGCAATACCGCTGGGCCAACGATTTCCACGAAGGCCGCGCCGAGGTGCAGACCGCCGACGGGCGGATGGGGCTCATCGACAAGACGGGCCGTTACGTCCTCGAACCGCACTACGAAATCGTCGAATACGACGACCGGACGGGACGTCTGCTGGCCCGCCTCGACGGACGTTGGGCCGCCTTCGACTACGAGGGCCGTCAACTCACCGAGTTCGGCGCCGTAGAACCCTGACAACGAAAATCACAACGCATAACAATCATGGAAAAAGTCAAATGTCTGATTATCGGCAGCGGCCCGGCCGGATATACGGCGGCCATCTACACCTCGCGCGCCAACCTGAACCCCGTACTCTACGAAGGGATCGAACCGGGCGGCCAGCTGACCACCACCACCGAAATCGATAACTACCCGGGCTACCCCGAAGGGATCGACGGCAACCAGCTCATGGGCCACATGCGCAAGCAGGCCGAACGGTTCGGCGCCGACATCCGCCGCGGCACGGTGACGCGCGCCGACCTCTCGTCGCGGCCGTTCCACCTGGTCGTCGACGGCGAAAAACAGATCGAAGCCGACAGCCTCATCATCGCTACGGGCGCTTCGGCGCGCTATCTGGGACTACCCTCCGAGACGAAATACAGGGGACAGGGCGTGAGCGCCTGCGCCACCTGCGACGGCTTCTTCTACCGCAAGAAGGACGTGGCGGTCGTGGGCGGCGGCGACACTGCCTGCGAGGAGGCCACCTATCTGGCTTCGATCTGCCGGCAGGTCTACATGATCGTACGCAAACCCTACCTGCGCGCCTCGAAGGCGATGCAGCACCGCGTGATGAACACCCCCAACATCGAAGTGCTCTTCGAATACAACACCGCCGAGGTGCTGGGCGACGACACGGGCGTCACGGGCGTCACGATCCGCCACAACGACGGCAAGGAACGGACGCTCGCCGTTGCGGGATTCTTCGTGGCCATCGGCCACCACCCCAACACCGAACTGTTCCGCAACCAGCTGGAACTCGATGCCGAGGGGTATATCCGCACCGAAGGCAATTCGTCGAAAACCTCCGTCGAAGGGGTCTTCGCGGCCGGCGACGTACAGGATCCCGCCTACCGGCAGGCCATCACCGCCGCCGGTTCGGGCTGCATCGCCGCGCTCGACTGCGAGCGCTTCCTGCTGCAATAAACAGCCGATCCATGAAGCGAGCCCCGGTGTATGTTCACCGGGGCTCGCTTTTCTCCACCCTTCGCAATCAGCCGCGCTCCTCCGGGATCACGAGCATTTGTTGCAGGGCGTTCTCCATGGTCAGATAGCGCAGTGCGAGCTCCTCCCCGCAACCGGCACGGCACCACTCCTTGTAGCGGTCATTCACCCGCTTCGCCGCCAGACGATACACGTATTCCCGCAACGGCATTACGTTCCTTAGCGAAAGACGGCATCCCAAAATCCGGAGATTGACCGTGTGCCCGTCCCGATCCCCGATTTCGGGCAACGGCCCGTCCTGTTCGATCCACGCCGTCATAAGCGCCCAGGCCGTAAACGCCCAGGCAGCCTTTACGGCACCTGCCTCCTGCCCGCTGACATTCCATTTCGCACAGGCTCCGAACCTCTGCCGCACCTCCTTGCCCGCCGCTTCGATCCCGGCCAAGTCCAGCGACTCCCCGAGCAGCTCCAAATCGCGCCCGATCAACCTATATACATATCGTTCCATTTCCGAATACCTCCCGTCTACGGCCGAACAATACGGCTTCCGTCCGGGAGCAAATCCCTCTTCGCAAGCCATGCGTTCGACATGTTTTACGCTCTGCCTCCGAACCTTTCCTCGAAAATTATGCGAACCGTATACATCAACTTCCCGTACATCTCCTCATGCCGGATCGAAGCCTGCGGATGAGGAACGGAAATAACGTAAGGGCCGTTCGTTATTTTATAATACCAATAACCGCCCTCTTCCTGTCTTCCCTGTCCACACTGGTAAGTGTAACCGTACACATGCCTCGTAATGACGGGCAGGCTCAGTCTGGCCACTGCGTCACCGCAGCATATCACCAGATCGGCGTGCTCCTTGTACAACCCAAATTGTTCGGCAAAACACTGCTGAAACGGACTGAATTTAGTGGCCAAACTAGCCGTATTCGTCCGGGGACCTCCGGGAATCTTGCTGAGATTCATCACACAAAGGGGATACAACTGTTTCTGCCAATTTCCGCGTCCTACCGCCCCTTTCGGATCTTGTACAGTACGCCACGGAAGTTCAACACCTCCCGCATGCCAAAGTTCCTGAATGCCGTAGCTCCATCGGGCGACGTTTTTCCAGGTTGTAGCGGTTGGCTGATTTAGCAGGCAATCCGTTATCAGATCGAACTCCCTGCCGTTACGATCATTCGCTTCTTTAAGGATAAATACCATACGCGGTGACGACGCAAACCACTCCTTCTCGTTAACAAGACCGTCTCTAACAAAAATCTCCTTCCGGTCACGCTTTGCTACTGCTTCACGCCAACGTACAAACAGCTTCTGTTCCTGCTCCTTAATATTATGTTCCATAATTATATATTTTCCACCATCGAACTCGCACCGACGGCATCCGCCCGTCCAGATACTACCTCGACTGTTACATCTCTCAAATACAAAAAGTTCATTCCTATTTGCCGAAACACAACAGATATCAGCCCCGAAAGATCGAATTTCAGCCCGGCCCGCGGCCTTGCGACGAGGAGCCTACCACCGGAAATCCGCACCTCGTCAAACGGAACGGGAGACGGACGCCGCAGATCAGTCGACGCGGATCGTCCCTTTCAGCCGCAGGTCGCGCGACGAAGCGCCCACCTGAATCAGGAAATCGCCCGGCTCGACCACGAAGTCGTGGCGCACCGTATCGTAGAAGGCGAAGGCGTCGTGCGGCAGGAGTATCTCCACGCGCTTCGTCTCGCCCCGTTTCAGGAAGACCTTCTCATAGCCTTTGAGCTCCCTCACCGGACGCGGCACGCTGGCCGCGAGGTCGCTCACGTAGAGCTGCGCCACCTCGGCGCCGTCGCGGCGGCCCGTGTTCCTCACGTCGAACGACACCCGACAGGAGCCGTCGTCCTGCCGCACGACTTTCAGCCCCGAATAGGCGAAAGTGGTATAGGAAAGGCCGTAACCGAAGGCGTAGAGCGGTTCGGTCGCCGTGCGGTCGTACCCACGGTAACCCACGAAGATGCCTTCGTCGTAGTTGACGCGCGGCTGCGGTGCCCCCTTGCGGTGCGAACGGTCGACGTTCTCGTAATAGCTGCCGTAGCAGGGATTGTCCTCGGCGCGCCGTTCGATCGAGATCGGCAGTTTGCCGCTGGGCGAAACCGCTCCCGTCAGAATCTCGGCGACTGCGCGGCCGCCCTCCTGCCCGGGATACCAGGCCATGAGGATCGCACGCGCCCGGTCGGCGAACTGCGCGAAATCGACCCCGCCGCCGCTGTTGACCACTACCACGAGGTTCGCGTTGAGCTTCGCCACAGCGGCGATCTCGGCGGCCTGTCCTTCGGGCAGGGCGAAGGTGCGGTCGTGGTTTTCCCGTTCGGTATCGCTGTCGAAGCCGGCGCAGTAGATCACCGCGTCGGCTGCCGCGATCCGCCGCTCGCGATCCGTCACATTCTCGAAGAGATAGCGCAGCGACAAGGAGGCCGTCGAGGCATTGTCGTAGTACTCCAACCGCACGGCGTAACTCTTGCCCGCCACGACGTCGAGCGTCGCCGAGCGGGTGGTCGCCGCGTGGTTGCGCCAGTCGGAGAGCACCTCGCGGCCGTCGACATAGAGCCGATAGCCGTCGTCGCCGCGCACGACGAAGGTCACGCGCCCCGTCGCCGCGGGTTTGAAACTCCCCGACCAACGGGCCGAAAAGCCGTCGGCGGGAACACCGTCGGCGGGCGAACCTTCCCAGTCGAAGTCGATCGCAGCGTCGACCTGCGTCGCCACGGGCATCCCCGCAAGTTCCTTTCCGGCGAAGAACTCGCCCCGAAGGCCAGGCCGGCCGTCAGGGGTGAAAAAGAGTCCCGACGCGGCCAGATCGCCGACGGGAGCGGGATCGAGCACCGTCGTGCGCAAACGTTTGCCGACGGCCCGCATCCCCTCGCCCACCGACACGGTCGAGAAGGGATGGACGAATCCCGCACCGCCGCCCGTGGGTACGCGGCCTGCGTTGGGCCCCATGACCACCACGTCGCGCACTTTGGACGAGAACGGCAGCATCCCGCCTTCGTTCTTCAACAGCACGATGCCGCCGCGCGCCACTTCCAGCGCCACCTGATCGGAAAAAGGATTGCGTTCCTTGATCTTCGCGTCCGTCTGTTCGCGATCGAGAAACCCGAAGGCGATGAGCGTTTGGAGGATATGGCGGCACTTCTCGTCGACGGTCGCCTCGGTCACCAGTCCGTTCTCCAACGCCGGACGCAGGTTCTCGGCATTCATGAAGCGGGCACGCGGCATTTCGAGGTCCAGTCCCCCGTTGGCGGCACCGACGGCCGAATAGGTGGCGTTCCAGTCCGACATGAAGATGCCGTCGAAACCCCACTTCTCACGCAGCAGGCCGACCGTCAGCGGGCGGTTCTCGGTCATGTGCACGCAGTTGAGCGGATTGTAGCTCGACATGACGGCGCCGACCTTCGCCCCGGTCACCGCCTTGCGAAAGGCGGGGAGGTAGATTTCATGGAGCGTCCGCTCGTCGATGTCCGACGAGACGTGGTGGCGGTTCCACTCCTGGTTGTTGCCGACGAAGTGTTTGACGCAGGCCATGACCCCTTCGGCCTGCATCCCCTCGATATAGGCCGCCGCCGTCTCGGCCGCCAGATAGGGATCTTCGCCGTAGTATTCGAAATTGCGGCCGCACAGCGGCGAACGGTAGATGTTCACCCCCGGCCCGAGCAGGATATGCACGCCGCGCGCCCGGCAGTCTTGTCCCAAAGCGCGGCCGTAGTCGCGCACCAGCGCGCGATCCCACGCCGCAGCCGCGGCGATGCCGCACGGGAACATCGTACTGCGCGTATCGTTGCGCACGCCCTGCGGGCCGTCGGCCATGCGGATCTGCGGGATGCCCAGCCGGGGAATCGCACGGATATAGAAGGAGTTGAAACCGCCGATGTAGTCGAGTTTCTCGTCGAGCGTCATCCGCTCCACAAGGGCCGCCGCGCGCTCCTTGTCCTGCTCCGTGATCTGCTGCGCCGCTGCCGGAAGCAACGTCCCGACAGCCAGCAACCATGTAAGTAGTCTCTTCATTTCATTGGATTGGTTCGTTATCGAATACAAAAATAGGGAAAAACAAGACAATCCCCGCTTCGCGCACGACAAATAAATCTTCCATTTTTTAACCGATTTGTTGCATTTCCGGCTCTGAAATCTTATATTTGCTACAAGACAATTGGTTTTATCCTATGAAAACGCTCGCTGCACTCGCTCTCTGTCTGTCGCTGCTCGCAGGATTCACCGCCTGCGACAAGGACGACGATAACATGGGTACATTGATCGTAGAGATCCGGGATAATGCGAAAGCTTCGGTACTCAATATTTACACCGAAGAGGGCAGTCTGATTTATACCAATACCGAATACCTCTATCAAAACGATCCGCGGTTGTCGATCCCGCTCAATCCGGGGAACTATCGGCTCAATACTACGTGGAGATTCAACGACTGCGCTTTCCAGATTCGGGCAGGCCACACGACCACCGTCTATTACGCCTACGGCAGTTACAACGGTGTGGTCACCTACGATTAAGCTGCAATAATCCAATCTTCAAACTATTTAGCGCCATGAAAACGCCCGCCGCACTCGCTCTCTGCCTGTCGCTGCTCGCCGGTCTTATCGCCTGCGACAAGGACGACGATAACATGGGAACACTGATCGTAAACGTTCGGGATAACGCCAAAGTCGAGGAACTAAACATCTATACCGAAGGAGGCAGCCTGATCTACACGAATACCGAATATCTCTATCAGAACGATCCGCGGTTGTCGATCCCGCTCAATCCGGGGAACTACCAGATGCAACTGATGTATGGCTTCAATCGCTGTTCTTTCCAGATTCGGGCCGGCCACACGACCACCGTCTATTATGCCTACGGCAGCACCAATGGAGAGGTGACTTACGATTAATCCGTAATTTTCCGGTTTCAAACCTCGTATCCGATGAAAACGCTCGCGAAATTCCTTTTCAGCCTGTCGCTGCTCGCCGGTCTTACCGCCTGCGACGACGACGCCCCGACCACAGGAGAAATCGTATTGGATATCGAAAAATACATGTATGTCCAGTCCATCTCGATCTACACGGAACTCGGAAACAAAATCTACGAAAACCGGGAATATCTTTACGAAGGAGGCCGGTTGTCGATCCCGCTCAACCCCGGCAATTACCGAATTTCGACTTACGGATATTCCGACTGCACCTTCCAAATTCAGGCGGGGCACACGACGCGGATCGACTACGACCAGCACGGGAACGGAGTCGTCACCTACGACTGACGAACGGCCGGCATCCCCGCAACCACGCAGGGGACGGTATGCAATCGCAGGGCCGCCCCCGCGCATTTACACCGGCAGACATCTTCTCCGCACGCACCGGCTCCCCGATCCTCGGCGGCACAGCTGCTCCGCCCGGCAAAAACAAATAAATTTGCATTGCACTCGGCTTAATCGTATCTTTGCCACAGGATCGGCCCGCAAAGACCGATCCTGCAAAGCGCGCAGCAGCCATGAGTTTCACCGTCACCATCCTCGGTTCGGCTTCGGCCAAGCCTACGCCCGGACGACACCCGTCGGCACAGGTCGTCAACCTCCACGAGCAACACTACCTCGTCGACGCGGGGGAAGGTACGCAGCAGCAGTTGTTCCGCTACGGGATCAATCCGCTGCGGCTGCGGGCCGTCTTTCTCTCGCACCTGCACGGCGACCACTGCTTCGGGCTCTTCCCGCTGCTCTCGACGCTCGGGCTTTACGGCCGCCGCACGCCGCTGCCGGTCTATGCACCGGCCCCGTTCGGAGAGATTCTCGCCTGCCACCTGCGCTATTTCGACAGCGAACTGCCCTACGCCGTGGAGTGGCACGAGGTCGATACGACCAAACATCGGCCGCTCCTCGAAAACCGTTCGCTCGAAGTATGGAGCATCCCGCTGCGCCACCGCGTCCCCACGTGCGGCTACCTCTTCCGCGAAAAGGAGCCGCCGCTGAACGTCGACAAATTCAAAATCACGAAATACGGCCTCTCGATCGCGCAGATCACCGCCGCCAAACGGGGCGAAGCCGTGCGGCTCGATTCGGGCGAAACGCTGCCCAACGAGGAGCTGACCTACCGCCCCTACAAGGCGCGGTCGTACGCCTACCTGTCGGACACGGCCTTCTCGGCCAAGGCGTCGGGGCTGGCCGCAGGCGTCGACCTGCTCTACCACGAGGCGACCTACGCCGCCGCCGAGCGGAAGATCGCCCGCGAGCGGGGACACTCCACGACGGCCGAAGCCGCACGGGCAGCCCTCCGCGCCGGGGCCGGACGGCTCGTGATCGGCCACTTCTCGTCGCGCTACAAGGAGCTCGCTCCGCTGCTCGACGAGGCGCGGACGCTCTTCCCCGCAAGCGATCTGGCCGAGGAGGGGCGCACCTTCACGATCGAAAAACGACCTTTCAGATGCTGACCAAAGCCGACATCCGACTCGTCCGCTCGCTGGCGGACAAACGCGCCCGCACCGACGAGGGGCTTTTCGTCGCCGAAGGCGGGAAACTCATCGGCGAACTGCGCGCCTCGACGCTCCGCATCCGCCGCATCTATGCGCTCGACGGCGTTTTCGCAGGCGAGGACGTCACGACGGTCTCGCCGAAAGAGATGGAACGGCTCTCGCTGCTGAAAACCCCTTCCGACTCGCTGGCCCTCGTCGAGATCCCCCGCCGCAGACTCGATCCCGCAAAGCTGCGCCGGTCGCTGGTGCTGGCGCTCGACGACGTGCAGAACCCGGGCAATCTGGGGACGATCGTCCGGCTGGCCGACTGGTTCGGCATCGGCGACGTGGTCTGCTCCGAGGCGACGGCCGACTGCTTCAACCCCAAAGTCGTACAGGCCACAATGGGCGCGATCCTGCGCGTGCGGGTCCACTACTGCGACCTCGAAGCCTATCTGGCGGCCGAACGCGCCGCCGGCACGCCGATCTACGGCACGTTTCTGGAAGGGGACGACATCTACCGCACGCAGCTCACGCCGACGGGCATCGTGCTGATGGGCAACGAGGGCCGCGGCGTCACGCCCGCCTGCGCCGCGCAGGTCACGCGCAAGCTCTTCATCCCGCCCTACCCCGCCGAGCGGCACGCCACCGAATCGCTCAACGTGGCCATGGCCACGGGCATCGTCTGCGCCGAATTCCGCCGACAGGCGAGTGCCGGACAGTAAGGCGGCCGCAGGCCGGAACGATGCGGCAGAGAGCGTTCCGATCTGCGCTCGGCCGCTCTCTGCCGTTTCGTTCGGATCGTCGTGCGAGCGACCGTCCGGCCGAGCCGCCACAGAAAAAACAGAGCGCGCTTATTCTACCCCGCCGACTCTCCGCCGGCCCCACAAAAAAAGTCCCGCCACACCGGCAGGACAAAACCGAAAAGCGAAAGGCCGAATTCTAAAAAGCGGACACCGCGCGCACGGAGGGATCGGCCGCCTTGGGCTCGCAACACTCCTCACCACAAGCCAGAATCACATCCACGGCGCAATATTCGTCCACTTCGGTCGACGACCAATACCACGCTTCCGTTCCTCCGGCACTCAATGCAACCCCTCCGACTCGTTCCAACGTTCGATTGACGACGTCATGCACCGTTTTGTTCAGCAACAGGATTTTCACCTCCTCGATCGCCGGCAAGTACCATCCGTCGCCCTGCGCCGCACACCACGCGAAAGCGGGATATTTTTCACGCCAACCGTCGATCCGTTCGATTATCCGCTGATTCCACAACCCTTCCGCCCGATGTATCGCACCCGTAACGATCGCCCGATCATACTCTTCGTCCGTACTCCAGTACAAACCTTTTTCGGTCAAGCTCACGATTTTACCATGCTCGCCCGTGGTGTCGACCTCGAAGACAACGCCACGTTTACCATCCACGTTGTAGTAGTCGCCCACCTTGTAGCGGCGTGCAGGGGCAGGAGTGGGTGCAGATGGCGGAACGACCGGCTCCGTGCGGAACGCACCGACCGCCGGCCGCCCGAGAAACCGTTCGGCGGCCTCGACCAGTTCGCCGAATTTCGATTCGGCGTCGGGATAGGCGTCGACCCAGTGCGTCTGATTCAGGATCAAGCGCATGGCACCCTTCAACGGCGTCTCGTCGATCCGGTAGGGAATGATAATTTTCTTCTCGGTGAAGGCCAGATTCAACTCACCCTTCACCCACTGCGAGAGCGACGCCGGTTCCGAGAAGACCAGCACGAAAAGCCGGCAGGCGACGATCGCCTCGTCGATCACGTCGCCGTAATCGGCTCCGGGAGGAATGTCGCGCGGCGCCATCCAGCACCGGACTCCATGCCCCTCCAAGACATGACAGATCGCCAGCGCCGTCGGTTTGTTGCGGCTCGAATAGCTGATAAAGACATCGTGATTCATCGTGGTCGGCTGCAAGAATGTTCGGAATCACAAAATTAGTGCAATCCTCCCGAAAATCAAAAAAATGATAGTCAAAACAAACCCCGCGCGGCACCCACGTGCCGTGCGGGCCGAAGCCTCCGCCTGCGGAGGCCCGCACGGGTACGGAAATGAAAACCGGCACACACAGCCTTTCGGCGCCTCCGATTCGCATCCGGATTGCGGCAGACCATCCCGCCGGCTGCCCGCCTTGCGCGTTTTTTCGGCCGAAGCCGCACGATTGTGCGAAAAAAATCTTAACTTTGTCAATTAAAGCGATTCGAACATGTCAGACAACAGACTCAAAATAGGAATCACGCAGGGCGACACCAACGGCATCGGCTGGGAGGTGATCCTCAAAACGCTCGCCGACAGCCGCATCGCGGAGCTGTGCACGCCCGTGGTCTACGGCTCGCCCGCAGCGGCGGGCTACTACCGCCGCTGCATCGCCGACCTGGAGGAGATCGCATTCAACACCGTTTCCTCGGCGCGCGACGCACGGCGCGGCCGCGTCAACCTGATCGCCTGCGGCCCGCAGGAGTTGCGCATCGTCCCCGGAGAACCCTCGCCCGAAGCGGGACGGGCCGCCGTCGAGGCGTTGCAGGCCGCCGTGCGCGATCTGAAAGAGGGTACGCTCGACGCGCTGGTCACCGGCCCGATCGACAAGGAGACGGCGCAGGCCGACGACTTCCGCTACACGGGGCACACCGAGTACCTCGCCGCCGAACTGGAAGGCTCGCCCATGATGCTGATGTGCAGCGATCGGCTGCGTGTGGGGCTCGTGACGACGCACCTGCCGCTGGCGGAAGTGAGCGCCGCGATCTCGCGCGAGAAAATCACCGAGGCCCTCGACCGGCTCGCCCGCTCGCTGGTCGCCGATTTCGGCGTAGTGAAACCCCGCATCGCCGTGCTGGCGCTCAACCCCCACGCCGGCGACGGCGGGCTGTTGGGCAGGGAAGAGGAGGAGACGATTCGCCCCGCCGTGAACGACGCTTACGCTGCGGGCGTTCTCGCCTTCGGGCCTTTCGCTGCCGACGGCTTTTTCGCCAGCGGCAACTACGCGCACTACGACGCCGTGCTGGCAATGTACCACGACCAGGGGCTGGCGCCCTTCAAGACGCTCACGCCCGACGGCGTGAACTACACGGCCGGCCTGTACGAGGTGCGCACCTCGCCCGACCACGGCGTGGCCTACGACATCGCAGGCCGTGACAAAGCCGATCCGCAGTCGATGCGCAACGCGATCTACGCGGCCCTCGACATCGTCGAGAACCGCCGCCGCTGGGCTGCGATGTCGGCCGACCCGTTGCAGCATTTCGAGCGCGACCGGGGCCGCGACGCATCGGCCAAAGACCTGCCCGAAATGCGGGAGGGACGCCACGACTGACCGTTTCATGCACCGGAATATGGCACGACGCGACGACGGATTCCTCTCGACCAGGCGCAAGGTGGCCTGGATGTTCTTCGGCCTGTGGGCCGTGGTATTGGTCATGGCCGCCGTCCGCTATGCCGTCCACGGCGACATGGTCGTGACGCTGGCGGTCGCCGCCGCGGCCGTCGCCTTCTGCATTTACCGCCTGTGGGACGCCTATCGGGTATGAGAATAACGGAGGGTGCAGCGATTTTCGCATGAAAAAAGCGGCTAACCGCTCCTCAATTAGAAGATTATTGTAACTTTGCGACGAACAAAGGGCAAGCGGGAGGCGTATTCCGTCTCGTAATTGTGGAAGCGCCGATCGCCCCGTAACAATTAAATACACAAGTAATGGTTAAAATTACATTTCCCGACGGCAGCGTGAAGGAATTCGCCGCGGGAACGACCGCCTACCAAATCGCGGAAAGCATCAGCCCTCGTTTAGCTGCTGACTCTCTGGCGGCTTCGGTAAACGGCGCGACGGTCGACCTGTCGCGCCCCATCGACGAAGATGCCTCCGTCAAGTTCTACAAGTGGGAGGACGAAGAGGGCAAGCACGCCTTCTGGCACACCTCGTCGCACCTGCTGGCCGAAGCGCTCGAAGCGCTCTACCCCGGCATCAAGTTCGGCATCGGCCCGGCCATCGAGAACGGCTTCTACTACGACGTCGACTCGCCCGTGGCGATCACCGAATCCGACCTTCCGAAAATCGAAGCCAAGATGGTGGAGCTGGCCCGTCAGAAAGAGCCGCTCGTCCGCCGCGAGGTTCCCAAGGCCGAAGCGCTCAAAGAGTTCACCGAGAAGGGCGACCCCTACAAGATCGAACTGATCGAGGCCCTCGAAGACGGCACCATTTCGTTCTATACCAACGGCAGTTTCACCGACCTCTGCCGCGGCCCGCACATTCCCAACACGGGTGCAATCAAGGCCATCAAGCTGCTGTCGGTTGCCGGCGCCTATTGGCGCGGCGACGAGAAACGTCAGATGCTGACGCGCATCTACGGCATCTCGTTCCCCAAGAAGTCGATGCTCGACGAGTACCTCGCCCTGATGGAAGAGGCCAAGAAGCGCGACCACCGCAAGCTGGGCAAGGAGCTGGAACTCTTCGCCTTCTCGCAGCGCGTGGGAGCGGGTCTGCCACTGTGGCTGCCCAAGGGCGCCGCGCTGCGCGACCGGCTGGAACAGTTCCTGCGCTCGGTGCAGAAGGAGTACGGCTACCAGCAGGTCATCACGCCCCATATCGGCAACAAGGAGCTGTACGTCACGTCGGGCCACTACGCCAAATACGGCAAGGATTCGTTCCAGCCGATCCACACCCCCGTCGAGGGCGAGGAGTACCTGCTCAAACCGATGAACTGTCCCCACCACTGCGAGATCTACAAGGTCAAACCCCGCTCGTACAAGGATCTGCCGATCCGTCTGGCGGAGTTCGGCACGGTCTACCGCTACGAGCAGACGGGCGAGCTGCACGGCCTGACGCGCGTGCGCGGCTTCACGCAGGACGACGCCCACATGTTCGTGCGCCCCGACCAGCTGCTCGAAGAGTTCGAGAAGGTGATCGACATCATCCTCTACATCTTCCGCACGCTGAAATTCGACAACTACACCGCCCAGATTTCGCTGCGCGACAAAACGAACCGCGAAAAGTACATCGGTACGGACGAAAACTGGGAGAAGGCCGAGCAGGCGATCATCCGTGCCACGGAGGAGAAGGGATTGAAAACCACGATCGAATACGGCGAAGCGGCCTTCTACGGCCCGAAGCTCGACTTCATGGTGCGCGACGCCATCGGCCGCAAGTGGCAGTTGGGAACTATCCAGGTGGACTACAACCTGCCCGAGCGGTTCGACCTGACCTACAAGGGCGCCGACGACAAGCTGCACCGCCCGATCATGATCCACCGCGCACCGTTCGGTTCGATGGAGCGTTTCGTGGCAGTATTGTTGGAGCATACGGGGGGCAAATTCCCGCTGTGGCTCTCGCCCGACCAAGTGGTCGTGCTGCCGATCTCGGAGAAGTTCAACGACTATGCCCGCAAGGTGGCCGACTACCTCAACCGCTACGACGTGCGTGCGCAGGTCGACGACCGCAACGAGAAGATCGGCCGCAAGATCCGCGACAACGAGCTCAAACGCATCCCCTATCTGGTGATCGTGGGCGAGAAGGAGGAGGCCGAAGGCAAAGTCTCGATCCGCGTGCAGGGCGAAGGCGACAAGGGCCAGATGACGCTCGAGGAGTACAAAGATTACATGGTCGGACTGGTGAAGGCCGAGATGGAAGCCAACAAGATCGAAAAATAAACCGTTTTCGCCGAGCCTCGGCAGAGCCGCGTTTGCGCGAACTCCGCCGAGGCGGGAAAACGACCGTTGAAAACGAACTTTTATTAACCAAATTAGGAGGACACTGCTATAAACACGACACGTCCATTCACTCCGAGACCCGCTGGCTCGGGGAATAATCAAGGGAACGGGAATCGTCCTTCGGGGCCGCGCGGTCTGCGCCGTCCGCCGCAGAAGGAGAATCCCCATCGCATCAACCACGAGATCACGGCACCGCAGGTGCGTTTGGTGGGCGACAACATCGAGCAACCGATCGTCATGCCCACCCGCGACGCATTGCGCATGGCCGACGAGATGGAACTCGACCTGATCGAGATTTCGCCCAAGGCCGATCCCCCCGTCTGCCGCATCGCAGACTACCAGAAGTTCCTGTACCAGCAGAAGAAAAAGGCCAAGGAGATCAAGGCCAAGCAGGTGAAGGTGGTCATCAAGGAGATTCGTTTCGGCCCCCAGACCGACGATCACGACTACAACTTCAAGCTCAAACACGCTCAGAACTTTCTGAAAGAGGGCGCCAAGGTCAAGGCTTACGTCTTCTTCCGCGGCCGTTCGATCGTCTTCAAGGAGCAGGGCGAGATTCTGCTGCTGCGCTTCGCCACCGACCTCGAAGAGCTCGCCAAGGTGGAGATGATGCCCAAGCTCGACGGCAAGAAGATGAACATGATCCTCGCGCCCAAGAACACCAAGAAGTAGCGCGGGACGCGAGCGCATACGGGCCGTCCGACCCGACTCCGGCAACGACTTACGGAACGGCACACCCGTTCGGTAAGTCGTTGTTTTGGATTTTCCGGCCGGTAGCGCGACGTGTCCGGGGCATCCGCGGCTTCCGGCCGAAACGGTAAAAACGCCGATCCACACCCGAAATGGGATACCGAATCGGGAATAAATATGTACCTTTGCCCTGAATGAGACCCTTCGAAGAGATACTGGCGATCGATTCCGCCGCGGCATTCGACTGCGCGGCGCTCGAATTGTTCCGCTTCCAGGCCGAGCGGTGCGGTGTCTACCGCGAATACCTCGCCGAGATCGGCGTCGATCCGGCGGCCGTGCGGCGCGTCGACGAAATCCCGATGCTGCCGATCGAATTCTTCAAGTGGCGCGACGTCTACTGCGGCGACACGGAACCGCAGATCGTCTTCACGTCGAGCAACACGGGACAGAGCGTCGCATCGCATCACATGATGGCCTCGACGGCGCTCTACGAGGCGGCGTTCACCGCCGCGTTCGAACGTTTCTACGGCAATCCGGCGCGGTGGAGCCTCTATGGCCTGCTGCCCAACTACCTGCAACGCGAAGGGTCGTCGTTGGTCTACATGGTCGACCGCCTGATCGGACGGTGCGGTTCGGGCGGGTTCTACCTCGACGACTACGAACGCCTGCTGGCGGACATGGCAGCCGATCCGAAACCGAAAATCCTGCTGGGCGTGAGCTATGCGTTGTGGGACCTGGCCGAACGGTACGCCCCGAAGCTGTGCGATACGATCGTCATGGAGACCGGCGGCATGAAGGGCCGCCGCGAGGAGCTGCCCAAAGAGGAGTTCCACCGCATCCTGTGCGAAGCGTTCGGCGTCGACAGGGTCCACTCCGAATACGGCATGGCCGAACTCACGTCGCAGGCCTACTCCGACGGCGGCGGCCGTTTCCGCACGCCGGGCTGGATGCGCGTCGCGGTGCGCGACGTCAACGACCCCTTCTGCCGCCTGCTGCCCGACCAGCGGGGCGGCGTCGACATCATCGACCTGGCGAACCGTTTCTCATGCGCCTTCATTCAGACGCAGGACGTGGGGCGCGTCTCGGCCGACGGATCGTTCCGCATCGAAGGACGTATCGACCACAGCGACATCCGGGGCTGCAACCTGTTGGTACAATAACCGTAAAATCCGTATGAAAGTCGTCGCATTCGTTCCCATCCGTCTCAACAGCCAGCGCGTCGAAGGCAAAAACCTCCGCCTGCTCGGCGGCGAACCGCTGCTGTGCCACATCCTGCGCACGCTGCTCGAAGTCGAGGCGATCGACGAGGTTTACGTCTATTGCAGCGACCCGGCCGTGCGCCCCTACCTGCCCGACGGCGTGCGGTTCCTGCGCCGCAGCCCGCGGCTCGACCGCAACGAGACGCTCGGCCGCGAAATCTACGACGCCTTCACCGCCGAAGTCGTAGCCGACGTCTACCTGCTGGCGCACGCCACTTCGCCCTTCATCCGCCCCGCGACGATCGCGGCGGCCCTGCACAAGGTCACCGACGAGGGCTACGATTCGGCTTTCAGCGCCGAGCGGATGCAGACCTTCGCCTGGTACCGGGGCGAGCCGCTCAACTATGCGCTCGACGCGATTCCCCGTACGCAGGAGATCGAACCGGTCTTCGTCGAGACCAGCGCGTTCTTCATCTTCCGCCGCGAAATATGGTGCGACCTGCATCAGCGCATCGGCCGGCACCCCTACGTCGCCGTCGTAGACCGCATCGAGGGGATCGACATCGACTATCCCGAAGATTTCGCGCTGGCCGAGGTGATCGCAAAACTGCCGAACAGATAATCGTCGCGGGCCGAAGGTCTGCGAAAATCCGAATAACATTCATAGCCGATGCAACGCATCTGAGACCGGCATCTCCATAGCGGCCGCCGGACAAAATGACGCACTGCGGCAGCCGACCGGCGGCGACGCGTGACATCGTGTCCTTTCGGGATGCCATTCTATCGGCCGGATGCGACAAAATGTCGCCGTCGGCGGGTTGGCAGGGCTTTTGCGTGGAAGAGGGCAGAAACAAAAAACAAAAGATACGACTATGAATGTAAACAGTTTAACGATCAAGGCACAGGAGGCGTTGCAGGCGGCCTATACGCTGGCGCAGCAACGCGGGCAGCAGGCCATCGAGCCGCTGCACATGCTCTCGGTGCTCATCCGCGACGACGACGCGCTCTGCACGTTCCTGCTGGGGCGCGTAGGCGTCAACGTGCGCGGCCTGCGCGACGAGGCCGACCGCGCCGTGGGTTCGCTGCCGCAGGTGACGGGCGGAAACGGCGAACAGTATTTCTCGCAGGACGCCTCGCGCGTCATCCAGCGTGCGGTGGACTTCACAAAGACCTTCGGCGACAAGTATGCGTCGGTCGAACATCTGCTGCTCGGCCTGATCGCCGAACGCGGTGCGGCGGCCGACCTGCTGAAACGTGCGGGCGCTACCGAGAAGGAGCTCATCGAGGCGATCCGCACCTTCCGCAAGGGGGCGACCGTCGATTCGCAGACCGCGTCGCAGGAGTTCAACGCATTGGGTAAATATGCCGTCAACCTCAACGAACAGGCGCGTTCGGGCAAGCTCGATCCGGTGATCGGCCGCGACGAGGAGATCCGGCGCGTATTGCAGATTCTCTCGCGCCGCACCAAGAACAACCCGATTCTCGTGGGCGAGGCGGGCGTCGGCAAAACGGCGATCGCCGAGGGCATCGCCCACCGGATCGTCGACGGCGACGTGCCGGAGAACCTGAAATCGAAGGTGATCTTCTCCCTCGACATGGGTGCGCTGATCGCCGGCGCGAAGTATCAGGGCGAATTCGAAGAGCGTCTGAAAGCCGTCGTGCAGGAGGTGATCGCCTCGGAAGGCGAAATCCTGCTCTTCATCGACGAGATACACACGCTCGTAGGCGCCGGCAAGTCGTCGGGGGCGATGGATGCGGCCAACATCCTCAAACCGGCCCTCGCGCGCGGCGAGCTGCGCACGATCGGCGCCACGACGCTCGACGAGTTCCAGAAATACTTCGAGCAGGACAAGGCGCTCGAACGCCGTTTCCAGAAGGTGATGGTCGACGAACCGACCACCGACGACGCCGTGTCGATCCTGCGCGGGTTGAAGGAGCGTTACGAAAACCACCACCAGGTGCGCATCAAGGACGAGGCGATCGTCGCTGCCGTCGAGCTGTCGCACCGGTACATCACCTCGCGTTTCCTGCCCGACAAGGCGATCGACCTGATCGACGAGGCGGCGTCGCGGCTGCGGTTGGAGATGAACTCCGTACCCGAAGAGATCGATAACCTCGACCGTCGCATCCGGCAGCTGGAGATCGAACGTGAAGCGATCCGCCGCGAAAACGACGAGGAACGCGTCGCAGCGCTGACCAAGGAGATTGAGGAGCTGCGTTCGCGCGACGCCGAGAAGCGCGCCAAGTGGCAGGGACAGCGCGACTTGCTGACCAAGATCCAGCGCCAGAAGGACGATATCGAACGCTACAAGGTCGAGGCGCAGCAGGCCGAACGCCAGGGCGACTACGGCCGCGTGGCGGAGTTGCGCTACGGCAAGATCGTCGAGGCGCAGAAACAGATCGAGGCCTTGCAGACCGAGTTCCAGACGGCTGCCGGCAGCGACGCTCTCATCAAAGAGGAGGTCGACGCACAGGACGTGGCCGAGGTCGTATCGCGCTGGACGGGCATTCCCGTGACGCGGATGCTCGCCTCGGAGCGCGAGAAGCTGCTCCACATGGAGGAGGAGCTGCACAAGCGCGTAGTGGGACAGGAGCAGGCCATCGCCGCGATCTCGGACGCCGTGCGCCGTTCGCGCGCCGGGCTGAACGACCCGCGCAAACCGATCGGATCGTTCATCTTCCTCGGTACGACGGGCGTGGGCAAGACCGAGCTGGCGAAGGCGCTGGCCGAGTTCCTCTTCAACGACGACTCGATGCTGACGCGCATCGACATGAGCGAATATCAGGAGCGCCACAGCGTGTCGCGGCTCGTGGGGGCGCCTCCGGGATACGTCGGGTACGACGAGGGCGGCCAGCTCACCGAAGCCGTGCGGCGCAAGCCCTACTCGGTGGTGCTGCTCGACGAGATCGAGAAGGCGCACCCCGATGTCTTCAACATCCTGTTGCAGGTGCTCGACGACGGTCGCCTGACCGACAACAAGGGGCGGACGGTGGATTTCCGCAACACGATCATCATCATGACCTCGAACATGGGTTCGCAGCTCATTCAGGAGAATTTCGCCGCCGCCTTCAACGGCGAGAAGTTGCCCGACGATACGGTCGAGCGGACACGCCTGGCGGTCATCGACCTGTTGAAGCAGCAACTCAAGCCCGAGTTTCTGAACCGCATCGACGAGATCGTGATGTTCGAACCGCTCACGCGCAAGGATATCGAGAAGATCGTCGACATCCAGTTGGGTATCGTGCGGCGCATGTTGGCCGAGAACGGTCTGGAACTGAACTATACGCCGGCGGCGCGGGCGTGGATCGCCGAAGCGGGTTACGATCCGATGTACGGCGCACGACCCGTCAAGCGGACGATCCAGCGCGAAGTCGTCAACGACCTTTCGAAGCGGATTCTGGCGGGCGAGGTCGACCGCTCGCGCCCGATCTCGATCGACGTCGAAGGGGGCAGGCTCCTCTTCCGCAACTAAGATTGCCGTATGTGACGAATGCGGACGATTCCTGCGGGAATCGTCCGCATTTTTCTTTTTCTTTGGCTGCGCCGAAGATACTCCGTCTCGGCAAAATCAAGCTAACGCTTGCTTCTGCGCCCGACTTTTCGTATCTTTACCCGACAAAAATAAAACTATTCCCCAAAACGATTCATCGAACAATGAAACTTTTCAGACGATTCACCGCTCTCATGCTGGCGGTTACGCTGTCGCTGACGACCTTCGCGGCCGCAGCCAGGGATTGGGCCGCCGTCGAGGTGGCCGACAAGGCCGGCGCAACGGTCAAGGGCATCGTTTACGCCGGCGACGAACCGCTGCGCGGCGTAGCCGTATCGGACGGCGCCGAGATCGTATTCACCGATGCCGAAGGCCGTTACTGGCTGCCGACCGACAAGCGCAGCGGCTCGGTCTTCATCACGATTCCGTCGGGATACGAGGTCTCGGCCGACGGGGTATTCCCCCGCTTCTGGGCTGCGCTCGAAGCTCCCGCGAAGGAGGTCGAACGGCATGATTTCGCCCTGACGAAGGTCGACAACGACCGCCATGTGATGCTGGCCGTGACCGACATCCACCTCTCGAACCAGAACAGCGACATCGAACAGTTCTGCACCCGCTTCATCCCCGACATCCGCGCCGTGGCGGAGAGTTTCGGCGACACGCCCGTCTACTCGCTCAACATGGGCGATTCGGCGTGGGACGGCTACTGGTACACCAACCGCTATTCGCTCAAAGACTTCCGCCGCACCATGAATATCGTGGGCTACCCCGCGCAGATGTTCTGCGCGATGGGCAACCACGACAACGACGGTGCGACGATCCACTCCGACTCGGTCGACTGGGCGGCTTCGGCGCCCTACCGCCGCATCATCGGGCCGCGCTACTACTCGTTCAACATCGGCAAGGTACACTACGTCGTACTCGACAACCTGATCTATGTCAACTCGCCCAAGAAGAACAGCAAAGACGGGATCGCCGGCAAACGCGACTACGTCCGCCGCGTGGATTCCCTCCAACTCGACTGGCTGCGGCGCGATCTGGCGACGGTCGAGGACAAGTCGGCGCCCGTCGTAGTGGCGATGCACGCCGCGACCTACCGTTACAACAAGTTCAACGACAAGGTGACGGCCGGTCTGAGCGATCCGGCTTACAGCGCTGAACTGAAAGCCTGTTTCGACGGATTCGAGGAGGTGCACTACGTGTCGGGGCACATCCACAAAAATCTGCTGGCGCGCGTAGACGACCGCCTGATCGAGCACAACATAGGCGCCGTGTGCGGTTCATGGTGGCGCACGGGAGCCAACCACTTCCAGATGCTGGGACCGGATGCCGGGCCGAACGGCTATGCGATCTTCACGATCGACGGCAAGCGGATGCAGTGGACCTACCGCAGCATCGAGGACGGCGACAAGCAGTTCCGCGCATACGACATGAACGAGGTGGCGCGTTATTACACCGCGTCGGAGGATGTGGCCGAGTTCCTCGCTCACTACCCCGAGCGGCACGACTTCCGCGAGGAGGCGGGCGACAACCGCGTCTTCATCAACGTCTGGTGCTGGGAACCCGCATGGAAGATCCGCGTAACCGAAAACGGGCGCGAACTGCCCGTGCGGCGCGAGCAGACCGAAGATCCGCTCTACGTCATCTCGTACGACATCCCGCAGTCGGTATGGAAGGGCAAGTACCCCGTCGACTACGGCAAGCGCGGCAAGCAGCATACGCTCTTCACAGTCGACGCTTCGGGGCCTGCGACGACGCTCGAAATCGAGGTGACCGACTCCTTCGGCAAAGTCTACCGCGAGACGATGACACGCCCCAAGGCGTTCGGCCCGCAGATGAAATAGGCGGCAGGGACGGATGAATCCGTTTCAGGATCGCGGCGTTTGCACGATCCGTGCAGAGGCATGTGAAACGACGATATAAAAAATTATGGAGAATTTCATTTTTCAGAACCCCACGAAGCTGGTCTTCGGCAAGGGGACGATCGCCCGGCTCGGCGAGTTGATTCCAGCCGGCAAGCGCGTGATGGTGACTTTCGGCGGCGGCTCGGTCCGGCGCAACGGCGTCTACGACGAGGTGTGCGCCGCCCTCGCGGGCCGCGACACGGTCGAGTTCTGGGGCATCGAACCCAACCCGTCGATCGAGACGCTGCGCGAGGCGATCGCACTGGGCAAGGAGCGCGAAGTCGATTTTCTGCTGGCCGTGGGCGGCGGTTCGGTCATCGACGGCACGAAACTCATCGCGGCAGGACTGCTCTACGACGGCGATGCATGGGAACTGGTGCGCAAGGGCGCTTCGCAGCGCACCGTACCGCTGGGTACGGTGCTGACGATCCCGGCCACAGGCTCGGAGATGAACAACGGCGCCGTCATCTCGCGCCGCGAGACGAAGGAGAAATATCCTTTCTACGGCAACTACCCGCTCTTTTCGATACTCGATCCCGAAAAGACCTTCACGCTGCCCCAGCGGCAGGTGGCCTGCGGACTGGCCGATACCTTCGTGCACGTCATGGAGCAGTATATGACCGTCGCGGGGCAGTCGCGGGTGATGGATCGTTGGGCCGAAGGCATTTTGCAGACGCTCGTCGAGATCGCACCCGAAATCCGCAAGAACCAGCACGACTACGACCTGATGGCCGATTTCATGCTCTCGGCGACGATGGGGCTCAACGGATTCATCGCGCTGGGCGTGGCGCAGGACTGGGCGACGCACATGATCGGCCACGAACTGACGGCACTGCACGGACTGACGCACGGGGCGACGCTGGCCATCGTACTGCCGGGTACGCTGCGCGTGCTGAGCGCGCAGAAGGGCGACAAACTGCTTCAATACGGCGAGCGCGTGTGGGGCATCACGACCGGCGAGCGCGACGAGCGCATCCGGCTGGCGATCGAACGCACCGAAGGATTCTTCCGGTCGCTGGGGCTCTCCACCCGTCTGTCGGAGGAGGGGATCGGCGAGGAGACGATCGCCGAGATCGAACGGCGGTTCGACGCGCGGGGCGCCCGTTACGGCGAGGCCCGCAACGTCGACGGCGCCATGGCGCGCCGCATCCTCGAAGCGTGTCGTTGACAACGGTCGGAAATCGCATGAAAAACCGGAGACCTCTGGCTGAGGTCTCCGGTTTCGTTTTCAGAGGGCGTTGACCGCCGCCGCGACGGCACGCACCAGCGGCAGCCGTTCGGTGCGCAGCGCAGCGGCGTAGAGCCGCTGCGCAAGACCGATCGGGGCGTCGTCCGATGTGAAAAGCCGCGTACGGTAGTCCGACGGCGAAAACCCGCGCATGAGAATCCACTTGGCGACGTTGAGTTTGCCGAGCGTCAGTGCCGGGCGCCAGCGCTCGAAATCGGGCTGCGCGCGGAAAAAATCGGTCACGACGCGGTTGGCCTCGACGTAGGCGTCGGCCGAACGGCGCGTAAGCGTGTTCATGCAGGAGCCTGCGTTGGCGGTGCGGTAGGCGTAGAAGGGACGGTCGACCGCCGCGATGCGCGCCGCACGATAGACGAGCTGCGACAGCAGGACGTAGTCCTCGGCGAAGTTCAGCCCCGCGGCAGGCCACACGCCGTAGCGCGTGTGGAGCGCACGGCGGATGAGGATACCCCAGAGGCGGTTGGACGTGCGGTAATCCTGTCGGAGCAGGCTGCGCAGCACGCGGTCGCGGTCGGGCCGAGGCGTGTGAATCCGCCGACGGCCCGCAGGCGACACCTCGCAGTAGCCGCCGAAGATCAGGTCGGCGTCGGTGCGACGCGCCTCCTCCGACAGTTGCGCCAGCGCACGGTCGTCGCTCAGCGCGTCGTCCGAATCGACGAAGCAGATGTAGGTGCCGCGCGCGGCCTCGATCGCCGTGCGCCGTGCGGCGCCTACTCCACGGTTGCGCGCGTGCCGCAGGATGCGTACCCGTTCCCCGACGGCGGGATATTCGGCCATGACTTCGCGCAGACAGTCGACGCTGCCGTCGGGCGAAGCATCGTCGACGAAGACGAACTCCGCGTCGACATCGCGCTGCGCGAACAACGAACGGGCGCAGTCGGCGATATAGCGCTCCACTCCGTAGACGGGAACGAGCACCGAGAGGTCGGGCACATGTCGCGGGTTTGCTTCCATATCCTTGCAAATGTAGCGAACTTTCGGTAGCTTTGCAACAATCAAAATCCAATGCGGTGCGACTTTCCCAAAAAATAACCGGATTTCTGCACAACGGCGTCTCGACGCTCTGGTACTTCGCGGTGATGGCCGTCAAGGAGAACTTCCGCAACTACGTGGGACGCGCCGGACGTACGGAGGGCGCCCTCTCCGACGAACTGGCACTGCTGGCCAACGGCCCGTCGCTGGCGGACGAACTGCCGCGCCTGCTGGCCGGAGCGCGCGCGGGCTGCGATTTTCTGGCGGTGAACTACTTCGCCGAACACGAAGCTTTCGAGCGTCTGCGGCCGGCCTACTACGTCCTCTCCGATCCGCAGTTCTTCCGCGCAAGCGCGCAACGCGACCGCGTGGCAACACTCTACCGCACACTCGCGTGCAAGGTGACATGGCCCATGACGCTCTACGTGCAGTATTACAATCCCGAACGGTTCGATTACCGCGCCGCGCTGCCCAACGGACACATCCGCATCGTGCCCTTCCACACGCAGCCTTACCGCGGTTTCCGGAGGTTGGAGTTCTGGCTCTACCGCCACGGGCTGGGAAGCGCCAACTTCGGCACGGTGATCCAGCACGGCGAGTACGTCGGGCTGTTGCTGGGCTACCGCACGCTGCATCTCTACGGCGTCGACCACACGCTCACCGAAGGGCTGACGGTCGACCGGCGCAATCGTCTGTGCCGCATCGACCGCCATTTCTACGACGACGGACGTCCGGCCGAGGCCCATCCGATGTATGTCAACGCCACCTGCCCGCCCGTCCCCTATACGATGGCCTCCTACATGGCCGAACTGGCCGAGCTGTTCCGCGGCCACGAGGTGCTGCGCGACTATGCCGCCTCGCTCGGCGCACGGATCGTCAACCATACGCGCACGTCGATGATCGACGCCTACGAACGGGCTGCGGACGACCGGCCCTCAACATGACGCACGGCCGCGAATTTTCGGCCCGCGATTTCTATTCTTAACGAAAAGTTCTTACCTTTGTACGGTTATGGAGAACTTTATCGTCAGCGCCCGCAAATATCGTCCCGCGACCTTCGCATCGGTCGTCGGACAGAAGCACATCACCTCGACGCTCAAAAACGCCATCGAGCGCGGGCAGCTGGCGCACGCCTACCTCTTCTGCGGCCCGCGCGGCGTGGGCAAGACCACCTGCGCGCGCATCTTCGCCAAGGCGATCAACTGCCTGCATCCCGAAGGGGCCGAGGCATGCAACGACTGCGAGTCGTGCCGCTCGTTCAACGAGAATCGTTCGCTCAACATCCACGAACTGGACGCCGCGTCGAACAACTCGGTGGACGACATCCGCAACCTGATCGAACAGGTGCGCATCCTGCCGCAGGGCGGCCGCTACTCGGTCTTCATCATCGACGAGGTGCACATGCTCTCGGCCGCGGCGTTCAACGCCTTTCTCAAAACGCTCGAAGAGCCGCCCGCACACGCCGTCTTCATTCTGGCCACTACCGAGAAACACAAGATCCTCCCCACGATCCTCTCGCGCTGCCAGATCTACGATTTCAACCGCATCAAGGTCGAGGACTCGGTCGAGTACCTCAAATATATCGCAGGGCAGGAGGGCGTCGGCTACGACGAGGAGTCGCTGAACCTCATCGCGCAGAAAGCCGACGGCGGTATGCGCGACGCACTGTCGATGTTCGACAAGGCCGTGTCGTTCTGCGGCGCGCGACTCGAATACAAGTCCGTCGCGCAGACGCTCAACGTGCTGGACTACGACACCTATTTCAACGTCACCGACATGCTGCTCGGCGGCGACTACCTCTCGGCGCTGCGGCTGTTCGACGAGGTGCTCGCCAAAGGATTCTCCGGCCAGACCTTCATGGCCGGTCTGGCGCAGCACATGCGCGACCTGCTCGTGGCGCGCGATGCCGCTTCGGTGTCGCTCATCGAACTGACGGGCACCCTGCTGGAGCGATACCGCGCCCAGGCAGGGCGTTGTACAATCGAATTTCTTTTCGGGGCGATCTCGCTGCTGACCGAAGCCGACGGACGAATCCGGCAATCGTCGAACCAACGGCTGCTGGTCGAACTGGGACTGATGAAAATAGCCGGTCTCGGTCAAAAAAAAAATGACGGCGTAGCACTCGGCACGAGCTATCCCCTACCGCCGCTCACGGGGCAGAACGCCCCGGCGGCAAATCCCCGACATACGACTTCCGGACCGAGTGCGGCTCCGACATCCGCCACGACCGCCGCGACTGCGACAGGAACTCCTTCGACGGCAACTCCGGCACCCGCGGCCGGAAACGCAGGGGCGGCGCCCGCCGCGGCTGCCATCGCGCCCGAGGCAGCTCCCGTCCCGCAGGGAACGGCCGCCGTCGCACCGGCCGCCGAACCGCCCGCAACGGCACCCATGCCGGCAAGGACCCCGGCTCCGCAGGCGTCCCGACCTGCCGCGGCGACAAGCGCCGCATCGCTCATCGGCGGCGCATCGCTGTCGTCGCTGCTGAGCCAGGCACGGCGGGGAGCCGCACCGGAGACGACGCCGGAGGCTGCCGAGCAACCGCAGCCTGCCGTCACGATCGACCCGGCGAGCGGACAGAAGCTGGAAAGCGGCCGCACGGCGATCCTCGACTACATCCGGCAGGAACGTCCCCGTCTCTACGCCTTCTTCGAGCAGCTGCGCATCGAAGGACACACGCTGCGGCTGGCCGTACCGACCGAGGCGCTGCGCGAGGAGATCCTGCGCAGCAAGCTGGAGATGCTCACCCGCATCGCCGCGATCGCCGGCGTGGAGGGGGCGCTCGAATTGGAGGTGACGATCAACGAGCAGATCAGGGCCGTGCGCCCCATCAAACTCGAAGACCGGCTCCGCCACATGAACGAGAAGAATCCGCTGCTGGCCGAACTGCGCAGGGAGCTCGATCTGGAAGTGGAATAACCGAAAACACGAAAAAATAAGAACAAAAACAATATGGCAATCAAAAACTTCATCGAGGAACTGGAATGGCGCGGCATGATCCACACGATCATGCCGGGCGCAAAGGAACAACTTGAAAAAGAGATGACGACGGCCTATCTGGGTATCGATCCCACGGCCGACTCGCTGCATATCGGACATCTGGTGGGAGTGATGATTCTCAAACATTTCCAGATGTGCGGCCACCGTCCCATCGCACTGGTCGGCGGCGCAACGGGCATGATCGGCGATCCGTCGGGCAAGTCGCAGGAGCGCAACCTGCTCGACGAGGAGACGCTGCGCCGCAATCAGGAGGCGATCAAGCGGCAGCTGGCCAAACTCATCGACTTCGACTCCGACGCCCCCAACGCCGCGCTGATGGTCAACAACTACGACTGGATGAAGGGGATCGGCTTCCTCGACTTCATCCGCGACATCGGCAAGCTGATCACGGTCAACTACATGATGGCCAAGGATTCGGTCAAGAAACGTTTCAACGGCGAGGGCGACGGCATGTCGTTCACCGAATTCTCCTACCAGCTGGTGCAGGGTTTCGATTTCATGCACCTCTACGAGAAATACGGCTGCAAGGTGCAGTTGGGCGGATCCGACCAGTGGGGCAACATCACCACCGGCACCGAGCTGATCCGCCGCAAGCTGGGCGCCGAGGCCTATGCGATCACCTGCCCGCTCATCACGAAGGCCGACGGCACCAAGTTCGGCAAGACCGAGAGCGGCAACGTATGGCTCGATCCGCGCTATACGTCGCCCTACAAGTTCTACCAGTTCTGGCTCAACGTGAGCGACGACGACGCCAAACGCTACATCAAGATCTTCACCCTGCTCGACCGTGCGACGATCGACGCACTCGTCGCCGAACACGACGCCGCACCCCACCTGCGCACGTTGCAGAAGCGGCTGGCCGAGGAGATCACCGTGATGATCCACTCGCGCGAGGAGTACGAGAAGGCGGTCGAAGCGTCGCAGATCCTCTTCGGCGGCGCGACCTCCGAGGCGTTGCGCCGGCTCGACGAACAGACGTTGTTGCAGGTCTTCGAAGGGGTGCCGCAGTTCACCGTGGCACGCGCCGAATTGGGGTTGCCGTTCGTCGACCTCTGCGCTGCGGCGACGCAGATCTTCCCCTCGAAGGGCGAATGCCGCAAGATGGTGCAGGGCGGCGGCGTGGCACTCAACAAGGAGAAGGTCGCCGATGCGATGCGCCCCGTCACCGAAGCCGATCTGATCGCCGGCAAATACCTGCTCGTGCAGCGCGGCAAGAAGAACTACTATCTCGTGACCGTCGAATAAGTTTCATCGCAATCGGGAAGGCTCCGTAAAGGAATCTTCCCGATTGCGCATACTGCATACGCCTATGCTCTACACGATCGATCTTCAAGGCATGGAGTTCCACGCCTTTCACGGCTGTTACGACCTCGAACAGCGCGTCGGAAACCGTTTCGAGGTGACGCTCTCGATTACGACCGAACTGGGCGGTATCGCCGCGCACGACGCCGTGGAGGAGGCCGTCAACTACCTGACCGTCTACGAAATCGTCCGCGAACGCATGGCCGTCACGCAGCGCACGATCGAGCGCGTGGCCACGAATATCATCGAAGCGTTGCACGCGCGCTTTCCCGCAGTGCGGCACGTGCGTTGCACGGTAGCCAAACTCGCCCCCCCGCTGGGCGGCAAGATCGCCCGCGTCTCGGTGACGCTGGAAGGATAGCCCCGAAACGACGCGGGCGATCGCCGTCGCGGCGTTGCCGGCCCACATGCACGGGACACGCCCGCCCGAAACAGGGCGCATACTGCGAACAGACGGGAGACCGGCCCGAACGCCGCCCTCTCCCGACGAAGATAGGTGCACCTTTTCCCGCTGCGGCATAGACGGAACAAGTTCTGCGCTGTGCGCGGCTTAACGAAAACGTCAAGCTATGAAGACAACTCATCGGGCCACATTCGGCGGCCGGCTGAGCGCCGTGCTCGTCACGGCGGGCAGCGCCGTCGGATTGGGCAACATCTGGCGTTTCCCCTATGTCGCAGGGGAGAACGGCGGCGGCGCGTTCCTGCTGATCTACATCCTCAGCGTCCTGCTGCTCGGCGTGCCGATCATGCTTTCGGAATTCGCCATCGGACGCAATACCCACCGCAACGCTGTGGGCGCCTACCGCACCCTTTCGAGCCGCTGGTCGATCCTGGGCTACAACAGTATTCTGGCTCCGCTGCTCATCATGGGCTTCTATCTGGTAGTCTCGGGCTGGACGCTGGAATACATGATCCACTCGCTCACGGGCGAATTCACACGCATCAGTACCCCCGAAGCCTACGAATCGCTCTTCAACGCCTTCACGCAGAACCCGTGGAAACCGTTGCTCTACACCGTCGTCTTCACCCTGCTGACGCACGGCGTCATCGCGCTGGGCGTCCAGAAAGGGATCGAACGCTCGGCTCGCATCATGATGCCGCTGCTGCTGTTGATCCTCGTGGTGCTGGCCGTCCACTCCATCCTGCTGCCTGGCGGCACCGAAGGCGTGAAATTCCTCTTCGCTCCCGACTTCTCGAAGGTGACGCCCTCGACGGTGCTCACCGCGCTCGGACAGGCCTTCTTCTCGCTGTCGATCGGCCTGGGCTGCCTGGTGACCTACGCCTCCTATTTCAAGAACGACACCAACATCACGCACACCGCCCTGCAAGTCGCCTTCATCGATACGCTCGTGGCGGTGTTGGCGGGACTGGTGATCTTTCCGGCCGTTTTCAGCGTCGGCATCGAACCCACGGCCGGCCCCTCGCTGGTCTTCGTCACCCTGCCCGCGATCTTCAACACGCTTCCGCTGAGCATGGTATGGTCGACGATCTTCTTCCTGCTGCTGGTCATCGCAGCCCTCACCTCCACGATCTCGCTGCACGAGGTGCTGACCGTCTACGTGCAGGAGGAGTGGCATTTGAGCCGCCGTGCGGCGGCATGGATCGTCACCGGCGCCTGCATCGTACTGGGTGCGGCCGCTTCGTTGTCGCTCGGCGCATGGCAATGGTTGCAGCTCGGCGGGAAATCGTTCTTCGACCTGCTGGACTTCGTGACGGCCAACATCATGCTGCCCGCAGGCGGTTTCTTCATCTGCATCTTCACGGGTTGGGTACTCGACCGGCGGTTCATGCCGGCGGAACTGACCAACCACGGCGCACTGCGCCTGCACCTCTGGCCGCTGCTCGGCGTGTTGCTGCGCTGGGTTTGTCCGGTGGTGATCCTGCTGATCTTCCTGGATAACCTGGGAGTGCTCTGATTCGTGACAGCGGTCATACACTTTAAATTCGTCCCTCGGAAAGTCGACTTTTTATTCAGAAAAGTCGACCTTTTCGTATTTTTTCCTATATTTGCAACCGGAGCGGTTTTCCCATGCGTCCGCATATCAACGATTTGCGTTCGGGAAGCGGTTCCGCCCCCCCCGAAACGGCGACGAATGCCGAAACACGTCTCCGCGCGAAACGGCTATCGCCCGATGAAGACGAAAGCCGGGCAGGAAAAACGGAAGTTGAAAATGAAAAAAGACATTTACTGCTTTACATAATTCCAATTTCTAATCTAAATCGATTTTATGAAGAAACTCGTACTGCTCATTTTCACCGTCTGCATGGGGGGGGGAATCGCCGCATCGGCGCAGGAAGTCTCGCAGCAGAAACTGGACTCGCTGAATCAGGCGCTCAGTGACATTTCGGCCCGCGTAAAGGAGACCGAAGCAGCGGAAAGCAACCGCGCGATCTGGAAAGACCGTTCCAAGTATTTCAACCTGAATTACGTCAACCAGAAACTCTCTCCCGACATCGACGGGTGGGACAAACTCGGCGGCGGCGAATTGAAAAGCGACTTCGGTGCGGCGATCGTCTGGGGTAAAACCTACTACCTGCACAAGAAGCCGCTGGCCGGCATGATCAAGTTCGGCATCGACTGGTCGTGGATGGACCTCAACTACGCACAATACAAACTCGAAACCTACGACTACGACACGGACGAGCTTTACTCCGAAAAGGCCCACCAGCTCGAATACGGTATGCAGATCGGCCCGTCGGTGACGATCAATCCGGTGCACCACCTCAAAGTGAGCGCCTACTTCCGCGTAACACCCTCCTACTCGATGATGTACCTCAACGACGAGTTCTACCACCACTATGCGACCTTCTGCAACACGGGTTTCGCCGTAGCCTGGAAGGTACTCTCGGTCGGCTGCGAATGGCGTTGGGGCAAAGCGTCGTACGACGGCCTGGGTCTCAACCTCGACGATCTGGAAGGCGATTACTCCGACGGCGATTTCAGCGGCGACATCCCCTCGGCGGACGACGTGCTGACCGACTTGCAGGATTTGAAGCTCAAAACCAAATCGTTCCGCGTCTATTTCAGTTTCCGTTTCTAAACGGACACAGGCAACCGGAGACGAGCCGAAAAATCTCCGGAAATGAAATTCACCCCTGCCGCAGCACGCGGCAGGGGTGAATGCGTTGAAAACGGAACGGCAGGCGCTCTTTTCGACCGGCATGTACGCTACTCCACGGCACGCCGGTTGAGCAACGCATGGGTCAGCGTCAGTTCGTCGACGTATTCCAGCTCGTCGCCGAACCCGATGCCGCGTGCGATGGAGGTGATTTTCAGGTCGGGGAACTCCCGCAAACGGTTCATCAGGTAGAAGAGCGTCGTCTCGCCCTCGACCGAGGTGGAGATCGCCAGAATCACCTCGCCCACACCGCCCCGGCGAATGCGCTCGACCAGCAGGTCGATTTTCAGGTCGGAGGGCGCGATTCCCTGCATGGGCGAGATGACGCCGCCCAGCACATGATAAAGCCCCCGGTACTGCTGCGTATGTTCGATCGAGAGGACGTCGGCCACCTGCTCCACGACGCAGATCGTCGAACGGTCGCGTTTCGGATCTTCGCAGATCGGGCAGACATCGGTGTCCGACAGATTGTTGCACTCCCTGCAATAACGGATTTCGCGGCGGAACCGGTCGATGCTCCGCGTCATGCCCGCCACGATCGACGGCTCCATGCGCAACAGGTGCATGGCCAGCCGCAACGCCGTGCGGCGGCCGATTCCGGGGAGTTTGGACAACTCCTCCACCACGTCGGTCAGTAATTGAGACATTCGAGAATGAATATCCGCGGCGGCGACCTGAACCGGTCGCCGCCGCGATGCGTTTTCGTTAAATCGTTTCGATCGTGCGGGCCTCGACCCACCCCTTCTTGCCGTCGGCGATGACGATCTCGCGCCAGTCGCCCAGCTCGCTCACCGTGCGGACCTTCGTCCCCTCGTGCAACACGAACAGATCGGTCGACGCCTTGTCGGGCGAACTCTTGACCGAGACCGACGAACTCATCACGACGGCCTCCGTACTGTCGAGCAGCTCGCGCCGCTCGGTCACGGCGAACGAGGTGGAGGCGACGAAGACCAGCAGCATCGCCAGCGTACCGTAGAAACCCGCCTTGCGCCACGCCAGCCTTCCGGCCAGCAGGTAAAGCAGCACGAGCGCGAAGAGCAGCGCCAGCGCCGCCAGCGAGACGACGCTCCACGCAGTGCACCCGAGCGACATGCGCACCGAGCGCACCCAGCCTTTGAGGAAAAACTCCGGCACGACGGCGATCTTGTCCTTGGTGAAGGTATTGGCCACGTCGAGATTGTAGCGGATGTCCGCATCGCCCGGAGCGAGCCGCAGCGCGCGGTTGTAGTAGAGAATCGCCTTGCCGTAACGCCCCACCTTGAAGTAGGCGTTGGCCAGATTGTAGTAGAGTTTGTCGGACGCATAGCCCCGCAGGATCAACTGCCGGTAGGCATCGATCGCCCGATGATAGTCCGAATTGATATAGGCCGTATTGGCGGCGTCCCACACCTGCTCGACGGCAGCCAGCGAGTTGCCGCCGGCCGTCTGCACAGTCAGCGGATCGGTCGTCGCGGCAGCGAGCGAATCGCGGTCGCCCTGCGCCCGCGCAGCAGCGGTAAGACTCAGGAACAGGAGCAGCAGGCTCCAAAATATCCGGCTGGTTCTCATAGCCTCCTATTTTTTAATCACCGATTCGAGTTTCGAAATAAAATCCACCCCTGCGTTGTAGACGTCGCTCATGCGCGCCCCGGCCAACGGCGAGTACTGCGCCTCGTCGCACTGCGAGATGATCTCCGAGAAGCTCTGCGACAACTCCTGCGAAACGCCCCGTTTATTGAGCTCCTCGCGCACGTTCTCCTTCGTCAGATTGGCCACCGGAATGTTGAACTTGTCGCTCATGTAGCCCCACAACGCCCGCAGCATCTCCTCGTAAAAGGCATGGCGGTTCTCCTCCTGCATGAATTTCGCCGCAGCACGGAACCGCTGTACGGCCACCTTGTTGGCTCGCTTGCCGCGCATGAGCACCGCATTCTGACGGTCGCGGATCCGTTTGCGCAGCGCGACGTATGCCGCCGCGAAGAGTCCCACGATCGCCGCCAGCAGCACGAAATAGAGCGTCCCGCCCATGAACGGCCGCCCCTGCAAATGCAGGTTTCCGCGTCCGAGTTTGATGAAACGGATGTCCTGCCCCAGCAGCTTCACATCCTCCTTCGAAAGACCCGTGACCACCTGCGCCGCTGCGCCGCCGCCCGCATCGGGCGCGACGTTGATCGGCAGACGCGCCGTCGAAAGCGTGATATACTGCTTCTTCGCGGGGTCGAAATAGGTGAACTCCACCGGTGCGATCTCGTACTCGCCTTCGGCGCGGGCGATGAACGGGTATTCGAACTGACGGTAGCCGGTCGTACCGGCCGCCGTGGTCTTCATCGACTCGGTCGTCTTGACGTTGTACTGCTCGAACGAACTGGGGAGCGTCAGTTTGGGCGCCTGTACGAACGACAGGTTGCCCGTACCCGAAATCTTGATCGTATAGGTCGCCGCCGAGTTGGCCGCCAGCTCCGTCGAAGGAACGTCGGAGGCCATCGTGAACTTGCCGACGGCACCGCTGAAACTTGCCGGAGCGCCCGCGGGCAGGTCGCGCACCGTCACCTTGACCGGTGCCGTGCGCAGCGAACGGCGCACGTCGTAGACCTCGTGGCCGCCGCCGAAGAAGGGATCGGGATTGGCGCTCTGCACCAACACCTGCGCCACGACGTTCAGCTCGGCGGGTTCGACGGTCAGTTCGCCCGACTGCTGCGGGTAGAGCAGATACTCCTTGATGACCTGCGTCTCGTAGACCTTGCCGTTGTAGCGTTCGCGCTGGGGCTGTGCGTCCTGCTCGATCTCCTGTGCCCAGAAGCCGTTGAACGACGGGAACTTGCTGCCGTTGTCGCCCCGCAGGTTGACGCGGTAGTAGAGTTTGAGCGTCGCACGGATCGGCTCGCCCTTGAAAGCGGTCGTGCGCGACAGAATCATGCGCAGCAGGATGTCGTCCTTCGAGACCTGCTGCACGTCGTCGGCCGACTGGCCGCCCTGCACCGCCTGCTGGCCGCCGCTGCTCTCCGGCGTCTCCTCCACCACCTCGATCGGCAGCGCCTTGGTCTTGTACTGGCTCTTGCCGACCCGCACGGAGGCCGCACCGATGGTGAAGTTGCCCTCCTGCTGCGGCAAAAGCACGTAGGTGATCGTGTAGTTGCTGCTGCGGGTCATCTGCCCGTTAACGATCTGAATCGAACTGCCCTGCGAAAAGGCCGGTCCTGCGATCACGTCGAACCCCTCGAACGACGGGGCCGTGAAGGAACCTTCGTCGGGAGAGGCGTTGAGCGAGAATTCGACGCGCACGGCTTCGCCTTTGGCCACCACCATCGGCGCCTTCACCTCGAAGGAGACCTTTTCGTCGGCCGACGCGACCGTTGCGCCGAATACCGTCAGCAAGGTCAGCATCCACGTATAAACGGTTCGTTTCATTCCGTAATATCGATTGACTGTTGTACTATCTTGGACGTAACGAAAAACAGGCCGTTTTATTGCCTGCGGCACAAAACACACCACAGCCGGCTCCGAAGAGCCGATTGTGGTGCGTATCAGACCTTTTCAGGCATCAGTGCTTGAAGTCGGCGAAGAAGTCGTTGCCCTTGTCGTCCACGATGACGAAGGCGGGGAAATCCTCGACGTAGATCTTGCGGACGGCCTCCATACCCAGCTCGGGGAAGTCGACCACCTCGACCGACTTGATCGAGTTCTTGGCCAGAATCGCCGCCGGCCCGCCGATCGACCCCAGATAGAACCCGCCGTGCTTCCGGCAGGCGTCGGTGACGGCTTGCGAGCGGTTGCCCTTGGCCACCATCACCATCGAACCGCCGTGCGACTGGAACAGGTCGACGTAGGGATCCATACGGCCGGCCGTCGTGGGGCCGAACGAACCCGAAGCCATCCCCTCGGGAGTCTTCGCGGGACCGGCGTAGTAGACCGGATGCTTCTTGAAATAGTCGGGCATCGGCTTGCCCTCGTCGAGCATCTGCTTGATGCGGGCGTGGGCGATGTCGCGCGCCACGATGAGCGTTCCGCGCAGGTTCAGGCGCGTCTTGATCGGATACTTCGTCAGAATCTCGCGCACCTTGTCCATCCCCTCGTCCAGATCGATGTCGACGGCCGGCGACATGGCGGGCGCCTGCTTCGGAAGGAACCGGGCGGGATTCTTCTCCAACTGCTCCAGGAAGATGCCTTCGGGGGTGATCTTCGCCTTGATGTTGCGGTCGGCCGAGCAGCTCACGCCGATGGCCACGGGGCACGAAGCGGCATGACGCGGCGCACGGATCACCCGCACGTCATGCACGAGGTACTTGCCGCCGAACTGAGCGCCCACGCCGCTCTCCTGGCAGATTTTGAGCACCTTCTCCTCCCATTCCAGATCGCGGAAGCAGCGGCCGCCCTCGTTGCCCGACGTGGGCAGCGCGTCGAGATAACCCGCCGAGGCCTTCTTCACGGTCGAGAGGCACATTTCGGCCGACGTTCCGCCGATGCAGATCGCCAGATGGTAGGGCGGGCAGGCCGAAGTGCCCAGATCCTTGATGTGGGTACGGATGAACTCGGTGAGCGTCTTCTCGTTGAGCAGCGCCTTGGTCTGCTGGTAGAGGAAGGTCTTGTTGGCCGAACCGCCGCCCTTGGTGATGAAGAGGAACTCGTACTCCATGCCGGGGTGGCCTCCGTAGATGTCGATCTGCGCCGGAAGGTTCGTGCCCGAATTCTTCTCGTCGGTCATCGTGAAGGGAACCACCTGCGAATAGCGCAGGTTGCGCTCCTTGTAGGTCTCGTAGACGCCGCGCGCGATATGCTCGGCGTCGTCGGCGCCCGTATAGACGTCCTCGCCCTTGTGGCCGATACAGATCGCCGTACCCGTGTCCTGACAGGTGGGCAGTTCGCCTTCGGCTGCGACGCACTGGTTCAGCAGCATGGTGTAGGCCACGAAGCGGTCGTTGTCGGAGGCTTCGGAATCTTCGAGGATATTGCGCAGTTTCTGCAAGTGCGAAGCACGCAGGTAGAACGACACGTCGGAATAGGCGGCCTTCGACAACTCCTCCAACCCCTTGGGGTCGACTTTCAAAATCTTGCGGCCGTCGCACTCCACGACTTTCACGTAATCCTTGGTCAACAGACGGTACTCCGTGGTGTCCTCGCCCACGGGGAACGGCTCCTGATAGATGAATTCTGGCATAATTCGCGTTATTTTTTAGATCGTTAAATGTTGAATTCCTTTCCTCGTTTTCTCGCCTCGGCATAGCTCGAACTGCGTTCGGCTCTGCACTCGGCTTAACGAAAACGTTCCTTAACATTACAATCGCACCGGCATTCTTCCCGAAGGAAATCCGCTCTCCGCTTCCCGGCCGCGATGCACGGCACGACGGCGCAAAACGCCCTCCGCCGGTCTGCGATTTACAGAGGCCAAAGATACGAAAAGTCGAGCGCAGAAGCAAACATTTATGTTTGATTATGCCGAGACGAAGTATCTAAGACGTCAGTCAAAGTACGAAAAGTCGAGCGCAGAAGCAAACATTTATGTTCGATTATGCCGAGACGAAGTATCTAAGACGCCGTCGAAGATACGAAATTCTTGCGAAATATCCGCCCGCGCCGCACGCTTTTCAATTTATTAAAAAATATTCCGAATTCCCGCGCGGCGGTTTCTGAATTTTGTTGTATCTTTGCATGAACTCCCATAGAGATTCATTTCGTATCAAATAACTAAAATTTAACGGTTATGGTATCTTACAAAGAACTCGGACTGGTGAATACGCGCGAGATGTTCGCCAAGGCCATCAAGGGCGGTTATGCCATTCCTGCATTCAACTTCAACAACATGGAGCAGTTGCAGGCGATCATTTCGGCGTGCGTCGAGGCCAATTCGCCCGTTATCCTGCAAGTGTCGGCCGGCGCCCGCAAATACGCCAACCAGACGTTGCTGCGCTACATGGCACAGGGCGCCGTGGAGTATGCCAAGGAGCTCAACGGCGGCAAGGGTATTCCGATTACGCTGCACCTCGACCACGGCAATTCGTTCGAACTGTGCAAGAGCTGCATCGACATGGGCTTCTCGTCGGTGATGATCGACGGTTCGTCGCTCCCCTACGATGAGAACGTAGCCCTCACGAAAAAGGTCGTCGAGTATGCTCACCAGCACGACGTGACGGTCGAAGGCGAGCTGGGCGTACTGGCCGGCGTCGAAGACGAGGTAGCTTCGGAGGTCGCGCACTACACCAAGCCCGAAGAGGTGATCGATTTCGTGACGAAGACCGGCGTCGACTCGCTGGCTATCTCGATCGGCACGTCGCACGGCGCCAACAAGTTCAAGCCCGAACAGTGCACCCGCAACGCCGAGGGCATCCTCGTTCCGCCTGAACTGCGCTTCGACATTCTGGCCGAGATCGAGAAGAAACTCCCCGGATTCCCCATCGTGCTGCATGGTGCTTCGTCGGTTCCGCAGGAGTACGTGAAGATCATCAACACGCATGGCGGCAAGCTCAAAGATGCCGTCGGCATTCCCGAGGAGCAGCTCCGCAAGGCAGCCAAGAGCGCCGTATGCAAGATCAACATCGACTCCGACGGCCGTCTGGCGATGACCGCCGCCGTACGCAAGGTCTTCATCGACAACCCCGCCGAGTTCGACCCCCGCAAATACCTGGGTCCGGCCCGCGACGAGTTGAAGAAGCTCTACATGCACAAATGCGAGAACGTGCTGGGTTCGGCAGGCAAGGCTTAGTCTCGTACACGAGACCCTTTATACGAAAAACGTCCGGTTTTCTCTCCGGACGTTTTCTTTTTATTTGCTTTTTCGACATAAAAAACATATATTTACAACCGAAAACGAAACGTTTCGGCCGCGGGTCAAAACGGATAAATCATGAACCGATAAACAACCCATCCTAATTATGAGCGAAAAACATTCAATACATTGTCCGGCACGCGACATCCCCGTCCGCGCCGAGGTGGACGTTCTGGTCGTGGGCGGCGGCCCCGCCGGCATCATGGCCGCCGAGGCGGCT
>ENA-UAKW01000144-UAKW01000144.1-human-gut-metagenome-genome-assembly--contig:-NODE-144-length-46032-cov-9.630576_pt1 | contig 46032 bp, 42 predicted proteins | sample MGYA00243691_ERZ654450 | MGnify/ENA primary metagenome ERZ654450 (study PRJEB26926, sample SAMN06164673) | human gut metagenome | biome: ENVO:00009003; feature: ENVO:2100002; material: ENVO:00002003... | reverse complement strand
CCGTTTCTTGTTCCTGTTATATCAGTAACGATATGGGAACTGAAGTCTTTCGCAGTTTTTAGCGGATCTCCTTTTTCAGCTTATGCAGTATTATGAGTTAAACACCTAACTGCTTAATAGACTGCATTCTTGCTGTATTATCATCAACCTTGCTTTTTCTTGCTGCGTTTACTTTAAATTCTTAACTTTGTTCCCCTTGAAAAATGATTGTTACAAGATAATTTAACAGCTAAAAATGCAACAATATAAAAGACCGGAAGCTATAAAACGTATGAATGAGCTGGCGGGTAGCCGGAAGCCTTTCCTTTTTATTATAGATTATAAACAGCAGTGTTCCTTGATAGAGGAAATAAGTCGGATTGATTCTACCCGTTGCCGTTATAACTTTAATGGAGTGAAAAATGTGGATACTGTAACAGAAAGTTACAGTGGGCAGATAGACTGGAACTTTGTTCCAATGTCTTTGACAGACTACCGGCAGGCTTTTGAAATCGTAAAACGGAATATTCTGGCAGGTAACAGCTATCTCGCTAATTTGACTTGCAAGGTTCCTGTCAGTACTAATCTTACTTTGGAGGATGTGTTCCGGTACTCCAAAGCGCTTTATAGACTTTGGTTGAAAGATAAACTGGTCTGTTTCTCACCCGAAATTTTTGTTCGTATAGAAGATGGCGAGATAAAATCTTTCCCCATGAAAGGAACGATTGACGCTACCTTACCTAATGCGGAAAAACTGTTGATGGATGATTCTAAGGAAACTGCCGAACATGCTACCATTGTAGATCTGATTCGTAATGATTTGAGTATGGTGGCGGAACAGGTCAGGGTTGTCCGCTATCGTTATTGTGACCGGCTTGAAACCAATAAGGGACCTATCTTTCAGACAAGCTCCGAAATATGTGGTGTCTTGCCCGATGATTACCCATCGCATATAGGAGATATTATATTTCGTTTGTTACCAGCCGGTTCCATAACCGGAGCGCCCAAATCCAAGACGATGGATATTATTGAAGAAGCGGAAAATTATGAGCGTGGATTTTATACGGGCATAATGGGTTATTGTGACGGCAGGACTTTAGACAGTGCGGTGATGATCCGTTTTTTAGAACAGGAAGGAGAGAATCTTTATTATAAGGCGGGGGGAGGAATTACTTCAAAGAGTGATTTACAAAGTGAATATAATGAAATGATACAGAAGATTTATGTACCCATTTATTGAAACTATACGGATAGAACAAGGAAAAGCGTGTAATTTGTCTTATCATAATGAAAGACTGAACAATACCCTTCATCATTTCTGGCCGGACTGTGCCGGCATAGAATTAGGTGAATACCTGAAATTGACACCGGAGATGAACGGAATGAAATGTAGGGTGATTTATGATGGAAGTGGAATAAAAGAAATTAGTTATGAAGCCTATCAGATGCGTCCGGTACATTCTTTGCAGTTGGTTTATTCGGATGATATAGATTATACTTATAAAAGTACAGACAGGGAAGCTTTAAACCGGCTTTTTGCCTGCCGTGGAGAACGGGATGATATTTTAATTGTCAGACGCGGACTGCTGACCGATACTTCCATAGCTAATATTGCCTTGTTTGATGGTAAGGATTGGTTCACACCTAAATTACCTTTGTTGAGAGGGACTTGCCGTACAGCATTGATTGACAACGGAATTATAAAAGAAAAAGATATCCGGCCGGAAGAACTATCCTCTTATTCTTTTGTTAGGTTATTTAACGCTATGATTAAATGGGGAGCGTTGGAATTTTCTACCGGAACCATTTACGGATAATAAGAAAGAAGGTGGAATTTTGAAGATTTTTGTTTGTTTCCTTAAATAATTTGCTATATTTGCAAAAAAAATATAAATATAGGTAGGGTATGAGATTGCGGACAGTTGCCAAGTTGGGTATGGTGCTATCAGTGGTATTGTTTTGTACGGCTGTGGGCTTTTACGGCTTTGCTAAATTAAGCCTGACGGATAAGAGTCGTGAGATCAATCTCTTCTCACTTGTACCGGCTGATTGCATCGGTGTGTTGGAGAGTGATAATATTAATTATTTTCTGAATGAATTTCCTCAATTGAACTATTCTGAAGAACTGGGTAATTTCCAGTTTCCCGGTTTGTTTAATTATGTGTTGGGAGGTTTGAACGAATATACCACTAACACTGCTCATGGTCTGAGCAGTAAGATGAGCCGGGTGGTGGTCAGTTTCCATTCTCCGGGTACTCCGCGTGACCAGGTGGTATATTTCCGTATGGGGGCTGATGATAAGGAAACATTGGGAGATATGTTGTTAGAGAGAACTCCGGGAAGTTTTTCACCTAAAAAAGAGAAATACAGAGGAAAAACTATAGCAGTCTATCCATTGGGCAATAATGATTTTCTAGCTGTCTATAGCGAGGCGGGATTCTATGTGGTGAGTTATCAGAAGAGTTTGATAGAGAAAGTGATTGATGCGCGTGAGGATGAAGAGAAAGCATTGAGTAATGATCCCGTGTTTGCCAAAGCGATGCAGAAAAAGAAAACGCATAACTTCCTGACTTTATACGGACGTACACCGTCTATGCCTTTCTTGCAGGATAACAGTGGCTGTTGGAGTGAGTTTGACTTTCACATGAACAGTGATGTGGTGTACCTCACCGGAGATACTTTTATGCCTGATTCATGCGGCTGTGTGAACCAGATGGCCGAAAAATTGAAGAATATTCCGGATATAAGGGAAGATAGTTTGATTATTTCTGCTGATAAAGATTCCATGGCAAATTATATGGAAGAGGCCTACGAAAGAAATAGCAGGACATTGTTCAATGAATGTGTAGCCAATCTTTCACGTGATGCAGCCTTTATGCTTGTGGCGGACATGAACAAGATTTCCCGCAACCCGGAACGTTTCGAGCCTTATTTGCCGGCATTTCTGTTGGAGAATGCTCCTTTATTCCATTCGTTTATTCTTTCAACCCAATTGTCGGTTGTGAACGACCGGCTTTCCCATATCATGGTACTGACATATAAGGATTAGCGCAACTTATGTCGGTGGAAGTGGGGAGCCACTTTGCTTCTAAAATAAAATAACGAAATAACAGTGAGTGCGGCTCCGAATAGATAGGCCATCTTGAAGGTGGCTATTTCTGCTATATATCCGCCCAATAACATGCCGGCGCCTATACCTACATCCCACGAAGTCAAGTAGGTACTGGTTGCCGTACCACGCTGGTTGTTGGGGGCCAAGTTCACAAACAGCGTGTTATAGGCAGGGAACATGGTTCCAAACCCAATACCTAGTAAAAGAGCTATGGTGAACAGAAAATAAGTGGTCCATTGCAGACTCCATGTTGTCAGCCATCCGCATGAACTCAAACCGAAGAAACAGAAGCAGACCAGATACAGGCCGGCTTCAATAACTTGAGTAACCATTCCCCGGTCTACCAGGCGTCCGGAGAAAAGACGGGAAACTGCCATTCCCAACGCCATGAAGGTGAAGAAGAAACCGGTGGATGACTGGATACCTATTTGCTTGGCATACATTGCAACGTAATTGGTGGTCATGCCATAAGGGATGGATAGTAATAACAGACTGAAACCTGCCGGTATTCCTTTAAGCAAAATAAAGCGGTCCAATGATATCGGTTCTCGTTTTACAGGAGGTTTGTAGGTGGTCTTTACCAATGAGGCGCATAGAAATCCTATCAGGCAGGAACCTAATGAGCAACAGAAGATAAGCGTATAGTCTGCTCCTGCATCATGTAGGAAGAGTCCGGTCATCGGTCCGATGGACATGGCTATATTGTTTGCCAGCCCATAATATCCTAATCCTTCCCCACGATGTGAAGAAGGCATGATATCAATGACAATGGTATTTCCGCTGACTGTCACCATGCCGAATGATACTCCGTGTATAATGCGGAATAAAATAAATAAGGTTAGTGTTCCTGCAATGAGATATCCTCCGAAGATGGCGGTAAAAGTGAAATAAGCCAACAGATAAAGTGGTTTGCGGGCAAATGTATCTAACAGATAGCCGGAAAAGGGGCGTATGCACAGGGCGGCAATGGTGTAACAGGAAAGTACGGCCCCTATGGTTGTTTTGTTGGCGTCAAAAACTTCTGCCAGATAGAAAGGCAATACAGGCATCAGTAACCAGAATCCAAAGAATAATAGAAAATTGGCTGCCAGTATTTCTATATAATTTTTGGTAATCAGCTTGTCCTTCATAAGCAATAATGTGCTAATATGTCAATGTATCAATATGCTAATGTGGCAATATGTTAATATGCCAATTGACCGCGTTCTATTCCGCATGGCAATTGGCATATCAGCACATGGTCACATTGACACATTATTAATTGGCTGCTTCGAATTCTTTCAGGAAGCGGGTATCGTTTTCAGAGAATAATCGTAAGTCGTTTACACGATATTTCAAGTTGGTAATGCGTTCAATACCCATACCTAGCGCATAGCCTGAGTAAACTTTGCTGTCAATGCCGTTGGCTTCCAATACATTCGGATCCACCATACCACATCCCAGAATTTCCACCCAGCCTGTGCCTTTACAGAACGGACAACCTTTTCCGCCGCAAATATTACAACTGATATCCATTTCGGCACTTGGTTCGGTGAACGGGAAATAGGACGGACGCAGACGGATTTGAGTATCTTCGCCGAACATTTCTTTGGCAAACAACAGCAATACCTGCTTCAAATCAGTGAATGATACATTCTTGTCAATGTAGAGTGCTTCCACTTGATGGAAGAATGCATGGGCACGATAACTGATCGCTTCATTGCGGTATACACGTCCCGGACAGATGATGCGGATAGGAGGTTGCGAATGTTCCATAGCTCTTGCCTGTACGGAAGAGGTGTGAGTGCGAAGTACGATGTTCTTTTTCACATCTTCCTGATTGGCTTCGATGAAGAAAGTATCTTGCATATCACGTGCAGGATGGTCTTCGGCAAAATTCATGGCAGTGAATACGTGCAAGTCGTCTTCTATTTCGGGACCGTCGGCAATACTGAAGCCCAGCCGATGGAATATATCAATGATTTCATTCTTTACAATGCTCAGCGGGTGACGTGTTCCCAGTTCGATGGGATAAGCCGTACGGGTAAGATCCATTTCGGCTGCGCTGTTATCTTGGGTTTCGAAAGCTTCTTTCAATGAGGCGATACGCTCCTGAGCCTTGTTCTTCAGCTCGTTCAGTTTCATACCCACCTCTTTTTTCTGCTCGGCAGGTACGTTGCGGAAGTCTGCCATCAACTCATTAATCGCTCCTTTTTTGCTAAGATATTTAATGCGCAAGGCTTCCAATTCTTCCGCATTGGCTGCTTGCAAGCCTTCAATTTCCTGAAGTAATTGTTCTATTTTAGCTAACATAGTTTCTTCTTTATTTTTTAATGACCGCAAAGTTAGCGAATTAAACCCATATATTTTGCTGAAAACTAAAAAAAACGATATTTTTGCATCGATTTTTTCTAAATATAGAAAATGAGAAAACTTATAATCGGAGTTTGTCTGCTTATGCTGATAAGCTCCTGTGGAGGTGGGAAAAAGAAAATGGACCCCTTCGAGACGCTTACTGAGGAGATTGATTCGCTGACTGCAACCCCGGACACAACAGAAGCGATGGCTGCGGTAGAGGAAGAACCAATGGTTCCCGCTACGGCCGACGAAAGTTTTGCCGACTTTTTCTACAATTTTGCCAGTGATGAAAAATTACAATTGTCACGCATCGTGTTCCCTTTGCCGTATTATACAATGGAAAAGAAAGAGCACATTGAAAAGGAGCAATGGAAACACGATCCTTTATTCAGCCGGCAGGATGCCTATACAGTTCTGTTCGATAAGGCAGAAGACATGGAAATGGAGAAAGATACGGGTCTAACCAGTGTCAAGATAGAATGGATTTACTTGAAGAAGGGAAAAATCAAGCGGTACTATTTTGAGCGGCTGAAGGGGCTGTGGAAACTGGAAGCCATAGATTTTGCGGATATGCCGAGAGAGGATACCGGTAAGGAGGACTTCTTTGAGTTTTATGAACGTTTTGCCAATGATTCTGTTTTCCAGTTGTCTCGTTTGCACGAACCGTTGAAGTTTGTGACCGCTGATCCTGAAGACGAGTTTCAGATACTGGAAACGACTTTGGAGGCCGGGCAATGGTTCGCATTCCAGCCTGTATTGCCTCGTGAGAATCTGACTAATGTAAACTATGGCCAGAACGAGAATGTGCATTCCAATACGAAGGTGATTGAAATGAAAGGTTTTGGCAATGGATTTAATAATACGCTCTATTTTGAACGGCGCCACGGTCTGTGGAAACTGATGCAGTTTGAGGATCTGAGCGATTGATTTGATTGTAAATGAAGGAAATAAAAGACTACTCTCTGTTGCCTCATAATACATTTGGTATGGATGTGAAGGCATCTTTGTTTGTGGAATATGAATCGGTGACAGAGCTGCAATCCATCTTGTCGGATAAAAAACTGATGGCCGGTAACTGGTTGCATATTGGCGGAGGAAGCAATCTGCTTTTTAAAGGTGATTATGCGGGAACTGTCCTGCATTCGGCTATCCGGGGGTATGAGGTGGTTGTTGAAAACGAACAGGAAATAGAGGTAAGGGCAGGAGCCGGTGAGGTGTGGGATGATTTTGTGGCATATACCGTGAAAAACAGTTGGTATGGTGCTGAAAATCTGTCATTGATTCCCGGTGAAGTGGGTGCTTCTGCCGTTCAGAATATCGGTGCGTATGGTGTTGAGGCAAAAGATTTGATTGTAAGTGTGGAAACCGTCGAGGTGGAAACCGGCAGGAAACGGATTTTTACCAAAGAGGAATGCCGTTATGCTTATCGTGAAAGCATTTTCAAGAAAGATTTGAAAGGTAAATATATAGTGACTTACGTCACCTATCGTTTAAGTAAACAGCCGGTTTTTAATCTGGAGTATGGAAATGTGCGTGGCGAATTGGAAAAGCGAGGAGGTGAGGTGGCATTGGAGAATGTAAGGAAGGTGATTATTGCCGTGCGTGAAGCCAAGTTGCCCGATCCCCGGGTGCAGGGAAATGCCGGAAGTTTCTTTATGAATCCGATTATTCCACGCAGGCAGTTTGAAATAGTACAGCAACAGTATCCTGATATGCCACATTATGAGGTGGATGGCAATAGGGTGAAGATTCCTGCTGCATGGATGATAGACCGTTGCGGCTGGAAAGGCAAACAAATAGGACGCGCGGGTGTTCATTCTAAACAGGCATTGGTCTTGGTGAACTGTGGAGGCGCTACGGGAGATGAAGTGATTGCTCTTGCCAGACGGATACAGGAGTCTGTGCTTCAAAAGTTCGGGGTGGCTATCTCTCCCGAAGTGAATTTTATATAAGGTATGATATGAAGATTACAATACTAGGCAGCGGAACGTCTACGGGAGTACCCGAAATAGGGTGCAAATGTCCGGTATGCACCAGCAGCGATCCCCGGGACAACCGTTTGCGTTGTTCGGGACTGGTAGAAACGGAAGGGCTCCGGATTCTGATAGATTGCGGTCCCGATTTCCGTGAACAGATGATACGGTTGAACGATTTCAAGCCGTTGGACGGTGTTTTGATTACTCATGAACACTATGACCATGTAGGAGGCTTGGATGATTTGCGTCCTTTCTGTCGTTTTCGCGATGTGCCGGTTTATGCCGAACAATATACGGCAGAGCGTTTACGCCAGCGTATTCCTTATTGTTTTGCCGAACATCTTTATCCGGGAGTTCCCCGTATTACATTAGAGGAAATTGTTCCCGATTCTCCTTTTATTATCGGCAATCCCGAAGGAAACAAAGTAGAGGTGACACCTCTTCGGGTAATGCACGGCAAACTGCCCATTTTGGGATACCGTATCGGCCGGATGGCATGGATTACCGATATGTTGACGATGCCTGGGGCTGAATATGATTTGCTGCAAGGACTGGATGTGTTGGTAATGAATGCATTGCGTCCTCAGCCTCACCATACCCACCAGAATTTGAAGGAGGCTTTGGACAATGCACAAAGAATAGGAGCCGGGGAAACCTATTTTATTCACATGAGTCATCATATAGGATTACATGCTGATGCTGAACGGTTATTGCCGCCGCATGTGCATTTTGCATACGATGGAATGAAAATTTGTTTATAAAGCCGGCTTCAACGAATACCGGCACAATCCGTTCAACCCGCATTCCGAACATTTCGGTGTCCGTGCCACACAAACATATCTTCCGTGTAAAATAAGCCAATGATGTGCGGTGGGCACAATCTCCTTCGGAATATACTTCATCAGATATTTCTCGGTAGCCAGCGGTGTGGTGCAGGTTTGAGGAACCAGCCCGATGCGGTGGCTCACGCGGAACACATGTGTATCTACCGCCATGGCCGCTTTATTGAATACTACACTTTGGATGACATTGGCTGTCTTGCGTCCCACTCCCGGCAGTTTGACCAGTTCTTCCAATGTTCCCGGTACTTCGCTATGAAAATCTTTCACCAGCATTTGCGCCATGCCCACCAGGTGTTTTGCCTTGTTGTTGGGATAACTTACACTCCGTATGTATTCATAAATCACTTCCGGCGTCGAAGCGGCCAATGCCTCAGGAGTCGGGAAATCCCGGTAAAGAGGAGGGGTGATCATATTTACCCGTTTGTCCGTGCATTGTGCACTCAGGATAACAGCTATCAATAACTCGAATGGGTTATTGTAATGAAGTTCGGTTTCGGCAACAGGCATCGCTTCTTGAAAATAAGCGATCACCTTGTTATAAAGTTCTTGTTTTTTCATCTTACCTTCTTTTTTCGGTTACAAATATAATTGATAAATCAATAGGGTAGAATTATTCGGGCAATTCATTTGTTTAGTTGAGTAAACTTCTTATATTTGCATAAATATATTAGATTTATGCAGCTTAACGTAAGGAATGAAACTTCTACATTGAAAGCTGTGGTGCTTGGACAACCCGGTTCCATAGGGAAGGTCCCCACGCTGGAAGAAACTTATGACGCCAAGTCATACGAGTCCGTATTGCATAACATATACCCCCATGAAGAAGATATTTTCAAAGAGATGAGATGCTTTGAAAGCGTATTGTTGAAATATGGGGTACAGGTCTATCGCCCGTGGACACTGGAGAATTGTAATCAGGTGTTTGCCCGTGATGTGGGGTTTGTGATTGACGACAAGATTATTGTTTCCAACATCATCCCCAACCGGGAGGATGAGAAGGAAGCCTACGAAGTGGTCTATAATCAGATAGCTTATAACAAGATTTTCAACCTTCCCGAAAAGGCGCACGTAGAGGGAGGTGATGTGGTGCTTTACAATAATATAGTGTTTGTAGGCCTTTATACCCAGCCCGATTACCCGCAGATGAAGACGGCACGTACCAACCGATATGCTTTTTCCTTTCTGAAAGAAATCTGTCCGGGGAAGATATTCATCCCCTTGGAGCTGAAAAAACATAATACAGATCCACGTGCGGGGATTCTGCATCTGGATTGTACCTTTATGCCGGTAGGGAAAGGGCATGCGATTATTTATAAGGACGGATTTATGTATCCTCAGGATTATCATACTCTGCTCGATTTGTTCGGCAGGGAGAATGTATTTGAAATAACGCGGGAAGAGATGTACTATATGAATACGAATGTCTTTTCCATCTCTCCTGAGGTGGTGGTTTCTGAAAAGAACTTTATCCGCCTGAATACCTTTATGGAAGAGGTATGGGGAATGACGGTAGAGCGTGTACCTTATTATGAAATATCTAAGATGGGCGGACTGTTGCGCTGCTCCACCTTACCATTAATCCGAGAAAATGACTAAACAAACAACAAACCACATTTTGATGGTGGAACCCGTGGCCTTCGGGTTCAATGAAGAAACAGCGGCCAACAATTATTTCCAGCAGCGGACAGTTGCGGCAGGTGAAACAGTACAAGCTTGTGCCTTGAAGGAATTTCGGGGCATGGTGGATAAGTTGCGTGCAAACGGCATAGAGGTAATAGCGGTGCAGGATACCCCGATACCTCATACTCCGGATTCCATATTTCCGAACAACTGGGTGTCCTTTCACGACGACGGAACGGTGGTGCTGTATCCTATGTTTGCGGAAAACCGCAGGGCGGAAAGACGGGCGGATATCTTGCAGCGGATAGAGTCGGAGGGGTTCAGCATCCGTCGGAAGGTAGATTATACAGGTTTTGAGGAAGAAAACCGGTTCCTGGAGGGGACCGGGGGAATCATTCTGGACCGGGTGAACCGTTATGCATACGCGGCTTTGTCGCAACGGGTGGACGAAGCTTTATTGGGCCGGTTCTGCAAGGAGCAGAATTTTATTCCGGTGTCCTTTCATGCTTATCAGACTGTAAACGGACAACGTCTGCCCATTTATCATACCAATGTCATGATGTGTGTGGCGACAGATTATGCGGTCGTTTGTCTGGACAGCATCGACGACGTGGAAGAGCGTGAGCAGGTTTGTCACGTCTTGCGGCAGACAGGGAAAGAAATCATTGCCATCTCCGAGGAACAGATGCATCACTTTGCCGGAAATATGCTTCAGGTGGAGAACGGGAAAGGCGCATTGTTTCTAGTGATGTCTCAAAGTGCTTACGATTCGTTGGATGGAGGCCAGTTACAACGGCTGTCTAAGTATAACGCGTTGCTTCCCATGCCCATCCCTACCATTGAAACGCTGGGAGGAGGAAGTGCCCGTTGCATGATGGCGGAAATATTCTTGAAGAAAGAAAAACATTAAATAATAAAAAGCTTATGGATGCAAAATTATCGGCAGCTCAATTGATGGAGCTTGAGAACAAACATGGAGCACACAATTATCATCCTGTTCCTGTGGTATTGGATAAAGGAGAAGGTGTGTTTGTATGGGATGTGGAAGGAAAGAAATATTATGATTTCCTTTCCGCTTATTCGGCAGTGAACCAAGGACATTGTCATCCGCGTATTATCGATACGTTGGTAAAACAGGCGCGAAAGCTGACTTTGACTTCACGCGCTTTTTATAACAGCCAGTTGGGACGGTATGAAGAATTTGTCACCCGTTATTTCGGATATGACAAGGTTTTACCGATGAATACGGGAGCCGAGGCAGTAGAAACCGCATTGAAGCTTTGCCGCAAATGGGCGTATGAAGTAAAAAAGCTTCCCAAGGATACGGCGGAAATCGTTGTATGCCGGAATAATTTTCATGGGCGTACTACCACTATCGTTTCTTTCTCCATTGATCCGGACGCTTACAATAACTACGGACCTTTTACCCCCGGCTTTGTCGTGATTCCCTACAATGATGCCGAAGCATTGGCGAAAGTGCTGGACGAACATCCTCATGTGGCCGGATTCCTGGTTGAGCCCATTCAGGGAGAGGCAGGTGCTTATGTACCCGATGAGGGATATTTGAAAAAATGTTACGACTTGTGCCGTGCCCACAATGTACTTTTTATAGCCGATGAAGTGCAGACCGGCATTGCCCGTACAGGTAAATTGCTGGCTTGTGACTATGAGAATGTTCATCCGGATATTCTGATTTTGGGAAAGGCTTTATCGGGTGGGGCCTGTCCTGTTTCTGCGGTATTATCATGCAATGAAGTGATGGATGTTATCCGTCCGGGGCAACATGGCTCCACTTTTGGCGGAAATCCTATTGCTGCGGCAGTGGCTGTTACGGCGCTTGAGGTAGTACGGGACGAACAGTTGGCGGACAGGGCATACAGGCTGGGACTGATATTCCGGGAAGAGATGAGAAAACTGTGCGAAACATCTCGTGTGGCTTCTTTTGTCCGGGGCAAGGGATTGCTGAATGCGTTGATAATCAATAATGATGAAACGAAGGATTTGGCGTGGGAGATTTGCTTGAAATTGGCCGAAAACGGTTTGCTGGCCAAACCGACACATACGAATATTATTCGTTTTGCTCCGCCATTGGTGATTACAGAGGAACAATTAAAGGAGTGTATCGAAATTATAAAGAAGACGATTGCTTTGTTTGAATAAAGGATTTTTTTATCCTGTCTTTTAGGGGTGGATTCAATCTGCCCCTAAAATCGTTTTCACTGATACCCACCTGTTTGTGACGCTTCATCTTTCATTGTTCCATACTGTTTGGCTATAGAAAAGGTAATTGTTTGATGAGGCTGTTTCTTCTTGATAAGAATATTTAATGCAGTTATATCCGGTTAACTCGGAAATAATTTCTATCTTTGCACCCCGAATTAAAAAATAGACGTATGATGCCGTGAATAGCGGTCGTGTATTCTAGAACACCACGTAAAAAACAGGAGAAATGAAGAATAATAATACTGTATCTGTATCGTTCATGTTGCTTGGCATACTGTTTTGTGTATGTCTTGTCGCAGCAAATTTATTGGAAACCAAAGTTGTCCAGATCTGGAAAATTACGGCGACTGCCGGACTGGTTGTATTTCCTATCTCTTACATTATCAATGATTGTATAGCCGAAGTATGGGGCTTCCGCAAGGCACGTCTTATCATCTGGATGGGCTTTGCCATGAATTTCATGGTGGTAGCTTTGGCGCAGCTTGCCATTCTGATGCCCGCAGCTCCGTTTTGGGAAGGAGAGGATGGCTTCAACTTCGTTTTCGGCATGGCGCCCCGCATCGCTGTAGCCAGTCTGACCGCTTTCTTGGTCGGCTCTTTTCTCAATGCCTATGTCATGAGTAAAATGAAGCTGGCTTCGGGAGGAAAGAACTTTTCACTTCGTGCCATCACTTCCACTTTGGTGGGTGAGAGTGCCGATTCCATGATTTTCTTTCCTGTTGCCTTTGGAGGTTTGATGCCTGCCGGTGAACTGATAAAGATGATGGTTATTCAGGCAGTGCTCAAGACACTCTATGAAATTATTATCCTGCCCGTTACCATCCGTGTGGTAAATTACATCAAGAAGGTGGATGGCAGTGATGTCTTTGATGAGCATATCTCATACAATGTATTGAAAATCAAAGAACTTTAATAAGGTGCTGATGTGTCAGTGTGCCGGTTAGCCAATTACCATACGGTATATGGCGCAGCATATCCACATAGCGCGGCAATTGGCACATTGGCGTATTAGTAAATTGAAAAATTGTCAACAATGAATAAAAGTGACGCATTGGTTGTGTTCAGCGGAGGGCAGGACTCAACCACTTGCCTGTTTTGGGCAAAAAAACATTTCCGCAAAGTGTATGCTTTAAGCTTTATCTATGGACAAAAGCATGTGAAGGAAGTGGAGCTGGCCCGTGTTATTGCCGGAAAGGCAGGGGTGGAGTTTAAAGCGATGGATGTTTCCTTTATAGGCAACCTGGGTAAAAATTCGCTGACAGATACTACGATAACGATGGATGAGGTGAAGCCTGCCGATAGTTTCCCTAATACGTTTGTGCCGGGGCGGAATTTGTTCTTTCTGAGCATTGCGGCTGTCTATGCACGCGAATTAGGAATCAATCATATCGTGACCGGTGTGTCGCAGACAGACTTCAGCGGTTATCCCGATTGCCGGGATGCTTTTATCAAGTCGCTGAATGTGACATTGAACCTTGCCATGGACGAGCAGTTCGTGCTTCACACTCCGTTGATGTGGATTGATAAAGCGGAAACATGGGCGTTGGCGGACGAATTGGGCGTGCTCGATTTGATCCGGCATGAAACGCTGACTTGCTATAATGGCGTACAGGGGGATGGCTGCGGTCATTGCCCGGCCTGTAAGCTCCGTCGTGAAGGATTGGAAAAGTATCTGGAGATAAAGGCGGAAAGAGAGAAACGATAGGATAAACGAAGGTGTTTTCTCTTTGTATGAAAGGTGTTCTTTTCTTGCCGGGTATATCGTTTCACTTTAGTGAGCAAGTTTTATCACTGAAGTGAAGAAGTTTCATCACTCAAGTGGTACAGTTTCATCACTTCAGTGAAACGATGTACTTGGCAGGGAGAGAATTTTTATTCCAAGGTATGAAAGAGAAAACATGAATATGAAAAAAACAGATTTTAATGGAAAGAAAAGATGAATTGACCCTTCTCGGGTCGAAGACCGAGTACAGGCAAGATTATGCTCCCGAAGTGTTGGAGTCCTTTGTGAACAAACATCCCGGAAACGACTATTGGGTACGTTTTAACTGTCCCGAATTTACCAGTTTGTGTCCTATTACAGGACAGCCCGATTTTGCGGAAATCCGTATCTCCTACCTGCCTGATGTGAAAATGGTGGAGAGCAAGAGCTTGAAGCTGTATTTGTTTAGTTTCCGTAATCATGGCGATTTTCATGAAGATTGCGTGAATATCATCATGAAAGATTTGATTAAGCTGATGGATCCTAAATATATTGAGGTGACGGGCATTTTTACTCCGCGCGGTGGTATTTCCATTTATCCGTATTGTAATTACGGCCGTCCGGGTACTAAGTATGAGGAATTGGCGGAGTATCGGATGCGTAATCACGATTTATAGATGTATCTCTTGGAATGAATAGATAGATTGTGGACTCAAATATTTGCTGGTTTTGAAAATTTGTTCTATTTTTGCACTCCGAAAAAAGGAGAGGTGCTCGAGTGGTTGAAGAGGCACGCCTGGAAAGCGTGTATACCCCAAAAGGGTATCCGGGGTTCGAATCCCCGTCTCTCCGCTGAAACCTAAGACATTAGGTAGTCAAATTAAGACAAGTCCCGTAAAATCAACGTTTTACGGGACTTTTTCTATTTATCCGGTGGACAACCGAAAGACATTCAAATGCCCACTTCTGACAAAGTTCCGTTACTAAATCGTTACTAAAAATCAGCCTATAAAAATAGTAACGATTTTCGATGTAAGTCCTTGATTTGTCGCTTATTGACGTTCAAATGTCTGCTTGTAACCCAATTATTAATTATTCCTTTGCAGAGGGAAGTCATTACACCCACTGCAACGGAGCTAAATTAAAAAAGGATATGAGTAAGAGTACATTTAAGATTCTATTCTATCTAAGAAAGAATCAGGTAAACAAAGACGGAACAGTTTGTATTATGATTCGTTTGTCACTTAACGGTGAAATCACACAGTTCAGTTCTAAACTGAGTGTAAAACCGGATGCTTGGGATACAGTTTTGGGCAAGGCGAAAGGAAATACACAGAAAGCCCGCCAGTTGAATGAAACATTGGAGGACATCCGTGCTTCGCTGAAAAACCACTACCGGGATATTGAAGTGCATGAATCATTCGTAACGGTAGAAAAAATACGCAATGCGTTTTTGGGAATAACGGCGAAACAAAGAACACTGCTGGAACTTTTCAAGAAACACAATGAGGATGCAAGAAAACTGGTCGGCATCAGCAAGACGCCTGCCACCCTCGCGAAGTATGACCGCTGCTACCGAAGGCTGGAGGAATTTATGAAAGTGAAATACAATATTTCGGATATATCACTGAAGGAAATCGGCCACATGTTCATTACGGACTTCGAGAACTATCTGAGAACAGAAAGCAAATGCAATGAGAATACCACAGCAAAATTCATGCAGACGTTCAAGATGATTGTAATCATCGCCAAAAACAATGGTTGGATTTATACTGACCCGTTTTCCAACTATAAAATCAGACTGAAACGTGTGGACAGAGGCTATCTGACGGATGCGGAACTTCAAAAGATAATGAAGAAGAAGTTTCCGACTAAAAGACTGGAACAGGTACGGGATGTGTTCCTGTTCTCCTGTTACACGGGATTATCATATGTGGACGTGAAGGAACTGAAGGCAAGCGACATCAGAATCTCGTTTGACGGGAAACCGTGGATCATGACGCACCGTCATAAGACAGATACTCCGGTAAACGTACCGCTGCTGAAGATACCGCAGGCGATACTTCAGAAATATGAAGGTCAGCTTCCCAAAGGCCAGTTACTGCCTGTACTGAGCAATCAAAAACTTAATTCTTACTTAAAAGAGATTGCGGATTTGTGCGGTATAAATAAAAATATTACCTTCCACCTGGCACGTCACACGTTTGCTACGACCACCACTCTGGCTAAAGGCGTGCCGATTGAAACGGTGTCGAAAATGCTGGGGCATACGAACATTGAAACCACGCAAATCTATGCCCGCATAACCAATGAGAAGATAAGAAAGGATATGGAGGTCCTTGCGGGAAAACTGGATGCCATGTTATGACCTCCATGCTGAAATTCCATATATAATAATGTATAAAAGTAACTATTATGGTGAAATTTGGCAATTTTGAAGTGGAATATAACCGCAATGCACCTGATAAGGTGAGCGTAAGGATAGAAACGGACGACAAGGGTGAAGTGTGGTTACCGAAATGCGACATTGCACGGGCGTATAGCGTGTTTGTACAATCGGTAAATGCCGGACTGAAATCCCTTGCAAAAACCGGAGACTTTGATGAATACCGGGATGTGCGGGTGGAACATTTCACCTATAACGGGAAAGATTGCAGTGTGGACCTCTACAGTCTGGAAACCATCATTGCACTGGGATTCCGCATGAAGGGACTGAAATGCGAGGCATTCAGGAAATGGGCTGCAAGACGGCTGGCAGAATCATTTGAAAAGAAGAAAAGTACGGTGATTATCTGCATGAGCGGCGAAAAGAGAAACAACTGGAACTGAAAACCGCAGGATATGGCGGATATACGTGTCGGGATAGTCTCCCCTGTCCGGGAGGCTGTCCCGACACGTGTTTTTCGGATAAGCTAAAAAAATATAAAAATGGAAGTGCGGCAATTCGTAAAATGACAGTAATGTGTAACTTATCCCTCCTTAAATACATATTGTAAAAATACAGAGACATTATGGTGGAAGAATTTGATTTGTTCGAAGAGGTGGAAGTGCAGTTCTGTGACGAGGAATGCACGGCATCGGTGTGGCATGGGGTGAGCTATTGCGAAAGCCTGTTCTGCCGGGAAAAACCGAAATCCGAACTGACGGTAATCGTCAGGGAGGAAGGCATGATGTATTTCCTTGCGGCAGATATGGATGAGTTTGCAGGACTATGCCGGAAACACGGATGGTACATCGTCTCGCACCAGCGGTTCAGCGAGGCGATGGAAATCGGCATGTGTCTGATGGAAGGCGGGAAACATGCGGGATGGTACTCGCTGGGCAGGTCGAAGGAATCGAATGCCATGATGAGGGACGTGCTGAACTTCACATTTGAGAGTGGGAAGCGACCGGACTTCTATCCGTATGAAACGATATTCAAGGGAGAAGTGCTTATAGACGGATGTAAATGTCATTATCTGCATGACTATCACCCCACAAAGATGGAAAAGACGAATGCACACCAAAAACGGGTAAGCAACCTGATTTTCCGTTTCAAGGAGGGTGGACACTGCGGCGAGCTGGTCGCACAAATACTTGCACTGTGCCTGAAGCATACGGGTTTCAATGGCACACAAGAAGATACGGTGCTGATACCGATACCGGCATCGACAAGGGAAAGACAACGGAAACGCTTTCCGGTGGTGTGCTACTATCTGTCGAAATGGCTGGGCATTGCGGACGGTTTCAAGGCCATCTGGATAGAGGAAGACCGTGAGCAGCTGAAAGGAAAAGGAAAAGATAAGGACATACTGCGGAACCTGCAATTCACACGGCGGTATATCAGAGGAAAGAATGTTGTCCTGCTGGATGATGTACTCACGACCGGGGAGAGCTTCAGGCAACTGCAACGGAAAATGAAACAGTTGGGGGCGTTGTCTGTTACAGGGGTGTTTCTGGGGAAGACGGTATGAAATATTATAGAAAATGAATATTATATCTTTAATCTCCACAATCATGATTGACTATTCATAGGAAAGCTCTCTTGTATATATAGAGATTTATTACGAATATTGCTTTTCCTTTGTATTTGTCATGATTTGTTGATAATTATCAAACAAATAAATATTACCGAATAATTTAATTATTGTATAAGGAGAATCAAAGTATGAGTCATATAAAAAATATTAAGATTAGAAATTTCAGAGGAATCAAAGAATTAAGCCAAGATTTTGGTAATGAAAAATTTATTGTATTGATCGGACGTGGAGATTCTGGCAAGACTACCATTCTATCAGCAATTTACGCCGTACTATCCCCTTCATGGAATATGGCATTCAGTGATCTAGATTTTTATAATCAAGATACATCCCAACCCATTAATATTGAACTGACATTAAAGGAATTACCTGATGTGTTAATTAAAGAGTCAAAGTACGGCTTATATATTCAAAATGACTTAGATGAAGATGTGAAGAATGAAGATTTATCTATAATAATAAATCTAACCGTTGACGAAACGCTCGAACCTCATTGGGTTGTAAAGGCTAGAGAAGGTTCTGATATTGATGATAAACCAATATCGGCAATGGATAGAGCTTTACTTGCTGTAAATTACATAACAGACTATGCTGATAATCAATTTGCATACAATAGGCAATCCCCTCTATATACTCTAACCAAAACAAGATTGGAAGACGGCCATACCATCGAACGAGTAAAATCAGAACTAATACGGTCAATGACATCTTCTATAAAACCAGAACAATTAGCTTTATTAAATACTCCTTTGGAGAGTCTAAAAATTACTGCTGAAAAATTAGGTCTGAATGTTTCTGATTTGTGCGTTCAGATTGATATTAAGGAAAATCCGTACACTGGTAATAGTATAGCCCTTCATAATGATTCTTTGCCATATCGTTTACATGGTAAAGGCAGCAAAAGGCTTATGTCCATAGCTATTCAATCAGAATTAACTAAACAAGGTGGTATAGTGATGGTTGATGAACTTGAACAAGGTCTTGAACCTGACAGAATAATCACATTGGTTAGAATATTAAAATGTACAACAAACGGTCAAGTATTCATTACAACTCATTCTTTGAATGTTATTTTGGAGGCTGAATGGAATAATTTATTTGTTGTAAATAAAGGCGCAAAAACATTGAGTATTGTTGACGAAAGTCTCAATGCTTGCAGACGCAGTAATCCTCAGGCTTTTTTTGCTAAAAAAATTATTTGTTGTGAAGGAAAGACAGAAATAGGCTTTATAAGAGCTGTCGATACCTGGATACAACGAAAATATAACACAAGCCTATCTGCTCAGGGCGTAGTAGTAGTAAATGCAGAAGGAGGAAGCAAAATGTATACTTATGCAATTATGCTAAAAGCATTAGGCTTTATAACTAGTGTATTTGCCGATGACGATAAGCCTGAAGAACTGAAAAAATGTAAAGAAGATGCAGAGAATAAGAAGGTTAAATTATTCCTCTGTGAATCAGGGAATTGTCTTGAACGGCAAATCATGAAAGATTTGCCTTGGGATGAAATTCAAACAATAATAAATTGTCCTCAAGATGGATTCCCATATCAAAACATACAATTACCTGAAGGGTTTGAAGAAAAAATCAAAGGTGCATCTGATGCTGAAACAAAAGATGAAATACGTTCTGAAATAGTGGCATTAGCTATAAAAAAGAATAAAGAATGGTTCAAGCACATACCAGGTGGTGAGTTTCTTGGTACCGTTTTTTGTGATTCTTATGATAATATAGACTCCAACGCTTGTTTGAAACAAAACATTAACTCGTTATTAAACTGGTGTGATATTTTATGACAGATTGGAATGATTTTATAAAATGTACCCGTGGATTGCTTATTGCACCTGCAGGGCATGGCAAAACAACAGCAATCGCTGATTGTCTTTTGCAATGCCCAATAGATTCGTGTCAGTTGGTATTAACACATACCCATGCTGGTATAGCTTCACTTAGGAGTAAATTCAGACAAAAGAATGTACCTTCATCAAGGTATCAAATAGAAACTATTACAGGGTTTGCACAACGTTATGTTTTAAGTCTTATCGGATCATCCGCGTTACCTGAAGAAGAAGACAAAAGCTATTTTAATGTAGCTATTGAAAAATGTTGTTCATTAATTCAAACGAGCGCAGTACAAAATGTAATCAAAGCGTCTTTTAGTGGAATATTTGTCGATGAATATCAAGATTGTACAATTGACCAACATAACATGATTATGGGGTTAGCGAAAAATCTTCCACTTCATTTATTAGGAGATCCATTACAAGGTATCTTCTCGTTCGAAGATAAACCTTTAGTAGATTTTGAGAAAGACCTTTGTTTATTTACACGCTTTGAATTACTTGATTATCCCTGGAGATGGGAAAAAAGTAATCCTGCTCTTGGGCAATTTATTTTTAGGATTAGAAAAGAACTTGAGGTTAATTACAAAATTGATATTGATAGTAGCCCTAAAGATAATATTTTTGTTATAACATGTTTGCCCAGCGATAAATACAGTTGTCTTGGCAGATTAATCAAACAGCAAAAAAGTAATAATATTTTGATAATATGCCCGTCATATAAGGAATACGATAATAATGGCAAACTTATTTTGAGAGGTGGATTAAATGAAAGAATTGTTATTAAACAGAGAACAGACTATGCGAATAAATTTTCAGTACTCGATGCCATTGATAGTTCTGAATATTATCAATGTGCAAAAATGATTGATTTGTTTATAGAGAAATGCTTGCGTGGAAATCGAATTAAGAAGGTTGCCAGATTACATGATATTTTGAAATCACTCCACTTAAACATCTCTGAAGTAAATAAATGGATAGATAAAAGTAAAAATACATTCAAACAACGTACTAAAGAAAATGCCTCTTTTTCTAAGAAATTAAAGGAATCTTTCTCACATTTTGAAGCAGATGTTAATCTTTCTAATTTAAGGACTGTACTGACTCAAATAGTACAGCTTCCCCAAATAAAATTATATCATAAAATCTTTTATTATACTATTGATAAATGCTTTAATATTGCCCAGATAAATAATATCTCTATGTTTGAGGCAATGAAGCTTCAAAAAACAAGATTACGTCATCAAGGACGAAGTGTAGATGGTCTTTGTTTTGGTACAACACTTCTAACTAAGGGATTGGAATTTGAAACTGTAATAATTTGGGATGCTCATAAATTTGAGGATGTGAAAAATTTCTATGTTGCAATCTCAAGAGCTTGTAAAAGACTTATAATAATGACAGAAACAAAATCTCTTACTTTTGATAAATAACATGATTGAGTAATAAATTCCAATTGAGTATGTATAAATCAATATTATAAACAAGAATTTATTACAGATATGGCGGCTTCATCCGTGTTTTAATGCCGGATGGAGCCGCTTTTTTTGTGCCCGTATGCGGGGAAAACGGGGATTATGGAAGAAAAATCATTCCCTACTATGGAAATACTATGGATTGTGCCTGCGTGGAGTTGCACACCTTTGCAGCGTAACCAATACGGAAGGATATGGAAATAATAACGATGGACAATGAGGTCGTGAAGACGATGATGGAGAAGATAGACCGCATAGCGGACTATGTTTTCAAGAAAGACAACGTGCCGAAGGAGGAAGCGGAAATCCTGCTGACGAGCGAGGAGGCGGCGGACTGCTGAAAATCAGCACGAGGACACTGCAACGGATGCGAAAGGACAAGACTATTCCCTACATGATGGTGAGAAGCAAATGCCGGTACAGACTGACGGATCTGGAGGAATGCGTAAGAGGGAAAATCGTACACTGCAATCCCAAGACGCTGGAGGAGTTCAAGCATAACTACCTGATGACCAGAAAGGAGGCGGATGATGGAAGGGATTGGTAAGGAAATGTTCGAGGAATGGATGAAGCGCCTCATGGAACGGATTGACCGGCTGGACAGCATCATATCGGTACTGATAAACAAGGAAGCGGCGGGTGTGAAGTACATGGACGGAGAACGGCTGTATGACAATCAGGACCTGTGCGAGATGCTGAGAACGAGCAAACGGTCGCTACAGCGGTTCCGCAGCGAATACGGACTGCGTTACCAGAAAATCAGCCGCAAGACCTACTACAAGGAATCGGACGTGCTGGAGTTTATCAGCCGGAACATGGAAGAGGTGACGCTGGACGGCAAAAAGGTGCTGAAAGTGAAGGACGGAACGGGAAAGAAAGCTCCGGGCAAAACGGCGAAAGGGAAAAAAGGAGGCAGAAGGAAAACCGGGACTGAAAGGCGCACGTGAAACGTAGGCGAAAAGAGAAACCGGAAGTGGATGGTGAACCGGATGTAAATGGGAAACTGAGGGTGAGACTGATGCAAACCGGGACTGACAAGCACACGTGAAACGGAGGCGAAAAGAAAAATCAGTAATGGATGGTGACCGGATGTAAACGGAAAGTTGAGGGTGAGACTGATGCAAACCGGGAGTGACAAGCGCACGTGAAACGGAGACGAAAAGCGAAACCGGAAGTGGATGGTGAACCGGATGTAAACGGGAAGCTGAGGGTGAGCCTGATGCAAACCGGGACTGTAAGGTGAACGGGAAACCGGAACGAAAAGAAAAACAGACCTGCACGGGAATACCGGCGGGACTATCATCAAACAATAAAAAAATCAATCAATGGAACAGAAAAAGAAAAAGCAAGAGGATGTACTGGTTGTCCGCGATGAGAAGACGGGCGAAATCAGTGTGGTTGCCGGACTTGACGGCAAAGGTTATCCCAAGAGGATACCGCCGAAAGCGGAACACTCGCAGGAGTTTTTGCGCTTTGACCGCCACGGGGATGCGATAGATAATTTCTTCAAGAATTTCTACCGCCAGTGCAAGGAACCGACGCGATTCGGTTTCTACAGGGTGGCAGCGGACATGGTGGAAGCACTGCTTCCGGTTATCAAGGACCTACTGAGAGACCCTGTGGCGAACGCTGACCTGCTCGCACCGCACAAAGTGGATACATCGGCGTACCAGCAGGTTGCTGAGGTGAAAAGAGAAAATGCTGAAACGGAAGCGGAGGGACAGCAGGCTGCGGAGGAGGTGAAAAGAGAAAATGCCGAAACGGAGACTGAGGAACAGCAGGCTGCTGAGGAGGCAAAAAAAGAAAATGCCGGGACGGAGGCTGAGGAACAGCAGGCTGCGGAGGAGGCGAAAAAAGAAAATGCCGGGACGGAGGCTGAGGAACAGCAGGCTGCGAAGGAGGCGAAAAGAGAAAATGCAGAAGCGGAGGCTGAGGAACAGCAGGCTGCGGAGGAGGTGAAAAGAGAAAATGCCGAGACGGAGACTGAGGAACAGCAGGCTACGGAAGAGGCGAAAAAAGAAAATGCCGAAACGGAGACTGAGGAACAGCAGGCTGCTGAGGAGGCGAAAAAAGAAAATACGGAAGAAAACAATGTGGAACAGAAAACGGACGAGAAAATGGAAAAAATGAAACTGAAAAATCAGGAACAGCAACCGCAGGCGGCGGAATCGCAGGCGGTACAGGGACAGGAACCGGCACAGGACGGACAACCGCAGGCGAAGACGCAAAGACCGAACCTGATAGCGGACGGCGACGTGGACTGGAAGGAACTGGAACGGTTCGGGGTGAAAAAAGAGAATCTGTCTGAAAAGGATATGAAAGCCCTGATGAACTATGGCAAGACGAATCTGGTGACGGTGAACCCGACCTTCGGCGGAGATAGTTATGAGCTGCAAGCCCGCCTATCGTTCCAGAAGACGGAAGACGGCAAAATGAAGCTCGCACCCCATTTCGTGCGCCATGAGCCGAGGCTTGACATCCCCTACAACGGCTACACTTTCACGGACGAGGACAAGAAGAACCTGAAGCAGACGGGTAATCTGGGCAGGTTGGTGGATGTGGCGGATACGAAAACCGGTGAGATGCGTCCGTCGTACATCAGCATCGACCGCCTGACGAATGAAATCGTGGACATTCCGGCAAGCAAGGTACGCATCCCGGACAGAATCGGACTGACGGAACTGTTAAAACCGGAACAGGACATCCTGCGTGCAGGACTGGCACTGCCCAAGGAGGTGACGCTGAAGAACGGACGCAAGTTTGAAGCCGTGTTGCAAGTAAGTGCGGAGAAACGCGATGTGGAGTTTGTGCCGGAGCATCTGTGGCAGGGACAATCGCAGCGACGCGGAAACGGACAGGAGAAAAAACAGAAGAGCCCGGAAGCCCCGGATGCTACCGGACAGCAGCAGAAGGAAGACGGGAATCAGGAGAACGGACAGCGGCGCAACCGCTCGTGGACAAACGAGGACGGAAGCATCCGCCCGATCGGGAAATGGAAGGACGACAAATTCACGGAACAGCAGAAAGCGGACTATGTGGCGGGGAAAGTTGTGGTACTCGCCAACGCAAAGGACGACCAGGGACAACCCTGCACGAAGTACCTGAAGTTCGACCGTGAGAAAGGCAGACCGCTGACCTATTCGGCAAATCCCGACCTCGCACAGACCGTCGCCCCGTCGAACGAGAGCCGCACGCAACTCGCCGTGAACAACGAGGGCAAGACCAACGAGGCGACCAAGCACCTGAAGGAGCCGCTTACGCAGGGCCAGACCGCTCCGAAGGACGACACCCAGAAACAACAGCAGGAAAAACCGAAGAAAAGCAAAGGCATGAAGGTTTCCTGAGTGCCGCCACTAAATCCATTACAAGAGAATAAACAACGGAATGAAACGGGGCCTCATGCGCCATGTACCGCATATCCCACGGATAACCGGCGTACCCCGTTCCACTCCACAAGGAATAAAAGTATCAATGATTAAAACAGAAAATGTATGATTACCATATTGGCAGAAAAACCGAGCGTGGCGCGTGAGATAGCACGCATCGCCGGAGCAACAAGAAAGGAAGAAGGATTTTATACAGGAAACGGCTACCATGTGACATGGGCATTGGGGCATCTGGTGCAGCCTGCCCTGCCGGACGGCTACGGCTTCAAGGGCTTCAGCAGGGACAGCCTGCCGGTGATACCGGAGGTGTTCCTGCTGATCCCCCGACAGGTAAAGACGGACAAGGGCTACAAGGCGGATGCGGCAGCGATGAAACAGATAAAGGTGATAACCAAGTTGTGGCAGGAAAGTGAGGGCATCATTGTGGCAACGGACTGTGCCCGCGAGGGGGAACTGATTTTCAGATACCTGTATGCCTACACGGGCTGTACCCTGCCGTTCCGACGCCTGTGGATCAGCTCGCTGACCGATGCCGCCATCCGCAACGGACTGAAAGAACTGAAGGATGGACATGAGTATGACAATCTCTACCAAGCCGCCAAGGCACGCAGCGAGGCGGACTGGCTGGTGGGCATCAACGGCACGCAGGCACTGACCGTAGCCGCCGGGCGGGGCACATACTCGGTGGGGCGCGTGCAGACACCCGCGCTGGGTATGGTCTGCAAGAGGTACTGGGAGAACAGACGCTTTACGCCGGAACCGGTACACCAGCTGCATTTCTCGGTGACACCGACGGATACGGATACGGTTGTGAAGTTTTCCTCGGTAAAGAAATGGCAGGACAAGGAAGAGGCGGCTGCACTATATTATAAGGTAAAGGCGAAGATGTGCGCCACCGTCACCAAGGTGGAAAAGAAGGAGAAGGTGGAGAACCCGCCGCTGCTGTACGACCTGACCACACTGCAGAAGGAGGCGAATACGAAACACGGATTCACGGCGGAGCAGACGCTGGAGCTGGTACAGAAGCTCTATGAAGCGAAGCTCGTCACCTATCCGAGAACATCGAGCCGCCATATTCCGGAAGATGTGTTTGCCGAAATACCGCTGCTGTTTGAACGGCTGGCAGGACACTCCGCCCTTGCGGAGAAAATCAGGGAACTGGGGGAACTGAACCGCCGTTGTGTGGATGCCTCGAAAGTGACTGACCACCATGCCCTACTAGTGACACCCAACCGCCCGCTTGCCCTGTACAAGAACGAGCAAATCATCTACGACATGATTGCCGGACGCATGGTAGAGGCATTTTCGGAGGAATGTGTGAAGGATACGGCTACTGTAGTAGCGGAGGTGATGCCGGGCGCAGGAGAAAGATGCGAGGGCCTGACGTTTGAGGCGAAAGGCTGCATCGTGCGCAAGGCAGGCTGGCGCGGCGTGTACGGAGAGTACGGCGAGGACAACGGGAATACGGCATTGCCGGACTGGAGGGAAGGTGACACACTGGTAATGGCAGGATGCTCGATGAGTTCGGGCATGACCCGACCGAAACCGCTGCATACGGAAAGTTCGCTGCTGGCAGCGATGGAGACCGCCGGACGCGATGATGTGGAGGACGAGGAGGCACGCCAGGCCCTGAAGGACTGCGGTATCGGCACACCCGCCACACGTGCCGCAATCATCGAAACGCTGCTCAGAAGGGAATACATGGTGCGTGTGAAGAAATCGCTGGTGCCGACGGAGAAAGGGCTTGCCCTGTATTCCATTGTCAAGGAGATGGATATCGCCAATGTGGAGATGACCGGACGCTGGGAGGCGGAACTGGCAAAGATAGAACAGGGAAAGACACCGCATGAGGCTTTTATGAGGGACATAGAAAGCTATACCCGCAAGATTACTACGGACCTGCTTGCGTGTGACTGTATTTTCGGGCACAAGGCTTCGGGCTGTACCTGCCCCAAATGCGGCACGGGCACGATGCAGTTCTACGGCAAGGTTGTGCGCTGCGACAATCCGGACTGCGCCCTGCCGGTGTTCCGCCAGATAGCCGGAAAGACGCTCACCGACGGGGAGATGATCGATTTGCTGGCAAAAGGAAAGACGGAAGTCCTCAGTGGCTTCAGGAGCAGGCAGGGCAAGCCCTTCAGCGCTGCGGTGACTTTTGATGCGGAGTTTAACACGAAGCTGGTGTTTGCGGAGAGCAAAGGCGAAAGAAAAGGTACGAAAACGAAAGGAAGAAGAAAATAATGAGTAATTTTGCCACTGAACCATGTCATAATGTGTTTCAATCCGTTGATACTCTTTATTCACATGGATTTAGTGGTAACTGATTGCCGGCTGCACTCGGCATAGTTCTGACAAGTCCGACTCTGCCCCCGTTTGCACGACAATTAGTGGCGGCACCCGGAGGGATACCGGGTGCCTTTTTCTATCCTTTCCAATAAGCATCCTGATTATTCACCCACTAAATCCATAAGAAAATGAAACAGAACAAGAACATCGCTCCGGCGGAACTGTCCTACTACGGGCTGTACCTGCTGGACTACCTGAGAAAATACCATCCCGACAAAGTAATTGATATCGAGTTTATAACCGGAAGGGAGGAAGCCGCCTCGGAAACATTCGAGAAAGAAAGGGCGGCGGGAAGTACGGTGGAAGCCGCACAGGAGGAAGCCATGCGCGTCCTGCTCGAAGGGCTACACTTCTCCCCCTACGCACTGTTGCTTGAGGTGGTGGAAAACGAGTTCGCCGACGAGGTGGCGGCATCCGACCGCGAGGCGTTCTGCCGAGAACTGTTCCCCTATCTGAAAAACCTGCTCGGCGGTTACGACACGCCGGACGACACCTTCGCCCTGTCGCCCGAACACGACCTGCTCTACACGGAGCTGACCGGAACCGTCATGCTTTATCTGGAGTCCTATGGCATTCAATAGGAAACAGAAGCTGAGGGAAAACATCGAGGCGATACAGACGGCATTCACGCTCGACCGGGAAGGGCGCACACCCACCGCACGGGAACGGGCGCTGCTGGGGCGGTACTGCGGCTTCGGGGGACTGAAGTGCATACTGAATCCCGCCAGGGAACTGACGGATGCCGTACACTGGGCGAAATCAGACCTCGAACTGTTTGCCCCGACGGTGGAGCTGCACCGTCTGATACGGGAGAACAGCCGGGACGAAGCGGAGTACAGGCGGTATGTGGACTCGCTGAAGGCATCGGTGCTGACGGCATTCTATACGCCGCAGACCATTGCGGACACCATAGCGGACGTGCTGCACGACCGCAAGGTGCGCCCGAGGCTGATACTGGAGCCGTCGGCCGGCATGGGCGCATTCATCAGCCCGGTATTGTCGAACAATCCGCAGGCGGAGGTGATGGCATTTGAGAAAGACCTGCTGACGGGCAAGCTGCTGGGCTGCCTGTATCCGCAGCAGAAGATACGCACGGAGGGTTTCGAGAAAATAGAAAAGCCGTTTCTGAACCATTTTGACCTTGCCATCTCCAATATCCCTTTCGGGGATTTTGGAGTGTTCGATGCGGAGTTCAGCCGCAGCGCATCATTCGGCAGACGTTCGGCACAGAAAGCCATCCATGACTATTTCTTTCTGAAAGGTCTGGATGCGGTGCGTGACGGCGGCATCGTGGCGTTCGTCACCTCGCAGGGGGTACTGAACAGTTCGAGGGTCTCCGTCAGGAACGAGATGTTCAGCAAGGCGAATCTGGTATCGGCAATACGACTGCCCAACAACCTGTTTACCGACAATGCGGGCACGGAAGCCGGCAGCGACCTGATCATCCTGCAAAAAGACCTGCAAAAGAAGGGACTGACACAGGAGGAACGGGTGCTGACCATCATACAGATGGAACATAACGGCGGACTGACGGACAACGCCTATTTCGCCTACCACACGGAACGTATCATACATACCGATGCGAAGAGGGGTACCGACCCGTACGGAAAACCGGCGATGGTATATACACACAGCGGAGGTGTGGAGGGTATTGCCATGGACCTGTACAGGATGCTGTCGGAAGACCTGTCGGCACGGCTGGACATGGAACGCTACAACGGCATGGGGCATGAAAGAGAGGATGTGCGGCAGAACATTGCCGTACAGACTGAGGGTATTGAGGCGAAAAGAGAGAACTCCGCTTCGGCTGCGAGAGAGCTGGAGGAGGCGAAAAGAGAAAATATCCATCCGGTTGAGGGTGGACGGACGGAGGTGAAAAGAGAGAACTCTGCTTCGGCTGCGGGTGAACTGGAGGAGGCGAAAAGAGAAAATATCCATCCGGCTACGGGTGAACGGACGGAGGTGAAAAGAGAAAACTCCACCTCTGTTGCTGGTATAGCGGACGAGACAAAAAGGGAAGCAAACAGTGTGCAGCCGAAAGTGCAAGCCATGACCGGCATGTCGCAAGAAGTGCAAAGCAGACAGCCGGAAACCCCGGTGATGGATTTGTACGACCTGTTCGGCTACACGCAGGAGGAAAGGCGGCTGGCGGAGCGTGGGCTGAAGTCGGGGCGGAAGAAGGGCGGCAAGTCCAAGCCGAAGCAACCGGTACAGGCATCCCTGTTCGTGCTGCCGGAGGACGGTACGGAAATGAAAGCGGACAGCGGAAAGACGGAGGCTGGTGCCGCCATTACCCCGGAAGAGGCAAAGGAAATGGAGGAAATCATCCGTGACACAGCGGAGATGGAAGCTGCCCCGGTGGAAACTGCCGTACCGAAAGCCGAAGACACGGCACCTCCAGAGGAGGACGGCGACCCGGAGGATGCCGTTTACCGTAGCCTGGACTGGGAAACGAACCCGCCCATCAACGGATTCTATGAAATGATGATGTCGCTCACGCCGGAGCGTCGGGCGGAACTGCGCCGGCTCGGAAAGGCGAAGATAGAAGCCAATGCCGCCAGAGAAGCGGTCGGAACAACAGAGGCGAAAAGAGAAAACAACGATGCGGGAAAAACGGAAGAATTGCAAGGTACTGCTGCTACGGTGGTCTATCCGGTGGAAAACGGATTCGAGGCGGAAAGGAAGCGACGGATTGCGGAGGTGGAAGAAGCCATGCGCCGTGAGGAAGCGGCAATGACACCGGAAGAGAGGCAGCGCAAGCGGGAGGAGGAAATGATGCCCCGCCCGTACAGCCGACCGCTGGAGCCGCACCTGAAGGACGGCTCGCTGGCATGGGTACACACGCAGGGCGTGCGCTATCAGGTGGGCGTGCTGAAGGACGTGACCCGCTACGGGGCAACCTTCCATCCGCTGGACATGGAGGGTATGCAGAAGGAGAAAGCTCAGTTGTACATCTCGATGCGCGACACCTACGAGCGGCTTTACACACAGGAGGCGGAACGGCAGGAGGCAAACGACATGCTCCGCCGCCACCTGAACACCTACTATGACGAGTTCGTGATGCGGTACGGCTGCCTGAACGCCAGGCAGAACGTGAAGCTGCTGATGATGGACGCCTCCGGGCGCAACATGCTGGCACTGGAGCGCAGCGAGGGCGGCACGATGGTGAAGGCGGACATATTCGACCGCCCCGTTTCCTTTTCGCAGGAAACGACCGTCACGGCAGAGTCGCCGGAGGAAGCCCTATCCGCCTCGCTCAACCGCTACGGCGGGGTGAACCTGCCGTATATGGAATCCCTGTGCGACATGGCACAGGCGGACATGCTGGAAGCGTTGAAAGGTAGGGTGTACTACAACCCGATGGCGGGGAACTACGAGATAGCCGACCGCTTCATCGCCGGGAACGTGGTGGTAAAAGCGAAGGAGGTGGAAGAATGGGTAAAGGGACACGGGGAGCACGGGATGATGCCGCAGGCACGGGAGGCTCTGGAGGCTTTGCGCGAGAACATCCCCGAACAAATCCCGTTTGAAGACCTGGACTTCAACTTCGGGGAACGGTGGATACCCACGGGCGTGTATGCCGCCTACATGAGCCGCCTGTTTGAAACGGACGTGCGGATAAGCTACTCGGAGAGCCTCGACGAGTATTCGGTGGCGTGCAGCCACAGGACGATGAAAATCACCGACGAGTTTCTGGTGAAGGGATACTACCGCCACTATGACGGGATGCACCTGCTGAAGCACGCCCTGCACAACACCTGCCCGGACATGATGAAGAAGGTGGGCGAGGACGAGCACGGGAAAGACATCAAGGCACGCGACAGCGAGGGCATACAGCTGGCGAACGCGAAGATTGACGAAATCCGGGGTGGCTTCACCGAATGGCTGGAAGAACAGTCGCCGGAGTTCAAGAAACGGCTGACGGACATGTACAACAACAAGTTCAACTGCTTCGTACGCCCGAAGTACGACGGAAGCCACCAGACCTTTCCCGGACTTGACCTGAAAGGGCTGGGAATCACCGATCTGTACCCCAGCCAGAAGGACTGCATCTGGATGCTGAAACAGAACGGCGGAGGAATAGCCGACCACGAGGTGGGCACCGGCAAGACGCTGATCATGTGCGTGGCAGCGCATGAGATGAAGCGGCTGGGGCTGGTACACAAGCCGATGATAATCGGTCTGAAAGCCAATGTGCGCGAGATAGCGGAGACCTACCGCAAGGCATACCCCAACGCCCGCGTACTGTACGCATCGGAGAAGGACTTCGAGGCGGCCAACCGCGTGCGCTTCTTCAACGACATACGGAACAACGACTGGGACTGCGTCATCATGTCGCACGACCAGTTCGGGAAGATTCCGCAGTCGCCGGAGCTGCAACAGCGGATATTGCAGGCGGAGCTGGACACGGTGGAGGAAAATCTGGAGGTGCTCCGCTCGCAGGGCAAGGATGTGTCACGCGCCATGCTGAGAGGACTGGAGAAACGCAAGTTCAACCTGCAGGCCAAGCTGGAGAAGGTGGAGCACGCGATAAAGTCAAGGACGGACGACGTGGCGGACTTCAGGCAGATGGGTATCGACCATATCTTCATAGACGAGTCGCACCAGTTCAAGAACCTGACGTTCAACACAAGGCATGACCGTGTGGCGGGGCTGGGCAACTCGGAAGGCAGCCAGAAGGCACTGAACCTGCTGTTTGCTATCCGCACCATTCAGGAGCGGACGGGAAAAGATCTGGGAGCGACGTTCCTGTCGGGCACGACCATCAGCAACTCGCTGACGGAGCTGTATTTGCTTTTCAAATACCTGCGCCCGAAGGAACTGGAAAGACAGGACATACGATGCTTTGACGCATGGGCGGCAATCTTCGCCAAGAAGACGACGGATTTTGAGTTCAATGTGACGAACAACATCGTGCAGAAGGAACGCTTCCGCTACTTCATCAAGGTGCCGGAGCTGGCGGCGTTCTACAACGAGATAACGGACTACCGCACGGCGGAGGATGTGGGCGTGGACCGTCCGCACAAGAATGAGATACTGCACAACATACCTCCCACTCCCGACCAGGAACATTTCATAAAACGGCTGATGGAATTTGCCAAGACGGGCGACGCCACGCTGCTGGGACGCGGGAAACTGTCGGAAACGGAGGAAAAGGCGAAGATGCTCATCGCCACGGACTACGCAAGGAAGATGGCACTGGACATGCGCATGATAGACCCGGCGTATGAAGACCACCCGGACAACAAAGCGAGCCACTGCGCAAGGATGATAGCGGAATACTACCGCAGGTATGATGCACAGAAAGGAACGCAGTTCGTGTTTTCGGACCTGGGGACGTACCAGTCGGGCGGGTGGAGCGTATATACCGAGATAAAGCGCAAGCTGGTGGAAGACCACGGCATACCGGCACACGAGATACGCTTCATACAGGAATGCAAGAGCGAGAAGTCAAGGAAAGCGGTGATCGAAGCGATGAACGAGGGATATGTGCGCGTGCTGTTCGGCTCGACCTCGATGCTCGGCACGGGCGTGAACGCCCAGCGCAGGGCGGTGGCCATCCACCACCTGGACACGCCGTGGCGTCCGTCCGACCTCGCCCAGCGTGACGGACGGGCGGTGAGAAAGGGCAACGAGATAGCGAAGCTGTACGCCGACAACCGGGTGGATGTCATCATCTATGCGGTGGAAAAATCGCTGGACTCGTACAAGTTCAACCTGCTGCACTGCAAGCAGACGTTCATCAGTCAGCTGAAGAGCGGTGCGATGGGCGCGAGAACCATAGACGAGGGAGCGATGGACGAGAAATCAGGCATGAATTTTTCGGAATACATGGCGATACTGTCGGGAAACACCGACCTGCTGGACAAGGCGAAGCTGGAGAAGAAGATTGCCTCGCTGGAGGGTGAACGCAAGTCCTTCAGCAAGGGCAAGCGTGAGTCGGAGCTGAAACTGGAGGGCAAGACCGGAGAACTGAGGAACAACCAGGCCACCATAGCCGCCATGACGGAGGACTGGGAGAAATTCACCGCTGCCGCCCGGACAGACCAGGAAGGCAACCGGCTGAACCTGCTCAGGATTGACGGGCTGGATTCCACCGACGAGAAGACAATCGGCAAGCGCCTGCAGGAGATAGCCAGGAATGCCACGACGGGCGGACAGTACAAGCGAGTGGGCGAACTGTACGGCTTCCCCATCGAGGTGGTCAGCGAAAGGACACTCAAAGACGGGCTGGAGTTCTGCGACAACCGTTTTGTGGTGGCGGGCAACTACAGGTACAGCTACAACAACGGGCATCTGGCAATGGCTGACACACATGCCGCCGCCATGAATTTTCTGAACGCACTGGAGAGGATACCGGGTATCATCGACCAGTACAGGAAGAAGAACGAGGTGCTGGAGCGGGAAATCCCGCAGTTGCAGGAGATAGCCGGAAAGACATGGAAGAAGGAGGACGAGCTGAAACAGCTGAAGTCCGAACTCGCCGCACTGGACCGCAAGATACAGCTGGAGCTGGCTCCGCCGACGCCGGAAAGCACGGAAGAGAACCGGCAAGGCAGCGAGAAGAAACAGACGGAACAGCAGCCGGAAAGCCCGCACGCGGACTTCGTGCGCAGCCATCTGGTTATCGGAAGACCGGGGCTGACGGAACCGAAGGGCATGAAGCTGTAGTTCCGCATTGTCCGGTAATGACCACGGGCGACTGCCTTTGCATGAAGCGAGGCGGCCGCCCGTACTTATTTCAATGAAGAAATGTATTACAAGACATCCGTGTTATTTTATGACAATAAAAAAAACACTGGCATACAAATGTTTGAAAAGAGAAAATCCGTATCTTCGTAACTGAAACAAAAATGGATGCGTATGTTTACAAACAGGGAAGAAGTATTGGAAAAGGCCTTGCAGGTATTCGCCAAAATGAATTATGAGAAAGCAACCCAGATGGAAATAGCCAAAGCCTGCGGCCTGTCAAAAGCCGGACTGGTGTATTATTTCCCGTTCAAACAGGATTTGTTCGTGGCAGTTGTGGACAAATATGTATTCCATACCCAGCAGTTGGAAAACAAGTTCCAATTTACAGCAGGTTCGTTCCCGGAGTTTATCGACCAGTATATAGCCGGAGTGGAAAGAACCATGAACAACCTCGGACGTCTGCTTGATAACAGTAATCCATACGGGTGTAGCTTCAATTTTTACTATTACCATCTGCTGATGCAGGTACGGTTATACTATCCCAATGCAGAAAAGAAAATAGCTGACATATTCAAGCAGAACTACCAATTATGGAAATCCGCCATCCAAAGGGCAAAAGAGAATGGGGAAATCCGGCAGGACGTGGATGTGGAAGAAGCCGCTTCGATGTTCTGGCAAGTATTTTTCGGTATCTCCTTTGAACATTCTTTCCTTCAAGGTTTGAATATCAAGCAACTGTCAAAAAAACTACATTTCATCTACTCGCTGATTAAAGCCTGAAACCGGGTTTTCAACAAGAACGGTTCCTATATATCCTACAAGTGCAGAGTTTTAACACAATAAAACCAACCAATCAGTTGGTTTTTGTATTCCTTTTATTTATATTTGCAGCAATGAGTTTACTTTCAGCAATATGGACAATGTTCAGCGACAGAGAGAAAACATCGTTCTGTACAAAGATAAGAAGGACGGTGCGGACTACATACGGATAGAGTATGCAGGCAATGGAGACATATCTCAGCTGCTCGTCCGGGACGCCGATGTGGAAATGGCAGATAATGGTTCAGCCTACATACCGGCAGCCATTTTCAGACTATCGGATTTCTACGACCGCTACTCCCCGCACGCCTATATTGACTACAGCAGGGTTTATGTAAGGCATCCCAAACCCAAAAGGGAATACACACTGCCGGAAGGCTATCTTGAACTACTGGAGCGGAAACGGTACAGCCCATCGACCATAAAAACCTATCGTGCCTATTTCAGCGACTTTATGGAATACCATAAAGGCCGCAACATCGACCGCCTGAAAGTGGCTGACATCAACAAATATATCCTCTATCTTGTAAACGAAAAGAAAATATCGGTATCGCAGCAGAACATGCGCATCAACGCCATCAAGTTCTACTACGAGCAAGTGAAAGGCGGAAAACGGCAATACTATGGCGGCATTACCCGCGCCAAAGAGTACAAGAGCCTGCCCGAAGTGCTGAGCCGTAATGAGGTATGCCGTATCCTCTCGTGCCTGTCGAACCGGAAGCACCGCTGCATGATCTCATTGATATACTCAGCCGGACTACGGCGGAGCGAGCTGCTGAACCTCACCCCCAAGGACATCATAAGCGAAAGGATGCTTGTACGCATCATGGGCAAAGGACGGAAATGCCGGTATTCGCTGCTGTCGGAAAAACTGCTGAAGGAACTGAGGGAATATTTCAAGGAGTACCGTCCGCAGAAATGGCTGTTCGAGGGAGAGACACCCGGAGAACCGTATTCTGCCAGTGCGCTGGTAAAGGTACTGAAAGAAGCCGCCAGCCGTGCCGGAATCAAGCACCGGGTACATGTACACATGCTTCGCCATTCGTTTGCCACCCACCTGCTGGAGCAAGGAACAGACCTGAGAACCATACAGGAACTGCTGGGGCATAATGACATCAAGACTACCTCAATCTATCTTCATGTGACGAGCGCACACAAGTCAAGCATACCCAATCCGCTTGATTCACTGGATGATTCATAGGGTGCAGCTATTAGAGATCAGGAAACACACCTGCCGGGTGTCGGTTATCGAAATATCCTACACCTAAAGGTGCATTTATAAACAAATTAGCAAAAACAGAAAGTCTATGAACAAAGATTACCTTAAAAATGATAGAACGATGATAAAAGAACTTACTTCTTTTCCCAAGCGGGCACGTACCATCGACTGGGAAGACGGCAAACTGATTTTTGATGGCGATAAGGTGATGCTCATGCCCGAGCTATCTGTGGAGGTGATGCAACAGATTGGCGCTTATCCTGCTTTGGTGGGATTTCATGTCAAGCATTACCCTTTGACGGACGAACAGATTCAACCGCTGGCAGGTGCCAAGAAAATGGTCAATGTAGGGATCGAATATGCGGAGCTTACCGACGCATGCTTTGCGGTATTTGCCACCATGCCCACTTTGGAGTATCTGCTCTTGGCAGGAAATCCTACAATTACGGGAAAGGGGTTGTCCATGATGCAGGCAAGTAAGGTAGATCTGTTGGACTTGAGCGCCACGTCGCTGGACGATGAGGGGTTGCATCGGGCTGCTCAGCTTCCTAAGCTGAATCATTTGCATGTTCGACAAACTCAGATCACCTATGAAGGGGTGCTTGGCATTGCTTTCAATAAACGCCTTTCCTTGCGTTCTGGCGACCTCTTTACCCAGGAGCAGATGGAGCTGTTCGCCTCGTTGCAACGAAACCAGGCGAAGAAGAAGCTGGAGGTGGACGCTGATGCGGTTCATCAGGCGGAACAGGTGCTGTATGCTTTCTTTGCCGCCATGACTCAATGGGAGAAATATACCGACCAGACAGGTTTTGATGCGCCGGATGTGCGACCGAAGTTGCAGCAGATCTGGCAGCAGTATGTATCCGAGAAGCCACGGATGGGGTATCGGCCGCTCGCTTTGTCGCTTTCTCCAGAGGGGACGTATGCCACCTTCCGCCTGGTTGATGCCGAACAGGTTTCCCGCAACAAGCTTTACATCTATGCGCAGGATGAAAGAATCAATCTCGACTATCGTTTCTGTATGAAACGTGTGGGGGAAGCATGGAAAATCGATGCAGTACAGATGCGGACAGACGGGTGGAGGCGTTGTGGATTGTAAAAAGAGGAACTTGAACGAAATTGCATTCGAAAATGACATTTTCAATTCCGGGTAATAGGCGGTATCGTGTTCATAGACCTAACCCAATATTAGAATGGGTATAATATTTTGCTAACAAACCGGGATAACGCTAAACAGCGTTCCCCGCTAAACCATTATGAACAATTAGAATACACGATATGAGAAATGAAATTTTACAGTTGAAAGATTTAGGTCGTATGCCTAATGAAAGTATCAATGATCCTGATAGCATTGATGAGTTGATAAATGCTTATGATACTTTATTAGAACAAATACAACTCCCCATATCATTTGATGAAGCTATGGTGTTGGTTCAAATCTTCCCTGAAAATGCTTTTTATGATTTGCAGTGGAGCTTATTAAGACTTGTAGAGTCCGTCAGTGTTGATGATGATAGGTATATTCAATTAATAAACTCTTGTCCAAGTCAAGAATGGCGGGACACTCTAAATGCTCGCTATGCAAATAATAAAAATGCACAAGAGGTAAAGTAAGTTCATAACAAGCCGGGATAACGGACTTACGCCGTTCCCCGTCCAGCCATTACTAACAAATATGGATTATATATTTTATAGACTATATCGAATGTATGAAAAGCATGGCGACCCACCACGCCTTAGTGCTGTCATCCACTTATGTTATAGCTTGGGCATATCACTCATTATAGCCTTTTTCGCTATTAAGGAATGGTATGACATGCAACATAAATATGCATGGTTCTTAGAGGGGCTTTATAGATTATGCTTCTTACTCGTTCCTTTATGCTTGTTAATCATATATTGCTGTATTCGATATAGGAAAAAGAAAATTCTGGAATTAAAAAAAAAGTATCAAGGTTGCACAAGAAACAAGCTGATTTCTAATTGGATGATATTCTGTATTCCGATTTATATCGCAATCATAGGAATTTTAATATTTCGTAAACTGTTTATAGCTTGATAAATCGGCAGAAAAATTCGATTAGTCTTAAAAATAATAAAGTTAGTAACAACGAAAGATAGCATCTGACGATGCTCCTTTCTAACCATTACCGATAATAACAAATAAATTAATTTCATTATGGGACTATTTTTACGAATTACGTTTCAATCACAAGGAGGAAGAACACCTGAAAAAGCATTTAAAAATCAAAAAATTTTAGACTATATTATAGATGGCCTTAACGATTTTGATTGGCAAGAATCAAATTCGACCAAATTAACGACTCTTGATCCCCAATATAGTCATATTGCAATTGACGCAATTCTTAGATTTTTCCTTTCAGAAAATATAGAAGGTGGGAATTTAAAATCATTTTACAGATACCTGAAAAAAGATGATAAACTTATAATAGATCAAATGCTTACAATAGATAAATACGATGATTTATCTGAAGATGAGACGAGAAAAGCACTTTGTGATGATATATTTCTTTATTTTAAAGAAGTCATCTTAAAATATAAAGACCGCTTTCTTGATTTTGATGCCATTGCTTTTATCCCATTGCTTGAAGAAAGATTTGGAGATATAAAAAATGGTAAACTAATAAATACAAGAAAATATGAACAACGGTAACTATAGTCTATCAGAGAAAGCGGGTAAATAGCTTTATCTCATTTCTTTCATCGAAATTTTATATATCAAAATAAGTAAAAATATCGGTAACAAAGCGTGATAACGCTTAACAGCGTTCCCCGCTAAACCATTAACATCAAAAACAGTGTACCATAATGGAAACAAGAGATAAACTTTTTACCGAAGAACAGTATTTGAAGCAACTGAAAATGTATGATGAAGATATTAGTTATTATGAACAAATGCATCTTTCAGGAAAACATATAGGTTACGATTCTTTGTTCAATTATAGGCTTCGTTATTTATTGGTACAGTATTCTATGGGACAGGATATTGATAATCTGAAAAATAATTATGTGGAAGTCATCAAAACGATGCCGAGATTTTGGACGGATAACGGATTTTATATTGAAATGTTGTGGCTTTTGTCAATAGGTATCATGTTGGATTATGAAGATGACCTAATACAGAGTTTGGTGCAACTGATAAAAGATAGAGAAGCAAAAGACTATATTTATGACACCTTGATTAGATACAGATTCCCAGATTGGAAAAGGACTACAAACAAAGTATTATATCCGTCACCCTATCAAGCTGCTATCACTGTTACAGAGTTGGCAGAACAAGATAAGGCAGAAGCTGTAAAACGATTGGAAAAATACCTCAAAAAAGAATGGTATCGGGGTCATTCTGATTTATCTTGGCACAACGACCATAAATATGGTATCAACCATGACGGTTATTGGTGTTTTGAAAGCGGTGCATTGGTCAAAGTCTTGGGGCTAGATGATAGCAGCCTGAAAGGGTTGCCATATTATCCATACGATATGGTACACTGGAATGGGAATAAAATATGATGTTAACGAAGCAGGATAACGGACAAGCCGTTCCCTGCTAAACCATTACTGACAATATATGAGCTATATAAAATTGCTATTAATATTTATGCTATTTGGACTTGGCACATGTAAAAGAGATAACAATTATTCTTTTGTTAAATTGTTTGATTATAACAATGTAGCAAAGGATAGAAAGATTACTGGTATATATTTTTTTGATGATACCACCGTATTCCTATTGGGGGAAGATAATAGAGATGTAAAAAAAGTATATCAAAATCCTCAGGCTTTATTATTGAGAACTTTTGACGGTGGTAAAACTTTTAGGTATGATCATTTGGGAGAAGGCAAACTAACCTGTTTTAATTATTCTACTGATTTGAAGAATATATACATGGTAAAGGAACATTATATTATTGATGATAAGATTCATAAAATCTCTGATATTCTACACTCTTCAGATATGGGAAACTCTTGGGAAAAGGTTTATTCTTTTTCTGAGAAAACAATTTTGAATTTGGAGTTTTTTAATGATTCATTAGGGAGTATAACTTTACATGAGAGAGGAAACTTACAGCTGTATAAAACGAAAGATGGTGGAAAATCTTGGCATAAACTTAATAACCCATTACTCGATGGAGGAATTGCGAATGTAATTGATGTTAAGGGAATGCTATGGGGGATTTATTCTAATACAGATAAGATGATATGGAAGATGAATCTTATAAATGATAAAGTTTATCAAGTTCCAGTAAATATGCCTTCAGATTATAATTTAATAGGCTCTTTGAAGTATGATGTAATAAAGTCGTGTTTGTATCTAACTTATCGCCAAAAAGATTTTAAGTCTAATTATCAATATATGATTTATTGTGTGAATGACGGAAGCTCTATTGATTTTAAGGCTCCTATTGAAGATTTTAATATATATGACAATTATATTGGGATTGTAGCCAGAGAGCGGGATAATAATCTAAAATCCACTTATTATTATAGTATTGATAATGGGAAATCATGGAATAAGGAGATTCCTAAATGTCAGTTATTATCTCAATATGCCTTGTATGGAAAAGGTAATTTCTGGAGCATAGCAGAATATGGAGATAGTATTTTGTGGCCTCTCATGATACGTGCAGTCCCTAATGATAATAATACAATTGTTGATTCTCAAAAAAAGAATAGTAATAGTCAGTAACAAGGTCGAGACAACAGCTAAACGCTGTTACTCACCAAACCATTATCATCAATTTTCTCAAAAATGAAAGTTATAAAGAAGAAAATATCAGTTTTAGGTGTTAAATACGATTCCCAATGGAGAAGTATTGATATAAATTTTGGCAGTGTCGTTTTTCATCTGTTCAAAGGTCAAATTATGATAGATGAAACTCCATATTATGACGAACATTTAGTACCTATAAAGAATTTGACAATAAACGAAAAATTTTTCTCTTTTGATTCTTTTTATAAAAAACAAGATACTCACTTTGAAGTGTATTATTCTTATTTTGACATTGCTATTCTTATTGCTAAGTATATTAAATATATAAATGAATATGGAGTAGTTTTCGATAATGAATACGATAGTTTTGATTTTCTTGCAGAAAAAAAAGAACTACACATATCATTGAGAAATGAATCAACAGGTGAATATATCGTTATAGGTTATAATAAATATAGAAATTATTTCTCTTTGGTTTATCCTGAACCCGGAAAAGAATTTCTAATAGATAACTGTACATACGGAAACAACACAATTCATATCAAATGTAAAGGGCATAATTTATGGGATGAAAATGACCTAATCACAGATTACATATACCAATGGAAAATAAATTTCGACTCCAAGCCTATAAATATACTTGATGTACTGTTGGATTTCGGATTAGTAAAGAATATAAGTATATATAGTCAACAACATAGTGATAATAAGAATGATAATAACAATGCGTGATAACGCTTGACAGCGTTCCTCGCTAAACCATTAACATCAAAAACAGTGTACCATAATGGAAACAAGAGATAAACTTTTTACCGAAGAACAGTATATCAAGCAATTGGCTAAGTATACTACCAGAATAGAAAAACTTAATAGTATGATAGAACAATCAGAAAAAGATGGTGATGAGATTAGCCCTGATTTGTATGGACGTTTATTTGATTGTAGAGTTTATACTATCGTAACTATGTATTCTATGGGGGAGAATTTAGAATCTATAAAATCCAATTATATTTTAACAATCAATGTTTTAGAAAAATGCTGGACTCCGTATGGCTATTATGTTCAGATGTTATGGTTGCTTTCAATAGGAATCATGTTGGAGTATGATAATAATGTTATTGATAAACTCCGCGTACTTATAGAAATGAAAGAAGTTAAAGACCGTGTTTATGATGTATTGCTGAATTACCGTTTCCCGGAACGGAAGGAAATGGCGGATTGTGTGTTTGATGCTGTGCCTTATCGGGCAATCTTGGAAGTGTCGGATTTGGCTAAAACAAACAAGCTTCAAGCGACGAAGCGATTGGAAAAGTATCTAAAAAGGGAATGGTATCGAGGACATTCCGATTGTGCTTGGCATGACGACCACAAATATGGTATAATACATGATGGATATTGGAGTTTTGAGAGCGGTGCATTGGTCAAGGTCTTGGGACTGGATGACAGCAGCCTGAAAGGGTTGCCCTATTATCCATACGATATGGTACATTGGAACGACAACATTAAATAGCGATAAGTATGAGTTACTCTGTTTGTGCATATTTGACAGAAGCCGATAAGGTAAAGTCTGTTTATGGAGCTCATGATGATCTGCTGCTTAACCAATTAAAGGCAGCACTGAAGCCGGGACTTGACAGTTTGAACGATTATTTCAGCGATAGTCTGAACGCAGATATGGATGCTTATGCTGTATTGGCTGATATTGTGAACGGAGAAATCCGTTATCCCGAAATCGCTTTCATGTACGGGTATGTGTATGAAAAGATTTGCAACCATTATGGAACGCAAATCTATTGTGCGGAAAACCTTTGGCAACTGGATAGTCAAAGTACATTCATCCCTATTCCATTGAGCAGTGATTTTCCCTATATTATCAGCATACCCGTTTCTGAATTGGAAAGTAAGCGAACGGAATACACCTCGCTGAAAGAGGGTAACGGTATCGGAGATTATGACTATGAGCAGGAAATGGACGACCTGAATTTCATTTTCGATGAAGCCATTGAAGCGCAAAAGGACCTTGTGATTATGGTGTATTGATATGGTACACTGGAATGGGAATAAAATATGATGTTAACGAAGCAGGATAACGGACAAGCCGTTCCCTGCTAAACCATTATCGATAATAATAAAACAAATAAAATATGAACGAACGATATGCCAAATGTATTTCATTTGATAAGAATGTAAAAGGTAGAATTGGTGGTAATCCCCCAAAATGTATAGAAGATCAAATCCCCAGCGATTATAAATTCTATGCAACATTAGTTCATCCTGAAAAGGAGAATACTATGCTATCTATCTTGATTCATCAAGATTATGATACTCTTATTGATAACAATAAATATCCCTCAATAGCAGTAAAAATAGTTGAGCATGAATTTTCTGAAATTGGTAATTGTGTAGAAAAACGAAATGCTAATTTAAGAATGTGTTCTATTAGCGAATATTCAGAAGATAAGGATAGCGAAAATGTATTTATAAAAATAGGAGGAACTCCTTTTCTTATTCAAGATGAAGAAACGTATTACAAAGAATTAGAGGAACATGGTTTTTTCTTCTTTTTGTCAATAGACGAAGATGGATATAGTGAGGATGTTATCATTGGAAGTTATCCATTCGGATATGGAGCATTGTACTTATATAAGCATCATATGACCAATGAAATAATCGCTGGATTTTGGCAATATTCGTAAAAATATATCGATAACAAGCACCTGTGCCACCTAACAGTGGCAAGCTGCATCCCATTAATAATAATTGAGCGCATGAAAACAGTTATATCATTACTTTTTTTATTGTTGCCCCTAATGCAAAGTTGCGGGTTCGTATATGAACGTCATCTTACTGGGAACTATTATTTGATAGCGGTAGATACCAAAGAAGATATGGATGTGTGTTATCACCAACAAAACGATGATGATGCGCCTTATACGGGAATAACCGGAGCAAGTGTTTACGCAGTAGGATATGACAATGATTTTATTCTTGTCAAGGCATATCGTGCTTTGAAGGATAGCATAGGCATTCCCTTACCCCGTTATGATAAGAATACAACCGAGTATTACATCATTCCCGTAAATAACACACAAGAAGCATGGGAAGCACAAGAAAACAAGTTAGGGGCATTCAGTAAAAAGGACTTTGAAGTTAAACGGAAAGAATTGGGAGTGTCGGATGATATAACTTTCAAGAGGCTATAAATATATTATTAACAAGAAAAGATAACGTCTTACGCCGTTTCTTTTCAAACCATTATAAACAGTAATGCAAAATATGAAACAGAAAATATACCATATCAGTATCTTTTTACTCTTTTGGTTTTGTGGAGTAGCCTATCCACAAAATCACAAAGCGGATATTTTGCAGCAAGACCTTTCTGGCTTGTTTGACAATTCAAGCATGATTGGCATATTAGGAGAAGATTGTAGCCGAATTGACATTCATATTACCGATGCTCGGAAAATGAATAGTAGAGAATATGAGATAATGGGTATCAGTCGTACCCGATTGTCCGTAATATGTCCGTTTAAGGGAAAGGTTTGTATAGATAGCATTTCTTCCTGTTCTCAAATAATAAAAAGTGAATATACGGAAGTGGACGGTTTCATATACGGGCATTACTCGTTTGAGGAATACGGAGATAAACGATATTGCGGTACATTCTCCGGTTCTTTCAAACAAGGGTATCGGACTAGAGGACAACAAATAGAGAAAGGACTAAATGAAATATCAGAACTGAAATTGAACTTATCTGAATATCGGGGTAAGTGGAAATCCGCAAAGGGGCTGACAAAAGTCTGTTCCTGGGCAGATGAAATCATACCAGATACTCCAGCAAACTTCTGCCTGTTTAATGATACAGGAGAATGGGTTGTATCACCGAAATATCGTAAGAATGGTTGGGAAAATCTATATAATGCCTATCACAATGAGAATCTGACAACGGACGAGATACAAAAGGCTCGTGAAGTGGAAGAACAGGAATGGTGGGTAAATAAAAGCCAATCATGCAAAGTAAATTGAGTTTATAACAAAGCGTGATAACGCTTACAGCGTTCCACGCTTAGCCATTAACATTATAATCTTCAAATTATGCGATTAAACAATAGGAAAATAATAATTTATACAGGAACAACAATTTTATTGATTATAATAATTGCCACTCGCTGTCTGGATTTTTTCTTCTTTTTTAATGAGGATAATAGAAGATATACAATAGGCACGTTTTCTGACATAGGATATTATCGTGGTTCAATCTGCAAATTTAATTACAAAGTGGGTGATTCAATTTATATTGTTGATACAAGGTTTGGACTACATGATAAAGATTTGAAAAATCTAAGATTGGTTGTCAAATATTCAAATAAATGGGTTGAACATTCAGAGCTACTTTTAGAGGTTGTTCCTAAATGGGTGCTTGCACCACCCAAAGGCGGATGGGAACAGTTCCCTCCTGACATAAACTGGAAAGGAGCTGAATTAGATACTGCATATATGAAGAAGATGAATTTGGAAATACCATAATTTGATGAGAATAAAAATAGAATGTTAACAAGGTCGAGATAACAGCTAAACGCTGTTGCTCACCAAACCATTATCAGTAAAATGAATATGAAACATTTTAAGAAGTTTTGCAAATATTTTATTGCGATTTTTTCCATTGCTGCGGTATGTGGCTTTACGGGACTTGTAATCAAGGAAGCGGACAATGGCACGTTTTATGATCTGGACACAAAAGAAGCACTTGGCTTTTGTGTACAGTTGGGACTGACTGCATTAACATCTCTGATTCCATACAGTTTGAGTGTTGCAACCTTTCTGGTCTTTTGGGCAATGGATAGAGAAAAGTGGAGCGTTTTTTTCCGTACATTGGCAATCGGGCTGATTCTTGTCCTGCCTTTGTCGGCAATGACCTATTATTATGACTGGTTTGTGCGTCCACAGATGATGGTCATATCCGTCATAAAAAAAGTTGAAATGAAACAGAGCTATCCCCAGTCACTGGCAGACAAGTACGGTGTAAGCATGGAACAGATATTGAACAAAAAGCCTATGTCTATGTCCAAGACAAAGCTGACAGCCCAGATAGATTCTCTTGAAACATCTTTTCAGGCTGATATTGACACATGCGGGCTGCTGCTCTCCATGCTACCGGACACCTTGGCATCGAAAGCCTATGACTGCTATCGGTTGGAAAGAATAGGAGTTGTGTATCAATACGCTGTTCATCCTACTGCCAGCGAAGACAGTCTGATGTACGTAGCACATACAGAATTATACCAGCACGCATTCGGTGCATGGAAAATTTCAAATGAACTGCAACGTCATAAACAAGAATATTTTGGCAGGACTCTCAATACAGGGTGTATATACATCGCTTATATCCTGTTTGCCTTCTTGGGCTATCTGTTCCGCTTCAAACCGATAAAGAAAATATTGGCTGTTTTTGCAGTACTGATTGTAGCCGCCTGGATTTATAATGAAATTAATTCTATTGTTCAGGGATATGCAAAGAAACTCAATACGGAATCCCATCAAATTGTGGACGATACCTATAAAGAGATAGATGAGATAAGGGAAAGCAAACAGAGAGAAATGAAGACAGACACACAATTATAATAATTGTTTTAACTACAATAAACTAAGAACCATTAGATCTGTCTCTTATACACATCTGACGCTGCCGACGACTAGTCGAGTGGAGATCT
>ENA-UAKW01000143-UAKW01000143.1-human-gut-metagenome-genome-assembly--contig:-NODE-143-length-46346-cov-6.718304_pt1 | contig 46346 bp, 40 predicted proteins | sample MGYA00243691_ERZ654450 | MGnify/ENA primary metagenome ERZ654450 (study PRJEB26926, sample SAMN06164673) | human gut metagenome | biome: ENVO:00009003; feature: ENVO:2100002; material: ENVO:00002003... | reverse complement strand
GCGTGAACGCCGCGCTGAAGCTGCTCGGGCGCGAGCCGCTGGTGCTCAGGCGTTCGGACGGCTACATCGGCACCCTCATCGACGACCTCGTCACGAAGGGCACGGAGGAGCCGTACCGCATCATGACCTCGCGCAGCGAATACCGCCTGCTGCACCGGCAGGACAACGCCGACGAGCGGCTCACGCCCATCGGCTATCGCATCGGCCTCATCCCCGCCGAACAGGCGCAGGCCGTCGCGGAGAAATACGAGGCCGTCCGGCGCGAGCAGCGCAGGCTGGAGCACACCGGCGTGCCCGCCGGTCCGGCGCTGAACGGGTTTCTGCAGGCGCGCGGCTCGGCGGAGGTCGTCAGCTCCGCGCGGCTGGCGGACCTGCTGCGCCGCCCGGAGCTGCACTATGCAGAGCTTGCTCCCTTCGACCCGGAGCGGCCGGAGCTTCCGGCGGCCGTGACGCGTCAGGTCGAGATCCGGGTAAAATATGCGGGGTACCTGCAGCGGCAGGAGCAGCAGATCGAGGCGTTCCGCCGCGAGGAATCGCGCCTGCTGCCGGAGGATGCGGACTATGCCTCCATCGCCGGGCTGCGCCTCGAGGCGCGGCAGAAGCTGGCCGACATCCGCCCGCGATCCATCGGGCAGGCCGGGCGCATCTCCGGCGTTTCGCCTGCGGACATTGCCGTGCTGCTGATCTGGCTCAGCCAGCGCAATGGAAATTCGACCGATCACGCGGAATAACGGGACGTCTCACGGTAATTCCGTGAATAAGAATATTTTTTCACCATTTTCCTCTTAGAATATCATATTTTCGGCTGTTTCCGCATGTTTGTCGAAGAACGTCGACGAAAAAACAGACATTTTCAGGGAAAGTCATTGCAAAAGCGGGCCGAATATGTTAAATTAGAAGCACCGCTTGTACATCCATGCGGAAATGAGAGAATCTACGAGGAGGAGAGTTGTTACATGGAAAAAATGTATCGGGTCCTGCTGGCAAACGGCAGCGAAGAGTTTTGTGGGAAGCTCGGCGTTGCCCTGAAGCAGACGAATCGGTATTCCGTGGTCGGCTCGGCTTGTGACGGCGTTCGCGCCATCAGCCTGCTGAAAGAGCTGAAACCGGATCTGCTGGTCGTCGACCTCATGCTGCCGCAGGCGGACGGCCTGTCCGTGCTGAAGGCAGCGGCCGGGCTGGATCCAAAGCCAAAGCTTCTGGTTTTGGTGGAGTTCGTAACGGAATATGTGTCTTCAATGTTTATGACGCTCGGCGTGCAATATATCATGCTGAAACCATGCAGCTGCCGCGCCGTCGTGGAGCGTCTCGACGAGATCTGCGAGAGCGCCGTTTCGCGCAAACCCGCCATCGCAGCAAAGCGCAACGCCAACATCGAGTCCATGGTCACCTCGATCATTCACGAGATCGGCGTCCCCGCGCACATCAAGGGCTATCAGTATCTCAGGGAGGCGATCCTGATTGCCGTCAATGACATGGATGTCATCAACGCCATCACCAAGGTGCTCTATCCGCAGGTGGCCAAGACGTTCGCCACGACGCCCTCGCGCGTCGAGCGCGCCATCCGCCACGCCATCGAGGTCGCGTGGGACCGCGGCGACCTGGAGACGCTGCAGCGCTTCTTCGGCTACACCGTGTCGAACACGAAGGGCAAGCCGACGAACAGCGAGTTCATCGCCCTCATCGCCGACCGCCTGCAGCTCCAGCTCCGCAGCCCCGAGGCTGCGGCCATGTGAGCCGGGGGATGGAGAAAAACTCCCGAACACAAAAGAGAGCAAAAAATTTCCCGCCTGCTTGTGCAGGCGGGGCTTTTTTACGGCATAGACGCACGGGTTTATTACGAAAAAGCAATCCGCCTCTGTATCGAACAGGGGCGGATTTGCTTATTTGTCATACGGGACTCGGAAATAGTCCAAATACTTCCGAAACCTGTCCTGTGCAGATAGACAAGTATCACGCAGATAGCCGCGCTCATTCTGCCACTCCTTCAAGCCGCGGTAGTAGAACATCTTGATGTCGTCCTCGATGATAAACGGCACGATGTTGCTCCGCAGGCATTCTTTGAAAAGGAGCAGGCGCCCGACTCTGCCGTTGCCGTCCTGGAACGGATGGATGCGCTCAAAGCGGTAGTGAAAGTCAAGCAAATTGTCAAAGGTTTTGTGCGTGATAGCGTTGTACTCGGCAAGCAGCGTCTTCATCTCAGCACCGACATTCTCGGGCGCAGTGGTATCCATGCCGCCGACCTCGTTGGGCAGTTTCTTGTAATTCCCGACGGCAAACCAATCGAGGCGGGAATCGGAAGTTCCATTTTTCAAAACGGCGTGCAGCTGCTTGATGAACGCCTCGCTCAGCATATGATTTGCGCTATCGATCATCATATCAATGCACTTGAAATGGTTGGCGGTCTCGACCACATCGTCAACCTTGACCGTCCCGTCCGATGCGCCGATGGTGTTCGTCTCAAAGATATAGCGCGTCTGATCGTGGGTAAGACGACTGCCCTCCATGTGGTTGGAGTTATAGGTCAGATCGATTTGGATTTTATGATAAATACCGCCGTGCAGCTTCGCCGCTTTTTCGGCTTTCAGCACCGCAAGAAGGGTCTTTGGTGTATCGGTTTTCTTGTTCATGCGATCGGGCTTCTCCGCGGTTTCGGGTATGTTCCATGTCTTTCCGGTCAGAAATGCACCGTCGATTTTTCCTTCGGCACAGTACCCTCGCACGCTGCGTTCGGAAACGCCCCACCTTTTCGCCGTTTCCGCGACAGAAATATATTTCATAGAGATCCCTCCCTTTCTGCACAGGGATAGTATAGCACATTATCGGCAAAATATAAAGAACAATTTATGAAACAATATTTGATTTTTGCCGATAACGGCAATTGTACGCGCACGGAGCAGGCGCAGTACATTTTCACGGAGTTCGTCCCGACGCACCGGGACAAAGGGAGTGGGGGACAGATACACAGAGGAACGGGAAAACGGCAAAAAGCACCGCCTGCCGAACGGACAGGCGGTGCTGATTTGGCAAACCTACCGCTCGTGGATACCATGCACCATGCTTTGCAGGCGTGGTGCATTTTTGCAGAGTTCGTCCTAACACGGCGGGACAACGAGGACAGAAAGGACAACATCAAGTCTGCCTATCGAACCGTATAATACTTTTGATTTCTGCTTTTGGGCTTCTCCGGTATGGTCATTGCAAGCTTTTCAGCAGCAAGCAGGGGCTGAACATAATGCTGCATCGCATAAAACACGGTTTTCACGCCCAAAAATGCCGCAATCTCCTGCCGCGTTTTCGGCTCATGACAAAACGCCAACAGATCTCCGACAGGTTCGGTATTTACCGCTTCTTTCTCCACTTCCGCTTTATTATAAAGTGTTACCACGAACTCGTTTCTGCGGTTTTCAAATTTCGGTTCCGGTAAGCCATATTCCTTCATCGCATTACGCATAGTGGGAATGCCCGAGTAACGATGTTCTGCTGCGGTCAGCGTTTCTGCCATGACGGCCAGCGCAGGATTCCGAAGATCCGGTTTCGCAATACCCAGCTGTTCGACGCTCATCCGGCCATACAAGCTTCCGGGGCTGTGAATTTCGACACGGTTCGTGAAAAAGTCAATTTGAACCGGTGTTCCCTCTGTATGAATGCTATAGTCGCGGTGAATAACGGCATTGAGGATTGCTTCGCGGAGGGCATCTACGGGATACTCCGTTTTATCCGTGCGGGCGCCGGTTTTTTTGCTGATAATAGTTTTGACCTTCATATTCCGACGGCAGAAATTCAGTGCTTCCTCCACCATTTCCGTAATGGTTCCGCTGATTCGCTTGTTGTCGATAAACCGTGCGGAATCCTGATCTACATCGCCGATTTCCGTGCCAGGCACAACAATTGCCGTAATGCCAAGCTGCGGGAAGAATCCCTGTGGGTAAAGGCAAAAATTCAGAACTGCTGCCAAGGTTGGAACACCGTTTCTTGTAATGTTCAGCATCTCCATGGCTTGCTCCTGTGTCAGTCTGGAAAACCCGGGTCGGTCTACACGCATTTTTTCAATATAGCTGTGGATCTTTTCTGTGTCCAGCAGTTGCAGCGTCGCCCGTTCAACGGGTCGCTCATCATCATGCAAATGCTTACGGAACGCTTCATAGCTGTATAGCTCGTAGTCTGTCATCGGCAAATCCGCAGCTCCGACACGAATGTAGGAACCCTTGGTACGCCCTGCACCGCGATAGTAGCAGGGACGCTCCGCAATGTCGATTGCCGGGATTTCCGCAGCGCAAATCGTTTTCCCCTGATATTCTGCCAGGGTGAATACGGCACGAACCGGAGGCTCCATCTGTAAGCACTGTTCCGTTATTTTCTTCTGCAGATCCTGCGGATCATATACGCCGACGACCTGAAAGGCAGCATCCTCATCAATACCGAACACAAGGATACCGCCACTGTCTTGGTTGGAAAAACTCGACAGCGTATCGTACAACCTCTTAGGGCAACCCGTCTGTGCGGATTTCAGTTCTATTGTTTGCTCTTCGGCCTTCTGTTTGCATATTTTGTTTGCTAATTCAATCAGTTCTTCGATTAACAAGCTAACACCGCCCTTCGATACGCTAATTATAGCAAAAACATTTTGCTGATTCAAGAGAATTTTGCCGAATAAACAAAGAGTATTGGAATGTTTCATCAAAATCAAAGGCAAACCGTACCAATCCACAATTATGGGCAAGGGATGTTCCGTTTCCGCACGCTTTCGTTTTAGGCGGAAATTTCGTAAATGATAACGTAAGCGCATAATAAATGACGTCCTGTGAAAGCAACGGCGCCTGTGAAATAATAAGGGTATCAAGAATTACTGAGAATACCAGCCCGGTTCTGTCCTTTTTGTCCTTTCTGTCCCACGGTTGTTAAAGAAAATCCGCTAAAGGTTCAGAGCGGTATCACAGCCTTCAGCGGGTTTCTATATGGAAAATAATCATTTATCGTTTCTACTCTTATAACGATTGCCGTTTTGCTAAGTTCCGGAGAGACTCGTCATGGCCGCAGCAAATCCGGGCGCACATCGCGCCGATGGCCGGAAATGTTCGGGAAAAGCCCTGCTTTTCGCAAAAATCCTCCCTCGGGCGGCAGGAAATAAAAAATTACCGTTGCTGATATGGTATCAACAACGGTAACTGATTTGGCAAATCTACCGCTCGTGGATATAATGCACCATGCTTCGACGGCGTGGTGCATTAATTTATGGGTTCGATTTTGATGCACTGGGACAATGGGGACAGAAAGGACAAAAGCAGCCTGTGAAATTTATTCCCGTTTCTCTGCTTTTTTCTCCCGTTCCAGAATTTTCCGGAGGACTCTGACACCTTTTTCTGTGTAATCCTCTTCTTCGCTTCCGTTGCTTTCCAATATTCGCTCAATGGCCTGCGCGGGATCCAGAGAATGATACGGATAATACAGCTTGCGGAGCTCCTTTGCTTTCATTTGCTTATACACCTGTTTACTACTCTTTTCATAGGTGTAGGCCCAGTAGCGATACAGGTATCCCAACCAATAAAGTTCTTCCCGGCCGTATCGTTCTTTTCCGTAGGAAGTCGGTCCGTATTGTGCCTCCACTTCGTTGAGAATGCTGACGGCATCGCTGGCTTCCAATAAAAAGCCTCTATGGTCCATTCTGGCTGCAACCTGGGAATTCATGAATCTACGGATAAAAATGGGAGAGCTGCACTGAGTTGTTTCAAGGGACTCTGCAAAAATATCAGCCTGTAATGCACATAGCTTCAGACCCTCTTCATCGATCTTCTTCATAGCAAAATTTCCTCAATATACTGACCCTGCCCACGATACTGCTTGCGGGCAATTTTGACCTTGTCGTTGCTGACCTTTGCATCCTCACTCCGCACGGAGATATATGCTTCCTTCTCAATCGATGCAAGATAGCATTTGCGTAGAATTTCTATCCGATCTGCCGCCCTCTGTGTAAGGAAAACATACTGGTTGCCCAGATTGGTAGCAGAAAGGCAGTGTCGGCACTGGACATCTGTTATTTCGCCCTCAATAAAACTGTCGATGATCTGGAACATCCGGTTGTCCGCAATCGGTGCTACCACATAATCGATTCCGTTCAGCCGATTCAGAATGTTCTGAATCATCGGATGCTCGGCATAGCCGGTCAATTTGCCACGGAAGAATGCGATCATCAGCATCCAATCCTGTTCTACACCCAGTTTCAGCTCTGTCATACCGGATTTGTCGAAATCCAGCATATACAAGCTCGAGTGCGGAAAGTTGGAAACAAACATCGCAGACTGTTCCAGATTTTCTCCACAATAGAAGCCCTGACCAAAATCGTTGTTTTTTCTTGACTTCTCAATGGAAATATCGCCTGAAATATCAGTTTTAGCTCCGTGAAACAGCAAGATATGGTTCTCCAGACATTCTTCCCGAAACAACTGCTCCTTAATCTTGTTCAGACGAATTTTCTTTTTGAACGCATACTCATAAATTTTTTCAAGATTGGCGGGTGAAACTGTTTCTCCCGGCTCTTTCCAGCGGGAAACCGTGCTGGTGCTTACCCCAAGTTCCTGTGCAAATTCCTGAATGGTCATCCCCAGCAACTCCAGTATGACCTCGATATCCTCATGTACACGAAAGTCCATGTGAATCCCCCTTATGTTCTGCATGAACTTGATTATAGCACATCGGAGAAACAAGTTCAATGTTTTTCAAACTTATTTATCGCATATCGGACGAACAAGTTGACTGGATGCAAAAAGTATCTCTATTCATACAAAATCAAATGGTCGAGGTATTCCTTTACTTTATGGAAGGATCGATATATAGCGGAGCCCCTTTTCGAGCAATATGGGTAGGCACAATTTTATATATTGCGGAAGAAAAATCTTCCCAAAACTTCAAATTCAAGTCTTTCGTTTTGAAAATATCTTCGTAGATATATCTAAAATCCACAAGGGTTCTGCTGCTCCGGGCCTGTTCTATTTTGTCCTTTCTGTCCGTTTTGTCCCATGGGTATAAAAGAAAAACCGCCCAAGGCTCAGAGCAGCATCGCAGCCTTCGGCAGCTTCATGCAGATAAAAAATAATAATTTATCGTTTATATTCTTATAACGATTGCAATTCTCGCAAGCTGCACCTTGGGGAACACCGAATTGCGGAAAACAGGGCGGTGCAGTTTGTCCTCAGCCGAAAATGTTCCGAAAGCCCATGATTTCACGCAGAAAACACCTACAGAACAGCAGAAAATAAAAAATTACCGTTGCTGATATTGTATCAACAACGGTAACAGATTTGGTTGCGGAGACAGGACTTGAACCTGCGACCTCCGGGTTATGAGAAAATACTCTAAAAACGCAAGCACATCAAACCCATTTCAAATGTTCCTATTTTATCACTAAAACCATAGTATTACGAACTATGTTCTCCCGCATTATACCCCTTGATACCGCTCCTTCACATAGGGGTTGGTGTCATATATTGGTGTCATCTTTCCACGCAGTTGATTGCCCGGCCAATCGAATCAAGCAATCAATTCGTCGGGTTTTCTATGCCACCCCAATTTACCCTTTAGGTTCTATGCCAAATGGCGACGAACGCAATAAAACCACACACAACTCTTCGGGCTGAAGCATTGCAATTTTGCAAAAAAGTTCGAAAACGGGGTGTATCCGTTATTCGCGGGTACACCCCGTTTTCTGTTCTCTGAAGAGCGTGAAATAAAGAACTACTAGAAAGGAGCACTACCTTGAACGCACAAATCACCGCAATCATCAACCAAAAAGGAGGCGTCGGAAAAACCACATCCACCGTCAACCTGGGCGTTGGGCTTGCACGGGAGGGCAAAAAGGTTCTGCTGGTAGATGCAGACCCGCAGGGCAGCTTATCTATCAGCATGGGACTTCAAAACCCGGACGAGCTTTCCGATACCCTCTCCACGCTTATGCTCGCAGAGATGGAGTACAGGCCCATCTACCCGGATCACGGAATCATCCATCACAAAGAAGGCGTTGACCTTCTCCCCGGAAATATTGAGCTGTCCGGCGTTGAACTCAGCCTGTTTAATACCATGAGCCGGGAACTTGTTCTTCGGAATGTATTGGATCGCCTGCGCTGCAACTATGATTACATTCTCATAGACTGTATGCCGTCCCTGGGCCTGATGAATATCAATGCGCTGGCAGCAGCGGATAGTGTCATCATCCCCTTGCAGCCCCACTTCCTGTCCACCAAGGGCCTGAACTTATTGCTGAGATCTGTCGCCCGGGTTCGCAGGCAAATCAATCCGAAGCTGCGCATCGATGGCATTCTGTTTACGATGGTGGACAGTCGAGCCAACAACTCCCAGAGCATTATGTCCTCCCTACGTTCCACCGTTGGAGACAGCATCCGCGTTTTCAACACAGAGATCCCTCGCTCCGTCCGCGCAGTGGAAGCTGCCGAGCAAGGGAAAAGCATTTACCTGTTCGACAAGAACGGAAAAGTAGCAGAAGCCTATGCCGCGCTTACAAAGGAGGTGATCGACCTTGGCAGAGAAGTACCCAATCAATCTCGGACTGACCGCACTCGATGAGCTGTTCATGACCGATGAGGGCAGAAAAGAAAGTAAGCAGCCCCGTATTCAGGAAATCCCCCTCGACCAGATTGACGATATGCCCAACCACCCCTACAAAGTTCGCATGGACGAAGATATGGAGGCGCTTGTGGAGAGTGTCAAGAACCACGGAATCATCACGCCGGTCATCCTCCGCCAGAAAGAGGATGGGCGGTACGAATGTGCCTCCGGGCACAGGCGCAGGAAAGCGGCGGAACTTGCCGGCTTTACGACGATTCAAGCAGAAGTCCGGGAAATGACCCGGGACGAAGCCATTATCATTATGGCACACTCCAATCGCCAGCGGTCAAAGATCCTGCCCAGTGAAAAGGCTTTTTCGTATAAGATGGAGCTGGAAGCACTCAAGCGGCAGGCTGGGAGACCCCCAAAAGGAAATTTTGTTCCAGTGGAACAAAATTTTTCGAGAGACGAATTGGCAGAAAAAGCAGGCGAAAGTTCAGCCCAAATTCACAGATATATCCGCCTGACCTACCTTGCCCCGGCACTTCTGGACATGGTGGACGAAGGCCGCATTGCTTTCCGTCCCGCTGTGGAGCTTTCTTACCTTACAGAACAGGAGCAGGCGGATTTGTTGGAAACCATTTCTTACGAGGATGCCACACCTTCTCTGGCGCAGGCCATCAAAATGAAAGAGTTTTCCCGGGAGGAACGGCTCAACGCCGATGTGATTCTTTCCATCATGTGCGAACAGAAACCAAACCAGAAAGAAAAAATCAGCTTTCGCGCCGAAAAGCTGAAACCTTATCTACCAAAGGACATCACGCCCAAGCAGACCGAAGATTATATTTTGAAAGCGCTGGAATATTATCAACGGTACCGGGAGCGGATGAAGGAGCGTGACAGATAAATGAAAAAGAAACATTTCGCCAAGGGGGTGGTCTACCCATTTGACGGCGGGATGCCTCTGTCCTGCCGCTCTCCCCCCTCTCACACTCTCCCCCCAGATAACCTACTGGACTTACTGAAAAGAAGATACTGGGAGAATTTGCAGATTTGGTAAAGCAAAACAAATGCGATAAAATTTGCAATGAGGAGGTGCCGCGTATGAAAAAGGCATTTGTTATATCAGCGCTGATCATTCTTACACTTGCCGGATGCAGCAATGCGAGCAGCGCAGAATCTACCACAGAACCAGTCTCACAGAAATTCTCCCCATTTTCTCCTACAGAGTTTTTCGATCCGCAACAGGAAACCGAAAGCACTCAACCAACAATCCACACAGATGGCGACTTCACCCCAGCTACCGAAGCACACGCCCACGCATCTTCCAATGCAGTTCCGGGATCTGAAACTCCCTCCGCACCGGTGCTTCCAATTCCAACAGAAGTTCCGCAGGCAACGATTCCCAGGCAGGAAGATGCGCCTTCCGCGCCGCAGCCCCAGGAGACAGGCACTCCGGTTTTGGAAGTACCCACAGAACCAGCACCTGCTCCAACGGAACCCACACCGACAGAGCCGAAGCCAACGGAGGCACCTGAAACCCAGCCGACAGAGCCTGTTCCAACAGAGCCTGCCGGATGCCAGCATGACTGGATCTGCATCCACCATGACGCAGAAGGTCATTGGCTGGCCGGAGTGCGGTGCGACTGCGGCTTGGAAATCTACGGTGACCCGGAAGAACTGCCGGAATTGTGGAACACCCATTCTGCATCCTATCCCCCAACAGAATCCCTGTTCGAGCATGGTGGCTATGCAAGTGCAGATCAGTGGGTTGAGGACAAAGCCGCCTATGACGAATGGGTATGCCGTCATTGCGGAGAAGAAAAACCATAAGTTCATACCCTGAAAACCTCTTGATGCCTCAGTACATCAAGAGGTTTTTCTTTTGAAATTCGCAAAAGGAGGAAATCTGATTGAACGCAATGAAGAAACCCCTGGCGTTTCTGCTGGCACTGATACTGCTGCTGGCCTGTCTGCCTTTGGGAGCGGTTCCGGCATTTGCGGCGGAAGTGGATGAAACCCAGCCGCCTACGGATGCCGATCCCGAAGCCACAGAGGAACCGACAGTCCCGGAAACCGCAGAAGAAACCGCTTCACCGGAAACAGCACCGCCTGTTTCAACAGAAACATCCCCGACCGAGAACGATGCGCTTGTCGAGGGCGAGATGGAATCTGTTGAGATTCCCATGCTGTTTTCCACGAACGAAGTCATGCCTCTTGCTGATATCAATGGCGGTAGCTCCGGTTCGGAGATTGGCGACGGCGGCGGAGGCGGTGGTAACACAGCGGGAGACGGCTCCAGCAACATGGTAGCTGCCGGTGTCACCATGCAGATCGTCTATTACCGCTACGACCAGTGCTACAACCGCTACAATTCCCACGGTAATGTCATTAATACGGTCAAGAACGGAAAAGCAATTCCCTGGAACAGCACCGGCAAGGACAAAGGTGAAACCATGACCACCGTCTTTGATACTTTCACCATCACACCCAACACTTTTGTTGTCAAAGCCCGGTGGGATTCGTACCCTTATGTGTACCATTTCCCCTATGAAAACTTGAGTGATGACAAATGCACCTTTAAGTGGACAGGCTTCACCAGCTACTGGTTCAACTATGAAAATCCCGGTGGCAAGGCTGACACTTATCCCCGGATTGTCCGAAACGAAACAAACGGAAGCAAAGCCATCGAGGATTACCTTGCCAGAATCATCCTTGGCAGCGACTTTGGCGCATGGGACAAGCTGGATGTGGCAAAGGGTGAAACCGTGGCAACAGACACCTCGCTGTTCGCAGCCGTACTGAAATACCTGGGTGCCAGTGACCTTGCAATCCAGAACTATCTGGACGCCTACTACGGCAAGCTCAGTATCGCTCAGAATGGCTCCACCCTGATTCCCACTATCATCTGGTCTTATGTGGCAGCGGAAAATCTGGGCGGCACCAACCGGATCTACACCATCGGAGATGTGGCTGCCAACGGCTCCGGCAATACAAGCTGGCTGCAAACAGCCTACACATCCGGTGCAAACTGCAATACAGGTTATGGTGCCTGTTCCTGGATGAAAAGCTCCACCGACACCATGATCTGTAAGCTGATGCTGGGTGCCAATCACTCTTCCAACCACAACAATGTCATCTGGAAAGAGAGCGGCTCGTCCAAACTGTTTGGTACCGGTCTAGTCAACCGCATCCAGACCCAGGTGGACAACACGGCGGAGAACGGAAGCAACACCTTCTATTATCTGCGTGGTTACTGGACGCCCTATGGCTCCGGCAACGGCTCCATCACCCTGACCAAGACCAACACCGCAGGCAATACCAAGCTGTCCGGGGCAGAATTTACCCTCTACCGGGATGCCGCCTGCACCGTTCCCATTACCAGCGCGGACTACGCCACCCTGTCCACCTCGGATGCAGGCTATGTCAGTGCCAGCGTCCGCAAGACCAATGCCAGCGGTCAGGCCAAATGGACGGGCCTTTACACCGGCACCTACTTCCTGAAAGAAACGAAAGCCCCTGACGGGTATCAAGTGAATGTGGATGCCAGCGGCAATGTGCAGGTCAAAGAGGTGGCTGTGGGCAAGGGCAACACCAGTTTGACCCTGACCAATGCAGAGGATTCCAAGCCGGTTTCTCTGAAAAAGAGCATCAATGCCAGCCAGTCCTGCATCGACCAGATCAAGGGCAACAGCCTGTATTCTCTGGCGGGGGCGGAGTACACCATTACCCTGAATGGTAAGGTGGTGGAAACTCTCAAGACCGATGCCAACGGCAACGCCACCTCCTCCCAGAAATACCGGGTGGGCGATGTGCTGACCGTCAAGGAGACGAAAGCGCCTCCCGGATTCAAGCTGGAAACCAAAACCTACACATACACCGTCACCTCCGGGGATAATGTGATCTCCGTATCCGATGTTCCCATCTTTGATCCGCCCTTTGTGCTGACCAAGGTGGACAAGGATACTACCACACCGCAGGGCGACGGTTCCTTTGCTGGTGCGGTGTTCAAGTGGGAGTATTACGCCAATAGTAATTGGTCTGATTCTGCGACTCGTACCTGGTACTTTGCAACCGATGCAGATGGAAGGTGCCGGTATAACCAGAATTACATTGCATCTGGCTATACCAGTGATGCCCTGTATGTATCTCCTGCCGGAGTTAGCCAGCTCCCCCTGGGAACGGTGAAGATCACGGAAGTGAAGAACTCTCTGGGTTACACCGTAATCTCCAAGCCGCTGTACTGCTCCATCGTGCAGAATGGCTCCACCGCAACCCACAAGTGGACGACGGAATCCATGCCGATCCTCTCCCAGATGTCCAACGGCGACTGGGGTGTGGAGGAACCCATTGATACAGGGCTGTTTGGCTCCCTGAGTCTGGACAAGTACGATTCCGTTACTGGGAAAACCCCGCAGGGTGAAGCAACTTTGGCAGGTGCAAAATTTCAGATCATCAATGCCAGCGTAAATTCTGTGGTTGTGAACGGGAAAGTGGTTGCCCCCGGAGCAATCATCTGCGAGCTGGCCACGGATGCCAGCGGCCACGCCCAGACCGGAAACATCTTCCCTGTGGGCACCTACACCGTCAAAGAAATCGCAGCTCCCACCGGCTACAATCTGAACACAACCTGGCAGAAAACCTTCTCCGTCATGGAAGGAAAGAAAGATCACGCCTTCACCTATGCTGACGGAACAGGTTGTCCCGAAGAAGTCATCTCCGGCAAAATTCAGGTCACGAAGAAGATTGTCAATCAGATCGACAACACCAATGCACCTGAAACGGGAGCCAAGTTCTCGGTCATGGATCGGAACGGGACTGTGGTTGATACCATCGTCACCGGCGAAAACGGTGTGGGAACAAGTAAAAACCTGCCCTACGGCACCTACACCGTCAAGCAGATCTCCGGGCAGGCTGGCACGGTTCTGGCAGAGCCTTGGAGCGTGACCGTCAACGAGCACGGCAAGATCTATGAGTACAGCAAGGAGAACCCTCTCTGGACAGCATCCGTGTCCCTCCACAAGGAAGAGGCTGGCATGAAAACACCCCTGGTTGCCACCTTTGAACTGTGTGAGCGCATGGCGGATGGCACGGTGAAGGTGCTGGAAACCGCAGCCACCAGCGCAGACGGCGACCTGACATTTACCCGGAAGATCGTCTATACCGATGGCATCTGCAACCAATCCACCTATTTCATCCGGGAGAAAACCGCTCCGGCGGGCTTCCTGCTGGATACAAACGAATATCCCGTGTCCTGTATCGAGAACGAGCAGAAGATTTCCGTCACTGTGGAGAACCATCCCATTCTGGGCAGCATTGAACTCCGGAAGCAGTCCTCTACTGGCGAGGTCATGGAGGGTGTCAAGTTCGCTCTGGAATACTCTCTGGATGATGGAAGCACCTGGAATGCTGTCACCAAGCGTGGAAATGCGGAGAACATTATCCCCGGCTCCTGCACCAGCGATCTGCTGGGCGAGGATGGCACGATGGTAACGGACGAGAATGGCATTGGCCGGTTCGATGGGCTGCGGGTCTATACCGCAGATGGGGCCCCCATCCGCTACCGGGTCACGGAACTGCAAACCCTGAACGGCTCCACACTCATGCCTGATGCCATCTGGGAAGACACCATCCCGGAAAGCAGCGACGGTGCCTTTGAGATCACGCTGGGCGTTGTAAACTCTCCTGTTCTGGAGCTCCCCAAAACCGGCAGCGCTTCTGCCAGAATTCTGTCCATTCTGGCTGCGCTCTTTACTGTCGCTGGTGTGACGATCCTGATCGCCCGTCGAAAGAAGGCGCAGTAACATGAATACACCAGCTTACCACGCCAGAGATCATCCCTCTGGCATTTTTTGCGCCCCTAAATCTATCCAATTTTTACTGACTCAAAACAACAAGGAGGAAATGTCCCTATGAAAAACTTCCGAAAACTCATTACCCTGTGTCTGGCACTCATGCTGTGCCTGAGCTGCGCTTCTGCTGTCTTTGCCGCCGAAGTTGCGGATGCTACCATCGACGAAGATGCCCTCTGCTCTCTCACCATTTGGAAATTCGACTTCACCAACGCCATGAAAGACGGCGTGTGGAATGAGGATTCCTTCATTTCCACCGGCTGGCGGGAATCCTATGTGGAAGAAGTCCTGGGTGAAGCTGTCCGCAAAGGCGATGCCAACGGCGAGACCGACAACCCTCTGGGCAACGGCCAGAATTCCAACGGCTATGCTATCAAGGGCGTGGAATTCAGTTATCTGCGGGTGGCTGACATTGTAACCTTCACCGAGTCTGCCAACGACCAGCATCCCGACTATAATCTGACCCAGGTGCTGTACGGCTTCGACAAAGTCAAGGCCGCTGACCTGCTGAAAGCAATCGGTCTGGCGGACGGTGCGAACCGCTATGTCAACGCGGATGCAACCGACAAGCTGAACCACGACAATTACTACTACACCAGTGATGTTCTGAACAAGGCAATGGCCGACGCCCTCGCCGCCAACGCCACCACCGTAAAGGATGCCCTGGAAGCCTACATGGTCAGCGCCGGTGGCACTGCCATGCCTCTGACCAACGAAAACGGCAAGACCATCGTCCGGGATCTGCCTGTGGGTCTGTACCTGCTGGTGGAAACCAAGGTCCCCGAAATGGTGACTTCCACCACCAACCCTTTCTTCGTATCTCTGCCCATGACCACTGTCTCCGGCGATGAAAACTCCGCGTCTCCCGAAGGCGGTCACTTCTGGAACTACGATGTGGTTGTGTACCCCAAGAACGACACCGGCATCCCCAGTCTGGAAAAGACTGTCCGGGAAGCCAGCAAAGACACCGGCAAAAATGAGGGCAGTGACACCATCACCGACGGCTTTGACCACAACGCCACCGCTTCCACCGGCGACACGATGGAGTATCAGATCATCTCCACGCTGCCTACCATCACCTCCAATGCCACCGCGCTGACCGTCTACAACTTCTACGACACCCTTTCCCAGGGCCTGAGCTACAACAAATCTGAGGGCGTAAAGATCGAGATCTTCACCGACAAGGACTGCACCGACAAAGTTGCCACCTGGGATATGGATTCCGGCAAGTTCGGCGTGACCTATTCCAGCGATGACCGGCACATGACTGTGGACATTGCCAAGGCCGGTCTGGATGAGATCAACGGCAGAACCGAAAATGTCAACGGCAATGTGTATATGGGTTACTCCAACTACACCATCCGCCTGACCTATACGGCTACGGTCAATTCCGATGCCTCCATGGTCTACGGTCAGAACGGCAACGAGAACGAAGTGGTTCTGACTTGGAATCGCACTTCCAGCACCTACTATGACACGCTGATCTCCGATGCCCATGTTTACTCCTTTGGCATCGACCTGACCAAGGTATTCTCTGACAAAGATTCCGAAACCGCCGAGGAAACCGGAATGTTCAAGCATGTGAAGTTCAAGATCTGGAACGAGACTGATGACTACTGGGTCACTGCCAAGCGGGATGAGGCCACCGGCATCTACTATGTCACCGGCCATGTTGCGGAAGAGGCAGACGCCACCGTGTTCTACCCTGTGACCTCCGGCGATGCCTATGGCAAGATCATCGTCAAGGGTCTGGAAGATGACGAGTATGTCCTGACCGAAATTGAGACCGCCAACGGTTATGTGCTGCTGAAGGATGCCATCCATGTGGTGATTACCGCAGCCGATGATGCAACCCGCCCCTGCACCGCGTATACCAAGGATGTGCTGGGCGTTCTGCAGAACGATCCCCACTATGCCTTTGACGGTGGCTTTGACCTGCATCTGGCAGGCATCCCCCAGCAGGCGCTGATCTACAACTATCTGACTGCCTCCGCTACCGTGGACGGCAATGCGGTGGAAATGCTCAGCGACAACGGCTCCGCCAACGCCGAAGCGCCCCTGAAGGTGGTCAACACCCCCGGTTTTGACCTGCCCGATACCGGTGACAATGGCACCATGCTCCTGAGCGTGATTGGCATTGCCGTCATGGCCGGTGCAGCTGTGGTAATCTTCCTGGCAACCCGTAAGAAAGAAACCGATAAGAAGTAATCGAATGGGTCCCGGAGTAGTCTCTCCGGGACCCTCCGAAAGGGGTGCTGTATGAAGAAAAAGACAACCATTTTGCTTGCGGTACTGGCATTCCTCTGCGCGCTGGGATTGACCCTGTATCCCTTGATTGCCGCCAAATACAACGAGGCGCACCAGTCCGCAATTCATGCAGACTACCGGGAAATCGTGGCTCAAAAAGACGATGCCGAAAAAGAGGAAGTCCTGGAAGCGGCACGGCAGTACAATGCCGCTCTGCAGCCCGGCGTATGGGAGGATGATTCTCAGGATTTGCTCCTGTGGGCATCCGAAGATTATGTGAACCAGTTGAATCTTGCCGGAAACGGCATCATGTGCTATGTCCGCATCCCGAAAATCCAAGTGGAGCTGCCCGTGTTTCACGGAACCGACAACGCCACCCTGGAAAAAGGCGTGGGGCATTTGCTGGGCAGTTCCCTCCCGGTGGGCGGCCCAGGAACTCATGCAGTTCTGACCGGGCACTCCGGCATGGCAAGTCAAAAGATGTTCTCCGACCTCGTGGATTTGAAGGTTGGAGATATTTTCTATCTGGAAGTGATGGGCGAGACGCTTGCCTATCAGGTGGACCAAATCAAAGTTGTTTTGCCCTATGACACCAGCCTGTTGGAAATCATCCCCGGCGAAGATCTCTGCACTCTCGTGACCTGCACGCCCTATGGGGTCAACACCCACCGGCTTCTGGTACGAGGTTCCCGGATTTCCTTTGAAAAACCGACTGAGGAAGAAACCGTTCCCACAGTAACGGAGGCTGTTCGTTCCACCTGGGAGCAGCAATATGTAAAGGGGCTTGGCATTGGCATTCTGGTGATGACCGTACTGGGCATTCTCTCCTGGTCTGCATGGCTGATCTGGAGGCGATGGCATGGGTAAGCTGAGAAAAAGCATTTTGATTGCCATGTTCATTGCCTTCGTGGTAGGTGCAATCCTGTTTATTTACCCGTTCTTTCGGGGCTTTTTTCTGGATTGGCGAATGAAGGACAGCGCTGGCTCCTTTCTGGAACAGATGGAAGCGCCTGACACCTCTTTCTCCACACCGGAGAGTCCCGGCATCCGCGAGGAATCACTTCCCACAGAAGAAACCATTCCCAACGAAGCACTGTGGAACGCCGTCCACGATTACAACCAGCAAATCTGGGAGGAACGGCAATCTGAGCTTTCCGATCCCTGGGCCTATCAGCAGCCCAGTTTCGCGCTCGAAGATTTCGGCATGGAAGATGAGATCTTCGGTGTAATTACCATTCCCGAGATTGAACTGGAAATGCCCATCTATCTTGGCGCAACGGCAGATCGCCTTTCTTTGGGCGCTGCCCAGCTATCCCAGACCAGCATCCCGGTAGGCGGCAATAACACCAACTGCGTCCTCGCCGGTCACCGGGGATGGCGCGGCGGCAAATACTTTTCCCATATCGTATCTCTGAAAAAGGGTGATGAAGTATTCATCACCAATCTGTGGGAAACGCTGACCTACCGGGTGGTAAGGACAGAGGTGATTGAATCCTATGAGGTGGACAAGATCAAGATCCAGCCGGACAAGGATATGCTGACCCTGCTGACCTGCTATTACCGGAGTAAAAACCACAAAATGCGATTCGTGGTCTACTGTGAGCGTGTGGAAGGAGGTGTAAATCCATGACAGCAAAGACAATCATCGGCATCGGCCTTGTGGTGTTCATTCTCGTGGGGCTGATTGTGCTGAACATGAAGAACAAGAAGAAATAAGAAACCCGGGCGGCATCTGCAATATGGTGCCGCCCTCCCGATTGAGGAGGCAAATTCAATGGATGAGAAACGAATGGCCGGCAGCTATGAGATTATGCAGGCATTGCAGGTCGGTCGCAACGAGGTTGTCCTCGGCGAAGATGAGAACGCCGCTCCCGGCGAGCGATATATGTGCGCTCTGTGCCAGAAGAACGAACTCTTTGCACAGTATAACAATGTCATGGTCAGCGATGACTTTCTGGAAATGGTGAAGCTATATGCCAATCGGATCGAAGAACAGGTAGAGAGAACGGCTGAGTCCATGAAGTTTCCCCACTTGGAGGGCGTAAGCCGGGACATTATTGACCCCAAGGAATATGAACCGCTTTACTACGAGGACGACCTGAATGACAAAGTCGTGGTCATCAAGTCGGACGCCCTTCGCAGAGAGTATCAGCAGGGTCCGTATCAGCTCCGCCTGTGCACCGGTGGCTTCGGTGCATCCCCCAAAAGCAGAGGCTCCGCATGCTTCTGTCGGGATCTTTTGACCGGGAAATCCAGCCGCTTTGAGCGTCTGGACATTGCGGGCATTTATCCGATGGAGAAGCTCCCGGAGTGGGCAAAGAAAGGTCTTGAAATTTGCAGGCAGAAACAAGCTGCGGAACGGGAGGGACGATGATGGAAATGACTTTCAGGCCCATGACGCCTACGGAACGGATGTACAGCTACACCCAGTCCCAGCAGTTAATCATGCAAACAGGCTGCATTGGCCATTTGCGTGGAGATTTCGGTAGCACCGGAGAGCAGTTCTTCACAAGCTGGGATGACCACCGCGCAGATTTGAAGTCGGACGCTTTTAAGCAGGAGTTTGATGAGGTGATCGACGCCCTTCGGAAAGACAAGAGCCACGGCTGTGTGCTGAAAAGCCGCAAAGATCTTCTTTCTGCCTGCGCCAAAACCCCGGACAGCAGTTTCGGCAATGGCCGGGAGTACGGCTTCCGCGCGGATACAGAGCATTATTCGTATATGTTCCGGCTGAATCCCGGCAAGGGCGAGTATAGCATTTACTGCTACTGCTATCTGAAACAGTGGCTGGATCGGCACATGAAACAGGCCGAAAAAGGAATCCGCTTCATCACCCCGGATTACAAGGAGCTGTTTCGCATTGCGGACGGCGATTCGATCCGCTACTATACCGCCGGTGGTGAAGTTCGTCAGCCTACTTGCCGCTACATTGATGACTGCCATTTTGAAACGTCCAGCCCAGGCTTTGGTGACTTGTATCATATCTGCGAATTTGCCGAGAAATACCAAAGTCACAACTGTGCCGGGATCATTCCTCTGCGGAAATCCCTGCCGGACAAATGCTTCAGTTATCTGGAATCCACCGGTGAGATGATCGTCATTACAAAAGGCGAAAAGGGATATACCCCGACCGGAACTTATTCCCAGAATTCCAGCCCTAAAACCGGTGCTTCCGCCATAAACAAGGCCAATGGGGTAAGCAGAGCGCAGGAAGCTGCTATGGTTGCCGGCTCCATGTTCGGCTGGAATGTCCCGGCGGCTGACCCCAAGAACTACAACGAAAACGGGGAGCCTATTCGTCCCCAGAAAAAAGAGCGGAGTGATGCGCGATGACCGACGGCGATCACCTGATTTGGAGCAACTACCATCTGGATTTTGAGGATTGGCGGGAAGATCTGGAGGCAGAATACCCAGATTTGTCTGAAAGTGAATTGATGGAGATGATGTATGAGCGAAACAACGATTACCTGTCCGATGAGCGCATCAATCTGGATATTCCGCTTTCCCAGCCGATTTTGGTCATCGGCGATCTGGGTCTGTGGTTTGGCAGGCGCAGCGGATACAAAGAGATTCCCTCCGGGAATATTCGGGACTGTCTCTTCTCCGATACGGACTATACCACCTGGTATGTAGACAAGCTGGGAGATCATCGCTGCGATGCGGTGCATCACGACGGAACGAATCACTACCTCTACCGTGTATTCAAACCCGGTGTGACAGAAGCGCAAATGGACCGGCTGAAAGACAAGATCTACAACGGAACCGCCACGCGAAGTGATATCATCCGCCTGACCATGCGCCTGGGAGACGAGATTGGAAAGGTCTACGGCTGGGATTTTCCGCAGCATTCCCGGACGGGCAAAAACTTAGAAAGATAGGAGGGTTCAATTTGGATAAGAAAACAGCAATCAGCGAGTATCTGCGACGCTACCATCGCGGGAAAGAGAAGGCCATTTACAGTCGGGAACTGCAAAGGCTCTTTTCCATCGACGGCAGGAATCTTCGCAGGAAAATCAGCAGCCTGCGGCAGGATGGCGTACCCATTTGCAGTGGCGAAACCGGCTATTACTATGCGGATAGTCAGAGAGAAATCAACGAAACCGTCTGCCGCATGAACGAACTGGTCACAACAGTATCCAATGCCAGAACCGGGCTGTTGTTTGCCTCTGTCCTGCCTGAGCAGCGTGTTACCGTCGAGGTCAAAATCAAGATGAACTAAGGAGGTGTCAGATGCCCAGCAAATATCAAATCATCAAAGAAATGGCGGCGCAGGAGGCTCTGAGCATAACCTCCAATACCGAGCGATTTATGGCTTTCCTGCATACCGCCGCAAACAACTACAAGTACAGCTTTCAGGACCAGCTATTGATCCACGCACAAAGGCCGGATGCAACTGCCTGCGCCGAGATTGACACCTGGAATAAGCTTGGCCGGTGGGTCAACAAGGGGACCAGAGGCATTGCCCTGCTGGTAGACCGGGATGTTCCATACAAACTTCGCTATGTGTTTGACCTTTCCGATACCAACAGCAGAGCGGGACGGGAAGTTCGGATCTGGCAAATGCAGGAGCGATACCTTCCCGATGTTCAGGAGGCACTCAGCAACAGCTTTGGTGAAGTAGATGCTTCCCGCGACTTCCCCGGTTTTCTTATGGAAGTTGCCGAGAACGCAGTCAGTGACAATCTGGACGATTATGTCGTCGCGCTGGAAAATGTCAAGCGTGGAAGCCTTCTGGAAGAACTGGATGACCTGAACACCAGGCAATGGCTCCGCCAAACCCTATGTAGCAGCGTGGGGTTCATGCTGCTGACCCGGTGTGGATACGATGCCGCAGAGCACTTTTCTTTCGAGGATTTTGCCCATGTGCTGGATTTCAACACCCACGATACCATTTCTGTTCTGGGTGTCGCCTCCAGCGATATTGCCGAGATGGCACTCCGGGAAATTGAGGTTACTGTCCGCTCCTTGCAGCGAGCAGAAAAATTGCAATCTCGCACATTTGCAGATCGAGGCGAAAACCGCTATCATGAAGGCAGAACAAATCAAGGTGAAAGGAGTAACAATCATGAATCTGACCTATACAATGCAGGGCGACTATCTGCTCCCGAATCTGGAAGTGCCGGAATCTCCCAAGGTGGGCAAATATGGAATGCTGCGGCGCAGTTTCCTGCGGAGCCACAGGAAGGCGCTGTACACCGGGATGATGCTGAGCGACAGACTGAACCGGCATCTGGAGGAAGTGGACAAAGCAGCCAACACCATGCTGGAGAACCTGATGTCGAAGATGGCGCAGGAGCAGGGCGTGACGGAGGATTTGAAAGCCAGCAACCCGATGCGCTGGGTGGGGCTGATGAACAACATCAAGGCCTCGGCGGAGGAAGTGGTTCTCAAGGAACTGGTTTACAGCTAAGTGGCCGGAACGGGAACTTCAAATGGGATGTGGAGTTTTTCCATCAGGACGATGAGAAAAACGAGCTGATCCGCACCTGCGAAAAACTGAAAGATCATAGAGTGGAAATTGCCGCATTCTTTGCATCCAACCCGGATGATAAGGAACGCGGCAATTTTATTAAGGGGTTCTTCGATAACACCTTTACCGAGCAGATCCTCAGCAACGGTCAGCGGGTGGGCTATCGTGCCTATGACGATATGCTCCATCTGTGGCGTGGTTCTTACCTCAGCCGGGAACGGGAGGTCTACTACCGCTGGCGTACCGTGGCAAGTCATATTGAAGGCATGATCCTGATGGATCGTTGGCTGGCTCCCGGAGAAGTCTTTCTTTCCACGGAGGAGATGCAGAAGCAGACCATTCTCCGGGCAAAGGCCAAAGACGGCACCGGATTTGACTTCCCCCAGGCGGCCGTGGATTATGTGATCGCCTACGGCAACAGCTTCGAAAATAGCAAGTTCACAATCTATAAGCATTTCCTGCGGAACGAAACACCGGCAGAAAATATCCGCTTTCTGAAGGATTCCTACGGCGTCGGTGGCCATTCCGACGCCATCCCCGGCAGCGGATTGTGGGAGGATCACGATTCTAAGGGAATCCGGATATCCCGATATGCCGGTGAAGCGGCTGGAAAAGCGGAAGTGCTTCTGAGCTGGCCTATGGTAGAAAAGCGCATCCGGGAGCTGATCGCCGCTGACCGCTACCTGACGCCGGATGAAAAGAAAAAATTTTCCGAATATGTGCGCGGAAAGACAATTTCGGATAATCAGGAACCGCCGATTACCGGTCCAAAAGAATACAAGCTGTCTCTGGGCGATTCTGTGTACCTCGGTGCCCAAGCCTTTGAACTGCTTGCGTTGGGCGACACGGAAGTGACCCTGTTTGACCCAAGCTTTCCGCTGTTTCACAAGGTTCTGCCCCGGCAGGAATTCTTTGACCAACTGAAAGAAAATCCCTTGAACGATTCCTACCTGCGCCCCGTTGAACCGATCCCGGAAGCAGAAACGCCTGAACACGCTGACATTCCGGAAACGGAACCCGCAGCACAAGAACAACCCGATGAGAATTCCGTCATGGTGTCCCCTGAGGAGGATAATCCCTATCTTCCGGCAGATCATCTTCCTGCCCCAGCACCCAAGCCGAAAGCAAAGGCATCCGCATCGGTAATCTGCCCGGAGATTTCCTCTGCCCAGCGGCGCAATTACCGCATCACCGACGATGATCTGGGCGTGGGAACCCCGAGCCAGCGATATGCCAACAATGTATCCGCCATCCATTTGCTGAAGCAGCTGGAATCGGAAAGCCGTCTGGCAACGCCGGAGGAGCAGAAGGTTCTTTCCCAATATGTGGGCTGGGGCGGCCTTGCAGATTGCTTCGACGAAAAGCACAGTAAGTATCAAGAACTAAAATCCCTACTGACCGAAGAAGAATACGCTGCCGCCAGAGAATCTTCTCTGACGGCTTTTTACACGCCTCCCGTGGTCATTCGCGCCATTTACAAAGCGATGGAGAACATGGGTTTCAGGCATGGCAACATTCTGGAGCCCTCCTGCGGTGTTGGAAGCTTCCTCGGTATGCTCCCGGAGAGTATGCAGAACTCTCAGCTTTACGGTGTGGAGCTGGACAGCATTTCCGGACGGATTGCCCAGCAGCTCTATCAGAAGTCCTCCATTGCGGTGCAGGGCTTTGAAAAGACGGATCTTCCCGACAGCTTTTTCGACGCCGCCATCGGCAATGTTCCTTTCGGCCAGTTCAAGGTCCCCGACAAGCAGTACGACAAGTACAACTTCCTGATCCATGATTATTTCTTCGCCCGAACGCTGGACAAGATTCGCCCCGGCGGCATCGTGGCCTTCGTCACCAGCAAAGGCACTATGGACAAGGAAAATCCCGCCGTCCGAAAGTATATCGCCCAGAGAGCCGATCTTCTGGGTGCCATCCGTCTGCCCAACGATACCTTCAAGGGGGCAGCCGGCACGGAAGTCACCTCTGACATTCTCTTCCTCCAGAAGCGGGACCGGATGGTAGATCTGGAGCCGGACTGGGTGCATCTGAACACCGACGCCAACGGGAACCAAATGAACCAGTATTTCCTTGACAACCCGGACATGATTCTGGGCGAAATGAAAGAAGTCTCCGGTCCCTTCGGCCCGGAACTTGCCTGCGTTCCTTACGAGGGGCAGGCCCTGGAAGAACTGCTCACCGATGCCATCCAGAATATCCACGCCGAGATCACGGAATACGATCTGGAGGAAGCACTGGACGGCGAGGAAGATCTGTCCATCCCCGCGCTCCCCACAGTGCGAAACTTCAGCTACGCCGTGGTGGATGGAAAGCTGTACTATCGGGAAAACAGCCGCATGAACCCGGTGGACGTGTCTGCCACGGCGGAAAGCCGCATCAAGGGGCTGATCGCCATCCGGGACAGCGTCCGCCAGCTCATCGAGTACCAGACAGAGGACTACCCGGAGAACTTCATCACCGCCGAGCAAACCCGGCTGAATGAACTGTATGACAGCTTTTCCGGGAAGTATGGTCTGATCAATTCCAGAGCCAACACCTCCGCTTTCAATGCGGACAGTTCCTACTGCCTGTTGGCCTCTCTGGAAATTCTGGATGATGAGAGCAATTTCGTCCGCAAGGCCGATATGTTCTCCAAGCGCACCATCCGCCAGAAGGTGGCAGTCACCTCTGTGGACACTGCCTCGGAAGCCCTTGCTTTGTCCCTGGGAGAAAAGGCAAGAATCGATATGCCCTACATGATGGAACTGACCGGCAAGACGGAGGAACAGATCTATCAGGATTTGACGGGCGTGATTTTCCTTGACCCGGAAGCTTCTTCCGAGAGTCCCAAATATCTCCCGGCGGACGAGTACCTTTCCGGAAATGTCCGAAAGAAACTGGCGTTTGTGAAAATGCTTCTGCCGGATCACCCGGAGTATCAGCCCAATGTGGAGGCTTTGGAGCGGGTGCAGCCCAAGGATCTGTCCGCCAGCGAGATCTCAGTCCGTTTGGGTGCCACATGGCTTCCCACAGATGTGGTGGAAAGCTTCATGTACGAGCTGTTCGGCACACCACGGTATGCCCAGTGGAGAGTCAAGGTGCGCTACACCCCGCTTACCGGCGAATGGGATGTGTCCGAGAAAAGCTATGACCGGGGCAATGTGAAAGCGGCGAACACCTACGGCACCGAACGGATCAACGGCTATAAGATCATTGAGGAAACGCTGAATCTGAAAGATGTGCGGATCTTCGATTATGTCTATGACACCAGCGGCAAGAAAACGCCGGTGCTGAACAAAAAGGAAACCGCCATCGCACAGGGCAAGCAGGAGATGATCAAGCAGGCGTTTCAGGACTGGATCTGGAAAGACCCCAGCCGGAGAGAACGCCTGTGCAAGCTCTACAACGAGCAATTCAATTCTATCCGTCCCCGGGAGTATGACGGCAGCCATCTGAACTTTGTTGGCATGAACCCGGAGATCACCCTGCGGCCCCATCAGGTCAACGCCATCGCCCACATTCTCTATGGCGGCAATACTCTGCTGGCCCATGTGGTGGGTGCCGGCAAGACCTTTGAGATGGTTGCGGCGGCAATGGAAAGCAAGCGGCTGGGGCTGTGCCAGAAATCTCTGTTTGTGGTTCCCAACCATCTGACAGAGCAGTGGGCATCGGAGTTTTTGCAGCTCTACCCCTCTGCCAACATCCTGGTTGCCACCAAGAAAGACTTTGAGACGAAGAACCGGAAGAAGTTCTGCGGCAGAATCGCCACCGGCGACTATGACGCCATCATCATTGGCCACAGCCAGTTTGAGAAGATCCCCATGTCCATCGGACGGCAGAAAGCCATTTTGCAGCAGCAGATCGATGAGGTGATGACCGGCATTGCCCAGGCCAAACGGGACCGTGCAGAGAACTTCACCGTCAAGCAGATGGAGCGCACCCGAAAGCAGCTTCAGGTCAAGCTGGAAAAGCTGAACGATCAGTCCCGAAAGGATGACCTGGTCACTTTTGAGGAGCTGGGCGTTGACCGGATTTTTGTGGACGAGGCGCATTACTACAAAAACCGTGCGAAACGTTGCGCATAAGCCCTTGTTGACAGCAAGGACGAACAGCGCCATGTGATTGCACTTAACAATAAGAAAATATCACAGAGAACTTGAATCTCGAAATCAGGGGTGAAATTCCCCTGCCGTACAGAACCAATGCCGGAAAGGAGCAATCCCATAGCGGTCTGTCAAACCGCAGGCAGTACGAGAGCTAATACTCCACTGTGCGCTGCGCATCTGTAAATGTGCAGGGTACAAAGCGTGGTGAAGCCGTAACCTGAAAACCTAAACCCCTGCAAAGGGGCATGGAGAATAATGGTGCGGGCTTCCGAAACCTATGGCTATCCGTTAGTGAAAGCTATGCAGCATCGTAAGAGTAGACGGCATCCGAAAGGGTGAAAATTGGAAAAAGCGCGTGCGGCTGGTTTTTCCGCACGAGCCCTGTGGAATGAAATGTCCACACGGAATCATGCAGAAACTGTGGTTCAAAGCATGGTTAGGTTTTCCCGGTGTAAGGTAGCGGCCTAAGGGTTTCAATGGTCAAGCAATGACCACAAGGATAGAGATTCAGGAACGTTTGAGAGCCTGTTGCCGGAGCTTTACAGGGTTATGAAAGCAACAGGAAGTCAGCCGTACCATAGTAGTCTGCGGCTGGGTAACGCCAGCCACACGGGGCTGAAATGCCCCACGGCGAAGGGTACGAGTCAAACTGATTTACAAATTTCACAAAACGAAAATCCAATAACTCCCTGAAAGATGGGTGACGAACTGCGAGGTGAAAGCCTTGTGCATTTGAACGTCAGATTTTCAACGGAAACGGAACTGAAAGCCATTCAGGATATGCTCTATGAGAAATCCGGGCAGGGCGTTTCGTTCACCGGATTGGTGGAAGCAATGGCGCACGAAGTCACCATTGTGACCGCCATCCATAACATCAAGTCCAACAAGGGCAGTAAAACCGCCGGAGTAGACAAGGTGAAAATGGACAACTATCTGCAAATGCCAAAAGATGAACTAATTTTATTGATTCAATCGTGTTTTCGCAAATATCAGCCCAAACCAGCCCGCCGTGAATATATTCCAAAAAGCAACGGCAAAATGCGGCCGCTGGGAATCCCTACGGTACTGGACAGAATCATACAGGAATGTGTGCGGCTAATCATAGAGCCGATATGCGAGGCGAGATTTTATCCGCATAGCTATGGCTTCCGCCCTTACCGGGCGCAAAAGCACGCAATCCGGGATATTGTCAATGTAATCAACGCCGGGTGTAAATCCCCCGACCAGGCTGTATGGGCAGTGGAAGGTGACATTCAAGGGTGTTTTGACAACATCAGCCATCGGATACTGCTTCAAAAAGTATGGCGAATGGGTATCCATGATAAACGGGTGCTGAAAATCATCAGCCAAATGCTGAAAGCCGGGTATATCGAACAGGATTTGTACCATCAAACGGCAACAGGCACACCGCAGGGAGGAATCCTTTCCCCTCTGCTGTCGAACATCTATCTGAACGATTTTGACTGGTATGTGGGGCGGACCTATATGGAGCCGCATCGCAAATGCAAGCACAAATGCAACGATACACGCAGGCTGAAATGGGCAGGAACCACCCCAAAGTATAACTTCCGTTATGCCGATGATTGGGTGGTGCTGACCTCTACGGAAAAGGAAGCATTCCGTATGAAGCGTGAGCTGACAAAATACTTTAGGCAAAAACTGAAACTGGAACTGTCGCAGGAAAAGACCTATGTAACCGATTTGCGGAAAGGAGGGATACATTTTCTCGGTTACATCGTCAAGGCGGAACGAAAGCGCAAAACACCGAACCCTGCAACGTGGACGGAACATCTGGTGGGAAAACCATTGCCAGATATGGAACGGTTGTCCAAGAAAATTGGCAGTCTACTAGAACAGGTACACCGTATTGAGCTGTATTCCAAACCAAATACACAGGCCGCCCAGATACAATATGTGAACTCCATCATCCTGGGACTGGCGCAGTATTACCAGCCGTCCATCTGTTCGCACGCCTATCATGCAATCGACCGCAGGGTAAACAATGCAGCGCTGGCCGTTTGGAAAAAGCTGTTCCCGAAACAGTATAACCAGATGCAGGTTCCGCTGAAAACACTCTGCAATCTTCCGCACAGGCACGAAGGATATGAAAGCAAAACCTTTGCAATTCCCATCGAGGGGAAATGGTTTGGAATCACTTATGCGTTTATCACGCACAGCCGGTATGAGAGCAAACCGTTTGACCAGAAGATGACCCCGTACACGGTGGAAGGCCGCAGGCGGTACGTCAATTACCGAAACAAGCACAAACCGCTGCCCTGTGACCGGCCGTCCATTAACACCCCGGAGGACATTGCCCTTGCCTGCTATGCAGACGGAAAGGGCTGGAAAGCAAACTTTGAATACTTCATGAATCGGGAGTATGCCTATAACCGGGATAAGGGAAAGTGCAAATGCTGTGGAAAACCATTTTCCCTAACAGTTCCAAAACATTGTCACCACATTGACAACCAGCTTCCAATCGAAAGAATCAATAAAGTTCCCAATCTGGCATGGCTTTGCGAATCGTGCCACCGCATGGTTCATAACAGCCCAATACCGCCCGAGCTGGACGCAAAGGCGGTGCGCAAAATTATGAAATACCGAGAAAAACTCAAATCGTGAAATTTGTGAGTACGCTGTACCCGTGAGGGTGCAGTGGTATTGAAATCTGAAGGAAGAAAGTAAATCAGTTTGATGGTAGGCCGGGTGCGCTGAAAGGTGCACGCCCGGCGTGAGGTGGGGGAAAATCCGGAGATTACTTCAAAGGATTACCTATCACCATTCGCCGCATTTTCCAAGATGCGCAATGTGGGCGGCATCTCTCAGACGGAGGCGCAGAAGTCCTCTGACCTTTATATGAAGTGCCGCTATCTGGACGAGATCACCGGAGGCCGGGGCGTAATCTTTGCCACCGGCACCCCCATCTCCAACTCTATGGTGGAGATGTACACCATGCAGAAGTATCTGCAATACAACACCCTGAAAGAGCATGGCCTGCTCCACTTTGACGCCTGGGCCTCCAACTTTGGAGAAACCGTCACCGCCATTGAACTGGCTCCGGAGGGTTCCGGTTACCGGGCAAAGACCCGGTTCTCCCGGTTCTACAACCTGCCGGAGCTGATGGCCATGTTCAAGGAAGTGGCTGATATTCAGACGGCGGATATGCTGAACCTTCCGGTTCCCAAGGCCAACAACCACACGGTTGCCCTGAAGCCATCGGAGCAGCAGAAGGAAATGGTGGTTTCTCTTTCGGAACGGGCGGAGAAAGTCCGCAACAAAATGGTGGATTCTTCCGTCGACAATATGCTCCTTATCACCAACGACGGCAGGAAGCTGGCTCTGGATCAGCGGCTGATGAATCCCATGCTGGGAGAAAGCGAAACCGGCAAGACGGCGGCCTGCGCCGATACTGTCCATGAGATTTGGCAGAAGCACGCGGATACCGCCTCCACCCAAATGGTATTCTGTGACCTGTCCACACCCCACAATGACGGCAGCTTCAACATCTATGATGACCTGCGAGACAAGCTGATTGCAAAAGGCATCCCGGCAGAGCAGATTGCCTATATCCACTCCGCAAATTCCGAGGCTCAGAAAAAGGAGCTGTTCGGCAAGGTGCGTTCCGGTCAGGTTCGGGTTCTGCTGGGTTCCACCCAAAAGATGGGTGCCGGAACCAATGTGCGTGCGACTCGTTCGTAACTGAAAAGGTTACGCTCAAGTCAAAATCCTACAAGATTGAAAGGAGCTTAGAAATTGATTTGAAGAACTGATATTCCGACAGGTGGAATGACGGGGTAACGCCTTGAAACGCCTGCCTTGATACTGCGGTGTGCGGTAAGATTTGCAGAAATCAAACCGTACAAAGCCCGCTGAAGTCGGCGGAAGTCTGTCCAAACAGGCAATTTTGTGATGTGGAAAGTGTCCCAGAGGTGGGATATGCAGATGATACGCCGGAGGTCTATAAAATCCCTATGGTGAGGATGTCGTAAATGACCGACGAAGTCCGAGTGTTAGGGTCTATAGCGTGATATGGCAGAAATGTCATAGTCGTAAATATACGGCGTGCGTGAGGTTGAGTAAAAATGGACGTTATGAAAGACCTTGTGGTGTTATAGGCACTTCCCAGCGCACAGGCTCATAGGACAACCTAAGGGGATTATGTACAGATAGGAATATCGGAACGAGGAAAGGTCGGAACGCTGAGTGTCTGCACACGATGAGGCGGTAGTCACGAAAAATCAGCAAATGAAACAAGTGACTTTTATCCCGACTGAGAGCGGCGGCACGACTGATGAAGCCCTTGTAATGAGGGTGGAGGAACAGCCGCCAGTCATTTACAGATAATAATTCTAAAAAGCAATATATCAAAGGTTCGAGTAAGACTAAGAAAGGCGAAAGCCGACTTTGACAGGAAGAAAGCTGCTCAAGCGCCAAAAGCTGAGGAACAACGAATACTATGATATGCAGTCAGTATTCGATGAACTGTACGAAAACAGTCTTGCGAAGCGTGAATTCAAGAACCTTATCAGCATTATCACGACAGAAGAAAATATCAGGTTAGCATATAGGAATCTGAAAAAGAACGCTGGAAGCAGAACGCCGGGAACGGATGGAAAAACCATTGCAGACTTGGCAAAAATGAGCGAACCAGAACTGATTGGCTTGGTACAGCAAAAATTCAAGTGGTATCAACCCCAGTCTGTCAGACGGAAAGAGATTCCCAAAGGAAATGGCAAAACCAGACCACTGGGTATTCCAACCATCATGGACAGGCTGATACAGCAATGTGTCCTGCAAGTGATGGAGCCGATTTGTGAAGCACAATTCTGTGAAACAAGCAACGGTTTCCGTCCAAACAGGGGCGTTGAAAATGCACTGGCACAGGCTGAAAAGCATATGCAGAAAGGCAATCTTCACATTGTGATTGACATTGATATAAAAGGATTCTTTGACAATGTGAACCATGGAAAACTATTACGCCAAATCTGGGCAATGGGTATCCATGACAAAAAGCTGCTGAGTATCATTTCTGCAATGCTGAAAGCGAGGTTGCCGGTATCGGCTTTCCAGAAAAGGGAACGCCGCAGGGCGGAATTATCTCCCCGCTGTTATCCAACATTGTTCTCAATGAATTGGACTGGTGGATTACAAGCCAATGGGTCGGAATCCCCACAAGGCATGAATACAGCGGAAGAATCCATACCACAGGAACAAAAGACCAATCTAAAAAGTATCGGGAACTCAGAAAAACCAAGCTAAAAGAGTGCTACATTGTAAGATATGCCGATGATTTCAAAATCTTTTGCAGAAAACACAGCGATGCCGTGAAGCTGTTTGAAGCAACAAAGGCATGGCTGAACGAACGACTGGGTCTTGATATAAGCCCGGAAAAGTCCAAAATTGTGAATCTAAAGCATGATTACTCCGATTTTCTGGGATTCAGAATCAAGGTTCACAAAGGCAAGGGCAAAAAATATGTGATTATATCGCACATCGCACCCAAGGCATTGGACAGGATCAAGGATACCGCAAAAGAAAAAGTCAAGGCAATTCAGCACTCATCAGGTGAATTGGAAGAATTTAAGGTCGTAAATGACTACAACAGTTTCGTCATGGGCGTCCACAATTACTACCGCATGGCAACTGCCGCTTCCCCGGATATACAGCGATTAGCGTTTGAAATAAAGATTGCTATTAAAAATAGACTACAAGAACGAGTAAAGCGACGAAGTGACCAATCGATCCCCGAATATGCCAAACGGTATGCAAAGAGTAAGGAAATTCGATTTATTGGTAAGAATACCCTGCTCCCGATTGGCTATATTCAACACCATCCGCCAATTCATAAAAAGAAGTTGGTGAACAAATACACCGCCGCTGGACGGGCGGAAATACACAAGAATCTGGAGAGTGTGGACATGACAATTCTACACATTCTCATGAGAAATCCCATTATGAGTGCCACGGTGGAATACAACGATAATCGTATATCTCTCTATGTGGCACAGCAAGGGAAATGTGCCATTACCAAAGAGCAACTATCCCTCGAAGAAATCCATTGCCACCACAAAACGCCTAAGTCGCTGGGCGGTGGGGACAACTACGCAAACCTGATAATTCTACATGAACGAATCCATAGACTGGTTCACGCAACGCATAAAGATACCATTTCTGCAATTATGCAGACAGTACAGTTAAATAAACAGCAACTGGAAAAGCTGAATAAGCTCAGAAAGTTAGCTGGAAACGAAGCAATTACGTTTGAGCAACAAACAACCTGTTGCTGATTAGAATGACAATTTGTAAATGATGGAAAGCCGTGTGAGGGGAAACTCTCATGCACGGTTTGGAGTGGGGGAAAATCCGGAGGTGAGTTCACCAAAGGATTACCTATCACTATAGCAGCGGCTGATCGCCCTGCACCATATCGACTGCCCCTGGCGACCCAGTGATTTGCAGCAGCGGGAAGGCCGTATCGTCCGGCAAGGCAATATGCACGACGAGGTGGACATCTACACCTATGTCACGGAGAACACCTTCGACAGCTATCTGTATCAGCTGGTGGAATCCAAGCAGAAGTTCATCGGTCAGATCATGACTTCCAAATCCCCGGTACGCTCGGCGGAGGACATCGACGAAACCGCCCTGTCCTATGCGGAGATCAAGGCGCTGTGTACCGGCAATCCCTATATCAAGGAGAAGATGGATCTGGATATCGAGGTGCAGAAGCTGCGGCTGATGAAGTCCTCACACCTCAGCCAGCGGTATGCTCTGGAGGATCAGATCATCAAGGAATTCCCCCAGCAAATCGCAGCCTATGAGCAGGTAATGGCCGGGTTGGAGGCGGACATTGCCCATGTCAGAGAGCATACCCATCCCAACGAGGACGGATTCTCTCCCATGGTGATTGAAAACACCGCCCACAGCAGTAAGAAAGCCGCCGGTTCTGCCATCTTGGAAGTCTGCCACAATATGACCAGCCCCAATCCCATTCCACTTGGAATGTATCGGGGTTTTTCCATGCAGCTTCACTTTGACAGCATGAAACGGGAGTTTATCATCACCCTTCAGGGGCAACTCAGCTATCCCGTTTCCTTGGGTACGGATGTGTTTGGCAATATCCAGCGTCTGGACAATGTGATAGACAGCTTCCCGGAGCGGCTGCAAAAGTGCCGGGAGCAGCTTGACAATGTGAAGGAGCAGTTGGAGGCAGCAAAGGTGGAGTCGCGGGCTCCCTTCCCCAGAGAGGAAGAGCTGAAAACCAAATCCGCCCGCCTGGACGAACTCAATATCCTGCTGAATCTGGATAAGAAGGAAAACGAGATCGTGGATGGTGAGCGTGGTGATGAGGACGATACGGAGCGAAAGGCTCCGGGACAAGAGCGTTAAAACAAGGAGGATAACATGACCAACGAAGAACTGAACACCGCACTGTATCAAAAAATGTTTGCAGAGCAGGAAGTATATCGAAACTGGCTGCTGTCTTTGCCCGCCGAGGAGATTTTGCATCACTGCTACGAGTACACCTGCCGGGAAGATATTCTGCTGTCTCTTGAAAATAACGATCTTTCCGACAAGCAAGCACGGGCGCTGCTGAAATCTCCCACGCCTGTGGCAGATGTTTTCAAGAAATGGGAATCCTGGGAAACCGGCTATATGAGCGACATTCTCAGCTGCGTGGAATGCCGCGCCAACGATGTACTCCGCGAGGAATATTTGGCGGCCCGCGCGGAAAGCAGGTGACGCAATGTCTTTTGTTTCCCCAGAGGAGATTGCAAAGGCCAGGCAGATGGATCTGCTGACCTATTTGCGCAATTACGAGCCGGGAGAGTTGGTAAGAGTCGCAAACGGCACTTACTGCACCAGAGAGCACGATTCCCTGAAAATCTCCAACGGGAAATGGTTCTGGTTTTCCCGGCAGATTGGCGGCTCCAGTGCGCTGGATTATCTGATCCATGTGAAAGGATATTCTCTCCCGGCCGCAGTGGAAACCATATTGGGACGGGCGGTTTCTCAGCCGCCCGTTTCTTGTCGGCAGGAAGACCGTGCCGTCAAGCGGCTGCTGCTTCCGGAGAAAAGCAGCAATTCATCGAAAGTAACACGCTATCTGCGATCGCGGGGAATTGATCCTGCGATCATCGATTACTGTTACCGTAATAACTTGCTCTACGAGGGGCTTCCGTATCACAACGCCGTATTCATCGGCTATGACGAAACGGGAGTCCCTCGTTATGCAGCCCTCCGCGCAACGGTAGGGCAATACAAAGGAGAAGCCTCCGGCAGTGACAAACAGTATTCCTTCAACATCCCGGCAGCAAAGGAGTCCAATACCTTACACCTCTTTGAGGCTGCCATTGATCTGCTCAGCTACGCCACAATGGAGTATCGAGCAGGGCGGGATTGGAGAAGGGAGCATCTGCTGTCCCTTGCCGGTGTTTTCAAAACAGAACGAAAGGATGTGGTGCCAGTTGCCCTGCAACGATTTCTGCGTGTCCACCCCGAAATCCAATCTCTTCATCTCCATCTGGACAATGACGAGATCGGGCGTGGCGCTTCTGCGGGAATCCTTGCAGGGCTTGGAGAAACCTACGCCGTCTTTGACGAACCTCCCAGGTTTGGAAAAGACATGAATGATGCGCTGCGATACGAACTGACCAAAGCGCAAGGAAAGGAGATACAAACACGATAATGGAAATCAAAATCTATCAGATCAATACCGACCGTGACGATCGCAATTGCGCCTTCATGGATCTGGAATATCTGAAACGCGCACTGGGGCAAAATGGGCCGGATGCAGAGATTTACGACCTTGTCTACACCGGCAAAGTGGATGACCGTTCTCTGGAGGATGTGTTCACAAGATTCAATTGTGATATTCCCGAAGACTACCGGGGACGATCTCTTTCGGTTTCCGATGTGGTGGAAGTTGTGGGTGATGCCGAAGTTGAACCCGGCTTCTATTTTTGCGACCGCATCGGATTTCAAAAAGTGGAGTTCGATGCCTCTCGCGCCGGCAAGCAGGACAGCAGAATCACCGTGGTTCTGCTGGAACCCGGCAAGCTGGCACGGGTGGCAGAAATCGATTCTTCTGTCGCCGGCCTGCAAGCTGCGGTTGGCGGATGGTTTGAAGCAGTCTATCCCTTTGAGGAAGAGACTTGCATTGTCTGCAACGAGGAGGGAAAAATCCGGGGAATGCCCTTAAACCGCGCAATCCGCATGGATGGGCAGATTGCAGACATCATCGCAGGCCCTTGCTTTGTCTGCGATTGCAGCAAGGCACGCTTCGGAAGTCTTTCCAAGGAGCAGCAGGAGCGCTACCTGAAACTGTTCAAGTACCCAGAGCGCTTCATGAAAATCAATGGTGAGATTGCATCCATCCCGTACAACCCTTCGCCCAAATCCAAGGAGCGATGAACCTATGGAAGAACAGATCTTGGGGCTGTTGCTCCGCGCCATGATCATTCAGGCTATCTCCAAGGAAAATCAGGAACCGGAAGATGAAAAGCCGGATGTTTCTGAGCGTGTCCGGAATCAGCGTATGCTATCAGACTATATCAGGACCTCTCTCTGGGATGAGCACATGAACCGCAAACGTGAGTTCTGGCTATGGGAGAGGTGACTTTGTTCGGCGGGTAGTATGAAGGAAATCACCGTAGATGCTGAAATGCGGTCTTACTTTGGAAAAATGCGGGTACAATCATAGACATCGCCAGTTTTTTGTGTTAAAATACTGGCATGTTTTCAAAAGGAGGAATTTCCGTGTGGGATACCATTAAAAAATTGGAATACCGTGCACAGGCCAATTTGCCCGGTGCGAAGGAGGAACTTACGTCCCGACTGACAGACCGCATGGAACTGCCTCTGTCCGGTTTGCTTGGCGAGAAACTTTATCTGACCGGCGTGTCCCAGTTGAAAAGCAAAGCAGCAGAATTGGATATTCTGTACCAACGGCTTCCGGAACACCATGGCGTTTGGGACACGATTCTGCTGGATGCCTGGTCCTCCGCCACCATCGAAGGAGCCAGAACCACCGTTGCAAAAGTACGCCAAAGCTTTGATAATCCGAAGACAAAGGATGACCGGATGGTTATCAACACCGTCAATGGCAGCAACTATGCCTACGGCAGGCCAATCACGCCCAGAAACATTCGCCGTCTCTGGGAGCGCGTTGTCGATGGCGTGTGCGAGAACGAGGCCCATAAGGGAAAGCTTTACCGGGATGGCATGGTGTATATCGGAAACAGCACCAAAATCATTCACACCCCCGCATCTCCCGAACAGCTTCCGGGGCTGATGGATCAGTGGTTTGCATTTTGGGAAGACAGTTCGGATCTGTTGATCCGTTCTTTTGTCGCCCACTTCTATTTCGTGTATATTCACCCCTTCTGTGACGGCAATGGCAGAACAGCTCGAATTCTGAATGCTTCCCAGCTTTACCACGGCGGGTACAAAAAGATGAAGAATCTCCCGCTGTCCAATGCCATCAATAACCAGCTCAGCGGCTATTACAGCAGCCTGTCCGATTCCGAAACGAGCATGGTCCTCAACGGAGAATACTGGCTCGATCTTTCTCCATTTGTGTCTTATATGCTGGATGCGTTTGAACGCTGTCTGATTGACGCGGCGCTGGCAGACAATAAGCTCACAAATGCGGAATCGAAGGTGCTGGAACGCATGAACAAGATTGGCATTCATGCAGAAATCACAGTTGCAAAAGCCTGCAAGATTCTTGACTGCAAGGAAGCTTCCGCCAGAAAGACTTTGAATGCATTGGTTCACAAGGGATACCTGACGGTAGATACTGCGCATACCCCATACATCTACAAGTTGAATCAGCATATGCCGAACTAATTGAATATTGGAAGCAAATTAAGCCGATTGGTTTTCTGTATGAAGATCAATCGGCTTTTTTGTTTTCTACACCCATTCACAGCAAAAACGAAAAGGAGAAATTGATTATGAAAACCTACAATGTGGAAATGGAAATGACTTTTAAGAAGATGCTGCGTGTTGCAGCTCCCACCGCGGATGATGCCATTGATCTGGCGGAGCACCTCATGGAGGAACCAGATGTGTTCTGCTTTGATCGAAGCGAACTGAGCGAAACGGAAGTTGGAGTGCGTCCTGTTGATACCGATGAATTCTGTTTCTGCCGGTGCATGGCCTGCGAGGATGCCGCCTGCTGCGGCTGTTGCATGGAGGATGACGAAAACGAGGATTATGAGGAAGATCGCATTGACGAACTGCTCTGTGATCTGCAGGATACCCTGGAGGCTGCCAACGAAGCAATGGCGGATGTGCTGATCATTGCCGAGGAACTGAAGGAGCTCACCGGCGAGGACATCTTATCCCAGCTGTTGCAGTAAGCGCGAAGGAGGCACTCTGCCTCCATTCAGGAGGTAGAATCCCCCATCCGCAGATGAAATAACCAATGCGAGGGTTAGGGTATGGCATTGTCTTAGCAAGCACTGGATTTGGATATCCAAATCCGCTTGTCCGGGGTTTTGCACCCCTGATACCCCGCATAGAAAGGATGTGTCATGAGAAGAAGATCACAAAGCATTCTGCTGCGTTTGACGCAGGAAGAAATGGAAGCGCTCAACAACAAAGCCAGCGAAGCCAAAATGTCCAGAGAGGCTTTCATCCGTCAAGTTTTGAGTGGTGCCGAAATTAAGGCAAAACCGCCTGCGGATTTTTACAAACTGATTGTGGAAGTGCGGAAAGTTGGCAGCAACCTGAACCAGCTGGTAAAACGGGCGCAGGTACTTGACTTCATAGATACCCCCGCTTTGCAAAAAGTGATGGCAGAAATCCGTGAAACCGAAGACATGCTCTGGGATACTTTTCAGAATGACGGTTCGTGATCATGGCGGTAACGGCAATTTGGGATATCAAAGGGCGGGTGGATAAGGTCATTTCTTATGCCACCAATCCACAAAAAACGGATGCCTCCGCCATGCAATATGCGGCCGACTTACACGCCATAGAGAGGGTGGTTGAATACACTGCTGATGAAATGAAAACAGAAAAATGCTGTTTCGTTTCTGGCATAAACTGCGACCCTGATCAGGCAGCCCATCAATTTGTGAAATCCAAAAAGCATTGGAAAAAGGAAGGCGGCATTGTCGCTTTTCATGGATACCAGTCCTTTCGCGCTGGTGAAGTGGATGCGGACACCGCACACCAAGTCGGCGTTGCGCTGGCAAAGGAATTATGGGGTGATCGGTTTGAAGTGGTTGTTGCAACGCACCTCAACACAGATCATTATCATAATCATTTCGTTATAAATTCCGTATCCCTCTACGATGGCTATAAGTATAACGACTGCAAGGAATCTTACCGACGGATGCGGGAGGTATCTGACCGGCTTTGCAAGGAGCACAATCTGTCCGTCATCAAATATCCGCAGGGCAAGAAAAAGAACTATCTGGAATGGTCTGCTGAAAAGAACGGCAAACCCACTTATGCGAGCATGGTGAAGGCCGACATTGACCGGGCAATTCTGGCGTCCACAACGATGCGTGACTTTAACCGGGTCATGGAACAGATGGGTTATACCTTTAACCGGTACGGCAAGCACGGCCAGCCGCTGGCACATCCTTCTGCCCTGCCGCCCGGTGCAAAAAGGGGCGTTCGTCTGGACAGGCTCGGTGAGGATTACACCTTCGAGGGAATTACCAAACGCATTCTTCAAAATATGCAGAAGCGGATTCCCTTCCCGGAAGCAGAAAAACGCAGTCTGGGAAGATACCGATGCAAGGGTTCTTTCCGAAAGGGCAGGAAGGCCACCGGCTTACGGGCATTATATCTCTACTACTGTTACAAGCTGAAAATCATTGTAAAAAGGCCGGGATCTGTCAAGCAGATTCCGGCCTCCTTGCGTGAGGACATTGTGAAGCTGGACAGGCGTATCGAGGAAACAAGATTTCTGGGCAAGCACCAAATTGAAACCGCTGCCGATCTATCCAGCCGGAAGCAGTATGCCCAGACCCAAATTCAAGTTCTGACCGATCAGCGGCAGGAATTACGAAATACGCTCAAGCGTGTCACCCGGCTGGGAGATACGGAAGCGATTGCCGAAACCAAGGCACAGATTTCTGCACTGACCGGTGAACTAAAACAATACCGCAGGGAGGTGAAATTATGTGATTCCGTAGCCGAGCGTTCCGGACTCATCAAGGAGAACCTGAACGCGATCATCGAACAGGAAAAATCTGATAGAAGGGAGAAAAACGAACATGAACACAGCAGGCGACGCGGCGGAACAAATCGTCAGGATGTCTCTCAATGGCGTTGAGGTTGCCGCCAAAATCACCGGTGTCGGCGCAAAGGAATTGGCCATGATGATCTACGCCATTGCCAAAGACCAGAAGAAAACCAAAGGCAAGATCCGGCTCAGCAATATGCTGCGAAGCGAGAAACCGCTCAAGGTATTCGCCGTAAAGGACTCCGAGTTGGCACAATTCTGCAAGGAGGCCAAGAAATACGGCGTACTGTACTGCGTCCTGAAAGACAAGGATGCCGGCGACGGTCTGACCGACATTATGGTTCGTGCGGAAGATGCGTCCAAGATCAACCGGATCTTCGAGCGTTTCAAGCTGGCAACCGTGGATGTTGGTGAGGTCAAAAGCGAAATTGAGCGTCAAAAGCAGGAGCAGCAGGCAAAGAAAGAGGGCGATCTTCCCGAACCTGAGCGGATTCAGACGGAGGAGAAAACCGATGCTTTTCTGGATCAGCTTATGGCCAAGCCGCCCAATGTACAGGAGCACCAGACGGAAAACCCCACAGAAGGCCGGATTGCGAAATCCCGTCAGTCCGAGCCTACCTCCGAAACCAAAGACAGAACCGCCAGGGGTACTTCTGATCCTCGCCCTTCCGTCCGCGAGGAGCTGAAGCAGATTCGTGCAGAACAGAGTCAGACAGCGGAACGGTCTTCCAGGGACAAGGGCAAAACCAAGTCCGCATCCCACCAGCACCAGGCTCTCGGTCAGCGGAGCAGACCCAAAAAGCAAAAATCCAAGCAAACGAAGGAGAGATGAGTAATGGATAACTACGATTCCATCTTTGCGCAAAGCGAAGATTCCCAGAGCAGAACCCTCGACCAGTTCGACAAGAAAGCGTGGGCAGAAAAGAAGCAGGCGGAGCGTCAGAGCGTTTACGCCTTGATCGACGAAACCGCCCAGGCCATGACCCGGGATGGGAACCTTTTCCAGACCGGTCTGGATGTAATGGCGCGGTTTGACCGGTATTCCGTGGGTAATGTCATTCTGATTGCCGCCCAGAAGCCGGATGCCACCAAGCTGGCTGATTTCGACACCTGGAAGCAGAACCGCACCTATGTCCGCAAGGGCGAGGATCACATCAAGCTGCTGGAACCCGGAGAAGAGTTCCAGCGGGAGGACGGCAGCATGGGCGTCAACTACAATGTCAAGCGGGTGTTTGACATTTCCCAGACCTCCTCTCGCAGCAGGCCCTCGCAGGTCAACCACGATATGCGTCTGCTTCTGAAAGCCATGCTCCACAATGCCCCCTGTGCCGTGGAGATCAGCGACAATATTCCGGACGGCGTCGGCGCTGTCTATGACCCGAAAAAGCGGAAGATCCATGTCCGTCAGGGCATGGATGGCCCCGATATCTTCCGGTGTCTGGCACAGGAACTGACCCACGCGCACCTTGACCGGGGCGGGAACTACAACCGGAATGACGCTGCATTTGTCGCCTATTGCAGTGCCTACACCCTGTGCAAGCGCTACGGTGTGGACACGAAGAACTTCAATTTCCGGCTTGCGCCCGAAACCTTCCGCAACATGGATGCCCAGGAAATGCGCAATCTGCTGGGCACTGTGCGGGACTGCGCCAATCAGATCTCTCTGGATATGTCCAAGGTTTTGGAAAACCGGCAGAAAGATCGGGGCGAACAGGCCCGCTAAGAGGTGGCTGGCATGGCAGAAGAAAAGCGGGTTGTGGAGCTGTCCGACTTTGAACACCGGCTTTTGGTGTCTGGTCTGGCAGATTTCCGAAACAACCTGATTCGGGAGGAGAAGCCCACAGAGGATGTAAACGACCTTTTGTTGAAGGTCATCGATGCCCCAAAGAAAAAACGCGGCAGGAGCAGCCATGAGGCAAGATAAGCTCTCCAAGCAAAATATCATCCTCTACCTGTGCGGCATGCTTCCTGTCGTGTGGATTGCCCTGTTGATCGCTCCCCATCTGCATGGTGGTCTGCCGGAGATCATCCAGAACTTCGGCAGCATTATGAATGACCCGCTCCATATTCAGCTTTGTGAGGACAGCACCCGTGCTGTCCTCATTTGTCTGCTGATCTATGGAATCGGGCTTGGAATTTATCTCTCCAATGACCGCAATTACAGGCGGCGGGAGGAGCACGGTTCTGCGCGCTGGGGCAATGCGCAGGCCGTCAACAGGAAATACGCTGACAAGATATGGTCACACAATAAAATTCTGACCCAGAATGTATCGATTGGCATGGATGGCCGCAAGCACCGGCGTAATCTGAATGTGCTTTGCTGCGGTGGTTCGGGTGCCGGTAAAACCCGTTTCTATGCCAAGCCAAATCTGATGAACGCGGATTGCAGCTATGTGGTGCTGGACCCCAAGGGCGAAATGCTTCGCGACTGTGGGGCGCTTTTGGCCAAGACCCATGTGATAAAAGTGATCGATCTGATCAACATGGAGAAAAGCCACTGCTACAATCCCTTTGTGTATCTGAAAACCGACAACGACATTCAGCGGCTTGTCACGAATCTGTTCAAGAACACCACCCCCAAGGGAAGCCAGTCCCAGGACCCGTTCTGGGATCAGGCAGCTTCCATGCTGTTGCTGGCGCTGGTGTTCTATCTCCATTATGAAGCGCCGGAGGACGAGCAGAACTTTCCGATGGTGATGGAGATGATTCGAGCCGGCGAAGTCCGGGAGGATATGGAGGATTATCGTTCCCCACTGGATGAACTGTTTGACCGGCTGGAGATGAAGAACCCGGAGCACATTGCGCTGAAATACTATCGCAACTACCGCTCCGGCAGCGCAAAGACGCTGAAATCCATTCAGATTACACTGGTGGCACGGTTGGAAAAGTTCAACCTGGAATCCCTGGCAAGCATCACTCAGACAGATGAAATGGATCTGTGGAGCCTTGGCGAAAAGAAAACGGTGATCTTCGCCGTAATCCCGGACAATGACAGTTCCTTCAATTTCATCGTCGGTATGCTCTACACCCAGTTGTTCCAGCAGCTTTACTACCAGGCCGACCAGGTGCATGGCGGCAGGCTCCCGGTTCATGTGCATTTCATCATGGACGAGTTCGCGAATGTCGCCCTGCCGGATGAGTTCGATAAGCTTCTGGCAACCATGCGCAGCCGGGAAATCTCCGTGTCCATCATTATTCAGAACATGGCGCAGTTGAAAGCACTGTTCGAGAAGCAGTGGGAATCCATTGTGGGCAACTGTGACGAGTTTCTGTATCTGGGCGGCAACGAGCAGTCCAGCCACAAGTATGTCAGTGAACTTCTGGGCAAGGAAACCATCGACACAAACACCTACGGTCAATCCCGTGGCCGCAACGGAAGCTATTCAACAAACTATCAGATTTCCGGGCGTGAACTGATGACCCCGGACGAGGTGCGCATGCTGGATAACCGGTATGCGCTTTTGTTTGTCCGGGGTGAGCGTCCCATTCAGGATCTCAAGTATGACATTCTGAAGCATCCCAATGTCCGCGATACCACCGACGGCGGTGCGCCGGCTTATCAGCATGGAGAGGATACCCGAAGCTTTGCTTCCATTACATTCTCTCCGGAATTTTTTGATCAGGCTGCGCAGCTGGAAGTGGAAGATCACAACTTTGTGCTTTTCTGTGAAGAAGAGCTTGAAGAATATTTTAATAATCATGGAGGTAACGAATATGAAAACCAACAAGAAGAAAAACATCGTCCCCGCCGCTAAGAATGAAACCCTGGAGGCCAAGGCCAAGCGCGGTTTCCGTCGCTATGCCGCCGTCGTTGCGTGCATGACCCTGATGGCAGGCATGGCTGTGACCGCATCCGCCGCCGGCACCAACGATCCGCTCACCGTAGTCAACAACCTGTCTGACTTCATCTTCGGTCTGATCCGTGCTGTCGGTCTGATCCTGCTGGGCTGGGGTATTGTCCAGGTGGGTCTGTCTCTGCAGTCCCACGACCCCTCTCAGCGTTCCAACGGTTTCCTGACGCTGGCCGGTGGCATTGTCATCACCTTTGCAAAGGAAATCCTGACTCTGATCACCGGTTGATGGGCGGAAAGCTTTGTAAGTCCCCGGTGCCTCCCGTCATGGGAGGCACCACCCTTTGCAGGAGGTGTTTAAGTGTCTGATAACTGGGTAGTTCAAAATCTCGAAAACGCTCTGGCTACCTGGGATGAAAAGTTAGCTGAAATCTGGGCGCTTCTCACTCAGAGTCCAGAAGCCTTTCGCGGCGGTGCCCTATGGGGTATTGCCACAAGTATTCACGGCACCTTACAGGCCATCGGTTATGCCCTGCTGGTGCTGTTTTTTGTTGTCGGCGTAATCAAAACCTGCGGCAGCTTTGCGGATTTGAAAAGGCCGGAAGCAGCACTGAAAGTGTTTGTCCGCTTTGCCTTGGCAAAAGGTCTGATCTCCTATGGTATGGAACTGATGATGGCTTTTCTGTCCATTGTGCAAGGCATCATATCGAGCATTATGGGTGCCGGGGGCTTCAGTTCACCGCAGCCAACGGTTCTCCCGGCGGACATTATCACGGCAATCGAGGATTGCGGCTTCTTTGAATCCATCCCATTGTGGGCAGTTACCCTGATCGGAAGTCTGTTCGTCTGGGTGCTGTCCTTTGTGATGATCCTCACCGTGTATGGCCGGTTTTTCAAGCTCTATATGTACACCGCCATCGCCCCCGTTCCGCTGTCTGCCTTTGCCGGTGAACCCACCCAGAGCATCGGCGTCAGCTTTTTGAAGAGCTATGCTGCGGTCTGTCTGGAGGGTGCGATTATTGTCCTGGCCTGTATTATCTTCTCGGTATTCGCAGCGACCCCGCCCAGCTATGATCCTTCCGCAGCGGCCATCACGATGGTCTGGCAGTATGTGGGCGAGCTGATTTTCGGGATGTTGGTTCTGACCGGAACCGTCAAAATGGCCGACCGTGTGGTTCACGAAATGATCGGCGTGTAAAGGAGGAGTACATTTGGAAGTAAAAATCAACAGAGAAATCCGTAACTACAGCGAATCCATTTTCTTTGGCCTGTCTATGCGGCAGTGCATTTTCTCTGTTTTGGCAATTGCTGTAGCGGTTGGTTTGTATTTTCTGCTCAAGCCTTACCTCGGAACAGAAACCTTGTCCTGGGTGTGTATTCTGGGTGCATTTCCTTTTGCGGCCCTGGGATTTTTCACCTATCACGGCATGACCGCAGAGCAGTTCCTGTGGGCATGGCTCCGCAGCGAATTGATTGAACCCCGCTTTTATTATTGCGGAACCAATAACATCTACTACGAGCTGTTGAAAGACAGCATTGAATCTACTGAAAAGGAGGAGAAAAAGCCCGATGCTTAAATCCATCAAGAAGCTTCTGGCGCAGGAAAAGGAGAAGTTCCGCATCCCCAGAAAGGTACAGGATCTGATCCCCATTGACTGCATCTGGAAAGATGGCATCTTCCGTTCCGGAAACAAGTATTCCAAGACTTACCGCTTTACGGACATCAACTATCAGGTAGCGTCCCTGGATGACAAAAAGCGGATGTTCTTCGATTACTCCGCGATTTTGAACGGTCTGGATGCCGGCGCCAGTACGAAGATTACCATCAATAATCACCGCATGAATCGATGGGATTTTGAAGAGTCCATTCTGATGCCCATGCGGGGAGATGCCCAGGATGTGTATCGGCAGGAAAACAACGATATGCTCCTGGATCTTACGGTCGGCAGCAACGGTGTGATGCAGGAGAAATACATCACTGTTTCTGTGGTCAAGAAAAACATCCAGGAGGCAAGGCTCTACTTCTCCCGCGTTGGTCCGGAGATCAGCTCTCGCTTTGCCGTGCTGGGTTCCCGCTGTGTAGAAGTCAGCACGGACGAACGGCTCCGTATTCTTCATAACTTCTATCGCCCCGGTGAAAGCGATATCTTCCATTTTGATATGTCCCGCTTCATGCGCCGTGGCCACGACTTCCGGGACTATATTTGCCCCAATTATATGGAAAAGCACAGCGACTATTTGAAGATTGGGGATCGCTATGCCAGAGTCCTTTACCTGAAGGATCTGGCATCTTTTGTGAAGGACGATATGATTGACGAGCTGACCAGTCTGAACAAGGACATGATGCTCTCCATCGACATTGTCCCCATCCCCACGGATGAAGCGGTCCGGGAAGTTGAAAACCGCCTGTTGGGTGTGGAAACCAACATCACCAACTGGCAGCGCCGTCAGAATAAGAATAATAACTTCTCCGCAGTCATTCCCTACGACATGGAACTGCAGCGCAAAGAAGCGAAAGAATTCTTGGATGACCTTACCACCCGTGACCAGCGTATGATGCTGGCGGTCATCACGATGGTTGTCACCGCAGACAGCAAGGAGGAGCTGGAAAACGAAACCGAGGCATTGATGAGCATTGCCCAGAACCGGATGTGCCAGATCGCCACCTTGAAGTATCAGCAGATGGATGGTCTGAAAACAGTCCTTCCCATCGGCCCCCGGAAGATCAATGCGTTCCGTACCCTTACTACCGAATCTCTGGCTGTGTTTATGCCTTTTAAGGTGCAGGAAATCCAGGACAAGGGCGGCATGTACTATGGACAGAACGCAATTTCCAACAACCTGATTCTCTGCAACAAGGAGAACCTTCTGAACCAGTCCTCCATTCTGCTGGGCGTCCCCGGTGCCGGTAAGTCCTTCCTTACCAAACAGCAGATTGAAAACCTTCTGCTGTCCACCGATGACGAAATCATGATTTGCGACCCGGAAAACGAGTACGGCGCTCTGGTCAAGGCTTTGTGTCCGGATGCTGCAGTCATCTCTTTGGAGGCCGGCGGCAAGGATCGGCTCAATGCCATGTATATGGTCTGTCTCTTATACACATCTCCGAGCCCACGAGACACTGAGCGATCT